>Ga0335083_10002592_pt1 | contig 23760 bp, 28 predicted proteins | sample Lox_Sample_42_FD_206716 | JGI IMG/M metagenome (GOLD analysis project Ga0335083, IMG submission 206716) | Soil microbial communities from Loxahatchee National Wildlife Refuge, Florida, United States - Lox_Sample_4.2 | ecosystem: Environmental > Terrestrial > Soil > Wetlands | place: USA...
GCCGTGATCTGGTGCGCTCGGGTGATCGTTCCGCGAACGAGGGGCAGCGCTCTACCTTGCGGTGCAAGGGGCAGATCGACTATCATGCTGCGCATGGCAAACGAGAGCCGACGCAGCCAGATGCTCCGCGGGGTGCTCGACCTTTGCCTGTTGGCGGTGATGGAGGAGGGGCCGGCTTACGGCTACGAAATGACCAAGCGACTCCGCGCCCGCGGACTGTCAATCGTCGGCGAGGGTTCCATTTATCCGCTACTGGGACGCTTGGAGCGTGACGGCCTGGTCGAGACATACCGGGCCGCGAGTAACGGAGGGCCGCCGCGGAAGTACTACCGCCCCTCGAACACTGGTCGCGCGGCACTCGACCTGGGCGTGTCCGAATGGCGAGCTGCTCGCGACGCCGTCGACGCGGTGCTCGCCCCCGTCAAAACGAGGTGGCCACATGAGTGATTTCGTCGAGCAATGCCGTCGTGAGTGGAGGCGCCTCGGGGTGCCCGATCCGCTCGCCGAGGAGATGGCGACAGACCTCGCCGTCGACCTCCGAGAAGCCGAGGCTGAAGGAGTCTCCACCGAGGAGCTCCTCGGAAGCAGCGCCTTCGATCCGTCTGCCTTCGCTGCCACCTGGGCAGCCGAGCGAGGGATCGTCCCCAGACCGCCCGGCCAACCGCCTCGCCGCAGACCGCTTTCCCTCATGGTGTTCACGGCCATCGCAGCGATCGCACTCGTCGTTGCAGCGACACTGCTCCTGACCGGAGAACCCAAATTGACACTCCGCACCTCACGACCGCCTCACCCTCTCTCGCCGCTACCGCCCGGCGTCGGCGGGCAAGTCCACTCCACGAGCGCATCCGCCCCGATCGAGTGGATCCTCCTGGTTCTTGCCATCGTCGCGCTCGGCTTTGCCGCACGGCTGTGGTCGAACTGGAGCCGCTCGCGGCCGCCCACCGCCCCCGCGTAACATCACCTCACGCGGCCCTGCTCAGGGGCATTCCCGCACACCGGCCCATGAGAGCGAGCCCTCGCCCAGTGCGGGATACTTGACCCGTGCCAGGTGGGCCACCGTGCCTGTTCGATCATGTGAGGCTGCCAGTACGCGACATCGCACGGAGTCGCGCGTTCTACGAGCGGGCGCTGCAGCCCTTCGGTGTCAGGGTCGTCGAAAACCCGCAGGGGCCCGGCTTCGCGATCGACGATCGCGGAGACCTCTGGATCACGGAAGAGGAAATGGCGGCCGGTTCGGTGCACGTTGCGTTCGCCGCGCCAGACCGCGAAACGGTTGATGCCTTCCACGCCGCAGCCCTCGAGGCGGGAGGGGTCGACAACGGACGGCCCGGGCTGCGACCTCAGTATCACTCCGGGTACTACGCCGCCTTCGTCCTCGACCCCGATGGGAACAACGTAGAAGCTGTTTTTCACGGCGATCACTGACGTTCGATACCGGGCGTCATCGAGCAACGCGCTGGCCCACGCGAGTGGTCCGAGCTGCAGGAATCGCCCGCGACAGGCGCGCTGCCTCCGCTCAGGAAAGCACCTTTTGGAGGGCTGCGCGATTCGTTGGCTCGCCGTGCGCGGGCAGCACGAGCTCGACCGGTAGGTCGAGCAGCGGGCGGAGCCGTTGGACGACATCATCGCGCGTCACGTGCTTGCGACCGCCGAGCTGGATGTCCAGTCCGTCGCCGAAGTCGGAGAGCGAGTCGCCGGTGACGATCGCGTTGATCGCCGGCAGCCAGAGGATGAGATCGTTGTCCTCGCGGCCCGCGTACGCGTAGAGGCCGAACGGCCACGCTCCGGGACCGTGGACGTGACCTTCGCCTTCGCCCGCACGCAGCCAGGCGAGGTCCTCACTCTCCATGCCGCGCACGCGGTCGGGGTCGACTCCGAACTTCTCGACCCAATCCTGCCAAGTGTCGGCGGGCGGCGTGTGCACCGGGAGGCCCAGCCGGCGGGCGTCGCGCTCGTGGTACGGAGCGGTCAGGACGACGGCGGTCGCACGCTCGCGCAGCTCGTCGGGGACGGAGAGGGGGTCGAACAACAGGAAGTCGTCCCCAAGCTCGATCGCGTACGAGGATACGAGCTCCGGCCACCACTGCTCCTCGTCCCAATCGGGATGCGGCGATTGCCAATGCCAGACACCGGGGCGCAGCTCATGCATGGGCGTGATGCTATGTCTGCGGTCACGCAGAGGACAAAATTGCACCGATTCTTCGTCACCGCCGTCGGCGAATCAAAGAGAGTCCAGGTGCGGCTGTCGAACGAGGTCGCAGGCTTGACACATACCGATATCGGAATATATTGATGCCGTGGCCCGCTCTTCCACGACGTCGGACGTCTTCAACGCAATTGCCGAGGCACACCGCCGCGAGATCCTGGACACGCTGATCGGAGGCGAGAAGGCGGTCGGGACGATCGTGACCGACCTCTCGATGTCCCAGCCTCAGGTCTCGAAGCACCTGCGGGTGCTCAGCGAGGTGGGGCTCGTCAGGTGCCGGGCGGAGGGGCGTCGTCGGCTGTACCGCCTGGAACCCGCGCGCCTTCGCCCGTTCCACGAGTGGCTGGCCAGGTACGAGCAGGCATGGAATGACCGACTCGATCGGATGGACGAGTACCTCAAAGAACTCCAGCAAGAAGGAGAGCCGCAGTGACACCCAATCGGCATGGGTCGGCAATCGTCGAGTTCCCGAACGATCTCGAGATCGTCACCACTCGAGAGTTCGACGCCCCGATCGCACTCGTCTTCGACGTCTTCACGAACCCGGAGCATGTGAGGAAATGGTTCGCTCCATTTACGTGTGAGGTGACGGAATGCTCGATCGACCTGCGCGTGGGGGGGAACTACCACATCGTCTTCGTGACCGACGACGGAACCGAGTGCTCGTTCCGTGGCACCTACCTGGAGGTCGCGCCGCCGACCCGGACGGTCGCGACGTGGCTGTTCGAAGGGTGGCCAGATGCGGACGCCGTCGAGTCCGTGGATCTGCACGAAACTGGCGGAGCGACGAGGCTGACGATGAGGCTGGCGTTCCGTGACAAGGCTGGTCGTGAGCACATGACCAAGCACGACGGCCAGCAAGACAGCTTCGACAAGCTGGAAGATCTCTTGAGGTCACTGCTCGATCCAGATGGGTAGTTGAGGCTTGACCCTCCCCGTCTGTCCTCGGGGCCCAAACCGCCGATGCGTCATCAGGAGCGAACGGCGCCAGAGCATGCCGCACCTAGTGGCCGAAGCGCGCATCCACATCGGGCAAGCTCTCGAAGCACGAGAACGTACCTTCCTCTGCAATCTCCCGTGCGGCCCGAAGGAACCCGGCCCAAGCAGTGCGAGCAAGCGTGCCGCCGACGCTGATTCGGCGCACTCCAAGTGAGGCAGCCAGCGGAACGGTGATGAATGGGGCATTCGCCAGAACGTTCACCGGCTTGGGCGAGACTGCATCGACGATCGCCGAGATTTGGTCGACCGTGCTGATCCTCGGGGCGTAGAGGCAGTCCGCGCCTGCTTCGGCGTACGCCGTCAGCCTCCGGATCGTCTCGTCGATGTCGGGCCTTCCAACCACGAAGCCTTCGGATCGCCCGGTCAGAACGATGCCGGTGCCGCTCTCGTCGATCGCTCGGCGCGCCGCGCGAATGCGCTCGACGGCAAGGTCGAACGGATACAGCGGCTCAGCCGCATCGCCCGTCGAGTCCTCGATCGAAAGTCCCGCGATTCCCGTGGCGGCGGCGAGCTCCACGTTCGTGGCGATCTGCTCCGGCTCATCTGCAAAGCCGCCCTCGAAGTCTGCGTTCACGGGTAGCCTCGCCGCACTGGCGACGGCGCGAAGATGCTCCAACGTCTCATGGAGCGCCAGCCGATTGTCGGCCCTGCCCAGGCTCCATGCGTACCCCGCGCTCGTCGTGGCCAACGCCTGGAAACCGAACTGTTCAAGAGCAAGCGCCGTGCCGACGTCCCACGGGTTCGGCATGACAAAGCATCCGCCCGCGTGCAGCTTGTGAAAAGCCTCGACCCGATCGTCCTGCACGCTCATGCCACACCTCCGCGAAGATCGGTGAAGGTGACACGCTAGCCGACACCTCTGCCCGACGCCCGGCGGTCGCACGCCCGTTGGCAACCGTTTCCGCCGGCCGGTTTGTGATGCGCGTTGCTGGACGCCGCAATACTGCTGGTGTGGATGACCGTGGGCTAGCCCGACGCAGCGCCGTTAGCTGAGCGAGTACGACCGGAACTTCTGGGAAGAGCGCTGGGCGCAAGCCCTGCGCGAGCACGGAGATCGCGTAGGGCAGCGGCCCCCGAACGCCCATCTGACCGCGGAGCTCGGCGACCTGCGCCCCGGGCGAGCCCTCGACGCGGGCTGCGGCCACGGGTCCGACGCGCTCTGGCTCGCTGCGGCCGGATGGCACGTCACGGCTGTGGACTTCGCCGCGACGGCTCTGATGTATGGCCGGTCGACCGCCGAGGCCATGGGGCCGGACGTCGCCGAGCGCATCGACTGGGTCGAGGCCGATCTCGCGACCTGGACGCCTCCGCGAGACGAGTACGACCTCGTGGTCTGCCTGTACGTCCACGTGGCCGGGTCGGTCGAGGAGATGGTGGAGCGTATGGCGACGGGGGTCGCTCACGGCGGAACCCTGTTTCTCGTTGGTCATCGGCCGATCGACCCGGCCACCGGAGCGGCGACGGCCGCGGCAGGGCAGGTGCAGGTCTCCGTCGAGGCTGCGATCTCGGCACTCGATCCGCAACGCTGGGAGCTGATCGTCGCCGATCACCGTCCGCGGTCGATCGCGGGCACCGGCGTCGATGCCGTGATCCGAGCACGACGACGCTCCTGACCATCGATGGCTTTCGGCGGGCGCCCCGCGCCCCGGTAAAGGGAGTGGAGCAAACGCCCCCAAACGGAGTCCGTAGTTCCAGGCAATGGAGTCCGTGGCGGAACCGATGCGTCGCCACGACCCGATCGGGAGACTGGTGGATGCCAATTGGGAAGGAGGGGCCATGAAGCTATTGCTTCTGATGGTCCTTGGCGCCGCGCTCACGGCCACGACGCTGGCAGTCTCGTCGCGGCTTTCCGCGACGGCGACGTCGCCATCTGCGGCGCAGCGTGAGTCGTTTCTGGTGCTCCCGCCGGCGACACGGGCGGGGCAGACGACGCAGTGGGGCCACATCAAGTCACTCAAGCGCAAGGGCAGCCACTTTGAGATGCGCTTCGACCCCGGACTGATGCTGCACGGCGTCACCGCCGAGCGCGCGTCACTGGAAGACCGGGGGACGAGCGAGATCACAAACGACTACTACGTCAGGGAGGAGAGCCACCGCCTGCTGACGTACGTCGTTCCGGCGAACGCACACGTCACCGTCCTGGTCAGGACGCGCAAGGGCGTGACGCAGATCACCGTCGCCGAGCTTGCGCAGATCGTCGCTGGGAAGAACCCTAAGCACCGCTCGCTGCTCGAACCGAAGACGGGCTTCTGGATCCGGATCGGCACCAAGTACCCGAATCCAGCCCTTGCCCTCGATCAGCAGTACCAGCCATAACGCCCGATCAGTCCAGGTGACGTTCCCGTCGGAGCGGCGGTGGTGGAGCTCGGAGGAACGGACTCGAGCGGGGTTTGCAGAGACCCTTCGCCCCGGCCGCTCGTCGATCTCTTCCGCTAGGTCGGCAGGTCACTCGTGCGAGCATGCCCCGATGCGTCTCTGGCGGCTCACCGGGAAGGGTCACACGGCGCTGGACGGCACCGGGACGTTGAAGCACGGCGGCCGCTATTCGCCGCCGGGCGTACCGGTCGTCAACTTCGCCTCCGAGGCGGGGCTTGCGGTGCTGGTCGCCCTCCGATACGTGCCGGGCGATCCGGCCGAGGCTCCGGACGACCACGTGCTCGGATGGACGGAGATCGATGCGGTCCCCGAGAGGGTCGACGCGGAGGGTGACGATGCGATCCGCGACTGGGTGACCGAGTGGCTCGAGCAGAAGCGCAGCCTGCTGGCGGCTGTGCGCTCGCAGGTCCTCCCCGAGGCGGACGTCGTGTTGATGAACCCGCTCCATCCCGATGCCGCCCTGGTACCGCCGCTCGTCACACGGCCCTTCAGCTTCGCCGAGTGCCTCCACGCTCCGCCCATGCTTGCGTGGTACTAGAAGCGGGCTTGATCAGGCCGGCTCGACGGGATCGCTCACGCGGACCCGGCCCGGGTGGGCGACTGCGGCATGGACGCCGAACGGCAGCGGCTCCGTCGTCTCGACGTCCTGGCGGTAGGCCGCAAGCGCCTTCAGCGTGTCGACGTCGGGCTTGCCCGTGTCCGGGTTCTGCGTCGTGACCGCGCAGCGGCCGACGTTCCCCAGCGGCACGACCACCGCCTCGCCGAGCCGGATGCGGCGGCCGAGCCATTCGTCCTCCTCGTGTTCCCCGAGGCCGTCGATGCCGAAGTTCATGCGGAAGCGCCGCCCGTCCACCTGGTCGACGCCGAGGATGCGCGCGATTGCCTCCAGGGAGCCGGTTCCGAGGAGCGTCGCCGCGCCGCTCCGCCCGCGATCCGGTGCTGGCCCGGGAGGGCGGACGAGCCGGAGGCTCCGGCCGGCGAAGTCGGAGAGCGCGTCGCTCCACGGCCCGTCGACGATCCGCACGTCGACAGTGTCGCCCCAGAACCGCGCGCCGAGCGAGCCGTTGAAGGCGACCTCTCGAGAGATCGTCGTGCCGTCCGGAAACTCGAGCGTCAGCACACCCGCTCCGTCGTCGTAGCGCGGAACGACCTGCTGGAGGACGCCGAGCCCCTTGCTGTTCACGAGGCGGTCGTTCTCGTCGACGAGGAAGAACTCTCGATCGCCGGTGACCCCGGCCTCCGTCAGCTCGCACCGGTCGAGCTGGCGGAGTGCCAGGCCCTTGACCGGGCTGTACGAGATCCAGGCGACGCTCATGCTCACGACGTCGGAAACCTAGCTGCCGGCGCCGATTGACAGTCCGCACGGCCCGTGCTTGAGTCGCGCGAGTGCCCAACGGAGAGGAGACGCTGTGAGCAACGACGGACCGCTTGGCCGCCCGAGGGGGATCGGCTTCGGAATCCTGATGTTCATCATCACCATCGGGTTCTACGGCTGGTACTGGTGCTACGTGACCTTCGACGAGCTCCACCAGCACACGAAGCGCGGCCTCGGCGGAGGCGTGGCGCTGCTGATCTGGATCTTCGTCGGGATCGTGATCCCGTTCATCGGCGGAAGCGAGGTCGGGAACATGTACAAGGCGGACGATCGCGAGCCGCCGGTCTCCGGCTGGACCGGCTGTTGGATCCTGCTGCCGATCGTTGGCGGGATCGTGTGGTTCGTGAAGGTTCAGGGAGCGCTCAACCGCTACTGGGAGTCCAGGGAGACGGCGCCGGCACCCGCCGACGTAGCGACCGCGTAGAGCCCGCTCGGCCGGCGGCGCGCCACCTGGGAGACTGCCCGGGATGAGTGCCGTCGAGGACCGCTTTCCCAGGCCAAGCGTGATGGGCGTGGTCAACGTCACGCCCGATTCCTTCTCCGACGGCGGGGTCAACCTCGACCCGGCCGACGCGATCGCCTCCGCGCGGCGGATGGTCGCCGAGGGCGCGGCGATCGTGGACGTGGGCGGCGAGTCCACGCGCCCGGGCTCTGGGGGCGTCGATGCCGCCGAGGAGCTGCGCAGGGTCGTCCCCGTGCTCGAAGGGCTCGCGGGCGAGGTGCCGGTCTCGATCGACACCTCCAAGGCGGAGGTCGCGCGGCGGGCTCTCGAGCTCGGCGCGGAGCTCGTCAACGATGTGACGGCCTTGCGCGCGGACCCGGAGCTGGCGGGCGTCGTCGCCGACTCCGGCGCCTTCCTCTGCCTGATGCACATGCGCGGCGAGCCGCGGACGATGCAGGCCGACCCGCGCTACGACGACGTGGTCGCGGAGGTCGCGGCGTTCCTCGAGGAGCGGCTCGCGTTCGCGGTCTCCGCCGGGATCACGGAGGAGCGCGTCTGCCTCGACCCCGGGATCGGGTTCGGGAAGACGGTCGAGCACAACTTCGAGCTGATCCGGCGGCTGGACGAGCTGACTGCGCTCGGGCGGCCGGTGGTCGTCGGGTTCTCGCGCAAGAGCTCGCTCGGCAAGCTGCTCGGTGACCCGGACGCGACAACGGGCTCGACCGCGGCGAGCGTCGGTGCCGCGATCGCCGCCTACGAGCGCGGCGCGACAATCCTGCGCGTTCACGACGTCCGGGACCACGTCGAGGCGCTGGCAGCCGCGACTGCCGCGCTCGGGTGAGCGTCGTCGTCGAGGTGGCCGGCCTGGAGGTGCTCGGCCGGCACGGGGTCGAGGAGGAGGAGCGGAGCCGCGAGCAGCCGTTCCTCTACGACCTGGAACTCGAGTTGCCCGAGCCCTCCGCCGACCGGATCGAGGAGACCGTCGACTACCGCGAGGTCGTCGAGCTCGTGCGCGAGGTCTCGGAGAGCCGCCAGTTCCGGCTGCTGGAGTCGATCGCGGCCGCGGTGGCCGACGCGTTGCTCGAGCGATTCCCCGCCGAGCGCGTGCGAGTCCGCGTGCGCAAGCCGCAGGTTCGCCTCGCCCTGCCGGTCGAGCACACGGCCGCTAGCGTCGAGAGGTTCCGACCCTGATCGTGTAGCCGGCCTCGCGGACCGGCTTCGGGAGGAAGACGTCGAGGTAGACGTACTGGCCGAGGCCCCGGCCGTTGACGACGACGCGCTCGCTCCTCGCTCCCGGGAGCGTCGACGAGCCGAGCAGGTCGCGCTTTGCGGCGGCGCCCCGCTCGAAGACGGTCGTCGTGCGCCTGCCCCAGACCTCGAGGCTCACGTTCACGTCCGGCTTCACGGTCACGATCAGCCGGCCCTTCGCGGGGAGGTAGGCGCGGTAGACGTCCTCGGGATCGTCGTCCTGCTCCAAGTGCGCACGCAGGACGCGGGCCGGGCGGCCGGGGGCCGTGAGCGGCGCGTGGCCGGCGCGGAAGAGGCCGTTGGGCTTGACGAGGTAGATGTCCTCGTTCGGCTCCTGCGGGTCGGCCGCGGGCGCCTTGCGGGCCACCGCCGCCGGGACGTCGAGGATGCCGTAGCCCGTGCTCCTGTTCCAGCCGCGCTTGCCGAGGTGGTGGGCCGAGCGGCGCATCACCTCGAAGAGCTGCGTGTTCGTCAGGCTCGGCCTCAGCGTCCAGACTGCGGCCGCGGCGCCGGAGACGAGCGGCGCGGAGAAGCTCGTCCCGTCGTAGACGTCGTAGGGGTCGTCCGAGTTTTCGGCCCACTGGCTGGGCACGGCGACCTCCATGTCCTCGCCGGGCGCGGCGAGGTCCATGTGCGGTGAGGCGCTCGAGAAGTCGGCCACGGCGTTCGTCTCGTCCGTGGCGCCGACGGTGAGCACGTGCGCAAACGAGGCCGGGTAGGAGAGCGGGCTCCCCTCCTCGCGGTCGTTCCCGGCCGAGGCGACGACGAGCGAGCCGGCGCCGAAGGCCGCCAGGATCGCGTGCTCCTCGACGGGAAGCCGGTCGAAGCCGCCGAGGCTGAGGTTGATCACCGAGCGCCCGTGCTTCACGGCGTCTGCGAGACCGGCGATCTCGGCGCCGACGGTCAGCGTGCCGGCCGGGCTGGCGTCCCAGAGCTGGAGGTTCGCCTTCGGGTAGATCCCGGTCATCGCGACTCCCTGTGCGGCTGCGACGGAGGCCGTCGCGGTCCCGTGCAGCTCCTCCACGTTGGAGTCGAACGACTGCGTGTTCAGATAGGTCGTGTTCGGCCTGTTCAGGAACTCGGGGTTCGACGCGTCGACGCCGGAGTCGATCATCGTCAGGGAAACCCCGGGGCCGGGCGGCGTCCACTTGTCGGCGCCGACGGCCGGGATCCACCACTCCGCCGAGAAGTGCGGTGTCACCGGCGCGGGCGCGGTGGGCGCAGCCTGGAGCGCGACGTCGGGGCTCACCGACCGGACGAGCCCGGTCCGGCGCAGCGCGGGCAGGAGACGGGCGGCGGCCGCGCTCGGGACTCGCCAGAGCGCGATCTCGGGGTCGATCTGCGTCCCGCCTGCCTCTTGCAGCGCGAACTCGGCGCCGCCGTTCCCGACGTGGTCGAGCTCGATCAGCGTGTTCGGGTAGGCCCGGAGGATCCGTGGCGAGGTCGATGGCGCCGTCGATGCGGGCAGGATCGGATGGCCTTGGTGCACGGGCAACGCAGCGCCAGCCGGACCGGCGCACGCGAACAGCAGGACCCCGATGACCGCAAGACGGCGCACGAACGCGTACACGGTACCGGCGGGACGCGGCCGTTGCTCGCAAGCGGGGAGAATCGCGGTCGTGACCACAGCGTACGTGGGAATCGGCGCGAACCTCGACGAGCCTGAACGCCAGATCGAGTCGGCCCTGGAGCTGCTGGCCAGCGAGGACGGGATCGAGGTCGTGGCCGTGTCGACCCTGCGCTGGACCGAGCCGGTCGGCTACCTGGACCAGCCCCCGTTCCTGAACGGCGCGGCCGCGGTCGAGACGGCTCTCGCGCCCCGGGAGCTCCTCGAGCGGCTGCTGGCGATCGAGCAGCGGCTGGGCCGCGTGCGGGGCGACGGGCCGCGCTTCGGCCCGCGCACGATCGACCTCGATCTCCTGCTCTACGGGCAGGAAACCGTGGAGGAGCCGGGCCTCACGATCCCGCATCCACGGTTGGCCGAGCGGGGGTTCGCGCTGGAGCCCCTCGCGGAGCTCGATCCGGCCCTGGAGATCCCGGGGCAGGGGTCGGTCCAGGCCTTGTTGGCGGGGCTATGATTCTGCGCATGTCGCATCTCGACGAGCTCGACGAGTTCGAGGCCCAGCTCGAGCTGACGCTCAAGAAGGAGTACTCGGCGGTCTTCGGCCTCTTCCGCTACTGCGTGCTGACGCAGGACGCGACGTACCTCTGCAACCGGCTCGACCTCCAGTACGTCCCGCAGCAGAGCTACCCGTTCTTCCATTTGAAGATGGAGGACGTGTGGGTCTGGGACAAGAACCGGCCGACGCGGATCATCCCGCGCACCGAGGTCTACACCTCGAGCGACGTCACCGTCGAGGAGCTGCGCGCTGACGGGGACGAGCCGACGCTGACACCCGAGGCGCTTGCCGAGCGGATCGGGGAGTCGCTCTCCTCGGACGACGATCTCTAGCTGCCGCTGAAGTAGGCTCGCCGCGTGGCGCTCGTGGCGATCGACATCGGCAACACGCAGACCGTCATCGGCCTGTTCGAGGGCGACGAGCTGGGCGAGCACTGGCGCATCGCGACCGAATCCGAGCGGACCGGCGACGAGCTCGGCCTGCTGCTGGGAGGCCTCGTCGATCTTGGCTCGGTCGAGGGCGTCGTCCTCTCGTGCACGGTACCGCCGCTTCTGCGCGCGTACGAGGAGCTTGCCGAGCGCGCGGGCGCGGAGCTGCTCGTGCTCGGGCCGGGGACGCGGACGGGAGTTCCGATTCGCTACGACGACCCGCGCGAGGTCGGGCCCGACCGGATCGCGAACGCGGTCGCCGCGCGGGAGCGTCACGGCGCGCCCTGCATAGTGGTCGACTTCGGCACCTCGACGAACTTCGACGTCGTCTCGCCGGAGGGGGAGTACGTGGGCGGCGTGCTCGCCCCCGGGATCGAGGTCTCGATGGACGCGCTCGCGGCGCGGGCGGCACGGCTGTTCACGGTGGACTTCGCGGAGCCGCCGACGGTGATCGCGAAGAACACGGCCTCGAGTCTGCAGTCCGGGCTCGTCTACGGCTTCGCCGGCCAGGTGGACGGGATCGTGGAGGCGATCCGCGGCGAGCTCGGGGCCGAGGCGCAGACGGTGGCGACGGGCGGCCTCGCCGATCTGATCGTCCCGCACGCGCGAACGCTCGACCGGGTCGACCCGTTCCTGACGCTCGAAGGGCTGCGGATCGTCTGGGAGCGGAACCGTGCCGTTTGACTCCGTGCGCTCGACCTCCTTGTAACAGACTGTTACTAGAAGGATCTTGGGGCGAGCTCGGGCCACTCGGTCGAGCCGTGCGGGAGAAGCAAGTAACAGTCTGTTACTTGGACTCAGCTGCCGCCGTAGATCGAGACCGGTTAGGTCCGGCCGGGCCGTGTCCGGGGTCAGACCCCGGCCGTGTCCCCTCAGCCGCCGCCGTAGATCGAGATCGGGAGGTCGAGGACGACGTCGTCCTCACCGTCCGGCAGCTCGTCCTCGAGCCGGCGGAGCTCCTCGGCCGCGCCAGGCGCTGCGGCGAACAGGCGCTCCTCGACCTCGTCCAGCGTCGCGAGCTGCACGAGCTCCTGCTTGAACGGTCGCGGGAAGCGCCCCCGCCCGAGGTACCAGCCGTAGAACTTCTTCAGGAACCCGGTTGCCCGTTTCTCCCCGAGCTCCCGCACCGTCTCGCGCATGAACAGGATCAGCTCCGCGACGACCTCCTCGCGCGACGGCTCGGAGGGCTCGTCGTCCACGATCGCGCGCAGCGCCCACGGGTTCCCCTGCGCCGCGCGGCCGACCATCACTGCGGCCGCGCCGGTTGTCGCCAGGAGCGCCTGCGCTCGAGCACGCGAGGTGACGTCGCCGGACGCGATCACCGGCACCTCCACGAGGGACACCAGCTCCGCCGTGAGCGCGTGGTCGGCCTTGCCCGTGTACATCTGGCGCGCGGATCGTGGATGCAGCGTCAGCGACTCCGCGCCCGCGTCCACGAGCCGTGGGCCGAGGTCGAGGCACGCGCGCGATCCGTCCTCGAGCCCGCGCCGCATCTTCACCGTCACCGGGACGTCGATCGCCTCCGCGACCGCAGAGACGACCGCGCAGGCCCGGTCGGGGTCCTCGAGCAGCGTCGCGCCGGCTCCGGTCTTCGTCACCTTCTTGACCGGGCAGCCGAAGTTGACGTCGACGAGGTCGGCGCCCGCGTCCTCGACCATCCGCGCCGCCTCCGCCATCACCCCGGGCTCGGAGCCGAAGATCTGAACCGCGAGCGGCTTCTCGTCCGAGGCGATCCGCAGGTAGCCAAGCGTGCGCTCGTTGCCGTGCTGCAGCCCCGCGCAGCTGACCATCTCCGAGCAGACGAGCCCCGCGCCGAAACGCCGGCCCTGGCGCCTGAAGGCCTGGACGCTCACGCCCGCCATCGGCGCGAGCACGAGGCGTGTGGGGATCTCGACGTCCCGGATCCGCCACGGGCTGCGAAGATCTACCTGCACAGAGCGGAAAATAGTAGCCGTCCGAGGGGTTGACGTCCGTCCGCCACCGCAGGTAACATCCCCGCCCGCGATGGCGCCTCTGCGCCGCGCGTTTTTCTTTCAGGAGGCCCAGTGAAGGACGTAATCCTTACTCCGGAAGGCTACGAGAAGCTCAAGCAGGAGATCGACTACCTGTCGAACGAGAAGCGCCGCGAGGTCGCCGATCGGATCAAGACAGCACGCGAGTTCGGCGACATCGCCGAGAACGCCGAGTACGACGACGCGAAGAACGAGCAGGCCCTGCTCGAGCACCGCATCGCCACGCTCGAGGAGCGGCTGCGCAACGCGCGCGTGATCACGAAGAAGGACGTCTCCAAGGACGTCGTCTCCGTCGGTTCGAAGGTGCGGCTGCGAGACATCTCCGCCAAGCAGACGGTCGAGTACCGGATCGTCGGCTCCGCCGAGGCGAACCCGGCCGAGAACAAGCTCTCGAACGAGTCGCCCGTCGGCAAGGCGATCATCGGCAAGAAGAAGGGGGAGACCGTCGAGGTCGTAGCTCCGCGCGGCTCGATGAAGTTCAAGATCCTCGAGATCAAAGCTGCCTGAAGTCCGGCGCGCTTCGCGCGGCCATGACGACTTCTGGCAGAGAGTCCTGACGATCGGCGTTCGTGAGCGGAGGCGAGCAAAGCCCGCCTCCGCGGGAGGGCCTAGGCTGTGCGCATGTCGCGCCTCCGCAGCCTTTTTCCGCGTCATGGTCAGCTTGAGTTCCATCTCGGTCGGGTGCACCTCGGAGAACTACCGCGTGGGGCTGTCGAGTACGCGGTTCAGCACAAGCGATTCGGCCTGAGGACATGGCTCTCCGTCGGAGCCTTGCTTGGCGTTGGACTCCTCATCGGCTGGCTGATCTGGGGCTGACGGCCCACTAGACTCGCGCGGTGCTGCCGAAGCGGTTTCCAGACCGGGAAGAGATCGCTGCCGTCCGCGCGGAGGCCGAGAAGGCCGTGGACGGTGAGACGCTCGAGGCCGAATACCGCGTGGCCGGGCGGGTCATGGGGCGGCGCGAGATGGGGAAGCTCAGCTTTCTCGACGTCGTCGACCGTTCGGGGCGGATCCAGCTGATCGTCGAGCAGGAGCTCGACCTCGACCTCGGCGATCTGATCGGAGCCACCGGCAGGCCCGGCCGCTCGAGGCGCGGCGAGCCGTCGCTCGTCACCTCCGATGTCGTCCTGCTCGCCAAGATCCGGCGGCCGCTGCCGGATACGTTCCACGGGCTGACAGACGTCGAGACCCGCTACCGGCAGCGCTACCTCGACCTGCTGATGAACGAGGACTCACGCAGGATGGCGGTGACGCGCGCGCGGATCGTGAGCGAGGTGCGCGCGTACCTCGACGGCGAGGGCTTCATCGAGGTCGAGACGCCGATCCTGCAGCCGCGCTACGGGGGCGGTTTCGCCGACCCGTTCGTCACGCGCTCGAACGAGCTCGAGGCCGACCTCTACCTCCGGATCGCCGACGAGCTCTACCTGAAGCGGCTGATCGTGGGCGGGCTGGAGAAGGTCTACGAGCTCTCGAAGGACTTCCGCAACGAGAGCATCTCGTACAAGCACTCGCCCGAGTTCACGCAGGTCGAGTGGTACGAGGCATACGCCGACTACCGCGACACGATGGTGCGGACCGAGCGGCTGGTCGAGCGCGCGGCGACCGGTGCGATCGGCACGACGCAGGTCACGTTCCGCGGCCACGAGCTCGACCTGAAGGCTCCGTGGCACCGGCTGAGCTTCGTCGAATCGCTCGAGGAGAAGGGCGTCTGGTCGCGCGACGAGGACGAGCTGCGCGAGAAGCTCGCGGACGCGGGGGTCGACGCGTCCCGCGACGTCTCCTGGTCGCAGCTCGTCGACCACGCGTACTCGCACTTCGTCGAGCCGGAGCTGATCCAGCCGACGATCGTCTTCGACTGGCCGATCGAGCTGTCGCCGTTCGCGCGCACGACGGACGGGGACGAGACGCTCGTGGAGCGCTTCGAGTGCGTGGTCGCGGGGATGGAGTTTGCGAACGCGTTCAGCGAGCTGAACGACAGCGAGGAGCAGGCGCAGCGGTTCGCGATGCAGGAGGAGGAGCGGGCGGCCGGGGCGGAGGAGTCCGAGCCCGGCGATCCGGACTTCATCGAGGCCCTCTCGTACGGGATGCCGCCGACGGGCGGCTGCGGGGTCGGCGTCGACCGGCTGGCGATGGTGCTGACCGGGAGCGAGACGATCCGCGACGTGATCCTCTTTCCGGCGCTGCGGCCGAGGGACTAGTGGAGCCGGAGCGGCGGTATGCGCTCGACGCGCTGCTCGACGCGCTCGGCCTGCCCTTCGACGAGTCGGCGCCGGCCCGGCAGGCCGATCTCGACGAGGTGTTCGGGTTGCTCACGCTCGCGGCTGAGCGGGCGGCCCCGCGGGACGAGCACGGGCGGCCGAAGCCGCCGCCCGAGCCGCCCGGCCCACGCGTGGCCGAGCTTGCCGCGCTGCTCGGAAAGCGGCTCGGGCAGAAGCCGCGCGGGTACCCGGGCGGAGCGCGCTTCCTCGTCGCGCTGACCCACGACGTCGACCTGCTCGGCGGCGGCGGGGCGGGCACCGGGCTGCGCAGGCTCGCGGGCGGGGCCGTCCACTTTTCGAGTGACCGGCTCCGGGAGGGCTCGGCGTTCCTGCTCGACGCGGCGAGCGGTCGCGACCCGTCCTTCCCGCTCGCGGAGATGATCGAGGCGGGGCCGCGCTCGACCTGCTTCTTCCTCACTCGCCAGGACGACCCGTGTGACGGCTATCCCGAGCGGTACCGACCCAAGCTCGCCGAGGCGCTCGACGCAACTGCGGCCGCAGGCTTCGAGATCGGCCTCCACGCGTCGTACCGCGCACGCGAGCGGCCCGGCGCGATCGCCCAGGAGGCCGCGCCGCTCGACCATCCGCAGGGGCTTCGCCACCACTACCTGCGCTGCGACCCCGACCGGCTCGCCGCCGAGCTTCGTCACGCGGGGCTCCGTTACGACTCCAGCATCGGCTGGGCGTCACAGCCCGGGCTCCGCGCGGGGACGCCGTACCCGTACCGGCTCTGGGACGCGGAGCGGCGCGAGCCGGGCGGCTGGGAGCTGCCGCTCGTCGTGATGGACGCGACGCTCGCCGAGGAGCGCTACCTCGGTCTCGACGCGGATCGGGCCTTCGGCGCCGCCGTCGAGGCGCTCGAGCCGGTCGCCGAGCACGGTGGCGCGGTCGCGATCCTCTGGCACCCGCCCTCGCACCACCCGCGGCTCTCGAAGGGCTACGACCGGCTCTACAGGCGGCTGCTCGCGTGGATCGGCGAGCAGGGCGGTCAGGTCGGCACCGCCGCGGAGACCCTGGACCGCTGGGAGGCCAGGAGGGCCTGACGAAGCACCCTGAGCAGCCGAGGGCCACGCCACCCCACCCGCTCCGTGTCCGTTTCGGACACGGCCGGGGTCTGACCCCGGACATGGCCAGCCAAGTAACAGACTGTTACAAGGAAGCACGCTCCGGCGACGCTCCTCGCCCCGCAAGCCGGTGACGAGCGACGTTCCGCCAGCCCTGCTAGGCGAGCAGGAGCTCGCTGAGCTCGGCGACCAGGCGGTCGAGCTCCTGCGCCGTCTCGCGCTGGGCCGCGGCCGGCAGGCCGAGCGGGTCGCGCAGCTCCGCCATCGGCGCGTTGCGGAACCCGGGGGGCCGCTGGGCGTGCGCGTGCCGGATTCGCACCAGCGCGCGCTCGACGCGGTCGCTCTGCAGCGGCTGGCCCGGGATCGTGGCGAGCAGGTCGACGAAGTCTGGGAGCGTGAACGTCCGCTCGATCGGCGCCCCCGCGTCGACGACCGCGGCGAGGACGTGCCTGCGCTCGAAGCCGAGCACGAGGTCGAAGTCGGTCAGGTCGGCGTCGGCGAGGTTGCGCGCGCGGTGGCCGGAGAGGTCGAGGCCGAGGCCCTCTGCGAGCACGATCGCCTCCGGCAGGGCGGGCCGTGGGCCGAGGTCGATGGTTCCGAGCGAGGCCGTGCGGACGGGCAGGCCGTTGGTGTCCCGGACGAAGAGCGCCTCGGCGATCGGGCTGCGGAAGCGGTTCCCGGTGCAGACGAACGCGACGCTGAGCTCGGCTTCGCTCAGCGGACGTGCCCTTCCTCGAAGCCGATGGACTCCTCGATCCGCAGCTGCCGCGAGCGGACGAGCGGGCCGACCAGCCGCGGCGCGACGCGCATGACGCGCGCCTTCCAGACCAGTGCTGGCTCGCTCGGGCAGAGGGCCGCTGCCGCCCGGTAGCTCGTGGCCGCCTCGCGGTAGCGGCCGGCACGGAGAGCCTCGTCACCGGTGCGTCCGAGCTGCGCCGGCCCGGGGCCGCCGAGGCGCTTCTCGAGGTACGTGCGCTCCTCGCCGGTCAGGTCCGGGCGGGCGGCGGCCCTGCGCAGCACGGCCGCGGCGTGCTCGTCCATCCGGGCCTGCTCCGCGGAGAGGCCGGCCGTGCCCCAGCGGTAGAGGGCGAGCGGCTCGGGCTGGAGGGCGACCCTGTGGCCCGCGAAGATCGCGCGCAGCCAGAAGTCCCAGTCCTCGGCGACCCGGAGCTCCTCGTCGAAGGGCCCGATCTCGTCGGCGAGAGCCTTCGGGAAGAGCGACATCGTCGAGACGAAGTTCTGCTCCAGGATCGCGAGCCGCTGGACGTGGGGGCGCGGGAAGCGGCCCTTGTAGCGCGTGCGGGACGGATGGATGCCGCCCGGGAAGAGCCAGTAGCAGTTCGAGGTCACGATCCCGCCCTTCCTCTCGTGGACGGCGACGAGCGCCTCGAGGTGTCGCGGCAGGAGCACGTCGTCCGCGTCGCAGAACGCGATCAGCTCGCCGCGCGCCTCGGCCACGCCGCGGTTCCGCGCGGCGGCGACGCCCGCGTTCTCCTGGTGGACGACACGGACCGGCTCGGGGAAGGCGGCCGCGATCGCTCCCGTGGCGTCGCGGGAGCCGTCGTCGACGACGACCACCTCGAGGTCGCGGTACGTCTGCCAGAGCGCCGAGGAGATCGCGCCGCCGACCGTCGTCTGGGCGTCGTAGGCGGGGATCACGACCGAGACGCGCGGCATCAGCGCAGCCCCTCGTAGAGGCGCAGGAAGCCCGCGACCAGCTTCTCGTCCGAGCCCGCGCCCTCGACGCGGCGGCCTGCGTCGGCAAGGCGGGTGGCGAGATCCGGGTCGTCCAGCACGCGGCGCAGGGCCGCGGCGAGCGCCTCGGGCTCCTGCGGCACGAGCAGCGCATCCTGCCCGTCCACCACGAGCTCGCGGATGCCCTGGACGTCGGTGGCCACGAGCGGCGTGCCGGACGCGAGCGCCTCGAGCGCGGTCAGCGGGAGCCCTTCCCAGCGCGAGGGCAACACGACCGCGTCGGCGGCGCCCATCAGCGCTCGGGCATCCGGCCGGGAGCCCGCGAACACGACGCGGCCGGGGACCTTGGCCTGCGCCGCCGCCTGCTCGAGGCTCGGCCGGAACGGCCCGTCGCCGACGATCACGAGTGTGGCGTCGGGAACCTCTGCGAGCGCCTCGATGGCGAGCGCGTGGTTCTTCTGCTCGACGAGCCGTCCGACCGCGAGCACGAGCCTCGTCCCGGGGGCGAGGCCCCACTCGCGCTCGAGCTCGCCGCGGTCGGCGGGTGGAGGTGCGGGGCCGACCGCGTTCGGCACCGTCGCCACGGGCACGCAGCCGTGCGCCTCGAGCGCGGCGGCGACGCCGGGCCCGCACGCGACCGGAGCGAGGCCGGAAAGGCGCACGAGCGCGACGGTCCCTCTCCACTCGTTCTCGGAGGAGCCGTGCAGGCTGACCAGGCCCGGCGGGCGCCGGCCACGACGGGTGGCGAGCCCCGCGGCGGCCGCGACGACGGGGTTGTGGGCGTGGATCACGTCGGGGTCGGACGAGCGAACGGCGCGCCGCACGGCGGCCGTCGCCTCGGGGACGCGCCACGGCCTTCGCTGAACCATCGGCAGGGGGTAGGGCTCGGTGTCGAGCTCGGCGGCCAGCGGTCCGGGAGCGGCAGCGACGTAGACCTCGTGCCCGGCCTCGCGCGCGCCTCGGTAGGCCGAGACGAGGATGCGCTCCGCGCCGCCGGTCCCGAGCTCCTGGATCACGTGGAGGATGCGCACAGCTCCTCGTAGATCGCGACCATCCGCTCTGCGCCCTTCTCCGGCGAGAAGTGCTCGATCCCACGGGCGCGCCCGGCCTCGCCGAGTTCCTGTCGCCGCCCCGGGCTCCCGGCCAGCGAGTCGAGCGCCTGCGCGAGCGCGGGCGGATCCTCGGGCTCGACCAGGATCCCCGTCTCGCCGTCGACGACGAGCTCCGGGATGCCGCCGACACGAGTTCCGATCACCGGCAGGCCGGCGGCCATCGCCTCGAGGACGGCGAGCGGGAGGTTGTCCGCGCGCGAGGGCTGCACGAGCACGTCGACCACGGCCAGGCGCTCGCGGAGGTCCGGCACGAAGCCGTGGAAGCGCGCGTCGACGCCGTCCCGCTGCGCCCGGCGCTCGAGCTCTGCCTGCAACGAGCCCCGGCCGTAGATCTCGAGCCTGAGCGGGGCCTGGACGAGGCGCGCGGCGTCGAGCAGGACGTCGATGCCCTTCCAGTACTCGAGGTTCGCGGCGACGCCTGCGACGAGAACGTCCTCGTCGCGCTGGGTGGGCCGGCCGTTTCCTCCCGCCTCGACGCCGTAGGGAACGACGCGCACGCGCGAGGGCGGGAAGCCGTGGGCGAGCATGAAGTCGCTCATCGCCTGCGACGGCGTCACGACGTGGCCCAGTCGGGCCAGGCCCGCCTCGATCGGCAGGTACCCGTGCAGGAGCCATTCGAGCCGCGCCCGCGAGACCCCGGGCGGGTCGGGGGCGTCGCCCCGGCCGATCCGCGCGGCGATCTCCTCGGGCATGCCGTGGAGGGTGTGGACGACCCGGGCGCGACGGAGCCGTCCCGCGACTCGGCCGAAGAGCCCGGCTCGGCGGTCCTGCGTGTGGACGATGTCGGCGCCTTCTACGCGAGGCCAGAGCGCGGCGGCGCCCGGCAGGTCGAGCTTGTGCGCCATCGGGACGGCTTCCGCCTCGACGCCGAGGTCGCGGAAGCTCGCGGCGACTCCCTCGCTCGCGCAGAGCACGTGCACGTCGACCCCCGCACCGACGATCCGCGGCGCCAGCTGTCTCAGGTGCGTGATGGGCCCGCCGTGCTCGATCGTCGAGACGTAGACGACCCTCATCCGGCCTCGGCGGCCCGTTCCTCGGCCCGGCGCTGACCGTCGATCCAGATCGCGCCGGCCAGCCCGCCGACCAGCCAGAACGGCAGGAAGTACTGCTCCGAGAGGAACATCGCGCTCGCGACGGCGATCGTCAGCGAGATGCGTAACGCCTGGACGAACGCGGGGTCGCCGTAGCCGAGCCGCAGCTCCGCCGTCAGCCGAGTGAACGAGAGCACCAGGTACAGCGCGAGCAGGCACATCGCCGCGATCCCGAGCTCGGCGGCGACGTCGAGGAGCGCGTTGTGGGCAACCGTCAGCGTCAGCGTGCCCACGGGCCAGCCCGTCAGCTTGTTGTAGAAGAATTGGAAGTTGCCGGGACCGACGCCGAGCAGCGGATGGTCGGTCGCGAGGCGCGCCGCGGCCCCCCAGGCCTCGAGCCTCGTCGTCTCGTTCTGGTGCGCGATCTGCTGCTTGAGCGTAAACGCCTCCTGGAAGCGCGCCGGGTTGTTGTGGATCACGAGCAGCACGCCGATCGCCGCGAGCGCCCCGGCCGTGAGCGTGACCTTCACCCGCCGCCGGTCGGTGAGCACGAAGACGACGAACCCGGCGGCCAGGCCGACGAGGGCACCGCGCGAGAAGCTGAGCAGGATCGCCGCCGACACGAGCCCGATCGCCGCGAGCACGAGCGGCCGCAGGAGCTTCGGGCCACCGAGGAGCACGAACATGAACGGGAGGGAGGTCGCGAGCATGAACGCGAAGTCGTTCTGGTTCCCGTTCGGCAGCATCGCCAGGGTCTCCCGGCCCGAGAGGTACTCGTTCAGTCCGAGCGCGGCCGCGACCGAGCAGCTCGCCGTCAGCGTCCACGCGATCCGGCGCTGGAGCACGGCGTCGTGTCCGAACTGCGTGATGATGAAGTAGACGGCCGCGAAGCTCGCGTAGCGCGTCGTCGTGGTGACCGCGGCCGAGCTCTCGTAGGCCTGGAGGGTCGAGAACAGCGCCAGCGTCAGGATCCCGAGCACGAGCGCCTGGCCGCGCTCGAACCTGATCACCCGGTTCTGGCGGACGACGGTGATGGCGAAGCTCGCGAAGCAGATCCCGCCCGCGAGCTTGGTCAGGTTGACCCCGTGTGGGCCGATCTCCCAGATGCCCTCGATCGGGGCGGTGGCGACGACGAGCAGGATCGCGAGGTCGGTCCGGAGCAGGAAGACGACCGCGACCGCGCCGAACAGCACGAGCAGCAGCAGGATCGACGGCCGTACCACCGCGCCGACCGCCAGTAGGCCGGCGAGCAGCGAGAGCCCGAGCAGGCTGAGCAGCTCGAGGCGATCCGGGCGAAGCCGCCCGGCGACCGCCTCGGCGCGTGCGTCCAGCACTGGCTCAGCGGCGGACGGCGCCGCGCCTCTCGCGCACTCGCCGCGCGCGGAGCTTCTCGGCCTCGTCCTCGTCGGTCGGCCGGACGTAGTAGCTCGAGCTGCTGACCGAATCCGAGTGGTTGAGGACCGTGGCCGTGAGCTTCACCGAGATCAGCTCGAGCCGCTCGACCGCGGTGCGCACGTGGCGGCGCAACGCCTGCCCCGCCCTGGCCACCATCAGCGTCGCGTCCGCGTGACGGGCGACGATCCGCGCGTCGCTGATCGGGATCAGCGGAGTGCAGTCGATGACGATCGCCTCGTAGCTGCGCTCCAGCTCGCCGAGCAGCCGCGGGAACGCGCTCGTCAGGAGCTCGCCCGGGTCGGCCGCGCGGCGTCCCCCCACGAGCACGTCGAGCCCGTCGGGGGTCGTCCGCACCGCCTGTTCGAACGGTGCCTCGTCGAGGAGCACGTCGATCAGCCCGGGGGAGGCCGGCAGGCTGAGCAGCTCGTCGATCCGCCCGCGGCGGAGGTCTGCATCGATCAAGAGCGTGCGCGTGCCCGAGCGGGCGAGCGTGGCCGCCAGGCCGAACGCGACGGTCGTCTTGCCGTGGCTCCCGTCCGGGCTCGTGACGACGATCGAGCGGATGGTGTCGTCCGTGAAGAGCAGGTTCGTGCGCAGGTCGCGCATCGCCTCGGCAACCATGCGCAGGCGCGGGAGCGTGGCGAGGTCCTCGGCACTGTGCATCTTCAGGATCGCAGTCTCGGACGGGATCTCGGCGTAGACCGGCGCGCCCGTGATCTTCGCGAGGTCCTCTGCGGTCTCGATCTTCGTGGTCAGCACCTCGCGCAGGAGCGCGGCGCCGAGCCCGAGCCCCAGCCCGAGGAGGGCGGCGACGAAGAGCGTGAGCTTCGTGCGTGGGAAGACCGGCGAGGTCGGCAGCTCCGGCGCGTTGATCTCGGTGAGCTTCAGCGACTTGACCCGGATCGACCCGTTCGTCGCCTGCTCGAGGAGTGCCCGGGCGGTCGCGGCCGCGCTCAGCTGCGCGAGCCTCGGGTGGGTGCTCCGCGCCTTGATCTTGATGATCCCCGTGCCCTTGAACGTCTGCACGGAGACGTCCGCGAGCGGCCGGCCGACGAGCTCCCGCGCGCGGTCGAGCGTCGTGCTCGACGTGGCCGCCTCGGCGTAGGAGGGGACGACGACGTCGAGGATGCTGAACAGGATCAGGTCGTTGCTCTGACCGACGGGCGTGAGCGTCAGCGTCGCGGTGGACTCGTACTGGCGCGGGACGATCGTCGTCGCCACATAGGCCGGAATGACGACGGCCAGCATGACGCAGACGATGAGCAGCTTTCGCTGCCAGAAGACGCGCAAGAGTTCGTTGAGAGTCACGTTTTCAGCCTCGCGTACGCCAAGTGGGTCGCAGCCACCACGTTTCGGGCTTATCGAACAATACCCTTGCTTTCTTGAATTCTCCACGCCGGCTTTTGGTTGCAGCACAGCCGCTCGACGGCGGTTGCGCGGCCCATGTGGTCGCCCTCGTGGGCGCCCTTCCGCCCGGCCGGTTCGACGTGGACGTCGCGTGCCCGCGCGGCTCTCTGACCTGGGCGCAGCTCGAGGGGAAGCCGGGCGTCGAGCTGCACGAGATCCAGGCGCACCGCCGCCCGGCTCCCGGCGACGCGCGCTCGTGGCAGACGCTGAACCGCCTCGCGGGGCGCGCCGACCTGATCCACGTCCACTCCTCGAAGGCCGGCTTCCTCGGCCGCCTGGCGGCATTCGGGCGCGGGAAGCGGGGCTCCTGCGTGTTCACGCCCCACGGGTGGTCGTTCTGGGCGGCTGACGGGGCCGAGGCGCGGCTGTACGTCGGGCTCGAACGCCTCGCGGCCCACTGGTGCGGCGCGATCGTGGCGCTCTCCGGTGACGAGCGCGACGCGGGGCTCGGGGCGGGCGTCGGCCGGCCGGAGCAGTACCGCGTGATCCCGAACGGCGTCGCGCTCGAGCGGTTCTCGCTGCCGCGCGCGCCGGTCCGGGGGCGGATCCTGATGGTGGGCCGGCTGGCGCCGCCGAAGCGTCCCGATCTGGC
>Ga0335083_10002593_pt1 | contig 23757 bp, 24 predicted proteins | sample Lox_Sample_42_FD_206716 | JGI IMG/M metagenome (GOLD analysis project Ga0335083, IMG submission 206716) | Soil microbial communities from Loxahatchee National Wildlife Refuge, Florida, United States - Lox_Sample_4.2 | ecosystem: Environmental > Terrestrial > Soil > Wetlands | place: USA...
GAACGAGGCTATGCGAGCGGAGGCGTCGCGACAACACGCGCGCCGCCGCGAAGGTGATTGGGAATGGCCCTGCCGCTCCGTAAGCGAGACGCCAAACATGCCGTCCTCAAGGAGGTGTTCGGCTTCGATTGCTTTCGCCCAGGCCAGGAACAGGTCATCGACGCGCTGCTCGCGGAACGCCATGTGCTCGCGGTGATGCCCACCGGGTCCGGCAAGTCGCTCTGCTACCAAGTACCGGCGCTGATCTCGGGCGGGCTCACCATCGTGGTTTCGCCGCTCCTGGCATTGATGCAGGACCAGGTCGCGGCGCTGCGGCTCGCCGGCGTCGCCGCCGACACCATCAATTCCTCGCGCACGCGCGAGGAGAATATCGCCGCCTGGCGCGGCACGGCCGCAGGCGAGGTGCGGCTTCTCTATATGGCGCCGGAACGGCTGATGACCGAGCGCATGCTCGAGGCGCTCGCCAAGCTCGACGTGCGGCTGATCGCGATCGACGAGGCGCACTGCATCTCGCAATGGGGACCCGCCTTCCGTCCCGAGTACCGGGCGCTGGCGAAGCTCTCCGATCTGTTTCCCCGGGTTCCGATGGTCGCGCTGACGGCAACCGCCGACCAGGTCACCCGCGCCGACATCGCGCTGCAACTCTTCGACAACCGCGCGCTCGTCATCGTCCAGGGCTTCGACCGGCCGAACATCGCCCTGGCGGTGGAGAGCAAGCGCGACACTTCGCGCCAGCTGCTCGACTTCATCGCCACGCATAAGGGCGAAAGCGGCATCGTCTATTGCCTGTCGCGCAACAAGACGGAGAAGACGGCCGCGCTGCTCGCCGGGCATGGCGTGACCGCCCTGCCCTATCACGCAGGGCTGGACAAGAGCGTGCGCGAGGCCAACCAGAACCGCTTCATGACGGAACCCGCGGTGGTCATGGTCGCGACCATCGCCTTCGGCATGGGCATCGACAAGCCGGATGTGCGTTTCGTCTTCCACACGGACCTGCCCGGCAGCCTCGAGGCCTATTACCAGGAGATCGGGCGTTCGGGGCGCGACGGTGCGCCGGCCGAGGCGAGGATGCTGTTCGGGCTGGAGGACATCCGCATGCGCCGCGTCTTCATCGACCGCGAAAACGCGGGCGACGAGCGCAAGCGCCGCGAGCATGCGCGCCTCAACATGCTGCTCGCCTATTGCGAAGCGTCGTGCTGCCGCCGGCAAATCCTGCTCTCCTATTTCGGCGAGGCGTCCGAGCCATGCGGCAATTGCGACGTCTGCCGCGAACCCAGCGTGCGCATCGACAGCACCGAGAACGCGGGCAAGGTGCTCGCAGCGGTGCGCGCCACCGGCGAACGCTTCGGCGCGGTCAAGATCATCGAAGCGCTGGGCGAACCCGCGCGAAAGGAGCATTGGCAAACGCTCATCCGCCAGATGGTGGGCGCCGGCCTGCTGCGCCACGACGTCGAAGGCTTTGGCGGTCTTCGCATCACGGCCGAGGGCCACGCCCTGCTGCGAGGAGAAACCAGGTTCGAGAGTCGACCGGCTACGTCCAAGACCAGAACCAAGCGTGCGGCACGCGCCGAACGCTTTGCCCAGCAGCCCGAGAACAATCGCGTGCTGATCGCGAACCTAAAGGCCCTTCGTTTGCAGCTCGCCCGCGAACGCCGCGTGCCGCCCTATGTGATCTTCTCGGACCGCTCTCTGATCGACATGGCCGAACGGCGTCCCGCGGACGAGCGCGAATTCGGCGAGGTTCACGGCGTGGGCGCCGCCAAGCTCAAGGACTTCGCCGCCATCTTCCTGCGGGCCATCAAGGAGCATGAGGCGGCTCCGGGCGACGGCGCAACATGAACTGGATCGCGCTGGCCTTTTGCGGCCCGCTGCTGTGGGCGGTCTCGACCCATATCGACAAATACCTGGTCGAGAAATACTTCAAGGACAGCGGCGTCGGCGCGCTGCTGATCTTCACCGCGCTGATCGGGCTGGCGGCGCTGCCCTTCATCGCCGCTTTCCAGGACGTGTTGTCGCTCGGCCGCACGGGCATCCTGATCACCACCGCGTCGGGCCTGATGTATCTGACCGCGATGTATTTCTACCTGCGCGCGCTCCAGCAGGAGGAAGCCAGCGTTATCGCGCCGCTGTTCCAGACCTCCACCTTTTTCACCTATGTCTTCGCCTATTTCGTTCTGCACGAGGCATTGACCCCTGCGAAGATTGCTGGCGGGCTGCTGATCGCAGCGAGCGCCGTGACGGTGAGCTATGAGCCCGGGCACCGGCTTCGCTTCAAATTCGGCATCGTCGCGCTGCTTCTCTTGTGCACCGCGACGCTGGCCGCATCCTCGGTGATCTTCAAAGTCTTCGCGATCAAGGACGCGTTCTGGCCGGTGACGTTCTGGACTTTCGCGGGCGAAGCGGTGTTCGGCGCCGTGATGCTGCTGTGGCCGGGCGTGCGGCGCGATTTCCTCGGCATGTTCGCCAAGAGTCCCGGCGCGGTGATGGGCATCAACGCGGCCAACGAGCTGATCAATCTGGGCGGCGGATTGGCGGCGCGCTATGCCTCGCTGCTGGGGCCGGTGGCGCTGGTGCAGGCGATCGGCGGCACGACCTCGTTCTTCGTCTTCGTCATCGGAGTGCTGCTGACGCTGTTCTTCCCCAGACTCGGCCGCGAGGACCTGTCGCAGCGTAGCCTGATCCGCAAGGGCGTAGCCGTCGTCTTCATCGTCGCCGGCGTGATATTGATCGGCGGAGATTCGTGGTGAGGGAGCGCATGCGCGTCTGGATCGTTCTGGCTGCGATACTTCTGGTGACAGGCGCACACGCGCAGCAATGGATGACCTTGCCGCCGACACCGACGCTGCCCAAGGCCGAAAGGAGCGGATACGCGCCGGTCAACGGCATCCGCATCTGGCATGCCGAGTTCGGCCACGGCGAACCGGTGCTGTTCGTGCATGGCGGACTTGCCAATTCAAACTACTGGGGCGACCAGGTCCGCTATTTCGATACGCGTTATCAGGTCATCGTCATGGACAGCCGAGGCCATGGACGTTCGACTCGCGATCGCCAACCCTATGGCTACGATTTGATGGCGAGCGACGTCATCGCTCTGCTCGACTATCTGAAGATCAAAAAGGTCGCGCTGGTCGGTTGGAGCGACGGCGCCATCATCGGGCTGGACATCGCGATGCATCATCCCGAGAGGCTGAACAAGCTCTTCGCCTTCGCCGCCAATATCGATCCGAGCGGCGTCAGCGATATCTCGCACAGTCCCGTCGCCAACGCCTATATCGCGCGCGCCGGAAGAGAATACGCCGCGCTGTCGCCGACGCCGAAGGAATACAAGGCCTTCCTCGCCCAAATCACAGGCATGTGGAACACGCAGCCGCATTGGACCAAGGCGGACTTCGCCAGAATCAAAGTGCCGACCTGGATCGTCGACGCCGATCATGACGAAATGATCAATCACGACCAGCCGCGCACCATGGCCGACTGGACGCCGAACGCGGGCCTGCTGATCGAGCCCGACGTCAGCCACTTCGCGTTTCTGCAGGACCCGGCGCAGTTCAACCGCGACCTTGAGCACTTCCTGGAAAAGCGCTGAATGCGCTACACGGACCGCTTCACCATCATCTGCTTGATTTCGCCGATGGCGCGGGCGGGGTTCAACCCCTTCGGGCAGGTCTCGGCGCAGTTCATGATGGTGTGGCAGCGATAGAGCCGGAACGGATCCTCGAGATTGTCCAGCCGCTCGCCCGTGGCCTCGTCGCGCGAATCCGCGAGCCAGCGCATCGACTGCAACAGGACCGCGGGACCGAGGTAGCGCTCCGAATTCCACCAATAGCTCGGGCACGAAGCCGAACAGCAGGCGCAGAGGATGCACTCATAGAGCCCGTCGAGCTTGGCGCGCTCTTCGGGCGACTGCTTCCACTCTTTTTCCGGTGCTGCGGTCTTGGTCTGAAGATAAGGTTTGATGGAGGCGTACTGGGCATAGAAATTGGTCAGATCCGGCACCAGGTCCTTCACCACCGGCATGTGCGGCAGGGGATAGACCGTGACCGCGCCCGAATATTCGTTGATCGCCTTGGTGCAGGCGAGCGTATTGCCGCCGCCGATGTTCATCGCGCAGGACCCGCACACCCCTTCGCGACAGGAGCGGCGGAAGGTCAGTGTCGGATCGACCTCGTTCTTGATCTTGATCAGCGCGTCCAGGACCATCGGTCCGCAGCTCCCCAGATCGACCGTGTAGGTGTCGATGCGCGGATTGGCATCCGCATCGGGATCGTAGCGATAGACCTTGAATTGCTTGGTGCCCTTGGCACGCCGCCCGTTCGCCTGCTGCGGCATCGGCCATTCCTTGCCCTTTTTGGGCGCACTGCCTTTGGGCAAGGTGAACTGGACCATGGCTGTCCTTGAAAGATTGACCGACAGCGGGTGTAGCAAGCCGCTCCGGCCATGGCAACGCGACCGATACTTCGGGGGCGCCTCGAACAAGGCGCCCCAACGCGCTTCGCAAGGCAATGTGGTCGCCCTATACTGCCAATAAAGGTTTATCAATCAGAGGGACACATGCGCATTGCAGCGTTCGTGGCGCTTGCAGTTCTACTATCCACAGACTGCTGCGCTTGGGCGGCGGGAAAGACCATAAGCGGGACCTACACGAACGCCAATGGCTGCATCGTGGAGTTTAGGGCAAGCGGCAAGGTGTATCTCTCCGGCTGCTATGGCGGCATGACCGCATATGAGTATGAAGTCGATGGAGATCGCATCATTGTCCACGAGTCAGGCGGAGGCGTCGTCTATAAGATGCTGCCCAATGGAACGATCCGCGGCGGTGGCATGGAAGGCCTCCTCCACAAGAAATCATAGTTCGAACCCGGGGTTCTCCTCAGGTTGCGGGCCAGAGGCAACATCGCGCGCAGATCGGAGCGGACATGATAGCAGGTTCGGTTATTCCCGGCCGATCTGTTCGAACACCCAGGCGATATCCATCTCGGCATTGCCGAGGGAGCCATGGAGCACGAGCTGATCGGTGCGGCGCAGCGTGTCGCCGCCGAGATAAACGCTCTCCTCCAGCGCGACCGGCACGCCGGCGCGGAATCGCCATCCCTCGCCATTGGGCAGCTTGAGAATCACATCACCCCCTTGAGACTGCGATACGCGGATATCGGGGTGGATGTGGAAGCGGATGGCGAATGGCAGATCCTTGCGCCTGGCGGTGCCCTTGGGGATGACGCGATCCTCGCCCGTGAGCGTGCTCCCCGAAGGCGATAGCATCAGCCGACGCTCGTGGCGCGCGCCGAAGCGCGGTACATAGGCGTCGTGGATCGCGCTGACCACCCAGCCGTTCGCGCTCTCGCTGCGCTCCGTCTCGACCATCATTCCGCCTTCGAGAAGCCGCGCGCCCAGGAGATCGCGCCCCCAGCCCCGGCCCAGGATCGTCCCGCTGCTGGTGTCGGCCAGCGTGAGCGTCGAATGCGCGGCGGTGGCGCGCAGCACGTCGTCCCAAGGCGCGCGTTTCGCCTCCGTCGCCGCACCGCAATTGACGACGATGCGATGCTGGCCGGATCCGAACTCGAAAGCGAGGCAACCGGCATGCGCCTTCGTCGAGAACGCGCCGTTTGGCGCGCGGCCGCAATCCATCACCGCGACGGCGCGCGCCGCCGCAAGACGCTGATAGCCGGAATGCGGCGCGTGCCCGAAGGGCTGGCCGCGCACTTCGTCACGCGCCAGTAGGCTCGCGATCATGCGCGTGTCGCACTCGTGCCCGCCATTGAACAGCGCAAGACCGCCATCGCCGTGGCGAAAGAATCGCAGCATGGGTGCCATGCGGTCGCGCGCGCTGTGAAGCGCCGGGCTCACCGGATGCGAGATCGCGATGAGCGCGTCCATCACCATGGTGGTCAGGCGATAGGCATGCAGCAGATCTTCCGGTGAGCGGCCGACATGTCCGCCGTCTGGAAGGATTTGACGCGCGATTTCCGCCTCCAGCCGCGCCAATCCGAGCTGCAGCCGCTTGGCATCGGCGAGGCAGGCCCCGCACAGCGCTACCGCCGCGGCCGCTTCGAGGCGCGCAAGGCCATCCGGGGTCTCTGCGGCGACGCGTGCCAAGAGCCGCGACTGGTCGCGCAGGGAAACGAACACCTTCGACCGCCACAACATGTCGGAATTGGACAGCACCATGCGGCCATGCGCGAAGATGTTCACCAGCCGCCGCGCCAGCACATCGGCGCGGAACGCCGGCTCGCTGTAGCGGGCATTGCGCTTCAGCCACTGGTTGATGAGATTGGTGGCAAGCGTGCGCGCCGCGTCTCCGCCGGCGGCCGAAAGCGGCGGAAGCCAGGCGAAGCCGTGCAGCGCCTCGGCCCAAGCCGGCGACGGCGGCAACTTGTCGAAGACCGAGCCCTCCTTGACCTCGACCAGTTCGCCGGCGAACCGGAACTTGCCGTGCAGCAGCGATTCGGCGTCCTCAAGCCTGCGGGGCAGGGCGTCATAGGGATGAAAGACGACGCGGTCGCTCAATGGGCCTTTAAGCAGCCGGCGATAGAACCAGCTCCGCCGCCAGAAGACCCGCGGTCCGCATAGGGCACGCCGCAGCGCGGCGCCCAGCGCCTCGGGCCAGAGCGACAAAGGCATCGGGCCTTCGGCGGCCACGGCCTAACCCCGCAGCGCTAGAATGTTGGCAGCGTAACGCCTGGCGCCACCCTTGAAGACGGACGTTCCCGCGACCAGCACATTGGCGCCTGCGTTCACAGCCTGCCGCGCCGTCCGTGGCGTGATGCCGCCATCGACTTCCAAAGCAATGTCGCGGCCCGAGCTGCGGATCAGCTTCGCTGCCGCCTCGATCTTCTTGAGTTGGCTTTCGATGAACGACTGTCCGCCGAAGCCGGGATTGACGCTCATGATCAGCACGAGGTCCACCAAATCGATGACATTGTCGATGGCGTCGATGGGCGTTCCCGGATTGAGCACCACGCCGGGCTTGCTGCCCAACGAACGGATCAATTGGAGCGTGCGGTGGATGTGCGGCCCGGCCTCGGGATGGACCGTGATGCCGTCCGCGCCGGCTTCGGCGAAGTCCGCGACATAAGGGTCCACAGGCGCGATCATCAAATGCACGTCCAGCGGCTTCTTCGCATACGGCTTTATCGCTTTGACGACGGCCGGTCCGATGGTGATGTTGGGCACGAAGTGGCCGTCCATCACGTCGACATGGATCAGATCGGCGCCCGCGGCCTCGACGGCTTCGATCTCGGCGCCCAGACGCGCGAAATCGGCCGAAAGAATCGAAGGCGCGATGCGGACGGGGGCGGCCATCGCCCCATTAAGTGACGGATTCGAACCCATGCCGCAAGGCGGGAATGCGCGGCGCGGCGATCAATATCGCGGCCAGCGCCGGCCACCACATCATGCGCGACTGGTAGCGGTAATGCGGCCCCGAGAACACCCCGCAGATGAAGGCATTGCCCAGAAGCGCAAGCAGCACGAAGGCGGGAAGCCGCGCCGCGTTCCAGTCCTTGGCGCGCAAGGCCCGCCGCAGAAAAACATACAGCAACACCACCGACGCCAGCGCCACCGGAACGTGCACCAGATTGAGCGGCAGGAACCACAGATCCCCGCGCTGCTGATAAGCGCCCTGATAATCCTTCATCTGCCGCGGAATCGTGCGCCGAAACTCGGGATCCAGAACCCATTCCTGGGGCACGATGCCGTCGCCGGTCGGATACGCGAAGAATTGCAGGGCGGTATCGATTCCCGCCCATGCCAGGTTCTCCAGCGGCGCGCGCTTCAGGCTTTCGCGCACCAGAAGCGCCGATTCCGCCTCCATCCGCCGAAAGCCCCCTAGGCGGAAGAACGCACTGGTCTTCTCGTCCCAAAGATACGCGTCAGCGCGTCGCGGAAGCGCGTCCCTGTAGACGCAAAGTCTGATCGCGGGATTGGGACATTCTTCGTCGAGCACCGGGTTGATCAGTCCATCCTGCATCATGCGGGCGGAGAGGAACACTGCGCCTGCGCGGCTGAAAAAGACGTGCCGGGTCAGGTTGTAGTTGGCTGCCAGCACCAGCGCGAGGCCGGCGACGACACTTATGCCGGGAACCGCCAATGAGGGACGTCCCAACTGCGGATTGAACGTAGCGGCGAGGCGCAGCGCGGCCAGCGCCAGAACCAGTCCCGCGCAGACGGCGAGGTGCGAGGAGTGCATCGCAATGCTCAGTGCCCCAAGCAGGGCGAGCAGCAAGCCGCGCGCCGGTCCAACTCTGTGGAAGGCAAGCAAATAGATCGCGACCGGGCCGACGGCCGCGAAGCAATCCGGTTCGATCTGACCGCTATACCAGGGCAGACCGGTCGCGAGCGCGAGCAATGCGCCGATGGCGAGCAGCGTCCAGAGCTGCATCTGCGGCTTGAGCGCGCGCGTGAACTGGACCACGGCGAAGGCAACGATCGCGCACTGAACGACAGCGACATACCACAGGCTCCGTGGCCCGAGCGCGTATTCGAGAAACAGCGAATAGACCGGCGAGCGCTCCGGAATGAACACGTGCTCGAAGCCCTGAAGTACGTACGCGCCGGTATCGTAGAAGATGATCGGAAAGCCGTTGGCGATGGCCGGAGCCAGAAAAATGGCGGTCAGGATGGCGACCGCCGCGGCTTCGTTGCCGAGCCGCGACAGCGGCGCGGCGGGCAGTGTCCAGCGCGACAACCCGATGCGCGCGGTCGATTCCGTGGCGCTCATTTCTCCAAGATCCCCCGCGATCAGGCCATTCTATCGGCCGGCCGGCGGCGCGCAAAGCGGCACAATGGCCGATCGATTGCCCGACCGCGAAAACACGCTAAAACTAGAGCGGGAATCGGCGCGAGGGCTGGCCATGGCGGACATCTTCAAATACCTCCTGAAGTCATTCGTGCTGTTGCGCGATCTGATCGGATATCTGATCCCCGGGCTCGTCTTCTTTGCGCTGCTCGCCCCCGAAAAAGCCTGGGCGCTGACGAACGCCGATCCGGGCTGGACCGTCTTAGCGGCGATTTTGCTGGCAAGCTACGCGACGGCCCAGCTCTTGGCGGCCCTCGGATATGCGTTGCTCCGCTGGTCCCCGAAGAAGTCGAGCGGGAAGAAAGAGGAGCTGACGCAAGATGAAAAAGGCCGTGCGGAAGCGGCCGAGCGCGCGGCCGAAATAGCCCACCTCAAAGAGACGTACTATTACTCCACCTATTACCCCGACATCTTCATCGAGACGAGCCGGCAGGATACCGTCCATCTGATGCGGATCGCGACTTCCATGGCGCTGGTGCTGGCGGGATTGGCCCAACTCTTCCTGATTGCCATCGCCTTTGCGCAAAACCAACAGGCCGTCGATCTTCTTTCGGTGCTCTTCTGGATCGTGTGTGTCGCAGCTGGCGTGTTCCTGTTCGTACATATCCGGCGTGACGACCCTCACCACAGGCTGACTGCGGCTGGCGCCTTGGAAGCGGCGAGACTTGCGGAGAAATTGGGTAGGAAGCCGGCTGAATAAACGCCGCGAAAATGACGCTGGAAGAGCCATCTTGTCTGGTTGACTTGAGGGCGTCGAAATCTACACTCCCGGCCGGTTCGCCCTCCCCGACCCCGAGGCCCCTCCATGGCGGAAAATCCGCAAAGACCGCAGCGCGCCCGGCCGCTTTCGCCGCATCTGACGATCTACCGCTGGCCGGTGACCATGGCCACCTCGATCACCCACCGCATGACCGGAATTGCACTTTCCGCCGGCACCATCGTGCTGGCCTGGTGGCTGATCGCCGCGGCGAGCGGCCCGGAATCGTATGCGGTCTTCGCTACGGCGGCCCAAAGCATCATCGGCAAGGTCGTGCTGTTCGCCCTGACCTGGTCGCTTTGTTATCACTTGTTGAGCGGCATCCGGCACCTCGCCTGGGATCTCGGCTATGGCTTCACGGTGCGCAAGGCGGAAGCGATGAGCTGGCTGGTGATCCTCGGTTCGGTCGCCCTCGCCGCCGCGCTGTTCGCGCTGGCGCTTGCGGGCAAGGGCGGATTCAACGCATGAGCATGGAAACGCCGCTGCATCGCGTCGAAGGCCTCGGCTCCGCGCATGACGGAGTCAAACATTTCTGGCGAGAGCGCGTGACCGCCGCGGCGCTTGTGCCCCTCTCGGCGTGGTTCATCTGGGCTGTGCTGGGATTGGTCGGCGCCAATGAGGCGCAAGTTCTCACCTTCCTTGCGCGCTCGACCTTCAACGTGCCGCTGAACGCGATCCTGATGGGCGCGTTCATCGTCATCCTTTGCTATCACATGGCGCTCGGCCTTCAGGTCGTGGTCGACGACTATGTGCACAGCGAAGGCGCCAAGATCTTCCTCCTGCTGCTGATCCGCGCCTTCGGATTCGCGGTTGCCGCCGTCTGCATTTACGCGCTTCTCAACATCGCCCGGGCCGTCTAGATGAATAGCTATCCGATCACCGATCACAGCTTCGACGTCGTGGTGGTGGGCGCGGGCGGCGCGGGCCTGCGCGCGACGCTCGAATGCGCGGCGCAGGGCCTCAAGACGGCCTGCATCACCAAAGTGTTTCCGACGCGCAGCCATACCGTCGCCGCCCAGGGCGGCGTCGCGGCCGCGCTCGGCAATGCCGGCGAGGACGACTGGCGCTGGCACATGTACGACACCGTGAAAGGGTCGGACTGGCTGGGCGATCAGGACGCCATCGAATATCTTTGCAAGAACGCGCCGGAAGCGGTCTACGAGCTCGAGCATTTCGGCGTGCCGTTCTCGCGCACGCCGGAAGGCCTGATCTATCAGCGCGCCTTCGGCGGCATGACCAGCCATTTCGGCAAAGGCATCGCCCAGCGCACCGCCGCCGCCGCCGACCGCACCGGCCATGCCATCCTGCATTCGCTCTACGGCCAATGCGTCAAGCACGAGGTCAATTTCTTCATCGAGTATTTCGCGCTCGACCTCATCACCGACGATGACGGCGTGCGCGGCGTGATGGCGTGGAACCTGGACGACGGCTCCATCCACCGCTTCCGCGCGCAGATGGTGATCGTCGCCACCGGCGGATTCGGACGCATCTACCAGACCTGCACGGGCGCCCACACCCAGACCGGCGACGGCAATGCCATGGTGCTGCGCGCCGGGCTCCCGGTGCAGGACATGGAGTTCGGGCAGTTCCATCCCACCGGGGTCTATGGCGCGGGTGTGTTGATCACCGAAGGCGCGCGCGGCGAAGGCGGCTATCTCACCAATTCCGAAGGCGAACGCTTCATGGAGCGCTATGCTCCCAACGCCAAGGACCTCGCCTCGCGCGACGTGGTCAGTCGCGCGATGACCATCGAGATCCGCGAAGGCCGCGGCGTGGGCCCGCTCAAGGACCACATCTTCCTGCACCTCTCGCATCTGGACCCGAAGATTCTGCACGAGCGGCTGCCCGGCATCACCGAATCGGCGCGCATCTTCGCCGGCGTCGATCTCACCAAAGAGCCGATCCCCGTCCTGCCGACCATGCACTACAACATGGGCGGCGTGCCGACGAACTACAAAGGCGAAGCGCTCACCTTGCGCGACGGAGATCCCGATGCGGTCGTGCGCGGCTTGATGGCGGTCGGCGAAGGCGCCTGCGTTTCGGTGCACGGCGCCAACCGCCTGGGTTCGAACTCGCTGATCGATCTGGTGATCTTCGGCAAGGCGGCTGGTCTGCATTGCGGCAAGGCCTTAACCCCGGGGCAACATCAAGAGTTGCCCAAAGGCGCAGGCGAGCAGGCCATCGCGCGGCTCGATAAATATCGTCACGCCAAGGGCTCGACACCCACCGCGCAGCTTCGCCGCGACATGCAAATCGCGATGCAAGAGGATGCCGGCGTGTTCCGCACCGCCGAAGCGCTCGCCAACGGCAAGCAGCGCGTCGCCGCCATCTATCGCGGCATCGGCGACATTTCGGTCGCCGACCGTTCGATGATCTGGAACAGCGATCTGGTCGAAACGCTCGAATTCGAGAACCTGATCCAGCAGGCACTCGTCACCATCGAAGGCGCGCTCGCCCGCGAAGAGAGCCGCGGCAGCCATGCGCGCGAAGACTTCCCCAAGCGCGACGACGAGCACTGGATGAAACACACGCTCGCCTGGCTTGATCCCGCGGGCGGCACAGTGCGCCTCGGCTACCGGCCGGTGCATTCCTACACGCTGACCAACGAGGTCGAATACATCCCGCCGAAAGCCAGGACGTATTAGGCTCGTTTGCGGATGGGACAGGCCAGACCAAGACTTGCCGCCGTCCTTTCTTGCGCATCTCTCGCAATTGCCCTGGCGATTTCGTCAGCGCCGCCAGTGCTGGCAGCGGCAGACGATCTCCACATTCATCAAGTAGAGACTGGATTGCTTCCCCCGGTCTTGATCCGGGGCGCGCCGGCGCCCGGGATGAGCCTCTTAAGCCGCATGCGGGAGCTCCACGTTCCGGGCGTCAGCATCGCATTTTTCGAGAACCGGCACATTGCCTGGGCCAAGGCATATGGTTACGCCGATGTGGCCAGCAAGCAACCTTTGACGACGGATACGCTGCTGCAGGCGGCCTCGATCAGCAAACCGCTGAGTGCGATTGCCGCATTACGGCTCGTTGAAAAGGGAAGGCTCGATCTCGACCAGGATGTGAATGCCGTTCTGAGGTCGTGGAGGATTCCTCCCAACGCCTTCACCGCCGTCCAGAAAGTCACGCTGCGCCGGCTGCTCAGTCACACCGCAGGTCTGACGGTTCAAGGTTTCGAGGGCTACGCGCGTGGCGATACACTTCCCACGCTGCCGCAAATTCTCAACGGGCAGAAGCCTGCCAACAGCGCGCCGGTCATCGTGAACGCCACGCCTGGAACAAAGTCCATGTACTCCGGGGGCGGCTATGTGATTGTCCAATTGCTCATGGAAGAAGCAACCGGCATGCCATTCGCAGCCTTGATGCGCGACAATGTACTGGCCCCTCTTCGGATGAAACATTCGACCTTTGAGCAGCCTTTGCCGCCCTCGTCGTGGAAGAACGCGGCTACCGGATATGACGTGGCAGGCGATCCGATAGAGGGCAAATGGAAGGTCTATCCGGAGCAATCTGCGGCAGGACTCTGGACCACGCCCAGCGACTTGGCGCTGTTGGCCATCGAATTGCAAAAGGACTACGCGGGGGCGTTCGGCGGGCTTCTCACGCCGGAGATGGCGCACGCCATGCTGACGCCGGTGCTGGACGGCTATGGTCTGGGGTTCGAGGCGACGACCGCGGGCGCGGCCCGCTTCGGTCACGATGGCGCCAATGCCGGCTTTAGAGCCATGCTCATCGCCCACATTGGCGGCTCCCAGCAAGGCGTGGCCATCATGACCAATGGAAATATGGGCGACAAGCTCGCATCCGAAATCCGCAGCGCCGTCGCAACGGCTTATGGCTGGCCAGAGTATTTGCCGAAAATCCTGACTCTCGTGAGCGTGGATGGGAAGGTGTTGCGGACCTATGTGGGTCACTACGTCATCGACAGCAATCGCGAATTCGACGTCACAACGAACGGCGGAATTCTTTATCTGTTCGGGCCGCCCTTCGGTCGGGTTCCTGTCGCGGCGAAGTTTTCTTCGACGACGGATTTTTTCAGTCTCTACCCCGAATTTTCCGGCAAGTTCATCAAGGACGCCGACGGCGCCGTAACCTCCATTCTGTTCGGAGGTGGAAGTGTCGCGAAGCGCGTCGCTCCCAAAAGATCGGCAAAAGAACCCTCAGGATCGAAATAGGCCCTTCGACGAAGGACGAATACATCCCGCCGAAAGCAAGGACGTATTGAGGCGGCGGCGCGGCGCCGTGTTAAGCTGCCGCATGTTCATGGCTTTCTTCGTTCGGATGCGGTCCAAGACATATTAACGCCGCTGCCTATTTTCTGAGCGATCGCTAACGCAATCTTCACTGCGGCCGAATCAGCCCGTGCGCTAGGGTTTGCGCATGGATACGCACCTCGACATCGGGAACAGCCCGCTGCGATTCATCGCGGCGACCGTCGCCGGCAGCATCGTCGGGACTGCGATCCTCCTCACCTATGTCGTTCGCTTCGACGGCGCGGACTGGGATCTCATGCACATTGCCCTGAACGCGAACACGACCCTGCAGGCGGTCGCGGCGAGCTATCTCGTGGTCGTGCTGGGCGGCGTGCTGCCGACCTTGTTCATCGGCTTCGCGTTGATGGCGTTCGAGAGGCGTTCGCCGCTGATGCTCGTGCTTGCGCCGGCAACGCTGTTCGTTTTCATCCTGGCCGAGATGGCGCGCGAGACGAACGACATGCTTCTTCCGCTGCTGGCGCTTCCGGCCCTGATGGCCGGCGGCGCGACGATGTTCGGCATCCTGAGCAACCCGGCCCCCGCGACCTTGCAATGCGCAGAAGCACGCGATTGACGCCGGCTCACAATTCCACATTCAATTGAAGTCCCGATCGCATAACCGGAAGACGTAGTCTATAGTCCTCTCTTGATCGTGTCCGATCGTTGCGATATTGTCCTCCCATGAGCGACGAGCCCGACAACCTGCTTCTGCAATACCTGCGGCGCTTCAATACGCGCATGGACGAATTCGCGCTCGACATGTTCGATGTCAAATCCCGATTGAGTTCCATCGAACAGCAATTGACCAATATGCATTCGGACTCTGCGCTCATGCGCGAGGACATGACGAGAATGGACCACCGGCTCGATCGGGTCGGCGACCGACTCGAGCGCATCGAAAGGCGCCTCGACCTGACCGGGATCTGAGTCGCCAGCGCTGCGCGGGCCGATACATATTGTTACAGGCCGGCGTCGCATTGCGCATGGATTCGCAACTGGATTGCCCCTCCCTGCCAAGCTAGATTCGCGGCGGGACCGTTCCATCGCACTTGGACAAATCATGACCGATCTCGAAATCGCCCGCGCGGCCAGGCTCGAACCGATCGAAGCCGTGGGGGAGCGGATCGGTCTGCCGGCCTCGGCGATCTATCGCTATGGGCCTTACAAGGGCAAGGTCTCGCTCGAGCACATCGCCAAGCTCGACGGCAAGCCTTCCGGCAAACTCATCCTCGTCACCGCGATCAACCCCACGCCCGCGGGCGAAGGCAAGACCACGACGACGGTCGGCCTGGGCGACGCGCTCTCGGCCATAGGCAAGCGCGCCATGATCTGCCTGCGCGAACCCTCGCTGGGACCCTGCTTCGGGATGAAGGGCGGCGCGGCGGGCGGCGGCTATGCCCAGGTCGTGCCGATGGACGAGATCAATCTCCATTTCACCGGCGATTTCCATGCCATCACCGCGGCGAACAATCTGCTGGCGGCGCTGATCGACAACCAGATCTATTGGGGCAATCCCCTGCGCATCGATCCCTCCAAGATCTCGTGGCGCCGGGTGATGGACATGAACGACCGCGCGCTGCGCGACATCGTGGTCGGTCTCGGCGGCAACGGCCAGGTGCGCGAGGACGGCTTCGACATCACCGTCGCCTCCGAAGTGATGGCGATCTTCTGCCTCGCCAAATCGCCGGCCGAACTCGAAGAGCGCATCGACCGCATCGTGGTGGCGCGCGACTTCGCCAAGAAGAATGTCACCGCGAAACAGATCCAGGCGGCCGGCGCGATGAGCGTGCTGCTGCGCGACGCGATTCAGCCCAATCTCGTACAGACGCTCGAACACACGCCGGCCTTCGTCCATGGCGGACCCTTCGCCAACATCGCCCATGGCTGCAACTCCGTGATCGCGACGCGCACCGCACTCAAGCTCGCCGACTACGTCGTCACCGAAGCGGGCTTCGGCGCCGACCTTGGCGCGGAGAAATTCTTCGACATCAAGTGCCGCCAGGCGGAGCTCAAGCCGGCGGCTGCGGTGATCGTTGCGACGGTGCGCGCGCTCAAGATGCATGGCGGCGTCGACAAGAAGGACCTCTCCGCCGAGAACGTCGCCGCGGTCAAGGCCGGTATGGCCAATTTGCTTCGCCACATCGAGAACGTGCGCAAGTTCGGCGTGCCGGTGACGGTCGCGATCAATCACTTCACCGCCGACAGCGACGCCGAGTGCCAGGCCATCGCCGAAGGCTGCCGCCAGGTCGGCGTGCGCGCGCATCTCTGCCGCCATTGGGCCGACGGCGGGAAAGGCGCGAAGAGCCTCGCCGAAGAGATCGTGTCGCTGGCGGAACAGGGTTCCGACTTCAAGCCGCTCTATCCCGACGAAATGCCGCTTGCCGATAAGATCGCTACCGTCGCGCGAGAGATCTATCGCGCCGCCGATGTTTCGCTTTCACCGGACGCGGCCAAGAAGCTGGCCCAATACGAAGCCGACGGCTTCGGAAACCTGCCCGTCTGCATGGCCAAGACGCAGTACAGCTTCACCGCCGAGCCCGACATCCGCGGCGCTCCCACCGGCCATATCCTTCCGGTGCGGGACGTAAGGCTGGCGGCGGGTGCCGGCTTCGTGGTGGCGCTTTGCGGCGACCTCATGACCATGCCCGGCCTGCCGCGCGAACCTGCCGCCTACCGCATCCGGGTCGACGCAGAGGGCCGGATCGAGGGATTGTTCTGATCCCGGCCGCAAGGCTTGGGTAACCATTGCGGGACTAAATTGGTCCCGATGTCGGACACCTGGACCATCAGCGTCGCCGGAAGAAGCTATGGCCCCTTCGGCGCGGAGCAAATGCAAGCCTTTGCCTGCGAGGGCCGCGTGGTCGCGCAGTCCCTGGTGGCGCGGAGCAACGAAAACCAGTTCCGGCCTGCGATCGAAGACCCGCTGCTTGCCTCGCTCTTCGGCCAGCCCTCCGCACCGCAGCCGGAGGCGCAACGTCCCGCCGGGCGCCAGGCCCAGTTCTTCACCGCAGACGGCAACGACGACGTTCAGCCCTTCGGCCGCCACGACGACGATCAAGGCCATCGTGCGCATTTCGTCATCGTCGCCGACATGAAGTCGCGTTCGATCTCGGGACTGGAGGAGGAGATCTTCAACATCGGCCCGGCGCTGCCGATCATGCCGCAGGCCTGGCTGCTGTCCACCGATATGTCGATCAGCGCCGTACGCCAGGCGCTGGTGCAGAAGCTCGGCAAACTCGACACGCTGTTCATCGCCGACGCCACCCACGACAAGGCGGCCTGGTTCAATTTCGGTCCCGAAGCGGATTCGCGCGTGCGGCGCATCTGGCAGAAGGCGCCGGAGATCGCGCCCGCGCCGCGCCGCGCCGCGGGCTGAGCATCATTTTCCATTGCCCTTGTTCGTCCCGGCGAGCGCATTCATGCGCGCGAGCTCCGAGCGCTCCGAAGCAATCAGATTCAGAGATGCCGCGCGCAGGAATTGAGCGCGGGCTTCATCCTTCCGGCCGCACCACCACAGTGCCTCCCCCCATTTGAGGCGCAGACGACCCCAATTGGGAGCGTAGCGAGCGGCCTCTTCGAATTTTGCAAGTGCCAGATCCGAACGGTTCTTCGCAATCAACGCTTCACCCCACATCTCCAGCGGGTCGGCGAAATGCGGGCCCTTGGCATGGGCGATGCGAAAATGCGCGATCGCGGCATCGACGTCGCCGGATGCCAGCAGGGCCCCGCCCCATTCGGTGTCTCCGAACGGGATCGAAGGCGCATGCTGCACGGCATGGAGGAACCAAAATTCCGCGCGCTTCCTGTTGCCGGAAAGAGCCGCGATCTGTGCCCGGGCCCTCAGGCAGGCATCGCAATCCAACGGCGTGAGATCCACCGCCTTCCTAGCCGCGGCGAGGGCTCCCGAATGCGCCAGAGCCAGCGCGTAGGCGGCTGCAGGCAACCGTGCGTTCAACAATCCTGCATATCCCGGAAAGCGAAGGCCGCCCTCGGCGGTGTATTCCAGAAGCGCCGCCCGGTCCGCGACCACGCGCTGCCAACTCCCCAGCCGCGAATCGGCCACCGGCTGGAGCTGCAGGAAAACCGGGTAACCGCCCTGGTCATCCTTCGAGGCGGCAGCTTGCCGCCGCTCCGCTTCCGCCGCACGCGCGTCGTGCAGAGACGCGCTGCTCAGAAAGGCGAGCGCTGCGGCATTGGCCGCCGTGCCGCCATAGTCCGGCAGGTCCTGAAGCTTGCGCTGAACCGCCAGATCGGCCGCGAAATCGCCCTGCACCTCGTAGATCGACGATTGCGCCGTCAGCAGGGCAGGCGCGGCTTTTGCCGGATTGAGGCCGCTCCATCCACTCCGCGCCAAAGCGACCGTACGCCGGAATCCCCTCAACTCCTCTTCTTCGCCGTCGAGGTCGTAATAATCTCCGGCATAATTCAGCCAGGCGAGCGCGTTTTCGGCGTCGAGCGCGATCGCCAGCCGGTTCATCGCGAGTGCGGCGTGCGCATTGCCGTCGTTCTCCGGAATGTTGGACCACGCCGTGTAGGCCCAGGCCTTTTCCCGCCGAGGCGCGGTCCCGATCATACGCCGCACGACCCGCACGACCTCGGCCGGACGCCAATGGTCGAGCTGATAGATGGCATAGCGGTAAGGCTGCGTTTTTTCATAGATCGACAGCGCGGCCTCATCGAGCAGCTTATCGAGGTCGCTGTCCTGCCCGGCGAAACTTTCGCCCGCGCCGGTGCCTGCCCGCGTCGCGACGACGACGCCTCCTGCCGTCTGCCAGATTTCCCCGGAGATGTGCGTCTCCCGGCCCAGCCAGGCACGCAGATAGCGGTTGATCTCGCCGACGGATACGCCGGTATCCGGTATTTCGATGCGGATGTCGTCGCCCCAGTTGTTGGCAAAGGAATTGGCAGGCCGCAGCGAATCGGTTTCATCCTGGAGCTTGGCAAGCTTGTCCTGAAGCCGCGCCGCCATCGCTTGGCCGGTCAGGCCGCGCTGGACATAGGACTGAGGAACTTGAAACGGTTCGATGACGAGTCCGTGCGAGCGCGCGGCTGTCCAGATCATGGCCGACGCAGCTGCGAACAGGGCGAACAGGCCAAGCGCAAAGGCAACCTCGAACGAGAGCTTCATCACGTCGCTGATGTGCCTGACCCTCAGCGACCAATGGCGCACGCGCTCTTCGCGCTCGAGTTCCGCGATCTCCAGTTCCGCGAGCCGGCTTTGCTTTTCGAAATATGCCGCAGCCCGCGGATCGAGCGGTCCCGACGCGAAAGCGAACGTTACGGCGCCGGCGGCCGCGACATCGGCGTGCGCTGACCCTTCGCGCTCAGCTTCGCTCATCGGCTCCCGCGCCGGCGACTCCTCCCGCGCAGCTTGTCACAGCGCGACAACACGGGCTACGGGAAACCGGACAGCCCGGACTAGCGCCGCAGACGCAGCGGAGCGGCTATCGGCGCGCCTTGGCGCGGGCTTTGCGTTCGGCCTCGCGCAGCGACCTGCCTTCGGTGCCTTCGAGCGCCGCTTCGGCATCCTTGCCGAGCTTGCCGATCCTGGCCTTGTTGCGCTCGACGAAGTCTTGCTGCGCGCGGTCGAAATTGCGCGTGGCGCCATAGCTGCCTTCGCCTTCGATGGCGTTTCCGCGCTTCTTTCGTGTCACGGGCTGCTTCGCAGGCATGGATCCTCCCGGAATTCGTTGCCGAAGCCCAACGCCACGCCTGTCCGAAAGTTCCTTTAGTCCACGCGCTTCAGCCGATCGCGGAAGCGCTGATGGTTCTGCACATAGACCTGTGCCGAAAACTTCAAGATCGCGCGTTGTTGTTCGTCGAGCGTGCGCACCACGCGTCCGGGACTGCCCAGGATCATCGCGCCGTCGCCGAATTCCTTTCCTTCCGCGATCAAGGTATTCGCGCCGATCAGACAGTCGCGGCCGATCTTCGAGCGGTTGAGCAGGATCGAACCCATGCCCACCAAACTGCCGTCGCCGACGGTGGTCGAATGCAGGATCACGTTGTGGCCGACCGTGACGCCCTTGCCGATGGTCACCGGCTGTCCGGGATCGGTGTGGCAGACGGAATTGTCCTGCACGTTGGAGTCTTCGCCGATCTCGATCCAGTCGTTGTCGCCGCGCAGCACCGCGCCGAACCAGACGCTCGCGTTCTTCTTCAGCCGCACGCGGCCGATCAGCACGGCGGTCGGCGCAATCCAATAGGAATTGTCCGCGGGAAGTTCGGGCGCGATGCCGTCGATCTCGTAGATGGGCATGTCCGGCCTTTCATTGTTGCGCGCAGTCTGGCGTGTGGACGGGCGGCCTGCAAATTTCACTTAAGCGTCGCAGAAAACGCGTTACTCTCGAACGAGCCGAGTGATTCGTGGCGGGGGACTGGTGCAGCGTTACACGTTGCCGATCCATCGATCCAAGGGGCCAACGCCCCCTCCCACCTCGCCACGCCCTGACTTTCCAATCTTCTTCACCGTGACCAGGGAGTTCCTATGGCCAAGCGTTCCGCGCGGCAGAAAGCCCGCGAATTGCAGTATCACGAGCCGGCAAACGTTCATCCTCTCTTCGCTCCCGACCGCGGCTGGAGTCCGCATGTTCACGACGAAAACGCGCGCGACCGCAAATATGTGAAAAACGTCCGGGCCATGAGCCCGGCCCAGCAGCGCCTGATGAATTCGATCGACGAACGTTCCGTCGTCGTGGCCCTGGGACCCGCGGGCACCGGAAAAACCTATCTCGCCATCGCCAAAGCCGTCGAAGCCCTGGAGGCCGGCCGCGCCGGACGCATCGTGCTGTCGCGTCCGGCAGTGGAAGCGGGCGAGAGCCTGGGCTTCCTGCCCGGCGACCTTCAGGAGAAGCTCGCGCCCTATCTCAGGCCGCTCTACGACTGTCTCACCGAACGGCTCGGCACCAAACGGCTCAAATCGCTTGTCGCGGAGGGCACGATCGAGATCGCGCCCGTGGCTTACATGCGCGGGCGTACGCTCAACGACTGCTTCATCGTCATCGACGAGGCGCAGAACTGCACCTATGGCCAGCTCAAGATGCTGCTGACGCGGCTCGGCTGGCGCTCGACCATGGTCTTGACCGGCGATCCCGATCAGACCGACCTGCTGAGCGGCATGTCCGGTCTGGGCGACATCGCCGAGCGGCTGGAACGCGTGCCGGAAATCGCGGTGGTCAGGCTCGGCGACGAAGACATCGTGCGCCATCCCCTGGTCGCGGGGATGCTTACGGTGCTGTGAAGGGGAGAGCGACTTTTCCCCACCTTTCGGGGATGGAGTCGAACAGGGTCGAGGCCGACGTTCCGGCTCCTATCGCAACGCCACGTACAGATCGAGCACGAAGAGGCCGATGGCGAAGCTCCAATAGGCGGCGATCGCCGTCGCGAGCCAGAACGCGTATTTCGAACAGGCCTTGGCCTTGAGCTTTGCCGCCGCGTTCTCGATCAGCACGTTGGGGCCGGCCAATACCATCACGGCAAGGTGGGTACCGCGCTCGAACCCGGTGGCCGGTTTTCGCGCCAGCAGGCGGTACAGATTGGTCAGGATTCCGGACAGCGCAAAGCCCGCCGCCGTCGAAAACACCACTACGAACAAGTCCCTGGCCATCGTCACCCGCTCCGGCTCCCGAAATCTCGGGAATGCAGCGGCCATGCCTGCCCGCAGGAACCCGAAAGGCCTTGTTTTGTGTCAATTCGGCGCAAGCCGCGTCCCCATTTCAAACAGGCAGGGCGCCAACCTTCCTTTCGGTATCCACACGGAAATTTCACGGCAGCCGGGCCCGCGTTGCGATAAAGAAACGCGCCGCGTGATAGAATGAAGACGCGACTCCGGAATCGCGCATGTCGATGAGCCGCAGTGAAGACGATGACGTCGTCCGGAGGCACTCCGGCTGGCTAATCCCGCTCGCCGTTTTGATCGTCATCACGGCGCTGTCGGCGCTGTTCCTGCTCTACTATCTGGCGCCCACCGCGCCGCCGCTGTTCTCCGAGCAGGTCTCGCCGACATCCAGCACCGACACGGTGGCGCTCGACGTGGGCGGCGTGAAGCTCTGGATTCCGGGGAACTACCTGCAATACGCCAGCAGCCGGCGGGGCGGACGCCGCCGCGAGGTCGCGCTGTTCGCGATGCTGCCGGACCTCACCGGCTGGTCGAATTGGAATGCAGGCTCCTTCGCCGAGAACGGACCCAATTCACCGATCGTGTATCTCACCGTCCGCGTTCTGGACCCCGTGCTGAGCGAGAGCGAGCGGCTGAACCGGATCTATCTTTCCTATGTGAAAGATCCCGCAGGCGAACCCGGCCCTTACGGCCTGACCAAATACACCTTCCGCGAGGACAACGGCTATCGCCGCGAAGATCTGTTCGTCGGCCACACCGCCCGCGGCCTTGTGGTGCTGCGCTGCGTGCGGCTGGGGCCCGACACGCCCAACCCCAACTGCCTGCGCGACATGCCGCTCAAAGGCGTCGTGGGCGTGTCCTATCGCTTCAAGCGTTCGAAGCTTTCGCACTGGCACGAGATCGCAGACAAGGTTGACTCGCTGCTCGCGGGTTTCGAAAAGCCGCCGCGCTAGAAAATCCCCTGCTGTTACTTCTTCCCGAACACCTCTTCGACGCTTCGGTAGCGCGGCAAGAGCGCATGCAGTCCCGCGCCGACGGCGATGAAAACAAAAAGCCCCAGCGCGATCCAAGCGCCGGCAAGAGGCAGCGCCACGCTTTGCATTGCGGCCGCGTTCCAGCCGAGGCCAAGCATGAAGACGAAGAGCGCGCAGCCAATCACGCCGGGCGCGTCATGCATCAAAATCTGCACCAATGCTTCGGCGGGCCCGCTGCCGCCGCGCAACGTATTGCTCCAGCGTCGTCCAAGGATCAGCATCGGCAGCGCGACAAGCGCCGAAGAAAGTCCATAGACGGCGAGGCCGGTTTTGGCGAACGCCATAAGCCAAAGCCCGGCAAGCCCCAAGCTCAGGCCCGTTCCCGCCACCAACCGCCAGTCACGAAGCAGCGTCATTGCGGCGACCACGATCGAGATGCCTGCCACACCGGCGCCGAGCGCGGCATGTGCAACCAGCCGTACATCGCGAAGACGGAAAACGCCGATCGCCGCAAGAACAAGCGCCGTGCCCGCGATGCTGAGCGCCCACCGCGTCTCGGAGAGAACCCGCAATCGCATCGCCAGAGTCTGCCGCGCCTCCCGCGCGCGGTTGGCGGCGGCGACGAACTCTTCCGTGTAAGGAGAAAAAACCGCGAGACACAGCGCAACGCCGATCCAGCTTCCTTCCAGGATCAGGCACGGCAGAGCCGGTTCGAGTGCTCTCAGTCCCTGGATGCCGCCGATCGCCAGCGTCGGCGCCAGCAGTGCCGACAGAGCCAAGCCGGCCGCAAGCGCCACGGACTTGACGGCTGCACCCATCGCCATGCGCGGCGCCAAGCCGTCACAGACGGCACGGCTCATCCGCTCCGCCACGAAAAACAAGAAAGCCGCGCCGAACGCCGCCGCGGCAAAGATCAAATCGCGTATCGCGGCATCAGGGTACATCGTCCAGAATACCGTGGACAGTACCGGCAGGCAGAGCACCAGAACCGTCAATATTGCGTGCCGCAGATAGAGGTAAACGACTGCGCCTGCGGCCGATACGGCTGCGACGAAGGAAACCGCCGCGACTGCGTTCAACTGCGCGAAGCCGGGGCCTCCGGCAGGTCCATCTCCAGGATCGCCATGTTGAAGGCGTAAGACGTTTCGCCGTCCTCGACGTCCTTGAAGATGACGCCGATGAATTCGCCGTTGACGTGCACTTCCACGGAGTCCTCCTGCTTCGGCCGTTCGACGATGGTGATGGTGTCGAGGCGGAACAGGTTGCGCAGGTACTTTTCCAGGCGCCAGATTTCGCTGCGGGTCAAGGGACGTCTCCAATAGGGCGATTTGACGTGGCACGGGCCGCCCGCCTCGGTCAAGATA
>Ga0335083_10002594_pt1 | contig 23757 bp, 21 predicted proteins | sample Lox_Sample_42_FD_206716 | JGI IMG/M metagenome (GOLD analysis project Ga0335083, IMG submission 206716) | Soil microbial communities from Loxahatchee National Wildlife Refuge, Florida, United States - Lox_Sample_4.2 | ecosystem: Environmental > Terrestrial > Soil > Wetlands | place: USA...
CCCCACGTTCGCAATCATCAACCAGCCGCTCTGCCGAAAAAAAGCGGCATGGGGCGCGGCGGCACCGGTTGGGATCGGGTCGGTTGCGGGTGCGGACATGAACGTTGGACGATAAAAGAACCGGCGGGTTCAAGAAAGCGAATTCAAAAACCGCAACAACAAGTTTTTGCCGCGTTCCAGCGACGCCAGTGACATCCATTCGTCGGTCGTGTGCGCCTGCGCGATGTCGCCGGGACCGAAGACAATGCTGGGAGTCCCGCCCGCCGACAACACCGCCGCGTCGCAGAAGAAATCCACACCCTTCGGCCGGTGCTGGCGGAGGTTCCGCAGAAACTGCCGGACCAGAGGCAGTTTCGGATTGGTTTCCAGGGGTGGCGCCGGTGCCAGCTTCGTGCTGGTGATTGTCGCGCGCAATTTTCTGACATGGATAAATACGGCCATTTCGCGTCGCACCCCGCCGTCCGTTTCGCCGGGCAAGGTGCGCCGGTCAACGGTGATGGCACAGCGGTCGGGCACGATGTTTGGCTGGGTGCCGCCACAGATGGTGCCCACGTTCACCGTCGCCGGGCCGAGCAGGGGATGGCGGCGACTTCGCAATCGCGTCGCATAATCCGCTTCCAGAATTTCGACGATGTGCGCCATCTCGCGGACGGCATTCCGGCCCAGATGGGGCGTCGCGCCATGCGCCGCCTGGCCGTGCGTTTCCAATTCGAGCCACAAGCTGCCCTTGTGCGCGGTGACCGCCTGCAACCGGGTCGGCTCGCCCACAATGGCCAGATCTGCCTTGAACCCGCCGGCCACCAGCGTGCGCGAACCGGCCTGTGCGTGTTCCTCATCCACCAATCCCGCGAAAATAATCCGGGTTTCCCGCGGACGCGTTTTTGATTCCGCCAGTTCGCACAGGGCAGCGAGCATGGCGGCGATCGAACCTTTGGTGTCACACGCGCCGCGGCCATGGAGTCGGCCGTTCTTCCGTCGCGGGACGAACTGGGAATCCTCCGCGTTGACGGTGTCGAGATGCGGTGCGAGCAGAATGGTCTGGCGGATTTTGCCTCGCGGCTGCAGGCTCACGAGGAGATTGGAACGGCCGGGCAGCACCTTTTGAAATTCGACTCCGAGTCCGGCCTTCGCGGCGACGGCCGCGAGAAAATCCGCAACGTTTTTTTCCCCGTTTTTGGCGAGGCGGAGTTGCCGGCCACCATGCGGTCCTGCCCCCTCCTGGGACCTGAAGGCCGGATTGACACTGGGAAGGGCGATCAGGTCGGCCAGGAGCTTTTCGGTGCGCGTCATGTGCCGACAGTTTAACGGCCTGGAGCCGGAGTGTCGAGAATACCGCTTTTTCTGGACAAGAGCGCCCGGTGCGAGCAAAGTAAAATTCATGAAACAAACCAAGGAAAAACCGGACACCATCCTCTGGATTGAGGCCTTCGGCTTCTCGGTATTGATTGCGTTTTCGTGGCTGACAGAAGCAACGCGAATTCCTCATTTTCTTTTCGGAGAGCCTTTCACGCCGAATTGGCACCGGGCGATACTGCGAACCATAGTCATATCCTTGATCTGGTTCTGGGTCCATCTGGCAACCCGGCGGCTGCTGAAGCGCTTGCATTATCTGGAGGAATTCCTGCGAATCTGCGGCTGGTGTCGCAAAGTGTGCCACGAAGGGGAATGGCTCACCATGGAAGCGTTTTTCAATTCCAAATTCGCCACGCAGACATCGCACGGCATGTGCCCGGAATGCCTGAAAAAAGGCGTACAAGAACTACAGAAAGGCGAGAAATAGATTCTGAAAAAAACGGCGGACGTTGAGCAACATACGAATGTGACCTGTATCCAACGCCCGCCGCCAATACTTGGGCTACCAGAGCACCTTAAACTGCCTTCCCATTTTGACAAGTGACGTTTCCGTTCCATTTTCGTGACGGTTCAAAAGATTAACCGTTGATATTTATGAAAAATCTCCCTCTGATTCTTGTGGGCTTAATGGCTTTCGGCTTTGTTCAAGTCAAAGCCGGGGAAACCAATCAACCGCCGGTGCATCTGGCCATTTACGGCCTGGTTCACGACCACGTGAAAGGTTTTCTGCCCAACGCCCTCAAATGCCCGGATGTTCAACTCGTCGGCATTGTCGAACCCAACCATGACCTGGCCCTGCGCATCGCCGCGTCTTTTCATCTGGACACGAATCTGTTCCACGCCACGCTGGGAGAATTGCTCGCCAACACAAATGTGGATGCCGTGGCCACTTTCACGAGCACGTACGACCACCGTCGCGTGGTAGAGGAATGCGTCCCGCTCGGCCTGACGGTCATGATGGAGAAGCCGCTGGCGGTGAATTTGAAGGACGGTCGCGCCATTGCGGCGACGGCAAAGAAGTATGGCATTCCTATCATCGTGAATTACGAAACCACCTGGTATCCGGGAAATCAGGCGGCATACGATCTGGTCTGCGAACAACATGCCATCGGTGATATCCGTAAAATCGAGGTGAACGACGGACATTGGGGCCCCAAGGAAATCGGCTGTTCGCAGGATTTTCTGGCCTGGCTCACCGATCCCAAACTGGATGGCGGCGGCGCGTTGATGGATTTCGGCTGTTACGGCGCGGACTTGATGACGTGGCTGATGCAGGGGGAACGGCCGAGCTCGGTTTTTGCCGTGACGCAACACTTCAAGCCCGAGGTGTACCCCAAGGTGGAAGATGAAGCGACGATTGTGGTGACGTATCCCAAAGCACAGGGAATCATCCAGGCCTCCTGGAACTGGCCGTACAACCGCAAGGACATGGAAATTTATGGCACCCACGGTTATGTACTCGTGCCGCAAAGCAACATATTGCGCGTGATGAAAAATAACGCCGCGGAAACCCAATCCACCGTGGCTCCGCTCACCGGTACGCAAGCGGATTATCTGTCATATTTGGTTGCCGTGGTGCGCAAGGAAATCCAACCTTCGGGGCTTTCTTCCCTGGGTATGAACCTGACCGTGATGGAAATTCTGGATGCCGCCCGCGTATCCGCCAAAACCGGGAAAAGGATTTATTTGCCGGCGCGTTGACCTCGGCCGTCTTTAACAGGTTCCGCGGGTGGTAGAAACGTGGGACAGGCGGCGCGCCCGTCTCCGTCTAGTAAATCTCCGCCTCAAGGCGCTTCGGTTTTTGTCAGAGACAGGCGCGCCGCCGGTCCTACAGGGTTTACACAATCTCCACCGGACAGTTTGGCAGGGCGTCGGGAAAGGATTGGCCGTATTGCCTCGTTAAAATCCGATTATCCAAAACGACAATGATGCCGGTGTTGACTTTCTGGCAAAAAGGTAATACTTTAGGCGCATGGAAACCGTCACGTTGAAAATGGAGCGGAAGCACATCGCGCTCTTGAAGGAACATGCCAAGGCACTGGGCCGTTCACGGGCGGCGGTGGTGCGCGATTTGATTGACCAGCATCTCGCCGGCAAGAAACGTCCGTCGCTGCACGATCGGGCCAAAGAATTTTGCGGTTGCGTCTCCGGTCCGCCCGATATGTCCACGCGCAAACTCACCGGTTATGGCCGCGACTAAGGTGCTGCTCGACACCGGCGCGCTGATTGGCTACCTGAACCGCAAAGACCAGCATCACAAGTGGGCGGTCGAATCTTGGGCGGCCTTGAGCGATCCGTTGTGGACGTGCGAAGCCGTTTTGTCCGAGGCGGTTTTCTCGCTGCAATCGGAAGGAATGAGTTTGGATCCCATTCTCCGCTATCTCGAATCCGGCATCATCGGGGTGGATTTCGTTTTGGAGGAAAATCGCGCCGACGTTTTGAATCTTCTGCGCAAATACGCCGACCAGCCGATGAGTCTGGCGGATGCGTGTCTCGTTCGCATGGCGGAGGTGAACGACAACTGCCAAATCTTCACAACGGACAGGGATTTTCTGGTGTATCGGCGCAAAGGCCGCGGTGTCATTCCGCTGCTTGCACCGTTTTAATTCAAACAATCTCCACCGGACATTTTGGCAGGGCGTCGAGAAAGGATTGGCCGTATTGCTTGGTTAACACCCGGTTGTCCAGGACGACGATGATGCCGGTGTCGGTTTTCGTTCGGATCAGCCGGCCGACGCCCTGGCGGAATTTCAGAATCGCCTCCGGCAGGGAAAATTCAGCGAAGGAATTGCCACCGCGCGCCTCAATCGCCTCGATGCGGGCCTCAATCAATGGATGGTCGGGCACGGCGAAGGGCAGCCGCGTGAGAATGACGTTGCTCAACGCCTCGCCCGGCACGTCCACGCCCTGCCAGAAACTGTCCGTGCCGAACAACACCGAATCCACGTCGTCCTTGAATTTTTCAAGCATGGTCGACCGCGGCGTGCCGGTGCCCTGCACGAAACAGGCGACGCCGAGCTTGTTGAAAAACGGCTGCATCCGTTCGCCCAATTCCCGCATGAGCCTGTAATTCGTGAACAATACGAACGCTTTTCCGTGGGTTTCCTTCACGAAATGCGCGATCCAATGCTCCAGCGCGTCAGCGTAGCCTGCCTCGCGCGGATCGGGCATTTTTTTGGCAACGAAAACCTTCATCTGCCGCTCGTAATCAAACGGCGTGCCGACCTGCAAAAGTGTCGCCGCTTCGGCTCCCACCCTTTTGGCAAAGTAGCTTAGCGGCGACGTCGGGGGTCGAGGCGCGAGGGTCGAGTGCTTCCTCCGGCTCCCGTCTTTCGACTCCAGACTCTCGACCTTGGCCTTTACGGCCAAAGTGGCGCTGGTCATAATGATGCTGGTGTCGCTCTCAAATAAACGCCGGCGCAGGAATTCCGCCACGTCAACCGGCGCGGCGTTCAGCGTGAGGTTCTTTTGCGCCTTGCCGCTGCGTTCGACCCAATAGACATGGTCGCCGGCACTTTGTTCGAGGAAGGCCTTTACCTCCACGCGCAACTCGTCCAACCGCCGGTTGCACTCGGCCAATTCCTGCCCCATGTCCTTGTCCTCACTCAGTTTGACCAAATCGCTGACCGCCTCGCGCAGGCGTTGAATCGGCAGTGTGACATTGTCCTTCACCAGTTCTGCGCGGCGGATGCGCAGTTCCGTCCATGCGCGCTTGCTCTGGTGGGGCGAGCGACCTCGCGCGCCGTCTTCACCGCCGCCAAACCGGTTTTTACCAACTGATTTCTGGATTTCCTCGCAGGCGGCCTCGACACTTTCAAAAAACTTGTCGGCTTCCTCCAGAATGTCGGCGACGAGCTTCACCGCATTTCCTTTCCGCAAGGCGCCGAGCAATCCCTTTTCCGTGCGCGGATTCCACAGCCGGTTCAACGCGTAGCGCACCTGGCCGCTGGATACGCTCAACCCGATGTGCCGGGACGCGACGTGCTCCATCTGGTGGGCCTCGTCGAAGATCATGAAGTCGTTCTTGAAGAGGATGCCGCCATCCAGCTCCTCATCAATCCCGCCGAGCAGGGTGAAAAACAGCGTGTGGTTCAGCACCAGCGCGTCCGAGGAGAGGAATCTGTTCCGGGCGCGCTGGAAAAAGCAGACGCCGTGGTCCCTGGCAAAATCGGACGGGAAACCGCAAACCTTGGGTGAGCACAATCCGCGCTCGGAGCAAACCTGAGCCCAGACCTTCGGATCCGGCTCCACCTCGAAATCCGACAGGCTGCCGTCCCGGGTTTCCTTCGACCACTCGTAGATGCGCTGGAGCTCCTCGGCTTCGGACGACGTAAACAGGTTGCCGGACTGCTGCAGCGCCTTCTGCAACCGGCGTGTGCAGAGATAATTCGCGCGGCCCTTGAGCATCGAAAAGCTGAACTTCACGGGCAGAATTTGCGCGAGCATCGGCAAATCCTTTTCGGTGAGCTGCTCCTGCAGATTGATGGTGTGAGTCGACACGATGGCCTTTTTCTTTTCGGCGACGGCGAACAGAATCGCCGGGACCAGGTAGGCGAGCGATTTGCCGACACCGGTACCGGCCTCGACCGCGAGATGTTCACGGTTCTGCAATGCCCGCGCCACGGCCACGGCCATTTCCTGCTGCTGAGGACGAAATTCGAAATTGCTCGCGCGCGACAGCAAGCCCGATGGGGAAAAAATCTCCTCAACCTGTTTTACCAGATCAATGGCCGCCCCGGCCGGTTGAGATTCGATGACGGAAATCATTTATCCAGGTGTCGGCTGCTGATAACGACCTTCAGGCTGAGCGTCTGGCCGGGTGCGATCGAAAGTTTATTCTGCTTCACGTTGCCGGACTCCACGCAAATCATGGTTTGGTGTTCCGCCGGGTCGAAGTCGTCCGGCAATTTTTGCGTGGTCCACGGATTCCAGACGACGGTCGAATGGGAATTGAACTTCTCCACGCGGATGATGCGTTTCAGTTGTTCATCGTGAATTTCCACGAGACCGGTCGTGTTGGGATATACGCGGTTGGTCTCCTTCGTGATACGCAAGGTGGAACCGTTTTCCAGTCTGCGGGCGCCGGCCGCTCCGTCGGCGAAATCGTCAAACGGCACGCCTTGCAGGCCGGTCAGGAAAACCCGGTTGATGTCGCCGACGTGGAAATAAGTATGCAAACAGTTTTCGATCACCTGCGTTTCCCCGCAGGAATCGTTCGTCGTAATCAATTCCATCGTCAGCGTGTCGGCCACCGTCACGACGAATTCCGTTCGCAGGTTTTTCCAGGCGTCGCGTCCGGGAATGTGCGGCAGGGCAAAAGCCAACATCAAGGCCCCCGCCGGGGCGGCGGAAGTTTTAACGAGCTGCCATTCGACAATGCGCGCAAACCCGTGTGACGGTTCGTTATCGCGATTGCCGAACCAGGGAAAACAGATGGGCACCCCGCCGCGGATGGGCTGACCCGGCGCGAAATGGCTCCGGGCACTCACGAACAGCAGCGGCGGCTCGCCGTTCCTTTGAAATCCAGTGACATGCGCGCCGTGAAGATAAATTTCCGCCGTGCTCCGGCCGGTCACGATGTCAATTTTCTGCAGGCCACCGGTGCCCCGGGCAATGGTGATATGTCCGGGAATTTCAAATTGCTGCCATGATGCGGGAGAAGCCGGCGTTGACATAAAACGGGCATCTTTTTAACACAAACCGCCTTCGTGCACAGTTTTTTGTCATCGGAAACGGGTGACATCTAAAAATGTCGTGTCCTGCCTGACTGGCCCGACCGTGGAGGAGAGGCACAAAAATCATTGAAATACCATGGCCGGTCGAGGTAATGGTCAGGCAAGTCGTTCCCAAACCAACCAAAACCGACCAGGCCTATGAACGAAACCATGCCTCCGCTCCCCGGCAATGCACCCCAACTCAAAAATTCCGCCCTTGCCATCTGGAGCCTCGTATTGGGCGTAATCGGCCTGGCGTTTCTAGTGTTCTGCGTCGGGCCGCTCTTCGCCATTCCCGCGGTTATTTGTGGACACATGGCTTATTCGCGCATCAAGCATTCCGGCGGCGCACTGGCCGGCCAGGGCATGGCTTTGGCCGGACTGATAACCGGTTACCTGAGCATTGGGTTTTCTATTCTTCTGGTGCCGATGATGCTGGCCATTGCGATTCCCAATTTTGTCAACGCGCGCGAAGTATCCATGCAAAACGCGTGCATCAACAATCTCCGCACGATTGACGCGGCTAAACAGCAATGGGCATTGGAGAATAATAAAAAGGCTGATGACGTTCCGACGGCTGGAGATCTCAAACCCTATTTCCCAAATGGGTTTTTTCCGACTTGTCCAGCCGGCGGCACTTACACGATTGGCGCGGTCAGCAACGCGCCCACCTGCTCGGTATCCGGACATAAACTGCCGCAATTAACGGACGAACTCGCGCATTAGCCAGGCCGGGCACGAGCCGAAGCAAAAAGGGCGCGTCCGACTACCGGACGCGCCCGATGATCCGACCGGTTTCGCCGGCCAGATTTGGTTAATAATTTATTTATTTTCCGCCACCGCACTGCCCGACCCGTTGGCCGGGGCTATCCGGTTGACGACGTTCACACCGTTGATGTTGTCGTAACTGAACATCAGGCTTTCGCCGGGCCTGAGATCGGTCAACTTGCCGTCAGGCTTGCCATTAATGACCACGGTACAATCATCGCCCACGTTGAATTTCTTCGTCGCGAACATGGCCTTGGCCTTCATCGTCTTTTGATCCAGGTCAATCGCCGTCAGATCGCCCGTGAAGGTCTCGCTGGTCTGCGCGATTTGCCGCGCGGTCGGTTTCCCGTTCGGGACCTCATAGGTGATCAACACGTGATTGCCGGGTTGAATGTCAGCGATCGTGCCGGCCTTGTCACCGCGCAGCATGACGACACAATCAGTCGGAAGCTGAAAGGTCTTGTCCATCACGCTCAGATGCAGTGTCAACGTCTGCGTCGTCGGGTTGACAGCCTTGACCATACCCTCATCCCGCATCGGTTGTTGCGTCACGCGGTCCGCCACCAGCACGCCGTGGGCATCCTGGTAACCGACGGTGACCTTCTGGCCGGGCCGCAAGTCGCCAACCGCTCCCGTGTCCTGATCCACGATGGTGTAAGTGCAGGTGTCGCCCAGATTGAACTTTTTGTTGCTGAACGGAAAACTCTTCACCTCCAGCATATGTTCCTTCGGGTCCACGGAAACGATCGTGCCCGTGTAGCTCTTGTCCGGTTTCGCAGCCGTGGCATTTGCCGAAGCGTCATCCGCCGACGCGCGGTACCCCGCCGTCGCCGTCAATGCCGACAAACAAACAGCCGCCCATGCCCGTAATGCTTTAGTTTTCATATATTCTATTAGATAGAGGATAAATCGCTGCGTTCAACCGTCAAAAGCACATTTTACCGGCCAAACCGGCTCATTCATGGAAAATACCCCCCGCCCGGTCTTATCTTTGCCTTGTCCGGGATGGCCCTTTTCGGTTACTAGGAAAGAAACCTGCTGACCCTATGAAAATTCCAGCCCTGGTGGCCGCCCTGCTGGTGTCCACCGCCATCCCGCTTGCCGCTGCCGACAGCCCGTTGTTTCCCCGGGCGGACCTCATGCAGATCGGCGTTTATTATTACCCGGAAGCGTGGCCGTCGAACGAATGGGCGCGCGACATCGCCAACATCAAAAAGATGCATCTGGAATTTGTCCACCTGGGCGAGTTTGCCTGGGCGTTCATGGAACCGCAGGAAGGCAAGTTTGATTTCTCCTGGCTGGACCGCAATATCGAACTCTGCGCCCGGCAGGGCTTGAAAGTGGTTCTCTGCACTCCGAGTTCCGCGCCGCCGGTGTGGCTTTCGGAGGAACATCCGGAGATTCTCATGGTGAACGCCGAAGGGCGGACGATGTTGCATGGCACCCGGCAGCAGGCGAGCTGGAGTTCGGAGGTGTATCGGGAATACGTCGGGAAAATTGTGGAGGAACTCGGCAAGCGTTATGGCCATGACCCCCGCGTCTGGGGCTGGCAGCTCGACAACGAGTTGAGCCATTACGGCAATGAGCCGTCGTATGAAGAGGCCAGCCAGATAAAGTTTCGGGCGTGGCTCAAAAACAAATACGGCACGATTAATAATTTAAACGCGGCGTGGGGCACGGCCTTTTGGTCGCAGGTTTATCAGAATTTCGACCAGGTTCGCCTTCCGAACAGCCAGGAACTGGTCGCCCAGGTCAATGAACACGCGGAACTGGACGCGCAACGGTGGTTCGCGGATGAGGCCGCCGATTACCTCCGTTTTCAGGCCAACATCCTGCGGAAGTATTGCGGCCACCGCCAATGGATCACGAGCAACTTCATGCACCTGTTCGCCGCGGTCAATCCGGCGCTTAATGGCGACGATTTCGACATCATCACCTGGACGCATTACCCGGCGCACGGCAATTTGAACGAAGGTCCGCTCGGCTTCCGCCTGGGCGGCGCGGCGGCGATGTCGTTCTCCCACGACTTTCACCGCAGCATTAACGGCTTTGAGGGACTGATGGAATTGCAGCCCGGCCAGGTGAATTGGGGGGAGGTGAATCCGCAACCGTATCCCGGCGCGGTTCATCTTTGGATTATGCGCGCATTCGCGGCCGACGCAAAAATCGTCTGTACCTATCGCTATCGCGAACCGCTTGTCGGCCCCGAGCAATATCATTACGGACTCGTGGGCACGGACGGTGTCACGCCCACGACCGGCGGCGAGCAGTATTCGCAGGCCGCGCAGGAGATGGCGTTGCTGCGGAAAAATTTCAATCCCGACGCGAAGGAACCGGCGGATTACGCCGCGCGCCGCACGGCGTTGCTCTATAACGTGGAGAGCCGCTGGAACATTGACGACCACAAGCAGACGGTACGCTGGGACACCATGGAGCACATTCTCAAGCAATATCGCGCACTCAAACGCCTCGGTTGCCCGGTGGACGTCATCACCGAAGACAAGGATTTCAATAAATATCCGTTCCTGGTCGTGCCGGCCTGCCAGTTGGTGGACGGGAAATTGGTGCAACGCTGGAAGGATTATGTGGAGCAGGGCGGGCATCTGGTTCTCACGTGCCGTACCGGGCAGAAGGACCGCAACGGACACCTTTGGGAAGGACCCTGGGCGGCGCCCATTCTGGACCTCATCGGCGCGAAAATAAAATTCTACGACACCCTGCCCGAACCCTATGTGGGCAAGGTGCAGGCCGGCCATCAAACCTACGACTGGGCCACCTGGGCCGAAGTGCTCGAACCGCAAGCCGGCACCACCGCGCTGGCTCATTATACCGATCAATATTACGCGGGCGGTGTGGCGGCGGTGACACGCAAACTGGGCCAAGGCACGGTGACGTACATCGGCGTGGACTCGCAAACCGGCGAACTCGAAGCCCGACTCATTCGCGGTGTCTTCGAGCAGGCCAAAGTACCGGTTGAGGATTTCGCCAACGGCTTTCTGGTGGATTGGCGCGATGGTTTCTGGGTGGCCACCAACTTCACCGAAAAGAACCAGCGCGCTCCCATCCCGAGGAACGCAAAGATTTTAATCGGCTCCGCTGATGTCCCCACGGCCGGGGTCACGGTCTGGCAGGAATGACCCACATTTTACCAGCCAAACAAATTCATTCGTGGTGGCGGGCGAGCCGTTTGAGTTTATTGCGACCAGGCCAAGGGCGTGTATTGCACGTCGGTTATTTTTCAATTCGCAGCCGATAAAATGCCTTCTGATCCGAACCCGTGCCATACACGACGACCGGACACCAAGTGGCCAAATCCACGGACTTCTCCACGGCAACCTCGAAGGAGCCTGTGGGTCCCTGGATATAGCCCATGTCCGGCACCACGAAGAAATCTTCGGTGAAGTAATAAGCAATCAACTGAGCGTAGGAAAAGTCGGGGTTCACAATTGTAATTGTCAACGGACCGGCAAACTCATCTCCATTGTTGATAAAGACATTGTAAACGGTATTCGTTCCATTCTGAAAAAAAACAGTTCCATAACCGCCTCCGACGGTGCTCCAGAGGAACGTCGAGCCTAAAAAGCGGACGCTCTTTCCAGCCGGCACCAGAATAACATTGGTCGAGTTTGGGGGCGCGAGCAGGGAGCGAATAAGGCTATTCGGGAGAAACTTATAACTGACCACCACCGCTGCCGGGGCCGTATTAGCCTCGTCTATAAACGCGATCTGGCAGGGGCCGTTGAGCGCATAAGGGGCGGTGAAGGCGCGATAACCGGCATCATAGTTCGCGTTTACAAAATAAACGGTATTGGTGATTCCGTTCTGGAGGATCAACCCCGACACCATATTCCCGCTGCCGCTGTTATCAAAAGCGCCAAACTTGACGGAAGCGATGAACAGGGTCTGGTTTGTCGGGACGGACAAATAGTCCAGGTGATTGCTGGAGGCGATGAATACTTCAGCCGATGCCTGGAAAAGGAACAGGCCCAGGAACAAACTGCCCGCAATTATTTTCATAGGAGCCCCTTTCCGTACTGTAAGAATTTCGGTGACCATACCTGTCTTACAGTGGATAAGCTAAACACAAATAAACAGGTGTGTCAAATAGAATATGTTATCCAAATAGATCCATCTGCGGTGGCGGGGCCATTTGCTTGAGCTTGTCGCGGTCCTGCTGGCGTCGTGACTGCCGCACATTGCCCTCGGGCGTCAGCTCCGATTCCTCCAAATTCGCCAGGATTTGTTTGGCGCGATCCAGGACTTCCACGGGCACCCCGGCCAGACGCGCCACGTGGATGCCATAACTCTTGTCCGTGCCGCCTTCAACGATCTTTCTGAGAAACACAATCTGGTCGCGCCATTCGCGCACCGCCACGTTGAAATTCTTCAGCCGCGCCAGACGTTGCGCCAGTTCGGTTAGCTCGTGGTAATGCGTGGCGAAAAGGGTTTTGGCCCCGGCCTGGTTGTGCAGGTATTCGACGATGCTCCACGCCAGGCTCAGTCCGTCGAACGTGCTGGTGCCGCGTCCGATTTCGTCCAGCACCACGAGGCTACGCGGGGTCGCATTGTTCAATATGTTCGCCGTCTCGGTCATCTCCACCATGAACGTGGATTGCCCGCGGGTGAGATCGTCACTGGCGCCGATCCGGGTGAAAATGCGGTCCACCAGGTCGACGCGTGCCTCGGCCGCCGGCACAAACGAGCCGGTGTGCGCCAGCAAGACAATGAGCGCGACCTGGCGGATGTACGTGCTCTTGCCTGCCATGTTAGGACCGGTGATGAGCCCGATTTGGGGAAACGTGGAATTTTTCCCCTCGCCCCGTCCGATGGGGAGAGGGTGACCGGAGGCCGGAAGAGGGGAACCACTGTGCGCCACCTCACCCCGGCCCTCTCCCCCGCTTTGCGGCGGAGAGGGAGGAGCAAAGCCCGTCACACTTACCAACCCCGTGTCATTCGGCACGAAACGTTCGTCCTGCAAGCTCTGCTCCAGCACCGGATGCCGTCCGTCCCGGATTTGAATGACTCCCTGATCGCCGACAATCGGCCGGCAATAGTTGTGCAAACGCGCGGTTTCGGCAAACGACGCCAGCACGTCGAGTTGGGCCAGGGCCGCGGCGGTCCGTTGAATTTTCGCCAGCTGGCCGAGCACGGTTTCACGGACACGCTGAAAAACTTCGTATTCCAGTTTCACACTGCGCTCCTCGGCACCGAGGATTTTGCCTTCCATTTCCTTCAACTCCGGCGTGATGTAGCGTTCGCCGTTGGCAATCGTCTGCTTGCGAATGTAATGCGGCGGCACTTTGTCCAGGTTCGCTTTGGTGACTTCGATATAGTAGCCAAAGACGGAATTGAAACGGACCTTGAGCGACGGGATGCCGGTGCGCGTGATCTCGTCGGCCTGCAACTTCGCGATCCAATCCTTGCCGCCGCGCGTGGCGTGGCGCAGTTCGTCCAGCGACGGGTCGAAACTGTCGCGGATCATGCCGCCCTCCTTCACGGCCAGCGGCGGATCATCCACAATAGCGCGCGAAATCAAATCGACCAAGTCGGGGGACTCGGTGAGTTGAGATTCAAGCTCGTAGAGCAGCGCAGCCGTCCCGGCGGCATTTCGGTTTTCACCAGTTTTCTGGAGTACTTCAGGCTGCAGGCGGGACGCCTGTGCCACCATCTGCAAAATTTCCCTCACCGCCGGGATCTGTTCCAGCGCCAGTCGCAGGGCGACGAGGTCGCGCGCATTGCCGCTGCCGGAACTCAGCCGTCCGATCGTCCGTTCCAGATCGCGCACATCGGCCAGTTGCACCCGGAAACGGTCGAGCCCGGCGGAATTTTCCACGAACGTCTGCACCCCCTCCTGCCGGCGCCGGATCGGGTCAACGGCGGCGAGCGGCTGCGACAGCCAGTCGCGCAGGCGCCGGGCGCCCATGGGTGTGACAGTGCGATTGACCGCGCCGTAGAGCGAGGCGTTGCGCGGGGCGTCGTGACGCAACGGCTCCAGAATTTCCAGATGCCGCAGTGTCGTGTAATCCAGCGCCAGAAAATCGTGGCGCTGGTAGAACGACAGGCGCGTGAGATGTTTCACGTCGCGGCGCAAATGTTGCGTGAGATAATGCAGGGCCGCGCCGGCCGCGCCGATGGCCGCATGGTGGTCTTTCAGACCAAAACCGTCGAGCGATGCGACTTGGAAATGATCGCGCACGGTGTAAAGCGCGGTCTCCGGCGCAAAGGTCCAGTCGTCGTAACCAATGAGAATCGGAAAAGCGCCCAGGAGCAAATCCCGCAACGTCGGCGTTTCGCCCGGATAAATGATTTCCGCGGGACGTAATCGTTCGAGTTCGGTCAGCAACGCGGAGTCATTCTCCACTTCCGTTGTGAGAAAATCACCCGTCGTCAAATCCACGAGTGCAAGGCCAAACGTCCGGCCACTTGGCTTGACGGCGGCGAGGAAGTTGTTGCGTTCGGCGACCAGCATTCGTTCGTCGAAATGTGTGCCGGGCGAGAGGATCTGGGTAATTTCACGTTTGACGAGTTTGCCGGGCCGGGCGTCCTCGAGCTGGTCACAGATGGCGACCTTCCGGCCGGCTTTGAGCAGCCGGCCGATGTAGGCATTGGCCGCATGATGCGGCAGCCCGCACATGGGCACACCGTTGCGGGCCGTCAGCGCCAGGTTGAGGATCTGCGCGCCGGTCTGCGCATCCTCGAAAAACATCTCGTAAAAATCGCCAAGCCGGAACAGCAGTAACGCGTCCTTCGGCAGTTCGCCCTTAATGCGACGATACTGTGCCATCATGGGGGTAAGTTGGGCTTCGGCGGCCATCGGCAAGACGATAGTCAGGAAGTTGAAACGCGTCGAAATGAAATTTCACCGGCTGGCGCATGAGCCGGCCGCTTCGGGAAAGAGCCCGCGGTTCTCCCTTTTTTGGCAAATGGCTTTCAGAAGTTGTTAATCGGTTGACAAAATATTATTGAAAGACAAGCTGTTTGCATGACCTCGTCTCGCCGCTTTGGGGGTTTAATCCCTGGCATTTGTTTGTTGTCCACTCTGATGCTTGCTTTTGTAAATTGCGCCCAGGCCGCGGACAATCCGTCGGGCGTGGTGGAACAATTGGAACCGACATCCGCCGCCGCCAATTCCGCCGCTATCAATTCCGGCGACAACGCCTGGTTGCTGGCCAGCGCGGCGCTCGTCCTGATGATGACGGCGCCGGGGCTGATTCTTTTCTACGGCGGATTGGTGCGCACCAAGAACGTCCTCTCCACCATGATGCACAGCCTGATTCTGATGGCGGTGATCTCCACATTATGGATGGCGTTCGGCTATAGTATGGCATTTGGAGAAGGCAACGCGTTTTTCGGCAATCCGTTTACCCACTTTTTTCTAAGAGGCGTCGGCGGGGCGCCGAACCCGGATTATGCGGGAACGGTCCCGGCCGAGTCCTTCATGCTGTTTCAAATGATGTTTGCCATCATCACACCGGCGCTCATCAGCGGCGCGGTCGCCGAACGCGTCAAGTTCAAGGCCTATCTGCTGTTCATGGTGTTGTGGACCATTGTCGTTTATCTGCCGCTCTGTCACATGATGTGGGGCAAAGGCGGCCTGTTCAACTGGGCCAACGGCGGAAGAATTCCCGTGCTCGATTTTGCCGGTGGAACGGTCGTGCACATCAGTTCGGGCGTGTCGGCGCTGGTCTTTGCGCTGATGATCGGCAAGCGCGACGGTTTTCCTCGCGAACCGATCATGCCGCATAACGTGGTGCTCTCATTGATTGGCGCGGGACTGTTGTGGGTCGGCTGGTTCGGGTTCAATGCCGGGAGCGCGTTGAACGCGGGCGCGCTCGCCACCAGCGCGTTTGCCGCCACCCATTTCTCGGCGGCGGCGGCGGCGTTGAGCTGGACCTTCACGGAATGGTACTTGAAAGGCAAGCCCAGCGTGCTCGGCGCCGCGTCGGGCATGGTCGCGGGCCTGGCCACCATCACGCCGGCCTCGGGATTTGTCAGCGTGCCGGCGGCGTTTGGCATCGGGCTGGTCGCGGGGGTCGTTTGTTACCTGGCCGTCACAAAACTCAAATTGACTTTCGGCTATGACGATTCGCTGGACGTATTCGGCGTTCACGGGGTTGGCAGCACGACAGGCATGTTGCTGCTCGGCTTTCTGGCAAGCCCGGCGGTGAACCCGCTGATTGCCACCACGTTCTCCCAAAACGGCGTGGTGGTTTCGCTGGCGGGCGGCATGCACCAGATGTGGAATCAACTGGCTGGCGTCGCGGCCACGGTGGCGCTCGCCGCCGGCGCCACGTTTATTATCCTGAAGCTGGTGGACGCAGTCGTTGGTTTGCGCGTGGATCAGGAGGATGAAAGCCTGGGTCTGGATCTTTCCCAACATGGCGAACGCGCCTATAACGAATAAAGAGATGATTTATGAAGAAAATCGAAGCGATTATCAAACCGTTCAAGCTGAACGAAGTCAAAGAAGCGCTCAATGAAATCGGCATCCACGGAATGACCGTGACCGAGGTGAAGGGTTTTGGCCGGCAAAAAGGCCATACGGAAATCTATCGCGGAAGTGAATACACCGTGGATTTCCTGCCCAAAGTCAAAATTGAAACCGTCCTGCCCGATACCCAGGTGGAAGCCGCCATCGAAGCCATCCTCAACGCGGCCAAAACCGGGAAAATCGGCGACGGCAAGGTATTCGTATCCACGGTTGACGACGCCCGACGCATCCGCACCAGCGAACGTGGCGACAGCGCGGTATAATTCGCAGGCATCCCGAACCGGCGCCATCGGCTGAATCCGGTTTTCTCTCCCCAAACGGAACCGGGGAGCGGTCGCACATTGGCGCCCGTTGCCTTGTGCTACCAGGGACTATAAAAAGCAAGGTCCGGCGACCAACCGTTCGCCGATTTTCCCGGCCCGGCAATCGCCAGCAATTCTGCTTTGACAGTCCGGGTCAATGAGATAGAAAGGCAGGGTTATGGATGCAAAATGACTGCTTATCCTTTCAACAAGTACTCAAACCGGAGGTTGACATGACTGACACTATTTCCTTCCAGCTCAACGGCAAGCCCACACGCATCAAGGTGGACGGCAACCGCCTGCTGCTCTGGGTGCTGCGGACCGACCTGGGTCTGACCGGCCCCAAATATGGCTGTGGGCAGGGACATTGTGGTTGCTGCACCGTGCTGGTGAACAACGTGGCATGGCGTTCCTGTCTGATGTCCGTCAGTTCGGTCAAGGACAAGGACGTCGTAACGATTGAAGGTCTGGAACAGGACGGGCGATTGCATCCGGTACAGAAGGCCTTCATGGCGCACGACGCCCTGCAATGTGGATTCTGCATCCCGGGACAGGTCCTCAATGCCGTCAGTCTGTTGACCAAAAATCCGCAGCCGACCCGGGAACAAATCGTGCAAGGCATGAACAACAACTTCTGCCGGTGCGGCGCGCACACCCGCATCGTTGACGCCATTCAATCCGCCGCCGCAGAAATGAGGGGAGGGCCGGCCCAATGAATACGAATGATTATCTGGCGCTGAATTTCAAGGACATCAAGGATTACTCGGACCTTTATCCCCAAAGCCGGCGGGATTTCCTCAAACGTTTGGGCGGAGGCATTATTGTTTGCGTGGTGATGAGCGGGGTTCTGGCGGCGCAAGCCCAGGAAACGCGGCGCTTCCGGGGTTTTGGCCGCGGATTGCCTTCCGATTTCAACGCGTTCCTGCGGATTGGCGAAGATGGCCGCGTGACGGGTTACACCGGCAAAATCGAAATGGGCCAGGGACCGATCACCTCGTTGCCGCAAATGCTGGCCGAGGAATTGGACACACCACTGGACACCGTGGACATCGTCATGGGCGACACCGACTTGTGTCCCTGGGACATGGGAACGTTTGGTTCGATGACGACGCGCATGTTCGGACCGGCGCTGCAGGCCGCGGCGGCAGAGGCCAAAGCGGTGCTGCTGGAACTGGCGGCGGAATCGCTCAAGATCCCACCGGCACAATTGGTGGCGAAAGACGGCGCCATCTTTGACAAGGAAAAGCCGGAGCATCGGGTGACGTATGGCGAGTTGACCAAGGGCAAAAAAATCGAACGGCACATCGAAGGCAAACCGCCCCTCAAGGATCCTGCTCAATTTACGGTCATCGGCCAACCCGAGCTGCATCGGGATGGCCGGGCCAAGGTCACGGGCGCCGCTCATTACGCGGGCGACATCCGCCTGCCGGGAATGTTCTACGCGAAGATCCTGCGACCACCCGCTCATAATGCGACATTGAAAAACGTGGACACAACGCCCGCCCAAAAAATCCCCGGCGTGCAGGTGGTTCAGCAGGACAACCTGATCGCCGTTCTCCACGAATTTCCGGACGTGGCGGAAGCGGCCCTGGCGCAAATCAAGGCTGAATTCGATGTGCCGGAAGCCAAGGTGGATGACAAAACCATTTTTGATTATCTGCTGAGGGTCGCGCCTTCGGCCAATGTTCTGGCATCGGGCGGCGATCTGGAAGCCGGCCGGAAACTCGCCGTCAAAACGATTGAAACCACCTATCTGGACCCTTACGTCGCTCACGCGCCGATGGAGACCCATACGGCGCTGGCGCAGATCGAAGACGGAAAGGCCACAGTTTGGGCTTCGACGCAGAATCCTTTTGGCGCCCAGCAGGAAATTGCCCGGGCCCTTGGATTCCCGACGGAACAGGTCCGGGTGATCACGCCCTTTGTCGGCGGCGGGTTCGGGGGCAAGACCTACAACCAGCAGGCGGTGGAAGCCGCGCAATTGGCGAAAATCACGGGCAAACCGGTGCAGGTAATGTGGAGCCGCGAAGAGGAATTCTTTTTCGATACCTTCCAACCGGCCGCCATTGTCAAAATCAGTTCCGGCGTGGATGCGTCCGGAAAGATGGCGTTCTGGGATTACAACGTTTATTACGCCGGCGACCGTGGCTCACAACAGTTTTATACCGTTCCGAATCATCGGACCTCCGGACACGGCCGCGGCTGGCAGGGATCGGAGCATCCCTTTCGCACCGGCGCCTGGCGCGCTCCCGGTAACAACACCAACACCTTCGCCCGGGAATCACAGATTGACCAGATGGCTGCCGCGGCGGGAATCGATCCGGTGGCATTCCGACTGAACAATTTAAGCGACGAAAAAATGATACGGGTTCTCAAAACTGCCGCGGAAACCTTCGGATGGACGCCGGCGAAGGCCCCGAGCCAGCGCGGTTATGGTGTTGCCTGCGGCATCGACGCCGGGACTTATGTCGCCGCCATCGCGGAAGTTGCGGTGAATACGAAGACCGGTGCGGTACAAGTCAAACGAGTCGCTTGCGCCCAGGACATGGGACTGGTCGTCAACCCCGAAGGGGCAAAAATCCAGATGGAAGGTTGCATTACCATGGGCCTGGGCTATGCGTTGACAGAAGAAATTCATTTTCAGGGCCGGAAAGTCCTGGACACGAACTTTGACACCTACGAAATCCCTCGTTATGCCTGGGTGCCGAAAATGGACACCGTGATTCTCGATGCACGAGACCAACCTCCCCAGGGCGGCGGCGAACCCGCCATCGTGCTGATGGGCGCGCTCATGGCCAACGCCATCCACGACGCGACCGGTGCCCGGTTGTGTCAATTGCCGATGACGCCGGACCGGGTCAAAGCAGCAATCCAGAAAGTCTGACCTGAACGGGGAAGATTGAATCCAGGCGCTTTTCGAAAGATATGCAGCCGCCGACGTTAGTCGGCGCAAATCGAATAAACGAATACTATGGCGCGAACTGATCCCGCAATGCGGGACGGCTGCGAGATTGATCAAAGTGCTCTAAAATTTGTCCGGCGTGGCACGCCGTTCGCCCTCGCGTTCCAGCCGCAGAATTTCGGCGGTGTAACCTTTCCGGAAATTGGGATACTTGAACTGATAGCCCAACTCCATTTTCAACTTCCGGTTTGACACGCGCTTGTTGGTCACACCGCGTTTGCGATCCTCCTCGAATTTTTCGGGTGTGTGAGGCGGTAACTGCTTGCCGAGCTCTTCTGCCAGCCATTGGAAAAAGTCCCGCTGACGCACCGGTTCGTCGTCCACCGCATTGTAAATCTCCCCGGGGCGGCCGTTCTTCAGCACCGCGAGAATGCAGCCGGCCACGTCGTCGCGGTGAATCATGTTCAGGTAGCGCGAGCCGTCACCCTCAATCCGCGCCTCGTCTTTCTGGAATTGTTTGAACCAATGACCGCGGTCCGGTCCATAAATGCCGGCCACGCGCAAAATCACGGCGGGAAATTTGCGATCCTTCGCCGCCGTCTGCAGCGCCGTTTCCGTTTCCAAAAGAATCCGGGCGGTTTCCGTCAACGGTTCCGCGGGACTGGCTTCCTCGGCCCACGAGCCATCCGTCTGGCCATAAACGCTCGTGCTGCCGGTATAAACGAATTTCTTCGGTGCTTTGGCTGAAAGCCAGTCCAGCAAATGGCGTGTCCCTTGCAGATAAATCCCACGGTATTCTTCCGCGCCGCCTCCGCGGGAAGCAACGCAATTGACGACCCAATCAAATTCACGCGGCAGTTTCGCCAGGGTTTCCGGCCGGGTGACGTCGGCTACCAACGGCCGGATACCATCGGCTTTCAATTCATCTTCCATCTTTGCGCTCCGGCGCAGACCGAAAACCTCGTGCCCCAGGCCGACCAGTTCCCTTCCCAACGGCAAACCGACATAGCCGCATCCGACAATCAGACACTTCATTTTTATTTACGATATGCGATTTTCGATTTACGTGCCGCTCAAATTTTTGAGACCGCGTATTGGGAATACTCAAAATCGTAAATGGCATCAGTCCATGACAGCCGCGAACCGCAGGCCGCGGGTGCTGACGCGAAGTTGCTTGAACTCGAATTCCTCCATCACGACCTCGTAAATGACGACCCCGGTGAGAATCACGTCTGCGCGTAACTTTGGCAGGCCGGGGATTTCCTTGCGCCCGGCCAGCGGCAGGTTCCAAAGATGTTTACGATGGGCCATGACCTGTTCGCGGCTCAATATTGTGCTTTCGATGCGCTCCCGGTCAAAGCGGTCCAGCTTTTTCTCCATCCGCGCCAGGATACTGGTCGTGCCCCCCGTCCCCACCAGCTGGATCCCGCCGGTTTCGGACCCGCGTCTTGTTTCGCGGCGCAGGGCGGGCTCGAGTTGGGGACGGACTTCACTCCGCAGAAAATTTTTAATCCAATCCCGGCAGGCGACAAATTCATCGCGGGTCGGCGGGTCGCTGTGCGGAAATGTTTCGAGCAGTCGAACCGTGCCCAGCGGGAAACTTTGGGCAAAGTGCTGGTGCCGGCCATGACCCACGATAAATTCCGTGCTCCCGCCGCCGACATCCAGCAGCAACATGGGTTGCTTCGCCAGTTCCGCGTCCGTGTTCACGCCTTGAAACACCATCTCGGCCTCCTGTTCGCCGGAAATGATTTCGACCTTGAGATCGGACGCACGCTGGATGGCCGTGGTGAGGTGGCCGGGATTCACCGCATCGCGCGCCGCGCTGGTGGCGATGACACGGAGGGAGTCGGCGTTTTTTTCGCGAGCGATCTCGGCAAATTCCCAGACCACCGCAGCTGTGTGCGCGACAGCTTCCGGCTGCAACTGGCGCGTGGCATAAAAACCCTTCCCGAGACGCGTCTGGCGGCTCTCTTCATGCACCGGCCGCACATCGCGTCCGGACACATCGGCGACCAGCAATTTGATCGAGTTGGTGCCGACATCAATGACGGCGCGCCGCACAACTTTCATGAGGCGACAAAGCTAAGAGGCAACCTCCTCCCAACCCAAGTGAAAAAATGTTACATTTGGCGGGGTTGCGCCCGACCGGCAGACCGGTATTCTGATGCCATGAATCTCTATATTCTGCGGCATGGAATTGCTGTGGAACGCGGTGCGCCTGGGTTCAAAACAGACGCCGACCGTCCGCTCACGCCCAAGGGCCGCCGCCAGCTTGGGCAAATCGCCGCTGCCATGCAATCCATGGGCCTGGATTTTAATTTGATTCTCTCCAGTCCTTTCCTGCGTGCCCGGCAAACCGCCGAAATTGTCGCCAAAACATTGAAGTTGGACAAACGCCTCGCCTTTTCGGATGCTCTGACGCCGGATGGCGACGCGAAGACGTTAATCCGGCAACTGCACGAATTAAAACCCGCGCCGGAAAACATCCTGCTGGTCGGCCACGAACCTTATTTGAGCCGGCTGGTGGCGTTGCTGATTTCGGGCGGGGAGCTGGCCGGCGTGGGGTTGAAGAAAGGCGGTTTGTGCAAATTGGAAATCGGGTCATTGCGCTTCGGCCGGTGCGCCACGCTCACGTGGCTGCTCACCCCCAAACAGATGAAATGGATGGTTTGAAATCGGAGCAGTCCCGCAAACGCGCGATGAGTCCGTTCTATCTTTCCGGTGAAAAGGTCAATGCCGGCCTCGTCGGCTGCTAGGGGCAAATATTTATCCAACGCGGAACGAAATTTTCTGCACGATGTTCCTCCCGAAACTGTACTGCAGCCGGTCGAGAATTTCCTTGCGGCGATAACGGACGATTTCAGAGAGCCAGACGTTGCTATCCACGTTCACGAACAGCGTGCCTTTGCGCAAACCGGCCGGTTGTGCATGCGCGGTGATGTTGGGATCCACCAGTGAATTCCAGACCTTGACCATTTCCGCCTCGGCGCGCCGATCATCCATGCGTAAATCCGAAAGGACGCGCGGCAACACCTCGCCAACGGCCCGGGCCCGCACCATCCGCGCCGCTTCGAGCGGCGATAAATCCACGCCGCGCCATTGGGCGAGGACCTGCTGCCGGGCGGAATGTTTTTTTGGGGGCGGCACAAGGAGGAAAAGCTTCAACCGAATGAACCGGAAAAGCAAGCCGGCAACGTCAAGGGAGCGCCGAGAACCGTCTCGGCGCGGCGGTGGACTACATAAATTCGTGCCGAGACGGTGCTCGGGGCTGCCGGCGCGGCGATTTTGACCTTGCCAATTTGTGCTTTGTAGTGCAAAGTTAAACCATGGAATCGAATTGGGCCGCTGAGAACTTACAAACCATCCGGACCTTGATGGAACGTTCCGCCGTCTACCGGCGCGCACTGGCGCCGATCATGCTGTTCGCCGGCGTGCTGGGTGTGGCCGCCGCGGCGACCGGGCTGGTATTTCATTTTGATTCGATGCGGGCTTTCGGTGCGCTCTGGCTGGGCACGGCCATCGTTGTGGTTGTTGGCGCATTCGTGATCGCCCGTCGGCAAACCATCAACGATCACGAGCCTTTCTGGTCGCCACCGACGCGTCGCGTGGGGCAGGCGCTCCTGCCACCGTTGCTGGCCGGAATGTGCCTGGGCTTTGTATTCATGTTTGTGGGAATGGAAAACCCGGTCACCCTGACTTTCATCTGGCTGCTCTTTTACGGTTGCGCGTTGCACTCGGCGGGATTCTTCATGCCGCGCGGCATGAAATGGTTTGGGTGGATTTACGTCGCATCAGCCTGTGGGATCCTGTGCTTCCTGGCCGCGTTCCAGCCGAAGGTCGAAATCAGCGCGCACTGGTTCATGGGGCTTTTCTTCGGCGTGCTGCACCTGGCCTACGGAGGGTACCTCTACCTGACCGAGAAAGGAAATAATGCGGCGTGAACCCGGAACCCTTTTTACAGCTCGACCGGGTGATTCACGAGAAAGGGCGACTGGCCATCATGTCCATGCTCGCCGCCTCCCCGGAACTGTCATTCACCGAACTGCGCGACGCCCTGGCCATGACCGATGGCAATCTCACCACGCACATTCGGGCGCTGCAACAGGAGGGCTATGTGGCGGTGGCCAAATCGTTTCAAAATCGCCGCCCGCTCACCACCTGCTCCCTTACGACTACCGGCCGCAAGGCCTTCGCGGAATATATCAATCTGCTGGAGCGGATCGT
>Ga0335083_10002595_pt1 | contig 23744 bp, 21 predicted proteins | sample Lox_Sample_42_FD_206716 | JGI IMG/M metagenome (GOLD analysis project Ga0335083, IMG submission 206716) | Soil microbial communities from Loxahatchee National Wildlife Refuge, Florida, United States - Lox_Sample_4.2 | ecosystem: Environmental > Terrestrial > Soil > Wetlands | place: USA...
GCCCGGCGAGCGGACGATTAAGGCGACGCGTCTGCCCGGAGTGGATGAATCGCTGTTGCTGAAGGAACTGGAAGCTCATCCGGTGAAGTTCGGCGGCCATATCCAAACCACTTCCTGGATCTGGAGCGCGTTGGCTTGGCTGTTTCCCTTCCTGTTCATCGCCTTCATCTATGGAATTGGAATGCGCCGCATCTCGCAGGTCAGAGGGCCGCTGACCTTCGGCAAGAATCAGGCCAAGATTTATGACGAATCGAGCCGGTTGAAAGTGACGTTCGAGGATGTAGCGGGTGTGGACGAGGCCAAGCTGGAGTTGGAAGAAGTCGTGGACTTCCTACGGCAGCCCGCGAAATATCAGAAGCTGGGCGGGCGGATTCCGAAGGGAGTGTTGCTGGTCGGACCTCCGGGGACCGGAAAGACGCTGCTCGCCAAAGCCGTCGCCGGCCAGGCGGGCGTCTCCTTCTTCTCGATCTCGGGATCCGAGTTCGTAGAGATGTTCGTGGGTGTCGGTGCGGCGCGGGTGCGAGACCTCTTCGAGCAAGCCAAACAGAAAGCGCCCTGCATCGTGTTCATCGACGAGCTGGACGCCATCGGCAAGTCGCGCACCTCCGGCAGGGGCATCGGATTCAGCAACGAGGAACGCGAGCAAACCTTGAATCAGTTGCTGGCGGAAATGGACGGCTTCGACAGCTCGGAAGGCGTGATCATCATGGCGGCGACAAACACGCCAGAGGTCCTGGACGCCGCGTTGCTGCGTGCCGGCCGTTTTGACCGGCAGGTGCTGGTGGACCGGCCGGATTTGAAGGATCGCGTCGATATTCTCAAAGTGCACGCGCGCAAGATCAAGATGGCCGAGGACGTCAATCTGGAAACCATCGCGGCCCGGACTCCGGGCATGGTGGGAGCGGATCTGGCCAACATCGTCAACGAAGCTGCGCTGCTGGCTGTGCGGCGAGGAGCCGAACGCGTGGAGTTGCGGGACCTGGAGCAAGCTGCCGACCGCGTGACGCTGGGCCTGGAAAAGAAGAGCCGGGTCATGAGCCCGGAAGAAAAAGAACGCGTTGCGGTACACGAGGCCGGTCATGCTTTGGTCGCGCTTTCCGTGAAGCACGCCGATCCGCTGCATCGCGTCTCGATTATTCCGCGGTCCATTGGCGCGCTGGGCTATACGCTTCAATTGCCGACTCAGGAACGCTACCTGATGACGCAGCAGGAACTCGAGGATCAGATCGCGGTGCTGATGGGCGGGCGCGCAGCCGAGGAAATGCAGTATGGGGGCGTCGTTTCCACCGGTGCGGCCGACGACCTGGAGCGCGCCTCGGCTTTGGTGCGGCAGATGGTTACCCGGTTTGCCATGGGCGAGGAACTCGGAAAGCTGACCTACGGGCGCCCAACGGTGTCACCCTTCTTGAAGTCGCCGTTTGAGGGGGAGGAGCGCAACTACAGCGAGAGGACCGCCGAAACCATCGACAACGAATCGCGGCGCATCCTGGACGAGATTTATCGGCGGGTGACGGACATTCTAGTGAAGCATCGCGACTCCCTGAGGCGAATCTCACAAGAACTCGTTCGCAAAGAGACTCTGGAGCGAGCAGAGCTGGATCAGCTCTTGGCAGCACCTGAGCCTGGGACAGTAGAGGATTTTCCGGTGGCTGCCGCTGAACGGGCAGACGCAGCCGTGCGTTCAAGCGTTCTGGCTTAAGAAATGCTTGCCATGAGAGCAGGCGGCATCACGCATTGAGGTCGATTCCATGAGCGAGGCCCGCGCAATTGGCCGATGGTCCGTAAAAGCAATCGCTGTCGTGGCGGTTACGCTGGGGGCATACCTGTTTCTAATCCGACCGTGGTTCCTGGGATGGGGCGCAAGCGCTTCCGAAATTCGTCAAACCTGGCCGGGAGATGAAATTTCACCGGCGCCAGCGTACGTTGCCACTCGGGCCGTCACAATCGATGCTCCCGCCGAGGTAGTCTGGCGCTGGGTGGCCCAGGTTGGCCAGGACCGCGGGGGCTTCTATAGCTACACCTGGCTCGAAAACCTCTTTCGCGCCGACATTCACAACGCCGACAAGATCGTCGAGGAATGGCAGACACGAAATGTTGGTGACACGGTGTGGCTTGCCAGGAAAGACAGATACCGTGGCGAGGCCCGCCAGACGGTCGCCCTGGTGACGTCCAATCGCGCGATGGTGCTGGTTTCGCCTGCGGATTATGACAGCCTCGCCGCGGGTGGACCCGCGCGCGGAAGCTGGGCATTTATCCTGGTGAGCGAGGACCCGAGAACTACGAGGTTAATCCTGCGATCGCGGGCCGGCCCCAGCGCGACTGTGTGGCAGAAAGCCTATGCTTATCTACTTTTCGATCCGGTGCACTTCATTATGGAGCGCAAAATGATGCTCGGTATCAAGCACCGCGCCGAGGAGTGCACACGCTGGCTGACTCTCTACGGCAGTCAGGGTTGTCCCGGCAGCTAATCTATGCCACCGCACTCGTGGAACGGGGAGCGGAACTGATTGCCGTTTTCCTCGACGTTTGCCAGCACTTGGCCCAGGTAGGAAGCTCAGAATTCCGGGTTAGCAACGTAGTCAACACGCGGTCTGGGTTTCCCAAGTCATGCCACTCCACGTTTTGGAGCGGGAGCGCGACCAGGCGGCTGGCCGCGGGGGACAAAATACTTCTCGAAAAGTCCACCGGAGAAACCCAATCGTAAAGCGAATCAGGAATCCGCGTTTCACACCTATTGCGTGAGCGCCGGCTGGTCGATTGAAACACCTCAAGCAAACCGGCACGGTAGACGCCGCCATCCGCAAAAAAGCGTCGAGGTGCCCGATCATTACAAAGGTATTCCACAGGGCTCCGTTTCGGAACAGGCGCTCCGCTACGGAAAATGGCGGCTTCTCATGGAAACCCTGGACTTGGAGCGGCTCCCCATGCACCGCGGGGGCAACTTCAATCCAGCCATATTCGACTTCCGGCGCATTCGGCTGCGCTCCGAGCAGCACAATAGACTGGGGCCGGGCTGCCGCCATCTCGAAAGCTGAACCCAGGGCGCTTGTAAACGCACGCTCATCGGAATAATAGTGGTCGCACGGAAGGACGGCGATGATCGCGTCCGGGTCGATTTTTGCAATGTGCAAAAGGCTGTAGAGGATAGGGGGAGCCGTCCCTCGGTTGCACGGCTGCACGATTCTGTGGCAGAGGCGGTGGCCAAGGTCTGGAAGGTAGTAATCCTGGTGTGCCTTGGTCAGGGCGAATAGGATCTGCCGAGGATGGATGCTCCTTTCCGCTCGCTGGCAAGCTTGTTCGAGAAGCGTGCATTCGCCAAGCAGCGGGCAAAACTGTTTGGGCCGGTCGTCACCACAGATCAGACGGGTGAGCCCGCGCAGCCGGACGCCGTCGCCGCCGGCCAAAACGATGCCCCAGCGATGCGATAAGCGTGCTGTTTTCGCGGCGTCCGGCACGCGGTCTTCGCGAAGCTTTTTTCCAGCTGCGCGTCGGGGGAGGTGAGTTGCTTTCATCAAGCTCATTCTGTCTAGGCAGCAACTTGAAGCCTCTTGGCCATGGCTTTCGGGGCGGTAACCTCTAAAATGCCTTTATCTAACGATGCAGTTACTTTATCGACATCGATGTCAGCCGGGAGGTCGAGACGGCGGAACATCTTCTTTCCTGAAAACTCGCAAAAGCGCACATCTGCTTCCTTGCCCTCGTGTGTATGAGTTGACTCCGCGCGAACCACCAATGCGTTTGGCGTGGCAGTGACCTCCAGCTCTTTCGCTTCAAAGCCGGGCAAAGCGATCTGAGCGTGGAAGTCGTTCTTGTTCTCGATTAATTCAGAAGCAGGGGCCCACACGACCTCCCGTTCCGCTTGCAGCCAGTCCTCAAGATCCAGGCCCGGCATCAGGCCGCGTCTTTCGAACAGGCTGAAGGCGCGATTCCGGATTTCATCGGTGATCGCGTTCATTTCTTGCTGCAAGGTGTCGGGAAGAGTTCCCGCTTGCTTTTGAATAGTGACACTTGCCATATGGTTTCCTTTCCGGTTGGATGCCGTCGTACACGTCCCAGGGCTGCTTCCGAGGAGAGCAGCGCTCGGATGTTATCCGCCGCTTGCCAACTAGTATAAATTCCAGGTAGTAGTTAGAGTACTGGACAAAAGGCTAGGTTTCTATAGAAATCTTAAGATTTCATTGAAGCGCAACATTAAATGAAGCCTTCATCAATGGCGCGTTTTATCAGCTCGACAGTTTTGCGCAGTCCTAGCTTTCGTTTCACGTTGTTCCTGTGAAACGCAACTGTTTTGTGGGAAACATTCAATGAGGCTGCGACTTCCTTCGCAGTACGGCCTTCGGCGAGCAATTGGAGAACCTGCCTTTCCCGTGAAGTGAGCACAGCGCGCGGTGTGGTTTTTCCTGGCCCCCATTGCGAGAGGTCGAAGTCTTCAGCCACGACGCCATGCGATAGATATCTTTGACCGGCCAAAACTGTCTTGACGGCGTCGAGGATCTGCTCCCGAGTGGACGACTTGAGGATGTATCCGGTTGCGCCTGCACTCAATGCTTCGCGCAGATAGGCTGGGTTTGCATGGCCGGTCAGAAACAGCAGTTTTATGCGAGGCAACCGCTTTCGGATCTGGCGTGCGGCTTCCATGCCGCTTAACAGTGGCATCGTAACATCCAGAATGATCAGGTCCGGCTTGAGGCGCAGAGCGGCATCGACCAAGGATCTGCCGTCGCTGACTGCATCAACGATGTTGTGTTGCGGCTCCAGCATTCTCCTGAGCCCTTCCTGAATCAACACGTGTTCGTCAGCTAACAGGATCCGGGGCCGGCTCATGATCATGCGCGATCCCTAAAGGACGAAGCCTTTGTTGCGTTCAGCATTGATATGGGCAAATAGCGTGCCACGACCAATTTGCTTGAAATTCGTGATTGCTCCAGCGACTTGTTGATGCGAGGGTTGGGTGATTTAACCCAGCCCGGGTCGTGATAATGGTTCCTCCAGTTAATGCAAGTCAATGTCAAAGATGAGCCCAAGTGGAATCCTGATTGCGAACGAAAGTATTCACGATGACACTGCGAGTAGAATGCTATTCGGGTTACAAGGCCGAGGAGCGCCCGGTCCGCTTTCAACTCGGCGGGCAAGACCATATGGTCGAAGAGGTACTGGATCAGTGGCACAGCCCGGATGCGACTTACTTCAAGGTGCGCTGCGACGATGGCCACACGTACGTCCTGCGCCATACAATTTCGCCGCAAGAAGACGACTGGACGTTGGAGTCGTTCCGGCGGGGCATTGAAACACCTCTTCTGTGAACCGAAAATCTCTTCCGCTCTCCGGTGAGCTGCGGGAATGCTTCCGGTCGTGAGGTTGAGTATGAACTTCAGATGACTCTGCCAGGCTTCGATGCCGAAGAGGTGCAGGTTACCGCTACACCCGCTGAGATTCTGGTGCATGCAGAGCTCAAGCCTGAGAAAGCCGAAGAAGCCAAGGTGCTGTGGACGGAGTTCGGCCCGAACAACGTCTACAGGCGGTTTGCAATGCCGCAGGCCATCGACGTCGAAAAGACTCGCGCCCGGCTCGACAAAGGCATGCTTCACATCACGGCAGCGAAAGCCCCAGCGGCCAAGGCAACGCCGATCGCCGTCGCAGCGGCGTGATCAATTCCGTTGCGGTTCTGCCATAAGCGGATTTTCATGCGTATGGCCTAGAGTGCGCCGATCGAGTGCGCGAATTGCGCGAATTGAGCCACGCCCGCTGAGACATATCCGCATTTAAGAAGAATAACGTTTTTCGCGCTGGGCTCAGTCTGGTGATCGGATTGCCATGATATTCAATCAAAGGTGAGTCAAATCCCTAAGTCACGCTGGAAGCGCTACCACGCTCGGGCCGGAACTAGGCCAGAGCATCACACTTGGCGCTCGCGCGATGGAAACAGCACGGGGAAGAGAACGGAAAACGAATCCGATGAGGGCCTGGAAACGCGCTGACCGAGGATTCTTGCTGGCTCCGCGCGATTGGCCGCAAGCGGACAGGAGTGAAAGAGGCATCAAATGAGGATAAGTAAGATTGTGGTTGCAATTGGCTTCCTGGCGGTGGCGACCGCCGGTGGCCAGACGATTTCCTGGATCCAGCAGTTCGGCGTGGCTGGTTCCCAAGCTACAGCCCTGACGGCGGATCCGAGCGGCATCTATGTTGCGGTAAACACGCCCGGGCCTCCTCGAAACGCCTTCATAAGCAAATACGACAGCGCCGGGATCCTTCTGGTGTCTCGCCAATTGCAGCCCGGCTATGGCGCCCCTCTCGCTTGGGCCGTCACGACTGCTGCGGAAGTCACTCCAGAAGGCACTGTTGCCCACTTCATTTATGTCGCGGGAGTAACTCAGGGGGGAACGCCGTCTGCGTTCATACGCAAGTACGACGCCGACTTGAATGCGGGTTCGGGTTGGACCCAGCGGTTCGGCACCTCGGGCGAGGAGGCTTTTGCCCTCACGGCTGGTGCGGACGGCATCTATGTCGCGGGAGATAAGGGGGCAGACTTCGGCCTCGGCATTGACGCGTTCGTGCGCAAGTACAGCTTTGACGGGGTTCTCCTGTGGACCGACACTTTCGGCGGCGGGGAAGATACTAGTAATTTCGCTTTTGCCCTCACGGCGGATGTCAGCGGCATCTATGTCGCTGGAATTGCCGGCGGAATCCTCCCGGGCAGCAGTTCCGGGGGGGACGCGTTCGTGCGCAAGTACGCCTACGACGCCAAGCCGAACGTCCTGTGGACCGAGCAGTTCACCTCCATTGAGGAGGATGTTGCTTGGGCCCTCACGGCAGGTGCGGACGGCATCTATGTAGGAGGATGGACGTTGGGAATGCTCGATGGCTTCAGCAACGCCGGGGGCGCTGACGCGTTCGTGCGCAAATACGACGCCAACGGGGTGGAGATGTGGGGCCAGCAGTTTGGTACCGATGGAGATGATTACGCTAATGCCCTCACGGTGGGTTCGGACGGCATCTATGTCGCGGGAGTGACGCATGGAGCGCTCAAGGGCTTCAGCAACCCTGGGGGGGCTGACGCGTTTGTGCAAAAGTATGCTTTCAACTATACAGGGATTGTAGCTCCGCTGTGGACCCGGCAGTTCGGCACCGCGACGGATGACGGAGTTTTTGCCCTCACGGCAGGTCCGGACGGCATCTATGTCGCGGGATCTACAAATGGAACTCTCGTGAGCGGCCAGACCGGGGGTGCATTTCTCGCCAAAATCCCAATCCCAATCGCGCCGGCCACGCCACTGATTACGTGGTCGAACCCGCCCGGCATGATCTTTGGCTCGGCGCTCGGCTCCGGCCAGCTCAATGCCACAGCCAACGTTTTGGGCGCTTTCTCCTACTCGCCCCCGGCGGGAACGGTACTGCCGCAGGGGCTGGACACACTCTCGGTCGTCTTTACTCCCAACGACGCCATCAACTACTCGTCTACGTCCGCCTCGGTCGTCGTAAATGTCGTGGCGGGACCGCCGATCGGCCAGCCGCAGTTTGTTGTCACACGGACGCTCAGCCGGGATTCGAGCAATAACATCGCGGTCGCGGTGACGGTGACAAACACGGGCGGCCAACCGGCCAATTTGACGGGCGGTCCCTACCTCGCGCTCGGCACGTGCAAGCTCGGTTCCGCATCCCCGCTCGCGGTCGTGGGACCACCGGCTGGTAATACGATAGCGGTGCCCCCGGGCGCTTCCGCACACTGGACGGTGACTTTTCCCGGCTCGACCGGTACGCCTGGCGCGACAATGCTGCTTACGGTCAATGGAACCTGGCGCTACTTAACAGGCGCAGGCTCCACCTCCGGCAGCTTCGGCTATACGTCGCGCACCGTGTTGCCCTGATCCCCGATATACTAGGAGACCCCTCGCGACTATGCTAGGAGACCACTCATGAAGAACATCATTCTGATTCTGGCCATGGTTTTGCCCGCCGCTTTCACGGCGCAGGCCGACGTGATCGATGTCTCGCTCGACGCGGCGACATTAAGTGGCGCGGCCGGGAGTGTGCTGCAGTTCTTCGGGACGCTCACCAATACCACCGGAGGAGTCGTGTTCCTGAACGCCGCCAACATCAACTCAACGCTCCCCGACCCCAGCGCGATCGACAGTACTCCCTTCTTTACCAACGCCCCCTTGTCCCTCGATGCGAATGGGACCACCGGCGACATTGGCTTGTTCAACATCACCATCCTCGATTCGTTCGCACCAGGGAACTACGATGGTACCTTCACGGTGGTGGGCGGCGCAGGTCCGGACTCGCAGGACATTCTCGGCTCGGCCGACTTTACGGCGCAGGTCGTCCCCGAACCGGGCACTTTGCCGCTGCTCGGTGCCGGCATAGGCGTGCTCCTGGCCTGGAAACGATCGCGTCCGGGCGGAAAGTCCTCTCTTGCCAACGGGTGAAAGGAACTTCCGTCGCGATTCAAACCGGACCCCGCGAAAGCGGCCGCAATCGGGCATTGATGTCCACACGCGAAGCAGCCCAAAGGCTGCCTAACTAGGGACGTTCTCGTTCTAGTGAATGCTCATGAGGGCTGCTGGCCGTACATGCTTTTCGGGCCGCGCTAGCGGCCAAGCAACTGGTCGGCTAGGCTTGCCAGAGGTGCCCGAGTCCAAACACCTGGGATTTTGGTTCCGCAGTCCGGGCAGGCGCCGTTATCTGTCAATCGATTTTCGAGAATCCGGAACCCGCGCCGGCGGATGAGCGTCGCCCGGCAGGAGGGGCAGCAGGTATTTTCAGAGGCTCCGACTTGGCTGGGCAGGTTGCCGGCATAGACGAATCTCAAGCCGGCCTCGCGGCCGATTTCCACCGCGGCCAGCAGGGCCGCAGAGGACGTATCTTCCTGAGAGATCATCTTGTAGTCGGGATGAAAAGCAGTCAGGTGCCAGGGAATGTCGTGCGACACGCCAGCGATGAATTTGGCCATCGCTTGAAGTTCAGCCGGGGAGTCGTTGAAACCCGGCACAACCAACGTAACGATCTCCAGCCAAAAGCCCATGTCATGGATGCGCTGGATGGAATCGAGGATCGGGCCGAGCCGGCCGCCCAATTCACGATAACGGTGGTCGTTGAAGCTTTTCAGGTCGACCTTGTAGAGGTCCAGCCAGGGGCGAAGATAGCGCAGGACTTCGGGCGTGGCGTTTCCATTGGAGACGAAGCCCGTAAGCATACCGGCCTGGCGAGCTTCGCGAAAGACGTCTACGGCCCACTCGGCGGTGATCAGCGGCTCGTTGTAAGTGCTAACCACCACGTCGGCGCGGTGCGATAGAGCCGTCTCGACGATTTGCCGCGGCTGCACACGTGTGAAATCGATGGGCGAGCGCGTATCGCGAAGAGCCTGGGAGGAAACCCAGTTCTGGCAGTAGCCGCAATGCAGGTCGCAGCCGAGCATGCCGAAGCTGAGTGCGAGCGCGCCGGGGCGAACGTGGAAGAACGGTTTCTTCTCGATGGGATCGCACTGGATGGTGTTTACATACCCGTGCGGAGCGTAGAGCTTTCCATGGCAATTGAATCGCACTTTGCACACGCCCTGGAAGCCGGCAGCGATGGGGCAGCGATGCCCGCATGCCAGGCAGCGCACGCGACGTGTGTCGATGGTTTCGAAAAGTTCGGACTCGCGGCTTAGCTCGGCAAGTCCTTCAGCTAGGGTTTTCAGTGGGTGAAACTTCCTGTAACTATTTGTATTGTATCGAGAGCTGGAGGAATTTCCCATAGCGGGCGTTCAGACCTGGACTCTCGCGTGCATGATGACCAATTGGTCAAGAACGGCGCAGGAGAGCGATCCCGCGATAAAATGCCTACGATTACAGTGATCGCGACCAAACGCTTATCCCCGGAGGAGTTGTTCCAGCGCTGCGATCCCGCGGAATTCAAGTTTGAGACCACCGCCGAGCTAGAAGATCTGACGGAGTTCGTCGGTCAGGACCGGGCACTTGAGGCCGTGCAATTTGGCGTCGGAATCCACCGCCAGGGATTCAATCTCTTCTTACTCGGACCCGCGGGCACGGGCAAGTACGCGAGCGTTCGTTCTTTCTTGGAGAAACGGGCCGCAGCGGAGCCGACTCCGGACGATTGGTGCTACATCAACAATTTCGACAGTCCCGAGACGCCGCATGCCATGAAGCTTCCACCCGGCCGTGGCGCACCGCTCAGCCAGGAGATGAATCAGCTGATCGCGAACTTGCGGTCCGCGATCCCGTCGGCTTTCGAGACTGAGAATTACACAGCCCGCAAGCAGGTCATCGAGCAGGAAATCAAGGACCGGCAGGAAAAAGCCTTCGAGGAAATCCAGCAGGAGGCCAGCACGAAGGACGTTGCACTACTGCGAACGCCCACCGGCTTGATCCTGGCTCCGACGCAGAAAGGCGAGGTGATCAGCCCCGAGGCATTCGAGCAGCTGCCGGAAGCGGAGCATCAGCGGATCGAGGCGACGATGTCGGAGCTGCACAAGAAGCTTCGCGCCGTCATGCAACAGGTTCCGAAGTGGCAGCAGGAAGCGCGGGACAGAATTCGGGCGCTGAATAACGAGGTGGCCGCCTTCGCGGTAGGTCATCTGATCGACGACGTGCGGAAGAAGTATGTTGACCTGCCCGAGGTTGTCAGCTTCCTCGATCGCGTGCAAGAAGATGTGGTCGAGAATGTGGATGAATTCCTTACGCCGCCCGAGAACCCCCTTTTGGAAGCGCTCAGCAGTTTCATGCCGCAGATTTCGCGGGGGCCGAAGTTCTTCCGGCGCTACCAGGTCAACGTCGTGGTGGATCACAGCAGCAACCATGGCGCGCCAGTTGTCTATGAGAACCATCCGACAAGTCAGAATCTGCTGGGCCGGGTCGAATATATGGCTCAGATGGGGGCGCTTTCGACGGACTTCAATTTGATCCGGCCGGGTGCGTTGCATCGGGCCAACGGGGGCTACCTGATCCTGGATGCCTACAAGCTGCTGCAGCAGCCGTTTGCCTGGGAAGCGCTCAAGCGGTCGCTCGGATCGTCACAGATCCAAATCGAATCGCTGGAGCAGATGTTGAGCCTGGTGAGCACCGTCTCGCTAAAGCCCGAGCCGATTCCTTTAAACGTTAAGGTGGTCTTAATAGGAGAGCGGCTGATCTACTACCTTCTCTCGACGCTCGACTGGGAATTTCCGGAGCTGTTCAAGGTCGCTGCCGATTTTGAAGAGCGCATGGAACGAAGCGCCGATAGCCAGCTTCTGTACGCGCGCATGATCGGGACCATCGCGCGCCAGGACGGTCTGTTGCCATTCGACCGCGGGGCCGTGGGGCGGGTGATCGAGCAAAGTTCGCGTTTGGCCGGAGACGCGCAAAAGGTCCTGGCTCACCGCAGGACTCTTGCCGACTTACTCCAAGAGGCCGACTATTGGGCTCGCGCGGCCTCGCGCTCGGCCATCACCGCCGCGGATGTACAACAGGCCATCGATGCCCAGATTCATCGTGTGGACCGCCTACGGGACCGGTTGCTGGAAGAGTTTCTGGAAGGAACGATTCTGGTCGATACGCAAGGAGAATGTGTCGGGCAGGTGAACGGGCTCTCGGTGCTCCAGCTGGCCGGGTTTTCCTTCGGGCATCCCAGCCGGATTACAGCGCGCATTCGTCTGGGCAAGGGCGAGGTGATCGACATCGAGCGGGAAGTGGAGCTGAGCGGCCCGATTCATTCCAAGGGCGTGCTGATCCTCTCGGGTTTTCTCGGCGCCCGCTACGCTCCCGATCACCCCCTTTCGTTGTCGGCGAGCTTGGTCTTCGAGCAATCCTACGGCGCAGTGGAAGGCGACAGCGCCTCGTCGGCGGAGCTGTATGCGCTGCTTTCGGCGCTCTCCGGCTTGCCGATCCTGCAATCCCTGGCCGTGACGGGGTCCATCAACCAACATGGACAGATCCAGGCCATTGGAGGAGTCAACGAGAAAATCGAGGGCTTCTTTGATCTGTGCAAGCGTCGGGGGCGCCTGAACGGGCAAGGAGTTCTGATTCCAGCTTCCAACATGCGGCACCTGATGCTTCGGCGGGATGTCGTAGACGCAGTCGAAGCCGGCCAATTCCACATCTTCGCCGTGGAGACCATCGATCAGGGCATGGAGATTCTGACCGGCGTACCGGCTGGCGAGCGCGACCGCTCCGGACAATTTCCGGATGGGACCGTGAATCAACGAGTCGAAGCGCGACTGATTGAGCTGGCGGAAAAGCGGCTGGCGGCAGGACGCCGAATCCAGAACGAGACACAACTGTGAGCGAGCCTGCCACACCCTTTGCGATCCGGCGAATTCTGGTGGCGCTGGATGCTTCGCCATATAGCTTAGCGGCGCTGGAAATGGCCGCCAATCTCGCGGCCACCATGGAGGCTGAGCTGGCGGGATTGTTTGTCGAAGACGTGGATCTTCTGCGAATGGCAGATGCGCCCTCGGCCAGAGAAATCGCCTTTCATGGCGAGGCGGCTCCAACCAGCCGGACCATTATGGAGCGCAAACTGAGAGCGCAGTCGGAGCAGATCCGAAGCGTCCTGGCCGAGGCGGCTGGGCGTGCGCGGGTGCGATGGTCGTTTCAAACTGTGCGCGGTGAGGTGGCTTCCACATTGCTGGCTGCGGCGAGCCATCATGACATCGTCGCGATGGGCCGGCTAGGATGGTCCTTTGGGCGCCGGCCGCGTATCGGCTCAACCGCGCTGGAGCTGGCGGCCAGCAGAATTCCCTTATTACTCATCTCGCAACGCGCGGCGCTTCAAAACCTGCGCTTGCTGGTCTACTATGACGGCTCGGCGGCCGCCCGGAACGCGCTACTGGTGGCTTCAAGAGTCGCGAAATCCGGAGCGAAAGCGATTACGGTTCTTGTGGCGACACTGGATTTTGAAAACCGAGTGTCCGAGATTCGGAGGTTGCTGCACGGTCAAGGGCTGGAAGTGCGGTTGGAGCCCATCGATCTGGACGAAGAAATGAGCCTCTCGCGCGCCGTGAAAGAGGAAGGAGCGGTTCTGCTGGTCCTGGCCGGCAGGCAGTTACTGAAAGACCGCGAGGCTTTTGAGGCGTTGTTGCGCGAGGTCGAGGTGCCTTTGTTGGTGCTCGGCGACGGATTCGGAGGGAAAGAAATAGAATGTCCGCGCAGGGCAGTGGGTTAAATTGCGCCGGCCAAGCGCGAAGATGCACAGGTTTTCACTCCTCCCATCCCCGATGGGACGCCGTGCACCCTTCTTTGCTGGAAGCAGACATGCTCCTTGCCCTTTATTTAGGGAGTCTCAAGCATGCCCTGGGAGCCTATCCGAAAGGATCCACATTCCTGGAAAGTTCTGCCTAACCTGCTGTGCTATGAGAAAACGTGCGCTGAGTTCTCGTGGGAGGCAATCCGGGGGGGGCTGGAGGGGCTACCGGGCGGCCGCGGGCTCAACATCGCGCACGAAGCGGTGGACCGGCATGCCAATGGCGCCCTTCGCGATCGGCTGGCTCTTCGCTGGATCAGCAAAGACGGGACAATCGAGGACTTCACCTACCGCGGTCTGAAAGAGAAGACAGATCGCTTCGCTAATCTACTTCGGAGCTTGGGGATCGGAAAAGGTGACGCGGTCTTTGCTCTCGCCGGCCGCATCCCAGAACTTTACATAGCGGCGCTGGGCACGCTCAAGAACGGGAGCGTGTTTTGTCCTCTATTTTCTGCGTTCGGTCCCGAGCCACTGCAACAGCGGCTCTCCAAAGGCGAAGCCAAGATACTGGTGACAACGACTCGTCTGTACCGGAAGAACGTGGCGCAATTGCGCGCTTCGCTGCCGTTGCTGAAACACGTGCTGCTAGCGGACAGCGCTGAGGACATGGCCGAAGATGTTTATTCCTTTCCGCTGCGGCTGGCGGAAGCCTCCAGCGAATTCACCATTCCTCCGACTGACCCTGAGCAGCCGGCGCTGCTGCATTTCACCAGCGGCACCACGGGAACGCCGAAAGGAGCGATTCACGTGCATCAAGCCGTGCTCATGCACTACATGACCGGCAAATACGTGTTGGATCTGCACCCCGGCGACATCTTCTGGTGCACCGCGGATCCTGGCTGGGTGACCGGAACTTCGTACGGCATCATTGCGCCGCTCGCACTGGGCGTGACCAACATCGTCGATGAAGCCGATTTCGATGCGGAGCGCTGGTACCACATTCTGGAACAACAGCGCGTCACCGTTTGGTACACGGCGCCCACCGCAATCCGGATGCTGATGCGGTTGCCCTTCGAGCCTCGCAAGCAATATGACCTGCGGCATCTGCGCTTCATTGCCAGCGTGGGCGAGCCGCTGAACCCGGCTGCGGTGCTGTGGGGGCAGCAGGCTTTGGGGCTGCCGATTCACGACAACTGGTGGCAGACCGAGACAGGCGGCATCATGATCGCAAACTTCGCGTCCATGGAGATACGACCGGGGTCCATGGGCCGGCCGTTACCGGGCGTGGAAGCCGCGATTGTGCGCCGCATCGACGAACGAACCGTCGAGCCCATCGCCGAGCCGGGCGTGGAAGGCGAGCTTGCTCTGAAGCCCGGCTGGCCCTCCATGTTTCGCGGCTATCTGCACGAAGAGGAGCGCTACCGGAAATGTTTTCAGAGCGGATGGTACATCACCGGCGACCTTGCGCGCCGCGATGCAGATGGATACTACGAATTCGTCGGGCGCACCGACGACATCATTAAAACCGCCGGACACATGGTGGGCCCTTTCGAGGTGGAGAGTGTGCTGCTGGAGCATCCGGCGGTGGCCGAAGCGGCTGTCATCGGAAAGCCGGATCCCATCATTGGGGAGTTGGTGAAAGCCTTCGTGTCGCTGAAGCCCGGTTCCACGCCGAGCGAAGAGTTGCGCCTCGACCTGCTCGGCTTCGCGCGAAAGAAGTTGGGATCGGTCGTGGCGCCGAAAGAAATCGAATTTCAAAAAAGCCTCCCGAGAACCCGCAGCGGTAAAATCATGCGACGGCTGCTCAAGATGCGCGAGCTGGGGCTACCCGAAGGCGACACATCCACGTTGGAGTCTCCTGTATGAGCGATTCAGTCGAAACCCAGGCCACGATCGAGCGTGACCGCGGCCACGCACTCGAATGCCTGAAGCACATGCTGCGCATCCGGCGTCTGGAAGAACGGTGCGCGGAGCTATTCACCGCTACTAAGATCCGCGGTTTTCTGCATCTCTATAACGGCGAAGAGGCCGTGGCCGTCGGAGTTGTGCGGGCATTGAATCCGGATGATGCCATCGTTGCAACTTATCGGGAGCATGGTCACGCGCTGATCCGCGGAATGCCGGCGCGAGCGATTATGGCCGAGCTATATGGCAAGCAGGAAGGCTGCAGCGGCGGGCGCGGCGGTTCCATGCATCTCTTCGACGCTAAAACTCGGTTCTACGGCGGCAACGCCATCGTGGGCGGAGGTCTGCCGATCGCGGTCGGTTTGGCGCTCGCAGACAAAATGCGCGGGCTGAACCGAGTAACTTGCTGCTTCTTTGGCGATGGCGCGGTGGCGGAAGGCGAATTTCACGAATGCCTGAATCTCGCCGCTCTCTGGAAGCTGCCGGTTTTGTTCGTGTGCGAGAACAACCTGTATGCCATGGGCACGCGGCTGGATCTCGCGCAATCCACAACCGACCTGACGAAGAAGGCAGCCGCGTACGGGATTGCCGCGGATGCTGTGGATGGAATGGACGTCCTCGCGGTTGGGGATGCGGCACGGCGAGCAATCGACCGGATCCGCAGCGGGACCGGTCCTTATTTCCTGGAGTGCAAGACGTATCGCTTTCGTGCTCATTCGATGTACGATCCCGAACTGTATCGAAGCAAAGCCGAAGTGGAGGAGTGGAAGAAACGCGATCCGATATCGAATCTCGCGGCCTTATTGAAACAGCAGGGAGGGATCAACGACGCCGATCTCGCTGAAATCGAGCGCGATGTCGCCAAAGAGCTGGACGATGCCGTTGCCTATGCAGAGGCCGGAACCTGGGAACCATTGAGTGACCTCGAGCGGTTCGTCTGCAGCGAACGGAGGCCGTTGTGAGCACCGCAGCGAACCCGTTGACCTATCGCGATGCAATCCGCGAGGCTATGCGAGAAGCGATGCGCAAGGACGACCGCGTGTTCCTGATGGGCGAGGACGTAGGCAGATACGGCGGATGCTTCGCGGTGAGCAAGGGACTGCTGGAGGAATTCGGCCCCGAACGGGTTCGTGACACGCCCATGTCGGAATCGGCGTTCGTCGGCGCGGGAATCGGCGCGGCGCTGGGCGGCATGCGGCCGATCGTGGAAATCATGACCGTAAACTTCAGCCTGCTCGCGCTGGACCAGATCATGAACAACGCGGCGACGTTTCTGCACATGTCGGGCGGACAGTTCAACGTACCGCTAGTGATCCGGATGGCGACTGGCGGCGGCCGCCAGGTAGCCGCGCAGCACTCGCACAGCCTGGAGGGCTGGTTCGCGCACATCCCGGGAATTCGGATTCTCGCGCCGGCCACGCTGGAAGATGCGCGTGGGATGCTGGCGACGGCGCTGGAGGACCCCGATCCGGTGCTGATTTTCGAGCATGCCGGTCTATACAACATGAAAGGGCAACTCGCCGGTGACCCAGGGCCGGTGGACATCGACCGGGCACGTGTACGTCGAGCGGGCCGCGATCTCACAATCGTCACCTATGGAGCCATGCTCTGGAGATGCCTGGATGCTGCCGAGAGCCTGTCGAAGAAGGGCATCGAAGCTGAAGTGATCGATTTGCGCGTCCTGCGCCCGCTTGATGACTCTACCTTCCTGGAGTCTGTCGCACGCACTCACAGAGCCCTCATCGTGGATGAAGCTTGGCGCAGCGGTGGGATCTCCGCCGAGATCAGTGCGCGGATCCAAGAGAAGGCCTTCTACGATCTGGATGCGCCGGTGCAGCGACTCTGCGGGGCGGAAGTACCTACGCCTTATCCGAAGCATCTTGAAGATGCTGCCTTCCCGCAGGTCGCGACCATTGTCGAGGCGGTGGAAGCGATGGTGCCCGCGCATGGCTGAGTTCCGGATGCCTAGCCTGGGTGCCGACATGCAGGAGGGCACCCTGATCGAGTGGAGTGTCAAGCCGGGGGATCGAGTAAAACGCGGCGATATCATCGGCGTGGTCAGGACCGAAAAAGCAGACATCGAGGTTGAGGTTTACCACGACGGCGTTGTGGATCAGCTTTTGGCCAAGGCCGGGGAGACGCTTCCTGTGGGCGCTGTGATCGCAATCATTCGAGAGGGAGGTGAAGCAGCCGCGGCGCCAGTGCAGGTTCGCGAAGCAATCCAGCCCACGCCGATCGAACCAGCGCCAATGCCTCCAGCAGTTCGCCTTCGGATCTCGCCGCTTGCCCGTCGAGTGGCTCAAGAGCTCGGCATCGACCTCGCTCATGTGTCGGGCACGGGTCCACAGGCCGAGATCACCAGAGATGATGTCGAACGAGCCGCCGAGGCATTGAAAAAAGCGCCGACGGAAAAGCCCGCTGTGCCCGACTTCCGGACAGGAATGCGCCGGGCCATCGCCGCCGCGATGGCGCGGTCGAACCGCGAGATACCTCATTACTATCTCGAGACCAAGATCGACCTCCAGCGGGCGCTTAAGTTTCTGGAAGCGGAGAATCAGAAGCGTTCCGTAAAGGACAGGATTTTGAGCGTCATCCTGCTCATCAAGGCTGTTACACAGGCATTGCATGATGTGCCCGAACTGAACGCATATTGGATCGACGATCAACTTCAACCCAAGGAGCGGGTACACATTGGTTTTGCGATCTCGCTACGGCAGGGCGGCCTGGTGGTGCCGGCGATCCTGGATGCGGACCGCAAGAACCTCGACGAGATGATGCAGGCCCTGCACGATTTGATTACTCGCGCCCGAAACGGCCGCCTGCGCAGTTCCGAGATTACTGACGCCACCGTGACGATCACGAACCTGGGCGATCTGGGTGTAGAGACGGTCCACGGCGTGATCTACCCGCCTCAAGTGGCGCTGGTTGGCTTCGGAAGGATTATCGAGTCGCCGTGGGCGGAGAGCGGAATGCTCGGCATCCGGCCCGTTGTCAGCGCTACCTTGGCGGGCGATCATCGTGCCACCGACGGCCATCGCGGCGCACAATTCCTGACCGCACTGAATCAGCATCTGCAAGAACCGGAGAAGTTGTGAACGAGCCGGAGATCAGACTTGCGGTGATCAAAGCCTTGCGAAAAATCGCTCCCGAAGCCAATCTCGATCAAATCCCCGCGGACGAAAACCTGAGGGAATCTCTTGATATCGACTCTTTCGACTTTCTGAACCTGCTGATCGGGTTGCATGAAGAGCTGAATATCGAGATTCCGGAATCGGACTACGGCAAGCTTAGGACGATGGGCGAACTTGTGAGCTATCTGTCCGAGCGGTTCAAGTAACGGTAGGCTTCTCGGCAATTACTCCCTCGCGCATGAGCACGCTCAACATGCGCCGGGACTCCGCGATGCGCTTTGTTGCGCTCTCGATGTATTCTTCACGGGTGTGCGATACTCGCGCCAGGCCTAGCTCTTCTGCCCGCATGGCGGTCGCTGCTGCGACGCGGGGAACCACTTGCCAATCCGCCATGGTGGGCAGGATGGCGTCCTCACTAAGCCCGCGTTCCTCGGCACAACGTGCCAACTCGATCGCGGCAGCCAGGGCCATCTCATCGCTGATGGTCGCGGCTCGGGCATCCAGCGTTCCGCGGAAGATGGCTGGGAAAACCAGTGAGTTATTCAGTTGGTTCGGTAAATCGCTGCGTCCCGTCGTCACAATCCGTGCGCCGGCCGCCTTGGCGTCCCACGGCCAGATCTCCGGCGCCGGGTTCGCACACGCGAACACGATCGCATCCTTGGCCATGGCGCGGATCCATGCGGGATCGATCAGTTTCGGGTCGGAACGGGAGAAAGCAATGCAAACGTCGGCCCCGCGCAGCGCTTGCTCGATCCCGCCGGTCACGCGCTCCGGATTACTTTCCAGGCATACTGTCCACTTCTCAGCCAGGTCGATCTCCTGATCCTCAATATCGTAGCGGCCACGATGAAGCGTCCCCCGGCTGTCGCAGGCCACGATTTGGGCCGGGCTGACACCGTAGGCTTTGAGCAACCGATAGGTCGCGAAGTTGGCCGCGCCCATTCCGACCATCGCGATTCGAATGGATTCGATTTGTTTCCCGACAACTTTCAGCGCTCCGATCAATCCGGCGAGCAACGCCGTGGCGGATCCCTGCTGATCGTCGTGCCATACCGGAATCGCCATAATCTGCCGCAGTTCCTCCAGCACGCGGAAGCAGCGCGGCTGGGCGATGTCTTCGAGGTTGATTGCGCCAAAGGCTGGTTCCAGAAGCTGCACCGCGCGTACAAACTCCTTTGCGTCCTGAGTGGCCAGACACAACGCCACGGCATCCACACCGCCCAGATACTTAAACAACAGTGCCTTGCCTTCCATCACCGGGAGACCGGCGTGTGGTCCGATATTTCCAAGACCCAGCACGCGCGAGCCGTCCGACACGATCGCGATCAGATTGGACTTATTGGTGAATTCATAGACCTTTGATGTGTCGGCTTGAATGGCTCTGCACGGCGCGGCTACGCCGGGTGTGTACCAATAAGCGAAATCGCCGATATCCGAGATCGGACATTTCGGCGCAACCTGCATCTTGCCCTGATAGAAAGCGTGCAGGCGTAACGATTCTTCGTCCGGCTTACTCGCGCGAGCCTCAAGCTCGTTCCGCGCCAGTGCGCACGGCTCAGTTGTCATTTGTCTGAATACTATGCAAGTCCCATGCCAGGCAAGTAGCGTGTTTCGGGTTGGGCTCTAAGTTGCACGCTCAAACTCAGATCGGCGGCCGGGATGAAGATTCTTCTGGCAGTAGATTCCTCAGCGCAAAGCGACTTAGCGATCAAAGCTGTGGTAGGACGTCCTTGGCCGCAAAGTACGGCTGTCGAGGTCCTGAGCGTCGTCGAACCGGTGTACGCCGCCGAAGTACCTATCCTCATAGAGACGCTGAAGCAACGCGCCGATGAGGCCGTGCAAGCTGCGGCACGCCAACTGGGCTTATCCGGTATCGAGGCGAATACTCTGGTACTCTGCGGGAACACAAAAGGTGTAATCGTGGAGCATGCTCGCAGCGCCCGCGCCGACTTCATCGTGGTTGGCACACACACAATCACTACCGTGCGACACTTTCTTCACGGTAGCGTTGCCCGCGCAGTAGTTCGATTTGCACCTTGCTCGGTTGAAGTCGTGCGATGCGATGCTGGCGCGGGAGCGCTCAAGATCCTTCTGGCCACAGACGGATCCGGGTACTCGGAAGCCGCGGCACAATCGCTAGCCGAACGCCCTTGGCCGGCAGGAATCGAGGTTCGAATCGTAAGCGTGGCGGACCATCATACACGACTGTCAGCAATCGCAACCCGTCCTCATTTCGACAGGCAGGCAATGGAGAGACTTGAAGAAGAGGCTATGAGGAGGGCGCAGCAAGCGGTTGCGTCTGCCGAAAAGATGATCAGACATGGCCACTTAGCTATCTCTGGAACAGTTACGGTGCCCTCTGGGGTGCCAACAGAGATCATTCTCAAGGAGGCGAGCGCTTGGGGCGCAAACCTGATCGTATTGGGCTCACATGGCCACGGCGGGCTCACTCGGCTAGTTCTTGGTAGTGTTTCGGAAGCAGTTGCCACGCTCGCTCAGTGTTCGGTCGAAGTGATCCGGCGTTCAGAAACCCCACACTAGTGCTTCGGCGCTGCTTTGGGTGGTTCCCGCTACCACTTATCGCGCGATGGCCCTCAATGAGGGTGGGTCTGCTAGCCTTTTACGCAGACGATAGGCTCCAGCCTCGCAACTTTCCGGGAAAGTCCAGCACGGTCGGCGGCATCCACCACGGCGTCGACGTCTTTATAAGCGCCCGGCGCTTCTTCGGCCACTCCCCGCATGGAGGGGCTGCGGATGATGATACCTTCGCGCCGGAGTTGGTCCACCAATTCGCGGCCGCGCCATTGCTTGGTGGCCTGATGGCGGCTCATCTGCCTTCCGGCACCATGACAGGACGAGCCGAAGGAGCGCGTTTCGCTTTCCGGTGCGCCGGCCAGAATGAAGGAGGCTGTCCCCATCGTCCCGCCAATCAAGACCGGCTGGCCGGTTTTTTGGAATGCTTGCGGGATATCGGGATGATTCGGGCCAAACGCCCGTGTTGCGCCCTTGCGATGCACGAACAATCGCTTCGAGCCGCCATTGACGTGATGTTCTTCCACTTTGCAAGTATTGTGCGACACGTCATAGAGCAGCCCGAGGTCGGCTTTTGGCAGAACCTCGGAGAATGCCTGCCTCGCTAGATGCGTGATAATCTGGCGATTCGCCAGAGCGCAATTGATCGCCGCTCGCATCGCCCCCAGGTAGAGCTCTCCGATAGGAGACTCGATGGGAGCACACGCCAACTCGCGATCCGGAAGCTCGATTGACTGGGATTCCGGGGCCAGAATCATCTTTTTCAAAAACTCTGTGCCGATTTGATGGCCCAGGCCGCGCGAGCCGCAGTGGATGCTGAGCACGACATCATTTTCGTGGATGCCGAAGGTATTCGCGATGTCAGCGTTGTAGATCGCGGCCACGCGCTGCACTTCAAGGTAGTGGTTTCCGGAGCCCAGCGTACCCATTTCGTCCTTCTGACGCTTTTTTGCGAACTCAGAAACAGCATCGGACTGGGCGCCGGACATCTTTCCGTGTTCTTCGATCCGATCCAAATCTTGCTCAAAACCGTAGCCACGCTCGACGGCCCACGCTGCGCCGCCTGTCAGCATGCCTTCCATTGCGGTTGAATCTAAATGGACACGTCCCCGGCTCCCCACCCCGGCAGGAACCGCTCGGTACAAGGCGTCCGCCAGTTCTGCCGCGACGGGCCGAACCTCGTCCACTGCGAGGCCGGTGGTGAGAGTGCGAACACCGCACGATATGTCGAATCCGACCCCGCCCGCCGAAACGACACCGCCCGCTTTAGGATCGAAAGCCGCTACGCCACCGATTGGAAAACCGTAGCCCCAATGAGCGTCCGGCATGGCGTACGCCGCTTTCTCGATTCCCGGAAGCGTGGCCACGTTCACAATCTGTTCGTAGACCTTATCGTCCATGTCACGCATCAGATCGGCGCTGCCGTACAAGATCGCGGGTACACCCATTTTTCCGATGGGAGCGATGCGCCACTCGAAATCAGACATCTGAATGAGCTTCTTGAGATACATAGTTCTCACTTCATACGTCTACGACGCATTGAGCGATCCAATTCCCATCCTCGCACTGTGTGACGTGCAGCTCCGTGTAGGTGGCGCCTTTGACTTCCACGGCGGGCTGGTGTCTGCCTACGTCCACCGCCTGCCCCCACAGGTTGCCCTCTAAGCGGTGCTGTTCAATATGAACGGCGAAGCTGCCGAACAACATTTTCCGTATTGCCATCTCGTATACGATGGCGTTTAGCCAATCCGCAAACAGTAGTTCATCGTTGGGCGCTTCGCAGGCCACCTTTACCAAAACCTTCGGCTCCAGAACACTTATGTCGGTGATAACGGCGGTCAGAGCTATCCCGGCCTGCTCGAAAGCCTCTTCTTTCGAGGCGCCGATACCACGCACGCCGATGTCGGCTTGATGGTAGAAGTGTTCCCAATGTTTCGAACGCATAGTTTGCCACTACTGGAGAGCCCGGACGACTTCCTCCAGCTTCTTTGCCAGCTCAGCGAACGTTTCGCCCTTTAGCCAGAGCGGTGCACCAAAGCTGACTTCTACGCGACCCGGCCGCGGCATCCTCGCGGCAGGATGCGCTCGGTAGTTGGGGCGTTCAGCGCCACGGATGCCATACCAATCCTCCGGCAGTTGAACCGCCAAAGTCCCAAACTCAAACTTGCACTGGTTAATATTTTGGGCAAGAAGCCCCAGCCAGGGTGGGTGGACTCGCGCTGCGTGGATGAGAACTCTACCGGACCTAGCAAGCCGACGGCTGGCAACCTTCGTGCACCGGAGAAGGTGACGCATTTTGTCCGGAAGGAGGGTGAATATGCCAACCGCCAAATCAGAACGAACGGATGACCGGCAGATCAGGGAATCGGTCGTGCGTGAAATCGAGTGGGAGCATAAGATCACTTCCAAGGAGATAACGATTGAGGTCCACAACCACGTCGTGACTCTCGAGGGTTTCGCCCATGGATATACGGAAAAACTTGCCGCCGAAGAAGCGGCGAAATGTGTGTATGGCGTCAAGGACGTCATCAATCACCTGCAAGTTAAGCCGGGGCTGATCATGGCCGACGCAGAGCTGGCTCAAGAGGCCAGGCAATCGCTCCAGCGCAATCTCACCGTGCCGGACACACGCATCGAGATTTCAGTCGAGGATGGAGAGATCGTATTGGAAGGCAATGTCGACTGGCACTTCCAGAAAGAGGCCGCGGAGAAAGCCGTCCAGGATCTGGCGGGGGTGAAGTGTGTGTCGAATCGAATTGTCGTCAGCGCCTCGGCCCGCGCTGGAGACGTGCGGACGAAGATAGAAGAAGCTCTCCGGCGGCGCGCAGACTTGGATCCGAGACGAATCGCGGTACTGACGCGCAACGGCACCGTGGAACTTCGAGGAAACGTCCGCTCCTGGGCTGAGAAGGACGAAGCGGCTGCGGTAGCTAGGGCGGCGCCTGGCGTAACGGAAGTTGAGAACAAGATTGTAGTCGTCCCCTGACTGCACTCGATACCGGATTTAGGTTCAACTTG
>Ga0335083_10002596_pt1 | contig 23741 bp, 18 predicted proteins | sample Lox_Sample_42_FD_206716 | JGI IMG/M metagenome (GOLD analysis project Ga0335083, IMG submission 206716) | Soil microbial communities from Loxahatchee National Wildlife Refuge, Florida, United States - Lox_Sample_4.2 | ecosystem: Environmental > Terrestrial > Soil > Wetlands | place: USA...
GCGGTGCTTGTGGACAACCCGCTGGAGGTGGGCGCGGACCGCATCGTCAACGGAGTAGCGGCGTTCGAGAAATACGGCGGGCCGTGCATCGTGGTCGATTTCGGCACGGCGACGACGCTGGACGTCATCTCCGCGCGCGGCGAGTACATGGGCGGCGTTATCGTTCCTGGCGTCGGCATTTCCGCCGAAGCGCTTTTTTCGCGCGCCGCGAAGCTGCCGCGCGTCGAGATCAAGGACCCCGGAAAGATTATCGGCCGCAACACGGTGGAACAGATGCAGGCGGGTCTCTACTACGGCGTCATCGATCAGGTGGACGGCCTGCTCTCCCGGACGAAGGCCGAGTTCGGCAAGCCGATGAAAGTGATCGCGACGGGTGGATTCGCGGGGCTGATCGCCGGAGGCTCGAAGCACATTGAACACGCCGATGAATTCCTGACGTTGGAGGGGTTGCGCATCATTTGGGAGCGAAATCACTCGGCCGGGCCCACCGAATCGGGAGCCAGGAAAAAGGCAGGCTAGTCGCACGCGCCTGCTGGGATGGCCCTTCGCACACGCTGCGGCCCCGTGATGGCCGCCAGGTCTCCCTCGTAAAGCCTCATGGAACCGTTCAACTACTTCAACTATTTCACCGAAATCGAGGAGCACTTCTGGCGCAAGCGGGGGGCGCACCTACTGGTTTCTCCGCTCGATTGGGCCATCGTCGAAACCTGGCAGAAGGCGGGAATTCCGCTTGGCGCCGTCCTGAAAGGAATCGACCGCGCGTTTGAAAGCTGGGGGCGCTCGCGACGTGCGGCGGGCGGACGGCAACTGAAGAGCCTCGCCTATTGCGTGGACGCCGTCCTCGACGCAGCTGCGGAGGCGCAGGAAGCCGCCGCCGGCACCGGACCGGAGATTCCGCGAGCGCGAGCATCCGCCGAGCCATTTTCCAGGGCGGAACTGAAGCAGTATCTCGAGCGGAATTGTTCGCGCCTCCGCGCGAGTGCCGAGAAGCGCCGAGCCGCGAACGCCCCGATCGCAGCGCGTCTCGACGAAACGGCGAAGCGGCTCGAGGAGATGTCTCCGCTGACAGACACGCCGGGGGCGCTCGATCTGGAAGATCTCGAGCGGCGCCTGACCGTCCTTGAAGAAAAGCTGACGGCGGCGCTTTCGGCGGACGCAGACGAGGAAGTTCTGCTCGCCATTCGCCGGGAGATGGACCGGTCGCTGGCACCGTATCGGCGGAAGATGTCGGCGGAACAGCTGGCACAACTGGAGCGGCAATACGTGCAGAAGCGGCTGTTCGAGCAATTCGACGCGCCGCGGCTGAGCCTCTTCTATCTCACATGAGGTTATCCATCCGTATTTCCCGCAATTGACGCGCGGGCCGAACGCTGTTTCAATCGATTTCCTTTCGTGGAGGGCCTGTGCGCTGCCGTTCTGAGATAGGTCGAAGCGTGTAACGACGATGGAACTGACGATCGAAAAACTCGTGTACGGCGGTGAAGGCCTGGCGCATCACGATGGCTCGACCGTTTTCGTCCCCTACGTGATTCCGGCGGAGCGCGTGGCTGCGGCGCCGGTCGAGCAGAAGAAGAAATTCGTTCGCGCGCGCGTGGAGCGGATGCTCGCGCCATCTCCCGAGCGCGCCGAGGCGCGTTGCCCTCACTACGGAACCTGCGGCGGCTGCCACTACCAGCACATCCCCTACGAAGCGCAGCTCCGGTACAAGAGCGACATTCTGCGCGAGACCTTGCGCAGGCTCGGAAGGATCGACTGGCCGGGAGAGATCGTTACGCACGCATCGCCGCCCTGGGGCTATCGCAATCGCGCGCAATGGAAGGTTCGCCCGATAGCGAACGCAGGCACCGCGGGCATCGGCTACTTTCGGGCGAATTCGACGGCGCTTTGCGCGGTCGGGGACTGCGCCGTGCTGTCGCCTCTGCTGCTCAAGACTCTGCTCGCCCTTCGCACGGCCCTTGCCGAAAGCGCGTTGCCGGGCGAGTTGCGCGAAATAGAGGCGTTCGCCGGAATGAACGACACGAGGCTGCTCGTGACCGCCACGTTCGCGGGTTTCCCGTCGCGCCGCCCGCAGCTGGCGGAAACGCTTCGCCGCACCCTGCCGGAAATCGAAAGCCTCCTGTTTCAGGACATCAACAACGAGCGCATGGAGCTCGATGGGCCCGGCTTCGTCCAATGCGAAGCGGGCGGTTCGTCGTACCGCGTTGGCCACCTCTCGTTTTTTCAAGTCAATCGCTTTCTGGCCGGTGATCTGGTTCGCGAGGTGGCGGAGCGCGAGGCGGGCGGCAAGCTGGCGCTCGATCTCTTCGCCGGCGTGGGCCTGTTTTCGGTGCCGCTCGCGAACCGGTTCGAGCATGTGGTTGCGGTCGAATCGAATCCGGCGGCGGCGCGCGATCTGGAATCGAATGCGTCCGGAAAGCGGTCGATTCAGGTCCGCACTCTCGAGGTCGAGAACTTTCTAGCCCGGTACAGGGAGACGCCGGAGTTCGTTTTGCTCGATCCGCCTCGCGCGGGGCTCGCGCCCGACGGTGTCAAGCATCTCGCGCGCATCGCGCCGCAGCGGATTGCCTACGTTTCGTGCGAGCCGCCGACGCTGGCCCGCGACCTGGCCGCTTTGACGGCCGCCGGGTACGATATCTCCGAAGTGCATCTGTTCGATCTCTTTCCTCAAACGTTCCATATCGAGACGCTTGTTCGCCTGACGCAACGCCCATGAAATTGCCGGGGTTGTGGATGGCCGCGGCGTTCGCGGCGGGCATCGCATTTGCGCATGTCCGGCCGAGTTCGCTCGCGCTCCTGATTGCCATGGCTGGCGCGGCAATCGGCATGGGCGCCGTTCTGGCGTGGCGCAGGAGGATTGCGGCAGCGTGGGCCTGCGCGCTCGTCGCATGGGCGGCGGCTGGCGCGGTTGCTGCCGGAGTCGAAAGCGCGAGCGTGCCCGAGAATCACGTCACGCGACTCGTGGCCGCGGAGCGCATCGATCTGAGCGAACCGCTGCGATGGCGCGGCCGGCTTCGCGAAGACCCGTTAACGCTCCCGTGGGGCCGCCGCTACGAACTCGACCTTGAGGAAGTGGAGGCAGCCGGACGGGCCGTCTCCGTCAGCGGCGGCCTGCGGTTGAATCTTTACGGCGGCGACGCCGCCGCGAGCGTGCGCAGGGCGCCGCATGATCTGCACGCCGGCGACCGCGTGGAAGCACTGGTAAAGGCGCGCCCCCCTCGCGACTTTGAAGACCCGGGCGCGTTTGACCTGCGCGGCTACCTGGCGAGGCAGAAGATCGATCTCACGGGCTCTCTGCGGAGCGGCGAGCTGCTGCAATTGGTGGACCGGCCTCCGCCCACGCTTGCGCAGAGACTTGCGCGCGCACGCGGCAATTTGCTTTCCCGGCTGGACCGCCTGTTTGCCGGCCAACCGGAGCGTGCCGCGGTGCTGCGCGCGATGCTTTTGGGCGATCGCAGCTTCGTCGACTCTGAAACCGTAACGACATTTCAGAAAACGGCCGTCTATCACGTGCTGGTCCTTGCGGGATTGCACGTGGGAGCGCTCGCGGCGTTCTTGTTCTGGGTGTGCCGCCGATTTCGCATGTCCGTCGGCGCCACGAGCCTGCTGACGATTGCGGCGCTGGCCGCATTCGTGGGCGTCGTGCAGGATCGCCCGCCGATCCTCCGCGCGGCCCTGATGGCGGGGTTTTACCTGCTTGCACGGCCGCTTTTCCGCCGCGTCGATCTGCTCAACACGGTTGCGCTGGCGGGGCTCGTGATCCTGATCTGGAAACCGTTGTCGCTGGTGGACACCAGCTTCCAGCTTTCCTTTCTGGCCGCGGGCGTGATCGCAGGCCTCGCAGTGCCATGGATGCACCGTTCGAGCGCGCTCTACCGCGCGGGGCTGCGGCATCTGGGCGACCCGACACGGGACAGCCTGCACCCACCGAGAGTCGCGCAGTTCCGCATCGAAATGCGCGCGGCGACACAATGGCTCGCGTCGCGCCTTCCATCTCGGTTCGCGCCGCACGCCAGCCGGCTGGTGGCCACTCCAATTCGCGCGGGGCTGCGGCTCTGGGAAGTCGTGTTGCTCTCCGCCGTGATCCAGTGGGGGATGGCGCCGCTGCTGGCGCGAGATTTCCATCGCATCAGTCTCGCGGGGCCGCTGAGCAACATTCCCGCCGTGATTCTGACGGGCGCGATCGTGCCGCTCGGGTTTCTGGCGCTGGTCGCCACTTGGGTGTGGGCGCGCGCGGCGGTTCTCCTCGCCCAGGCGCTCGGATTCCTTACGGGCCTGCTTCTCGGCACCGTGGGCTGGTTCAGCCGGATGCCTCGGATGTCCTATCGGATTCCGGGGCCGCCGGTGTGGCTGATCGGCGCGTTCCTGGCGGTGCTCGCATTGCTGGTGGCCGCGGCGCGTGCGGCCGCATCACGCCGCGTGGGTCGAATCGCACGGCGGCAGCCTGCCGCGCCGATCTCATCTCTCGAATGGGCCTCAGCGATCGCGCTCGCGGTGCTGACGATTCTGGTCGCTTCACATCCCTTCCCACCTCGCCTCGAGCGCGGCAAGCTCGAAACGACCGTGCTCGACGTCGGACAAGGCGATTCGATTTTCGCGGCGTTCCCGGACGGCCTGACGATGCTGATCGACGGCGGCGGCCTTTCCGGCTCCGAACGCGTCGGCGGGTACCGCTCGGGCACGGACGTCGGCGAAGATGTTGTGTCGCCCTATCTGTGGACGCGCGGCATCAAGCGACTGGATGTCGTCGCGCTGACGCACGCGCATCACGACCATCTCGACGGCTTGCACGCGGTGCTCGAGAACTTCCGAATTGGTGAGCTGTGGATCGGGCGGGTGGAAGACACTCCTGGGCTTAGACGCCTGTTGGAAGAGGCCCGCGCTCGCGGAATACCGATCGTCCACAAGACGCAGGGAGACACATTCGACTATGGCGGTGCTTCGGGCCAGGTGCTATGGCCACCGGACGCCGACACGGAGGGCGCGGCGTCCAATGACGACTCGCTGGTGATGCGTCTTTCCGACGGGCGCGTGCAACTTCTGCTGACGGGGGACATCGAGCAGCGAGTCGAGCAGCAACTTGCCGGCCGTGGTGCGCTTCTCGCCGCCGATTTCCTTAAAGTGCCGCATCACGGAAGCAAGACGTCTTCGACCGACGCCTTCCTGGCAGCCGTCTCGCCTCGTGTTGCAGCAATTTCAGTCGGCGAAGGCAACGCGTTCGGACAACCCGCGGAAGGCGTGATCCAGCGCTATGAAGCACGGTCGGTGCGGCTGCTTCGCACCGACCGCGACGGCGCGATTACGGCGATCACGGACGGGCAGGACCTCATCGTGCGCTCGTACGCCGATCCCTAGAGGTCGGGGAACGGCCTGCACGACTTCGCAAGGCCCGGCCCGAGTACTATTGCGCTTGCAGCGCCCCGGGTCCATGATGGTTTTGGTACCGGGCCAATCATGGAACCCCTTCCGCACAGCGAGACCACGCCCCCCACACAAGAGCAAATCGACGACGAAAGCAGACGTATCCGCAGGTTGCGCATTTTGGTTCGTCTCACTCTGGAAGAAATCGCCGCGGGAGATCTGAGCGCCGAAGAAGCCGCCGGAATGATCGCCGCCACGCGCCGCGCCGCGCTCGAGATGTTTCCCGGCAAGGAACGCGCCTTCGACCTGATCTACAAGCCGCAATTTCAGCGCATGATGAACGCCGTCTATCGCCTGCAGTAGCCCCGCAGCCGTCCGCTAGTGGCCGAATTTCGCCCGCAGCCACATCCGCAGCCACAGCGCCGCCAGACCCACGATCGTTCCGAGCAAGGCCTGATATTCACGGTTGCGCCGATACTGCGCCCAGGAGAAGACATTGGCGGGCGGTTTGCGCGGCGTCTCGGTATCCCCTCGAAAGCGCGGGAAAAACAGCGGCACGCGCGCTGAGTACGCGTCGAACGCCGCGCCGAAGCGCGCGCGCACGTCCCGTTCCTCACTGCGCATCACGGCGTAATAAAACGCCGTGAAATAAATGCCGACGATCGCTGCCGCGATCCACGAAAGCCCGGCCACCACGAAGCCAGCCGCCAGAATCGCGCTGCCGAAATAGAGCGGATTTCGCGTGCAGGCGTAGGGGCCGGTCGTCGCCAGCTCCTGGTCCTTCCGCAAATGGCCGGACGCAACCCCGCGGATCAGCAGTCCAAACGCGGCGATGATCGCTCCGATTCCGACCGAGCGATGCGTGGGAGCTGCGAGCACCCAATAGATCACAGCCACCGGGTAGCCGATGCGGACGCGCCAGCGCGCCCAGAATTTTCTCGATTCTTTCAAGCGGCGAGCCTGCGAAAAAGTATCACAGAGGTCCTTACGCGGCAATCCGGCCAGAAAACGTTCTCATTCCTGCGTTCGAGAAAAGATCCCACCAGGCTGCGCGCGGCTTTTGGCGACGGCCAGGACCGTACGCCAGAATTCGTCCTCGCGATCCACGCGCAGTGAGACAGAACAAAAGAACGCCGGGAGACGATGTTGAATACCGTGAAGATTCGGAAGATCCTTTTCCGTGCAGATCACCCCTGAGGCGCCCGCCGCCCGGGCGTCGCGCAGGATCGCCTCGCCGTCCTGCTGCGTGTACCGGTGATGATCGGGAAAGAAGCGGTGGCCCGCAATCTGCACTCCCCATCTGCGAAGGTCGGCCAGGAAAGCATTCGGATTGGCGATGGCGCAGAACGCGAAAACTCGACCGGTTTGCTCCGGCGCAATCTCGGCGCCCACTTGCCCGTCCGCGTGGCTCTTGATGGCGTCGAGTTGAGTGTGCGCGTAGAAGATCGGCGCGCTCGATTCCCTGCGTATGACCGCCTCGACGGCAGGCGCGTGATCGCTGCGCGTGATCACGATAATATCCGCGCGCGCGAGTGCGGATCGCGGCTCGCGCATACGCCCGGCGGGCAGCAGATGCCCTCCGCCGAACGGATTCCTTGCGTCGATCAAGACGATGTCGACGTCGCGGGCGAGCTGAAGATGCTGGAAGCCGTCGTCGAGGATGAACCATTCGACACCGCGTCTTACGAGTTCGCAGCCGCTCGCCCAGCGATCGGCACCTACGCCGAACGCGACAGAATCGCCAAGGCGGGCGCGGAGCATTTGGACTTCGTCGCTGGTGCTTCCTCCGGGCGTCTGCTCGCCCCGATAGCCACGCGTGAGGATCCCGACCTTCTTGCCATCGGCAACCAGCCGCTGCGCGATCCAGAGAACCATCGGCGTCTTGCCCGTGCCGCCGACCGTCAGATTGCCGACGCTGATCACGATGCCTTCGATCCGCTTTGCGCGCAGCAGGCCCGCTCGGTACGCGGCCAGGCGAAGGCGTGCGGCCGCTCCATACGGCAGCGTCAGCGGCCACAGCAGCGTTTCGAGCGGAGTCACGTCACGCGCTCCCTGTTTTCAAGAAGCGCCACGATCCGGTCGAGCGAGCGCGCCGTCGCCCCGCGATTGCGCTCGGAAAGTTCGCGCGCGGCCCGGCCCATGCGCTCTCGCAATGCGTTGTCTTCGATCAACTGGACCCACGCTTTTCCGAGCTGCGGACCGCTGGTCACCTGAACGGCCGCTTTCCCTTTCAGAAATTGGGCGGCCATGTCGCGAAAATTCTCCATCGAGGGACCGAAGGCCGGCGGCTTCGAAAACCATGCGGGCTCGAGAATATTGTGGCCTCCCGAAGGGACGAGCGAACCGCCGACGAACACCGCGTCGGCGAGCAGGTAGAGTCCCGCGAGCTCACCAATGGAATCGAGGACCAGGACGTCCGCATTCTCGTTCAGGGGCGCGTCGAGATCGACACCGCTGCGGCGGATGACGTTCCAGCCTCCCGCGGCCGCGATTTGGGCCGCTGCATCGAAGCGCTCCGGCTTGCGCGGCGCGAGGATCAGCAGAGCGCGGCGCCACCGGCGCTGCACGATGTCATACGCCGCGAGTACGGCCTCTTCTTCTCCCTCGACGACGCTTCCCGCCACGAGCACGGGCCAGCGCTCCTGCCGCTGAATTTGGCCTTCCAGCCACACGGCGAACCGGCTCATGTCCGGCAGCTCGCTGTCGTATTTCAGGTTGCCGGTGATTTCCACCCGGCCGTCCGGCGCGCCCATTTCGCGCAGACGCGAGGCATCCTCCGGCGCTTGCGCCAGAAAAAGATCGGCATCCGCCAACACACGCTCGAAAAACGGACCGACGAGGAATTCCCACCGTTTGAAGCGGGCGAACGATCTCTCCGAAATCCGCGCGTTGGCGAAGACGACCCGCGCACCCTGGCGCCGGGCTTCGCGCAGAAAATTGGGCCAGATTTCCGTCTCCATCACGATCACAAGCGCCGGGCGAATCGTGCGCAGCGCGCGCCGCACCGGGACCATCCAATCGAGAGGAAAGTAGAAGACTCCGTCTGCGAGATTCAGCCGCTCGCGCGCGAGCCGCTGGCCCGTTTCCGTGGTCGTGGAGACGAATACGGCTCGGTCCGGAAATCGATGCTTCAGCGCGTCCGACAGCGGCTTGGCCGCCAGGACTTCTCCGACCGAAACCGCGTGAATCCAGATCGCCCCGGTTTTCGCGCGCGCCGCGATTTCCGGCGGCAGCCCGCCGAGCCGTTCGCGCAACGCGCCCTGCCGTTCGCCGCGCCGCCAGCCGCGCAGCGCGTAGTACGGCGCGAGAAAGAGCATGCTGGCCGCGGTGAGGATTCGATAGAAGAAGTACATGGAAAGGCGAAACGCGCCGCTCGGGAGCTTCCGTTCAAGTGCCGGCGGGCGTCACGATGTGGCGCACAAGGCCGATAGTATAGCGCGATCCGTGCGGCCGGCTCTTCGCTGGCGAGCAAACGATTGCCGGCCGTCAGGCCCTGGACTTTCGCAGATGCGCGGGCCAGATGCCGCTCTTGCCGGGCGAGAGAATTCCGTTGGGATCGACGGCGTCCTTGATGGTTTCGTGCAGACGGCGCAGCGCGTGATTGTTGTACGAGTAGACGTTCGACACCGTGTCCATCATCGACGTATGCGTGCGGTACTCGCCCCAGCCATGCTCCGCCGCCACCTCTACCAGGCGCTTGAAGATTTCGCGCGTCTTCCGGTTCTTCTCCACGTCGTGCTCGATCGGGAATCCGAACAGGAGCACGAACGCTCGGGGAAAGAACGCCCACGGAAGAACGAAGAACTGGTTTCGCGGCGCGACGCCGAGGTCCGCATAGGCCTGGCCGAATACTTTGAGCACTTCGAATACCCCCTCGCCCGTCATCGGAATGATCGGCGAAAAATCCATGTGACCCTGAGCGCCTACGATCAGTCCGAACACGGAAAGATTCGGGATTCCCAGGGCCACGCGCGGCGCTTCGTCGGTCTCTTTCAACTCCAGCGGAAACTTGTAGGAGCGTCCATCCTTGAACGTCGCCCCAGGAATCGCGGAAAACTTCTCCTTGGTGTACTCCCACTGCTCGTCGATCACGCTCTGCGGGCCCCAGAAATGCAGCTCGGCGCCCCAGTACGGCAGATTCTTTTCCTGCGCGAGCTTGTCCATCTCCGCGACGGACGGCCCGCCCGGCATGTCGAGCACTCCCCCGCCCTGCGTCGCCCGATAGTTGAGGATCGGGCTTTCGAGCAACATCGTGCCGCGGACGATATCCGAATTCATCAGGTAAGCCAGCGTTTCAACGAAGGGAACCAGATCGTCGTGCCTTTGCACCATCACGGTGCCATCGCGATACGCTTCGGGCTCGGGCATCAGCCAGACGCCCAATTTGGTGACGATCCCGAAATTCGACTGCGAGAACATACCGTCGAAGTACGGGCCGAACCCGTACTTGTACTGCTGCCACGTCTTCGACCCCGGAAGCGCGCCCATGCCCGTTCGCAACACGTCGCCATTCGCGAGCACGACCTCCATCCCGCACACCGAGTTGAAATGATCGCGCATCGGAGTCCGCCCGCCGCCGCGCTCCAGCGAATTTCCCACCAGACCGCCCCACCCGGGATCCGGCGGATCGATCCACACCTTCAGCTTGTTTTCCTGTATGTAGCGGTAGAGATCGAAGTAGCTGACGCCCGGCTCGACCAGCGCGTAGTGATTCTTGTCGTTCACCTCGATGATCTTGTTCATCCGCTTCAGGTCGAGGATGACGCTTCCCGACATTGCGGGAGCCGATCCGCCGTAAGCCAGGTTCCTGCCGGTCGAAATGGTCCAGAGCGGAATCTTGTAGCGATTGGCGATGCGGACCGCGGCCTGCACCTCTTCGACACTCGCCGGCGCGACGGCCGCCGAGGCCACGCGTTCCTCTTCCTCATGCCAGAAGGGCGAATACGAGTCGCGATAGAGATCGACGTCCTCGTCTTTCGTGAACACCCATTCCTTACCGACCGCTTTCTCGAATTGCGCCAAAGCGGCCGAGAAGTCCGCCGCGCTCGTACCCGGAGGAATTCTCATCGCCCGCGCTTTCCTGTGAGTTTCATGCTTTTTTCATCTCCGTCTTTCTCAAGCTCTTCGGCCAGATGCCGTTTTTGCCGGCGGCCAGAATCCCATTGGGATCGAGCGCATCCTTGACCGTTTCGTTCAGCCGCCTGAGAGCGTGATTGTTGAAGGAGTAGGTGTCCATGATGTCGCTCATGAAGGTTGTGTGCGTGCGGTACTCGCCCCAGCCGCGCGCGGCGGATTCCTTGATCAGACGCCGATAGATCTCGCGATTCTTCCGGTTCTTTTCCACGTCGTGCTCGATGGGGAAAAGGTAGATATTCACGAATGAGCGGGGAAAAAATGAAAAGACCGGAAAGGCGGCCGCGGGGCCTCCCGGAGAACCGAGATCCCGATACACCTGTTCGAACACACGCTGCGATTCCAGCACGGCTTCGCCCGTCATCGGAATGATGGGGGAAAAGCCGAGGTGGCCCAGGCCGTTCGGCCGCATGATCGAAAAGGTCTGAAGGCTCGGGATGCCGAACGGCACGGTATCAACAATCTTGGCCAGCTGATCCGCGCTCAGAGGAAAACGGTAGGAGGCGCCGTCGCGGAACGCGACTCCCGGAATTACAGCGGAAAATCGTTGCTTCGCGTGCGCCCATTGCGCGGCGATCACCTTTGCCGGACCGTAGAATGGCAGCGAGACGCTCCAGTAGGGAATGTTCTTCCGGGCCGCGTAGTCTTCGAGTTGCTGCGTCGTGCCGTTGCCGCGCAAGGCGGTGAGCTCGGCGTCCGGCGGCGCGAACCACAGGGGACTCGAGACCAAGGTCGTCGCCTGCACGATTCCCGAGTTCATCAGATAGGCGAAGACCTCGACCATCGGAAACAGGTCGTCGTGCTTCGGGACCATCACGGTACCGGACAAGTAGGCCTCGGGTTGCGGCAGCAGCCAGACTCCCATCTTGGTGACGACGCCGAAATTCGACTGAGAAAAGATGCCGTCCACGTACGGGCCGAAGCCGTATTTGTATTGTTGCCAGGTTTTCGCCGTGGGCAGCGCGCCCATGCCCGTGCGGACCACGTCGCCGTTTGCCAGCACGATTTCCATTCCACAAACGGACGCGAAATGGTCGCGCATCGGCGTATAGCCTCCACCGCGCTCGAGCGAGTTCCCGATCGGGCTGCCCCAGCCGGGATCGGGGGGATCGATCCACACTTTCAGGTCGCGCTCCTGGATGTACCTGTAGAGGTCGAAATAGCTGACGCCCGGCTCGACCAGCGCATAGTGGTTCTTGTCGTTCACTTCGAGAACTCTGTTCATGCGCTTCAAGTCGAGAACCACGCTCCCGCTCAACAGCGGAGCGGAGCCTCCGTAGCCGAGGTTCCTGCCGGTCGAAATGGTCCACAGCGGGACCTTGTAGCGGTTCGCGATCTTCAGCACGGCCTGCACCTGCTCGACGTTTTCCGGGGCCACGGCGGCGGAAGGAACCGGCTCCGCGTCTTCGTGCCAGAGGGGAGAATATGCGTCGCGGTACAGGTCGATGTCCTCTTCGGACGAAAAGACGAAATCGCGGCCCACTGCGGATTCGAATTCTTTCAGGGCGGCCGAAAAGTCGGAAGCGCTCACACCGGGCGGGTTTCGCATAGCGGCTATTTGTTGTTGCGCGTCAGATACGCTGCGATCGCGTCCAAGTCCGCGTCGCTGATTTCGGTCTTGCGAAACCAGGGCATGAAGAGCACTCCGTTGCGGACGAAGGTCCTGACGGAAGCAGCCGTCAGGTCTGTGCGTTCTTCGAGCACGGCCGGGTTTCTGCCGTGCGCCTTGAGCGAGTCGGTTCCCGGCTTCCCGACGCCGGTGCCATGGCAGGGGAAGCACCACTTGTCGTACACCTTGTGGCCGCGGTCGATCTGATCCTGGTCGGGCGCGGCAAACGAGGGCGCCGCAAGGGTCAAACTCAAGACGGCCAGCAGCCCTGCTTTCGCGTGTCTCATGCGGATGCCTCGCTCACGTGTTTCGCGCGGATGCCGCGCCTTCGAACCTTCACGTCGACTACTGCTTGTTGTTGCGCGTCAGATACGCGGCGATCGCGTCCAGATCGGCGTCGCTGATTTCCGTCTTGCGGAAAAACGGCATGATGGTGTCGCCATTTCGAACGAAGGCCTTGACCACGGCCGCGTTCAAGTCCGTGCGCTTCTCGAGCAGCGCCGGCTGCGCGCCTTTGTATTTCGCCTGCAGCGCGAGCGTTCCCGGCCGTCCGACCCCTTCTCCGTGGCACGCCGAGCAGAACTTCTGATACTCGACGTAGCCCTTCGGCTGGCCCTGCCCCGAGACGGTCGCCACCGTCCAGGACGAAGCGATTCTCTCTCCCTGCGCCGCGGCGCCCGGCGCCGACAAAGTCAGGAACGCCACCACCGCCAGCAAAGCTCCCGCAGTTTTCATGATTTCGACTCCCTCAGATGCTTGGGCCAGATGCCGTACCGGCCCGCGGAAATGATTCCGTTCGGATCGACCGCGTCCTTCAAAGTCTCGTGAAATCTCAACAGCGCGTGATTGTTGAACGAATAGGTGGCCGCTACGGCGCCCTGGTGAGCGGGCGCCGTGCGATATTCGCCCCAGCCGTGCTCCGCCGCGATTTTCACCAGCCGCTGAAACGACGCGCGATTTTTCTTGTTCGTCTCCGGATCGTGCGTGATCGGAAAGCCGTAAAGAAAAATGAACGATCGCTCCCAAAAGCACGTCGGCAGACTGAAGACGGGCGCGGGCAGGCCGAGCTCCCGGCAGGCTTCGCTAAACACGCGGTTCGCCTCGAAGATGGCCTCACCCGTGCGAGGAATGATCGGCGAAAACCAGACGTGGCCGTCCGTGGGCGTCGGATTCGTTTCCGAGCGCGCGCCGATGGAGAACATCGCCAGGCTCGGGATGCCGAACTGCGGCTTGTGGACCTTTTCGCGCTGCTCCGGCGTCAACGGCAGTTTGTACGATTCGCCGTCCACGAATTTCGCGCCAGGGATGGCGGAAAACTTGGCCTTCGCGAATTCCCAGTTCGCCTCGTTGGCCTTCGCGGGCCCGTAAAACGAAAAAGTGCAGCTCCAGTAGTGAACCCCCTTCTTCTCCGCGTACTGCTGCAACTCCGGCGACGAAGACGCGTTCGGCTTCGCCAGCAAGGCCAGCAACTCCTGATCGCGCGGCGGGCCGCCGGGTCCGACCAAACCGCCTCCCGATAGCAGCGGACTGCCAAGGAAGGGCATACCGTTGGTGGCGCGCGTGTCTTCCAGCCACGTCATGATTTCGACCAGGGGAGCCAGGTCGTCGTACTTCGGCACCGTGACCGTGCCGGAAAGGTAGGAGTCCGGTTCCGGCATCAGCCAGACGCCCAACTTCGTCACCACGCCGAAATTCGACTGCGAGAAGATGCCGTCCACCCACGGGCCGAAACCGGTCTTGTACTGCTGCCAAGTCTTGGCGCCGGGCATCGCGCCCATTCCTGTGCGGATGATCTCGCCGTTCGCCAGCACCACCTCCATGCCGCAGTGCGCGTCAAAGTGGTTGCGATACTGCGGCATCAAGTAGCCGCCGCCGCGATCGAGCGAATTCCCCATCGGACTTCCCCAGCCCGGATCGGGCACATCGACCCACAGCTTCAACCCCTTCTCCTGGATATACCGGTACAGGTCGAAATAGCTGACGCCCGGCTCGACCAGCACGTACGCATTTTTCTCGTCAATATCCAGAATGCGATTCATGCGCTTCAGGTCGAGCACGACGCTACCCGAGTAGACGGGCGCCGAGCCGCCGTAGCCGAGGTTCTTTCCGGTGGAAACGGCATAAATCGGAATCCGATACTGGTTCGCGATTCTGACGACCGCCTGCACCTGCTCGACGCCATCCGGCGCGACGGCGGCCGATGCAACCAGCTCATCGGCCTCGCCCCAGAACGGAGAATAGGCGTCGCGATAGAGCGCCACATCCTCGTCGCTCGTGAACACCCATTCCTTGCCGACGACAGCCTCGAACTGCCTCAGCGCTTCCGCGAAATCGCTTTGACTTACTCCCGGAGGAGTCCTCATCACACATCCCTCGGCAGAGGTGCGAGACCCAGTTTCGCGACCCTCACGCCTTCTTCTCTCTCAGATGCTTCGGCCAGATGCCGTAGCGTCCCGCCGAAAGGATCCCGTTCGGATCGACCGCGTCCTTGAGCGTCTCGTGGAATCGCAGCAGCGAGTGGTTGTTGTAGGAGTACGTGGCCATGATCGCTTCCTGAAACGCGGGCGCCGTCCGGTACTCGCCCCATCCGTGCTCCGCCGCGCGCTGCACGATCTTCTTGAAGGCCGCGCGGTTCTTCTTGTTTGTTTCGACGTCGCGCGTCACCGGAAAGGCGAAGATGAAAATGAACGCGCGCTCCCAATACGTCGAGGGCAGGCTGAACTGCAGCACCGGCAGTCCGAATTCCTTCGCCGCCTCCGAGAAAACACGATTCGCCTCGAAGATTGCCTCGCCGGTTCGCGGAATGATCGGCGAGAACCACATGTGACCGTTCGTCGGCTCCGGATTCACCGGCGAGCGCGCTCCGATCGAAAACATTTGCAAGCTCGGTATTCCGAATTGCGGCTTGTGAACTTTCTCACGCTGCTCGGCGGTCAGCGGCAGCTTGTAGGACTCGTTCTGCTCGAATTTCGCGCCGGAGATCGCCGAGAACTGTTCCTTCGCATACTCCCAGTTCGCGGCGTTGGCCTTCTCCGCTCCGTAGAAGCTCAGCTTGCAGCTCCAGTAAGAGATGCCGTTTTTCAGCGCGTAGGCCTCGAGTTCCGGCGACGCGCCGCCTTCGGACTTCGCCAACAGGCCACCCAGCTCGGCGTTCGGCGGGGGCGGCCCTTCGCCGCGATTCCATTTGTCGATTTCGGAAATCATCGGGATCGAAAGCAGCGGGCTGCCGAGGTCCGGCATGCCGTTGGTGACCCGCGTGTTCTCCAGTTTGGTCATGGTCTCGACCAGCGGGATCAAGTCGGCGTGGCGCGGCGCGTAGATTGTGCCGGAAAGGTATGCCTCGGGTTGCGGCATCAGCCAGAACCCCATCTTGGTGACGATGCCGAAATTCGACTGCGAAAAAATCCCATCGACCCACGGTCCGAAGCCGGTTTTGTATTGCTGCCAGGTCTTCGCGCCGGGCAGCGCGCCCATTCCCGTTCGGATGATTTCTCCGTTCGCGAGCACCACTTCCATCCCGCAGTGCGAGTCGAAGTGATTGCGGAACTGCGCCATCAAATACCCGCCGCCGCGGTCCAGCGCGTTGCCGATCGGGCTCCCCCAGCCGGGATCGGGCACGTCCACCCAAAGCTTCAACCCCTTCTCATCGATGTACCGGCAGAGATCGAAGTAGCTGACGCCCGGCTCGACCAGCGCGTAGGCGTTCTTCTCGCTCACTTCCAGAATCCGGTTCATCCGCTTCAGGTCGAGAACGACGCTGCCCGAATAGACGGGCGCGGAGCCGCCGTATCCAAGATTTTTTCCGGTCGAGATCGGATAGATGGGGATTTTGTATTTGTTGGCGACTCTTACGACCGCCTGCACTTGCTCGACGCCGTCCGGCGCGACGGCGGCTGACGCCACCAGTTCATTCGCCTCGCCCAGAAAAGGAGAGTAGGGGTCCTTGTAGAGCGCGACGTCCTCATCGGAAGTGAAGACCCATTCCTGGCCGACCGCTTCCTCGAATTGCTTGATGGCTTCGGCGAAATCGCTCGCGCTCACTCCCGGCGGGACTTTCATGGCATTCCACCCCCTGCTTTCCGACTCATCATTCCATGCAATGACGCAGTGCCTCAAGCCCACCGCGGCCTAGGGCTTGTTGTTTCTGGTCAGGTATGCAGCGATCGCGTCCAGATCGGCGTCGCTGATTTCCGTCTTGCGAAACGTGGGCATGAACAGGACGCCGTGTCGAACGAATTGCCTGATCACGGGCGCCGTAAGGTCCGTGCGCTCCTCCAGCACCGCCGGCTTCTGCCCGCGCCTGGCCAGCGACTCCGTTCCCGGTTTTCCCAGGCCGGTGCCGTGGCACGGAAAACACCATTTGTCGTAGACCTTGTGGCCGCGATCGATCTGCTCCTGATCGGGAGGCGCGGCAAATGCCGCGCCCGCCATGATACAGGTCATTGCGACCAGCAATCCTACGTTCGCCCTTCTCATGCCTGTGCTTTTCTCATGCGCTTCGGCCAGACGCCGCATTTCCCCGGCGAAAGGATTCCGTTCGGATCGACCGCGTCCTTGATCGTCTCGTGAAAGCGCCGCAGCGCATGGTCGTTGAACGAATACGTGTTGGAAATGTCGCCCATGAATGTCGTATGGGTGCGATATTCGCCCCAGCCGCGAGCCGCCGCTTCTTTGATCAAACGCCTGTAGAGCTCGCGCATCATGCGATTCTTTTCCACGTCGCGTTCGACTGGAAAAAGATCGATGATCACAAGAGCCCGCGGGAACGACGAAAGGACCGTAAGAACCGCGCGGCCCGAGCCCAGCTCGCGGTGAATACGGTCGAACAGAGTCATTGCCTCCAGCAGCGCTTCGCCCGACATGGGAATGATGGGGGAAAACCCGATGTGCCCCTGGCTCTGCGGCGGAAGCAACGAAAAGATTTGAAGGCTGGGAATCCCCAGCGGAACCGTGTCCCGGATTTTCGCCTGCTCCTCGGCGCTCAGCGGAAAGCGATAGGAAGGGCCTTCCTGAAACGTCGCCCCCGGAATCGCGGAGAACCTCTCCTTGGCGTGCTCCCACTGCGCCGCGATCACTTTGGCCGGACCGTAGAAGTTCAGAGGCATGCTCCAGTAGGGCGTCTTGTTCCGCGCGGCGTAGTCCTCCAGGTCCTTCACCGACCCGCTGGCGCGCAGGGAGTCCACCTCCGGATTGGGCACGCCGAGCCAGAAAGAGCTCGCGAGGGTGATGGTGCCCCGAATGACTCCCGAGTTCTGGAGATCGCCGAAAATGTCGATCAGCGGAATCAGGTCCGCGTGCTTCCAGACCATCACCGTTCCCGAAACGTAGGCCTCCGGCGTGGGCATCAGCCAGACTCCCATCTTCGTGACGACGCCAAGGCTCGATTGCGAAAAGATCGGCGCGACGTAAGGGCCGAAACCGTACTTGTATTGCTGCCACGATTTCGCGCCCGGCAGCGCGCCCATTCCCGTGCGCATCAAATCGCCGTTGGGCAGCACGACTTCCATGCCGCACACCGCATCGAAGTGGTCGTGCATCGGCGTGTATCCGCCGCCTCTTTCGAGCGAATTGCCCATCGGGCTGCCCCACCCGGGGTCGGGCGGATCGATCCAGACTTTGAGGTTGTGGTCCTGGATATGGCGGTAGAGATCGAAGTAGCTGACACCCGGCTCAACCAGCGCGTAGTGATTCTTGTCGTTGACCTCGAGAATCCGGTTCATGCGCTTCAGATCGAGCATCACGCTGCCGTTCAGAAGCGGAGCTGCTCCGCCATAGCCCAGATTCTTGCCTGTGGAAATCGTCCAGAGCGGAATGCTGTATTTGTTTGCGACCCGGACGACGGCTTGCACTTGCTCGACACTGTCCGGCGCGACGGCGGCGGAAGGAATCGGTTCGTCGGGCTCGCCCCAAACGGGCGAATAGGAGTCGCGATAGAGGGCGATGTCGTCATCGGAAGTGAAGACCCACTCTTTGCCGACCGCGCCTTCGAATTGTTTGATCGCCTCGGCGAAGTCGGCCGGACTCACACCCGGAGGAACTTTCATCCCACTCTCCTGATTCGGCACTACGACCGCAGCAACCGCTCTACGCTCTGTGGATGGGCGCGATGATCCAGGAAATCAGGTGTTCCGGATCGTCCGCGTGCTTCACTGTGGGACCGATGACGTTCGATTGGGACGACTGCGAACGAATCGCCGGGCAGCGAGTCACGAGGCTCGCCACCTGGCTCGTCCAGTCTGTGTCGATGCTCAACGCGGATGCCTGGCGCAACATGCTCGCCGGGCCTGAAAGCGCATGTTCGATGGAGCCATCGCTGCGGTAGCGATGATCGGCGCGGAAGACGACGCGCATCCTGTGATCCCAGGCGAGCCTTTCGAGGCAGAAAATCGGTCCGTGCGCCGTGAGTCCCGCGATCGCGACCGGTTCTTTTTTCCATCGCGCGTAGAGATCGTGATACCAGAGATCGGTCATGTCGCCTTTGATTCCGTGCACGGACATCCCCAGCCGCTCCGCTTCTTCCGCGAACGCGCGACTCGAAGAAAATCTCTCGTCGAAAACAACTTTGTAGAGAGGCGTCGCTGCGGGATCGCCGTCCAGAATGGAGGACGGCGTCGACAACGCGGCACGTGCGGAAATCGGCAGCGCGAGGGCGGCCACTCCCATCTGAAGAAATTCTCGCCTGCTTGCCATCGTTTCATCTCCTGCGGTTGAGAGGTGTCTGGCGCGGGGAAGTTTGCACGCGCCAAACCCTGTGTCAAGAAGAATTTGCAGCCGCCCCGGGGCCCGGCCGGATACCTGCCGAAACGCGCAATGATTCCCAAGTCGTAAACCTGAGTTATAGTAGCGGCCACGACGAAGGCGCAACGCCCCGTCTCCACGGGGCATCCGAATAGAAAACCATCATGCGACTCATCCCAGTGCTTGCCATCACGCTCCTCACCGTTGGATCGGCCGCCGCACAAAATCTGCCTTCGACCGCAAGCTCACCTCGCCCCCCGGATTCTCTTCCGAAAGATCGCCACGAAGGACTCACCGTCTCGGTGGATTGCTACCAGGATAAGGAGCGCGCTCGGGCCACTTTCGGTAAGGAGAATCCCGTGGCTGTCGGCATTCTGCCCGTCGAGGTTTTCCTGCGCAACGAAACGGCCCAGCCGATCCGGATCAAGATGGAAACGATCCAGCTCGCCATTCACTACGATGACGGCCGCCACGAAGACATCGATTGGCTGACGGTTCGCGAAGTGGCCCGAGCGATCGCCCATCCAAAAGGGCCGTCGAGCCCCAAACAGCCCCGTTTCCCGATCGGGGTACAGACCGGCGCGGACAAGAAAGCGGACCAAATCTTCGACGACCTGAAGCCCATGGCTCTCGACGTCGATGTCTTACCTCCTCTCGGCACGATCCACGGCTTCCTGTTCTTCGATCTCGATCACGACATGTCGCTGGCGGCGCGCTCCAGCCTGTACGTGCCGGATGTCGCCAGGATTCCCTCGAACAAGCCGTTGATGTTCTTCGAGGTCTCTCTGGGCGAGAAATGAGCGCCATTCCAGCCTCCCGGGGCGCGCAAGGCGGCGCTAATTGCCTACCGTCCGGCAGGCGCGTATGATGACTCTCCCATGCATATAAGCCCTCGGAAGCTGTGCCTAATGGCCTTAGCGGCCTTGCTGCTCGCGGCCGCCTGGCCGCTCGCGGCGGCCGATCACGGCGCGACCATGCCCGTCAGCGACGTGAAGCCCGGCATGAAAGGCTACTTCTACACGATCTTCGAGGGCGACCAAGTCGAGAAGATCGATCTGGAGGTGATCGGCGTGCTGCACAACGCCGTCGGCCCCAAGCTCGACGTTATCCTCGTGCGGCTCCTCGGAGATAGGGTGCAGCAGACCGGCGTCGTGGCAGGGATGAGCGGCAGCCCCGTGTACATCGACGGCAAGCTCGCGGGCGCGCTCGCTCTGAAGCTGGGTTCCTTCACGAAAGAGGCCATCGGAGGCGTCACGCCGATTGCCGATATGATCGAAGTCGAGCAGTCCTCCGCCTCGCCCGCGCCGAAGACGGCAGCCATCTCTTCCCAGATCGCCCTGCCGGAGGAGTTCGCGCAGCGCGCGGCGGCGGGCGGTCAGTTCCTGATTCCGATCGAGACTCCGTTGATCACGACCGGCCTGTATCCGGAAACGCTGGCGCGATTCGGCAAGGAATTTTCCGCATGGGGCATGACGGCGATGGCTGGCGGCACGGCTGCACCGTCGGCGGACGATCCCAATCTGAAGCCCGGCGACATGGTGGGCATCGATCTCGTTCGCGGCGATCTTTCGATCAGCTCCGGATGCACGGTTACGACCGTCGTCGAGGGCCGCATCCTCGCTTGCGGCCATCCCCTTTTCGGATTCGGCTCGGTCGAAATGCCGCTTTCTCGGGCGCACGTGATCATGACTCTCGCGTCCGCCTCCGCGTCGACGAAAGTAATCGAGACCGGCGCAACGATCGGCACGCTCACGCAGGATCGCCAGACCGCGGTGATGGGCAAGCTGGGCCCGGGACCGCAGATGATTCCGCTCGATGTGACGCTCGATACGCCCGGCGGCCAAAAGAAATACCACTTCGAAGTCATCGAGAGTCCGCAATTGACTCCGACGCTGGTGGCCACTGCGGCGTACAACGGAATTATCGGCAGTCCTGCATACGGCGAAGGCCCGACGCTGCAAATGGACGGCGCGATCAACATCAAGGGACACACGCCCGTCCAGCTGGAGGACCTGTTCGCGCCCGCCGATCCGGCCACACCTGCCGCCTTCTATCTCGCGACGGACGTGCAGGCCGCCTTCGCGCGCATTTATTCGAATCCGTATGAGCTGCCACAAATCGATCGAATCGATCTGCGCGTGAAGGCTCTGGCGGAGCGGCGGTGGGCGTCGATCGATAGCGCCTGGATCGAGCGAAGCGCCGTGCGCCCCGGTGAGACGGTCTCCGTGAAAGTTCTGCTGCGCCCCTATCGCGGCGAGTCCTTTATTCAGGAAATTCCCATCACGATTCCGGAGCAGACCGCGAGGGGCACCCTCCAGCTCGTGATCAGCGACGCGGACTTCCTGAACCGCAACGTCCAGTCCCTCGCGGCCAGTTCGCAGGGCCAGCTCGCGGGCCTGGAAGAACTGATTCAGCTCGTGAACCGCGAACGCCACAACGACCGCCTCTACGCCACACTGCTCCAGCCGACGCCGACCGTCCTTGTCGAAGACAAGGAAATGCCCAATGTGCCGGTCTCCGCGATCAACGTGCTCAATCAGCGCCAGAATCCGGGCGGCGCGAGACTGCTCTGGCAATCGACCGCGGGCGAGTGGTCCGTACCGATGCATCAGGTGATTGCCGGCCAGCACATGCTGACGATCACGGTGAAGTGAGTCCCGACTCCAAAGGAGTTTCCGATCGATGACGCGCCGAGCGAACCGGGTGTGCCTGTTTGCGATTCTGATCCTGCTGCCCGCGGCGGCGCGCGGCGAACACACGCGCTTCTGGAAGCAGACGGATTTCGCGCAATTCGAAAAGGGCACCGCGAAGGGCGTCGCGATTCGCAGCGACGGCAAGCTGACCCCGGCTCCGAAGTTCGACTCTTTCTCCGACCCAAACCTCGCCTATCTGTGGGCGCTGCGTCTTGATTCTCACGGCCGCCTCTACGCGGCCGGTGGCTCCGACGCGAAAGTGATTCGCTTCGACGACGCCGGCAAGCCTGCGACCGTCTTCGAATCCTCGGAGCTTGCGGCGCAGGCGATCGCGTTCGACGCGGCGGACAATCTCTACGTCGGCACGTCGCCGGATGGCAAGGTCTACCAGGTCGCGCCCGACGGCACGAAGAAGGTGTTCTTCGAGCCGAAGACAAAATACATCTGGGCGCTGGCCGTCGATGCGAAAGGCGCTCTGTTCATCGCCACGGGCGACACGGGCCAGGTCTTCGTCGTCACGCCCGATGGAAAGGGGAAACTCTTCTATCAAAGCCGCGAGCGGCATGCGCGGTCTCTGGCCTTCGATTCCAAGGGCAATCTGCTGATCGGCACGGAACCCGACGGCCTCGTCCTGCGCGTCGAGATCGCGCGAAAGACGCCGGCCGCCGCTCCGGAGGCGGGCGCCTCGTTCGTCCTCTACGAAACGAACAAGTCGGAGGTCACCTCGCTCGCGCCGGACGGCCAGGGAAACATCTATGCGGCGTCCGTCGGAGAGAAATCCCGAGGCGGTGCGCTCCCGCGTTTTCTGCCGAGCGTGACGCCGCAGCCCAACCCTCCGACGATCACGACTTCGCAGACAAACGTGATCGTGCCGGGCCAGGCGCAGGCGCAGCCGCCGGCCGCTACGGCCCTCTTCCCTTCGGTCGCGACCGGCGGCGGAGCGGAAGTCGTGAAGATCGGACCGGACGGTTCACCCGAAACGCTCTGGACCTCGCGCGAGGACCTCGTCTTCGCACTCGGATTTTCGGCCGGCGGCAAACTCCTGCTCGGCACCGGCAACATGGGAAATCTGATCGAGCTGGAAGGCAGTGACGTCTATTCGAGCGTCGCGAGCACTGCGTCATCCCAAGTGACGAGCCTGGTCGCCCGACCCGACGGGAAAGTGTTCGTCGCGACCGCGAATCCCGGAAAAATCTTCACGCTTGGTCCCGGCTACGAGACGAACGGAACGTTTGAGTCGGACACCTTCGACGCGAAGATCTTCTCGCGGTGGGGCCGGCTCACCTGGTGGGGAGAAAACGGCGCGATGCAGGGTAAGGTCGCGCTGTACGCTCGCTCCGGCAACACGTCGAGCCCGGAAGACAACTGGAGCCCATGGTCCGGCCCTTACAAAGACGCCGCCAGCGCGGCCGTCGAATGTCCGCCCGCTCGCTTCGTGCAGTGGAAAGGGGTCTTCTTGAATGGCAGCGCGGATCAGGTCGGACTTCCGAGCCTTTCCTGGGTCACTCTCGCGTACCTGCCCAAGAACGTGGCGCCGGTGATCGACGACATCGTCATTCAGGATCCGGGAATTCGCGCGGTGGGATTCCCGTCGCAGACGGGCGGCCCGGGAAACGCCGCGCCGGTTCCGCTCCGCAACCCGCGTAGTTCCAGTAGCGGTATTTCGGCGTCGATACTTGGTCCGGAGGCCGCCTCCGGCGCCCGCGCCGAGCTTCCCGCGCAGGGCTTCGCGCAAAAGGGCTATCAGAGCGTCCTCTGGAGCGCGCGCGACGACAACGATGATGATCTCGTCTTCACGATCTACTATCGCGGTGAAGGCGAGCAGAACTGGCGCTTGCTGAAGGACAAGATCACGCAGCGCTACTACTCCTGGGACACCTCCACGATGCCGGACGGCGCCTACTATCTGAAAATCGTCGCTTCCGACTCGCCGTCGAATCCGTCCGGGCAGGCGCTCTGGAACGAACGCACGAGCGAGCGCTGGGAAGTGGCCAACACGCCGCCGCAGATCTCGAACCTGCGCGCCGGGTCCGGCGTGCTGAATACCAAGGCTTCCTTCGATGCTGCCAGCGCCTCCGGCCCGATCGCGCGCGCGCAATACAGCCTCGACGCGGGCGACTGGCAGACCATCTTTCCAACCGGCATGCTCTCCGACGCGCCGAAAGAGAGCTACTTCATGGAGCTTCCCGGGCTTTCCGTAGGCGAGCACA
>Ga0335083_10002600_pt1 | contig 23723 bp, 36 predicted proteins | sample Lox_Sample_42_FD_206716 | JGI IMG/M metagenome (GOLD analysis project Ga0335083, IMG submission 206716) | Soil microbial communities from Loxahatchee National Wildlife Refuge, Florida, United States - Lox_Sample_4.2 | ecosystem: Environmental > Terrestrial > Soil > Wetlands | place: USA...
GACGAAGGACGAGGGCGGGCGTCATACCCCGTTCTTCGCCAACTACCGTCCGCAGTTCTACTTCCGCACCACCGACGTGACCGGGATCGTCAAGCTGCCGGAAGGCACCGAGATGGTGATGCCGGGCGACAACGTGTCGATCGAAGTCGAGCTGATCGTGCCGATCGCGATGGAAGAGAAGCTGCGCTTCGCCATCCGCGAAGGCGGCCGAACCGTCGGATCGGGCGTGGTGGCGTCGATTATAAAGTAAGGCCGTCATGGCCGGGCTCGACCCGGCCATCCAGCTGGATGGCCGGGTCAAGCCCGGCCATGACGAAAGAGAGAAGAGAGATACGGTTTCGAAGGACTAGGACATGCAAGGTCAAAACATCCGGATCAGGCTGAAAGCCTTCGATCACCGCATCCTCGACAATTCGACGCGGGAAATCGTCAACACGGCCAAGCGCACCGGCGCCCAGGTCCGCGGACCCATTCCGCTGCCCACGGGCATCGAGCGCTTCACCGTCAACCGCTCGCCGCACATCGACAAGAAGAGCCGCGAGCAGTTCGAGATCCGCACGCACAAACGCCTTCTCGACATCATCGATCCCACGCCGCAGACGGTCGACGCGCTGATGAAGCTCGACCTCGCGGCCGGCGTCGACGTCGAAATCAAGCTGTAAGGAGCGGGCGCCGATGCGCACCGGAGTCATCACACAGAAGGTCGGCATGACGCGCCTGTTCCTGGCGGACGGCCGGCATGTGCCTGTCACCGTCCTGAAGCTGGACGGCTGTCAGGTCGTGGGCACGCGCACCGAAGAGCGCGACGGCTACACCGCCGTGCAGCTCGGCTCGGGCTTCGCCAAGGCCAAGCGTCTCACCAAGGCCGATCGCGGCAACTTCGCCCGCGCGGAAGTCGAGCCGAAGCGCAAGCTGGCCGAATTCCGCGTCGACGCGGGCAACCTGCTCGATGTCGGCGACACGATCCAGGCCGACCATTTCGTCGAGGGCCAGCGCGTGGACGTGACCGGCGTCACCATCGGGCGCGGCTTCACCGGCGCGATGAAGCGCTGGAACTTCCGCGGACTGGAAGCCAGCCACGGCGTCTCGATCTCGCACCGTTCGCTGGGCGGCACGGGCGGACGCCAGGATCCGGGCAAGACCTTCAAGAACAAGAAGATGCACGGCCACTATGGCGTCGACAACGTGACCACCCAGAACCTCGAAGTCGCCAAGGTCGATGTCGCGCGCGGCCTGATCATGATCAAGGGCGCGGTGCCAGGCCACAAGGGCGGCTGGGTGATGGTGCGCGACGCGGTCAAGCGCCCGCATGACGGCGTGCCGATGCCGGGCAAGGTCAAGAAGCGCGAAACGGCCGCGCCCGCGGACGCGAAGGCGGAGGGCGCACAGTGAAGACCAAGGTCCTCAACCTCGACAACGAGTCGAAGGGCGAAGTGGAGTTGAACGACTCCATCTTCGGTCTGACGCCGCGCGCGGATCTGATCCAGCGCGTGGTGGTGTGGCAGCTCGCCAAGCGCCGCTCCGGCCAGCACAAGGTGCTCACACGCAGCGAAATCAACCGCACCAAGAAGAAGGTCTATGCCCAAAAGGGAACCGGCCAGGCGCGTCACGGCGCGCGCTCGGCGCCGCTCTTCGTCGGCGGCGCCAAGGCGATGGGTCCGGTGCCGCACAGCCACGAGTTCGATCTGCCCAAGAAGGTGAAGGCGCTGGGGCTCAAGCACGCGCTCTCGTCGAAGGCCAAGGACGGGGCCATCGTCGTGCTGGACGAGGCCAAGGCGCAGGCGGTCAAGACGAAAGATTTGGCGCAGCGCTTCGGCAAGATGGGATTGATGAGCGCGCTCGTGGTCGACGGCGAGTTCGACAAGAACTTCGAGATGAGCGCGCGCAATCTGTCCAAGGTCGCGCTGCTGCCGGCCAAGGGCCTCAATGTCTACGACGTGATGCGCAGCGACAAGCTGGTGCTGACGACCGCAGCGCTGAAGATGATCGAGGAGCGGCTCGGCGCGGAGCGCCGTGAGGAGACGACTTCATGAGCACGCATCACGACGTCATCCTCTCGCCGGTGATCACCGAAAAGTCCACGCTTCTGACCGAGGCGAACCAGGTGGTGTTCCGCGTCGCGCTCGATGCGACCAAGCCCAGGATCGCCAAAGCCGTCGCCGACCTCTTCAAGGTCAAGGTCAAGAACGTCAATACCGTGACGGTCAAGGGCAAGCGCAAGATGGCACGCGGCAAGGCCTATCGGCGCAGCGATTTCAAGAAAGCGATCGTGACCCTCGAAGAGGGCCAGCAGATCGACATCACGACGGGTGTCTAAGCCATGGCCTTGAAACAATACCGCCCGATCACGAACGGCCAGCGCCAATTGGTGCTGATCGACCGCACCGGCCTGCACAAGGGCGGCCCGGTCAAGGCGCTGACCGAAGGCCAGCACCGCCATGGCGGGCGCAACAACACCGGCCGCGTCACGGTGCGCTGGCAGGGCGGCGGCCACAAGCAGCGCTATCGCGTGGTCGACTTCAAGCGGCGCAAATTCGATCAGCCGGCTTTGGTCGAGCGCCTTGAATACGATCCCAACCGTACCGCCTTCATTGCGCTGCTCAAATACAAGGACGGCGAGCTGTCCTATATCCTGGCGCCGCAGCGCCTGGCCGTCGGCGACACGGTCGTCTCGGGCGACAAGGTGGACGTGAAGGTCGGCAACGCGATGCCGCTTTCGGCGATGCCGGTCGGCACCATCGTCCACAACATCGAGATGAAGCCTGGCAAGGGCGGCCAGGTTGCGCGTTCCGCCGGTACCTATGCGCAGTATCTCGGCCGCGACGCAGGCTACGCGCTGCTGCGCCTCAACTCCGGCGAAGTGCGCCGCGTGCTGCTCGGCTGCATGGCGACGGTCGGCGCGGTGTCAAATCCCGATCACATGAACGAGGTCATCTCCAAGGCCGGCCGCAATGTCTGGAAGGGCAAGCGCCCGCATGTGCGCGGCACGGCGATGAACCCGATCGACCATCCCCATGGCGGCGGCGAAGGCCGCACCAAGGGCGGCCGTCATCCGGTCACGCCCTGGGGCAAAGGCACCAAGGGTAACAAGACCCGCAAGAACAAACGGACCACCAAGATGATCGTGCGCTCGCGCCACGCCAAGAAGACGCAAGGGTAGGACACATGGCTCGCTCGCTTTGGAAAGGCCCGTTCGTCGACGGCTATCTGCTCAAGAAGGCGGAAGCCGGACGCTCCAGCGGCCGCAAGGACGTGATCAAGACCTGGTCGCGGCGCTCGACCATCCTGCCGCAATTCGTCGGCCTCACCTTCGGCGTCTACAACGGCAAGAAGCACATCCCCGTGCTCGTGACCGAGGACATGGTCGGCCACAAGCTCGGCGAGTTCTCGCCCACGCGCACCTTCCACGGTCACTCCGCGGGCGGCGGCGGCGACAAGAAAGCCAAGAGGGCCGACTGATGGGCAAGAAAGCTCTCGCGCGCGTCCTTGGCGACAATCAGGCCCGTGCCGTGGCGCGCAACATCCGCACCTCGCCGCGCAAGCTCAACCTCGTGGCGCAATCGATCCGCGGCAAAAGCGCGGAAGCCGCGCTCGCCGAGCTCACCTTCTCGCCGCGCCGCGTGGCGGTCGAGGTGAAGAAGGCGCTGGAAAGCGCGATCGCCAATGCCGAGAACAACCACGATCTCGATGTCGACGATCTGGTGGTGACCGAGGCCAGCGTCGGCAAGAACATGGTGCTCAAGCGCTTCCACGCGCGCGCCCGCGGCCGCGGCGCCGGCATCCAGAAGCCCTTCTCGCAGATCACGATCGTGGTCGAGGAAAAGCCGCGCGAAAAGGAAGAAGCCAAGAAGCCGGCCGCGAAGAAAACTTCCGCCAAAGCGCCTGCGAAGCAACCGACGAAGAAAGCCGCGGCCGCGAACCGCGCGAAGGAGACCGCCTGATGGGCCAGAAGGTCAATCCCACGGGGCTGCGCCTCGGCATCAACCGCACCTGGGACTCGCGCTGGTTCGCGGGCCGCAAGGATTACGGCAAGCTGCTGCAGGAGGACATCAAGATCCGCAGCTATCTGAGCGAAAAGCTCAAGGCCGCGGGCGTGTCCAAGATCGTGATCGAGCGCCCGCACAAGAAGTGCCGCGTGACCATCCACTCCGCGCGTCCCGGCGTCGTCATCGGCAAGAAGGGCGCCGACATCGAGAAGCTGAAGAACGACGTGCAGAAATACACCGCGGACGAAGTGCATCTCAACATCGTCGAGATCCGCAAGCCCGAGATCGACGCCAAGCTGGTTGCCGAGAACATCGCCCAGCAGCTCGAGCGCCGCGTTGCCTTCCGCCGCGTGATGAAGCGCGCGGTGCAGTCGGCGATGCGCCTGGGCGCGCAGGGCATCCGCATCAATTGCGGCGGCCGCCTGGGCGGCGCGGAAATCGCGCGCATGGAGTGGTATCGCGAAGGCCGCGTGCCGCTGCACACGCTGCGCGCCGATGTCGACTACGGCGTCGCCACCGCCAAGACCACCTACGGCACCTGCGGCGTCAAGGTGTGGATCTTCAAGGGCGAGATCATGGAGCACGACCCCATGGCGCAGGACAAGCGCATGGCGGAAGCGGCCGAAGGTCCGTCCAAGCCCGCGCGTCAGCCGACGCCGGCGCCGGCGCCGTAATCGGGAAATACGAACATGCTTTCACCGGCACGCACCAAATTCCGCAAACAGTTCAAGGGCCGCATCCACGGTCCGGCCAAGGGCGGCACGACTCTCAATTTCGGCGAGTATGGCCTGAAGGCCCTCGAGCCCGAGCGCATCACCGCGCGCGAAATCGAAGCCGCGCGCCGCGCCATCACGCGCCAGATGAAGCGCGCCGGCCGCGTCTGGATCCGCGTCTTCCCGGACGTACCGGTGTCGAAGAAGCCGGCCGAAGTCCGCATGGGCTCCGGCAAGGGCGCGCCGGAATATTGGGTGGCCAAGGTGAAGCCCGGCCGCATCCTGTTCGAGATTGACGGCGTCGATCACGAGACGGCGAAGGAAGCGCTCAGGCTCGGCGCCAGCAAGCTCTCGATCCACACCAAATTCATCGCGCGGATGGTTTAGATGGCGAAGAGCAAGAGACACGCGAACGCGGCGGGCGACTTCCGCGCCAGGAGCACGGACGAACTCACCGACCGGCTGGCGGTGCTGAAGAAGGAGCAGTTCAACCTCCGCTTCCAGCGCGCCAACGGACAGCTCGAGAACACCGGCCGCGTGCGCGCCGTGCGCCGCGAAATCGCGCGGCTGCAGACGGTCATGACGGAAAAGCGCGCCGCGCAAACGGCGAAAGCGTAAGGAAGAAGAAGATGCCCAAACGCGTCCTGCAAGGCGTCGTGGTCAGCGACAAGAACGCCAAGACCGTGGTGGTCAGCGTCGAGCGACGCTTCACCCATCCGGTGCTCGGCAAAACCGTGCGCCGTTCGAAGCGGTATCACGCCCATGACGAGAAGGGCGAGTTCAAGCAGGGCGACGTGGTGCGCATCCGCGAATGCAGGCCGATTTCCAAGCTCAAGACTTGGGAAGCCTTCGAGCGCGTCGGCGGGAAGTAACGGCGGGCATCGGGAGTACATGCAATGATTCAGATGACGACCGAGCTGGACGTGGCCGACAATTCCGGCGCGCGCCGCGTGATGTGCATCAAGGTGATCGGCGGCTCCAAGCGCCGCTACGCCGACGTCGGCGACACCATCGTCGTGTCGGTCAAGGAGGCCATCCCGCGCGGCCGCGTGAAGAAGGGCGAGGTCTTGAAGGCCGTCGTCGTGCGTACCGCCAAGGGCGTGCGCCGTCCCGACGGCAGCCTGATCCGCTTCGACGGCAACGCCGCCGTGCTCATCAATCCGCAGGGCGAGCCCATCGGCACGCGCATCTTCGGACCGGTGACGCGCGAACTGCGCGCCAAGAACCACATGAAGATCATTTCGCTTGCGCCGGAGGTCCTCTGAATGACCGCGAAGATCAGGAAGGGCGACCGGGTGATCGTCACCACCGGCCGCGACAAGGGCAAGAAGGGCGAAGTCCTGAAGATGTATCCGGCGGAAAACCGTGCGCTCGTCTCCGGCGTCAACGTGGTCAAGCGCCATCAGCGCCCGACGCAGCGCCAGCAGGGCGGCATCGTCTCCAAGGAGGCGCCGATCGATCTGTCGAATCTCGCCCATGTCGATCCCAAGTCGGGCGGGCCGACGCGGATCGGATTCAAGGTATTGGGCGACGGCCGCAAAGTCCGCTTCGCCAGGAAATCCGGTGAGGTCATCGATGTCTGAGGCAGGCAAGGAAAAGGCGGCGAAGGCGCCCAAAGGCGACCCGCGCGAGGCCGACAAGGCGCAGAAGAAGGCCGCTGCCGGCAAGAAGCGCGAAGAGAAGGCCGCCGGCACCAAGGTCGCGACGGGCGAACAGGCGCGCGACCCCAACTACGTGCCGCGCTTCAAGAAACGCTACAACGACGTGGTGCGCCCCGAATTGATGAAGAAGTTCGGCTACAAGAACGCGATGCAGGTGCCGAAGATCAACAAGGTCGTGCTCAATATCGGCGCGGGCGAAGCGGCTTCGGACAGCAAGAAGATCCAGGCTGCCGTGAACGATCTGACCGCGATCGCCGGCCAGAAGGTCGTCGTCACCCGCGCCAAGAAGGCGATCGCGAGCTTCAAGATCCGCGAGAACCTTCCCATCGGCGTCAAGGTCACGCTGCGCAAGGACAAGATGTACGAGTTCCTGGACCGGCTGATCACCATGGCGCTGCCGCGCGTGCGCGACTTCCGCGGGCTGAACGCAAAGAGCTTCGACGGCCGCGGCAACTATGCCATGGGCCTGAAAGAGCACATCGTCTTCGTCGAGATCGACTACGACAAGACCGAGACGGTGTGGGGCATGGATATCGTCGTCAACACGTCTGCGAAGACCGATCAGGAAGCGCGCGCGCTTCTCGAGGGCTTCCAGTTTCCGTTCACGAACTGAAAGAGCGAGACCCATGGCGAAGACCAGCCAGATCAACCGCAACAAGAAGCGCGAAAAGATGGTGGCGCAATACGCCGCCAAGCGCGCGGCGCTGAAAAGCACCGCCGAGGACATGTCGATTCCGCCGGAGGACCGCTTTGCCGCGCGCCTCAAGCTCGCGAAGCTGCCGCGCAATTCGTCGAAGACGCGCATCCATCACCGCTGCGAATTGAGCGGCCGTTCCAAGGGCTATTACCGCAAAGTCAAGCTGTCGCGCATCGCGCTGCGCGACCTTGCCAATTTCGGCCAGATCCCCGGCATGACCAAGGCGAGCTGGTAGGAGAAGGAAGAGACATGGCGATCAACGATCCGATTGGCGATCTTCTCGCGCGCATCCGCAACGGACAGCTTCGCGGCACTTCGAAGATCACCTCGCCGAATTCGCGGCTGCGCACGCGCCTGCTCGACGTGCTGCAGCAGGAAGGCTTCATCCGCGGCTATGCCGAGGTGGAGTTCAAGGAGAGCGGCCGCAAGGAGCTCGAAATCGAGCTGAAATACCACGACGGCCGCCCTGTGATCCGCGAGCTCAAGCGGGTATCGACGCCGGGCCGCCGCGTCTATGCTTCGGTCAAGGAGCTCAAGCCGCATCGCCAGGGCCTGGGTGTCTCCATCGTTTCGACGCCGCAGGGCGTGATGACGGATGCCTCCGCCCGCGAGAAGAATGTCGGCGGCGAAGTCCTTTGTCAGGTGTTCTAGGAGAAGTTCGATGTCCCGCATCGGCAAGAAGCCGGTTCCGCTGCCCAAGGGTGTCACCGCCAACGTCGACGGCAAGACGGTGAAGGTGAAGGGTCCCAAGGGCGAGCTCCAGGTGACGCTGGTCGAGGAGGTCGATGCCTCGCTCGGTCCCGACGGCATTACGCTCACGCCGCGCGAAGAGATGGAGCGCGCGCGTCCCATGTGGGGCCTGAGCCGCACGCTGGTGAACAACCTCGTGGTCGGCGTGACGCAGGGCTTCTCTTCGAAGCTCGAGATTCAGGGCGTCGGCTATCGCGCGGCGGTGCAGGGCAAGAACCTCAACCTGCAGCTCGGCTTCAGCCACGATGTCGCCTATCCGATCCCGGCCGGCATCACCATCACGGCGGAAAAGCCGACGATGCTGACGGTCGCCGGTATCGACAAGCAGCTCGTCGGACAGGTTGCGGCCGAAATTCGCGCCTACCGCAAGCCGGAGCCTTATAAGGGCAAGGGCGTGCGCTATGCGGGCGAACATGTCCGCCGCAAGGAAGGCAAGAAGAAGTAGGACGCCATGGCCCGAACCCTCACCTCTTTCGAGAAGCGCCGCAACCGCACGCGCTTTCGCCTCAAGACCAACGCTTTGGGACGGCCGCGGCTCTCCGTGTTCCGTTCCGGAAAGCATATCTACGCCCAGATCATCGACGACAGGGCCGCGGCCACACTCGTTGCCGCATCGAGCAACGAGAAAGACGGCAAGCCCGCCAAGACCTACAATCTCGAAGCGGCGACGGCCGTGGGCAAGCGCATCGCCGAACGCGCGCTCGCCAAGGGCGTCAAGCAGGTCGTGTTCGACCGCGGCGGTTACATCTATCATGGGCGCGTGAAGGCGCTCGCGGAGGCCGCGCGCGAAGGCGGCCTGGAATTCTGAAAGGTACGTGAAGCATGGCGCGTGAAGAAGGCAGCAGTGGCGGCGAACGCCGTCGCAGGGACCGACGCGAAGACCGCGAGGAGCGCGACAGCGAGTTCGTCGACAAGCTCGTTCACATCAATCGCGTCGCGAAGGTGGTGAAGGGCGGACGCCGCTTCGGTTTCGCGGCGCTCGTCGTCGTCGGCGACCAGCGCGGCCGTGTCGGCTACGGCCACGGCAAGGCGCGCGAAGTGCCTGAGGCGATCCGCAAGGCGACCGACGAAGCCAAGAAGTCGCTGATCCGCGTGCCGCTCAAGGACGGCCGCACCCTGCATCACGAAGTGCGCGGCCATCACGGCGCGGGCAAGGTGGTCGTGCGTCCGGCGCCGGCCGGGACCGGCGTGATCGCTGGTGGACCCTTGCGCGCGGTGTTCGAGGCGCTCGGCGTCGGCGACGTGGTGTCCAAGTCGCTCGGCACCTCCAATCCCTACAACATGGTGCGCGCGGTGTTCGATGCGCTCCAGAACCAGCAGAGCCCGCGCATGGTCGCCCAGCGCCGCGGCCGCAGCGTCGCCGAGATCATCGCGCGCCGCGAAGGCCAGCGCGGCGAAGCGCAGGCGGCAGGAAGCTAAGCCATGGCAAAGGACGGCAGTAAAAAGACGCTCACGGTGCGCCAAATCCGCAGCCCGGCGCGCCGCCCGGCGGTGCAGGCGGCGACGTTGCGCGGCCTGGGGCTGGGCAAGATCCGCCGCGAGCGCACGCTCGAGGATACGCCCGCCGTGCGCGGCATGATCCGCTCGATCCAGCATCTGGTGGAAGTGGTGGAAGAGAAATAGCCCTTCGGAGCGCACCTCAGGGTGACGAAAGTACCCGTCGCGTCATCCTGAAATGCGAGCGACGCGGGCCCCGAAGGATAAAGGAAGTGTCGTTATGAAACTGAACGAAATCCGTAACAACGCGGGCGCGCACAAGCGAAAGCTCAAGGTTGGGCGCGGCTCGTCCTCCGGCCTCGGCAAGACGTCGGGCCGCGGCGTCAAAGGCGCCAAGGCGCGTACCGGCAACGCGGTCTACGGCTTCGAAGGCGGCCAGATGCCGCTGCACATGCGCATGCCAAAGCGCGGCTTCAACAACATCTTCGCAAACGATTTCTCCGAGGTGAACATCGGCCGGCTGCAAAAGGCGATCGACGACAAGCGCCTGGATGCGTCCGCGAAGATCACCGAAGACGTGCTGCGCAAAGCCGGTCTCGCGCACAAGAGCCGCGACGGCGTGCGCCTGCTCGGCAAGGGCGAGATCAAGGCGAAGCTCGACATCGAAGTGGCGGGCGCTTCCTCGGGCGCGCGCGCCGCCGTCGAGAAGGCGGGCGGCACCGTGACCACGACTTTCAAGAAGGCCGTCCACATGAACCGCAAGGGCGAGCCGGGCAAGCGCCGGCAGCGCCGCGCCAAGTCGGCGGAAAAGCGGGCCGCGCGGGCTTCAGGAACAGAATAAATTCTGTCATCCCCGGCGAGCCGCGCAGCGGTGGGGATCCAGATGGCTGACGCATCGTCGATGGAAAATGAGGGACACAACACCTACCTGATACGCCAAGCGGCGTCGCGACCTGGGTCCCCTTCCCCTCGCTTCGCTCGGCCGCGGATGACAAGGTAGAGTTGATCGTCAAGGATTTGGGACATGCCCTCTGCAGCGGAACAACTGGCCCAGAACTTCAATTTCGGCGCCATCGGCAAGGCGACGGAGCTGCGCCAACGCCTGCTCTTCACCCTGGGCATGCTGATCGTCGCACGCCTGGGGACCTATGTCCCGCTGCCCGGCATCGATCCCGCGCGCCTGGCGCAGGAGATGCAGCAGCATCAGGGCGGCGTGCTCGACGTTTTCAACGTCATGGCCGGCGGCGCCTTCGCGCGCATGGCGATCTTCGCGCTCGGCATCATGCCGTACATTTCGGCCTCGATCATCATGCAGTTGATGACCAGCGTCTTCCCCGAGCTCGACGCGCTCAAGAAGGAAGGCGAGGCCGGCCGCAAGATCATGAACCAGTACACCCGCTACGGCACGGTCGGGCTTGCCGGCGTCCAGGCCATCGGCGTGGCGATCGGCCTGGAGCATTACGGCAACGTGGTGATGGATCCGGGCTGGTTCTTCCGCATCTCGACGATGATCACGTTGACCGCGGGCACGATGCTTCTGATGTGGCTGGGCGAACAGATCACCAGCCGCGGCATCGGCAACGGTATTTCGCTCATCATCTTCGCCGGCATCGTGGCGCGCTTCCCGGCCTATTTCGGGCAGATCTTCGAGTCCGCGCGCACCGGCGCGATGTCGCCGCTTGCCGTCATCGTCCTGCTGGTCGGCGCTGTCGCGCTGATCACCGCCATAGTCTTCTTCGAGCGCGCGCAGCGAAGACTGCTGGTGCAATACCCCAAGCGCCAGGTCGGCAACCGCATGTTCGGCGGCGAGTCGTCGCATCTGCCGCTCAAGCTCAACGTCTCGGGCGTGATTCCGCCGATCTTCGCGTCGTCGATCCTGCTGATGCCGACCACTGTCGCGACGTTTTATGCGGCGAGCCTGCCCGGCTGGCTGCAGACCGTCGTCACCTATATCAGCCCGGGCCGTTGGGCCTACGAGGCGCTGTTCGCGCTGCTGATAATTTTCTTCTCGTTCTTCTACACCTCGGTGGTGTTTCCGCCGGACGAAACGGCCGAGAACCTGCGCAAATACGGCGGCTTCATTCCGGGCATCCGGCCGGGCAAGAAGACCGCCGAATACATCGACTTCGTGCTCACGCGCACGACGGTGGTCGGCGCGATCTATCTCGCGGTGGTCTGCCTGATCCCCGATTTCGCGCGCTCCGAGATTGCGCTCCAGCTCGGCGGCACCTCGATCCTCATCATGGTCAGCGTCACCATGGACACCGTGGCGCAAATCCAAAGCCATCTCATCGCGCAGCAATACGAAGGCCTCATCAAGAAGGCCAAGCTGCGCGGGGCGCGGCGCTAGGCACGGCCATGTGGGGGAAGGGGCCGTGAACATCGTCCTCTTCGGCCCGCCCGGCGCGGGCAAGGGAACGCAGGCGCGCATCCTCACGGAGCGCCGCGGCTGGCCCCAGCTTTCGACCGGCGAGATGCTGCGTGCCGCGGTGCAGAACGGTACGCCCCTCGGCAAACAAGTCGAAGCCATCCTCGCCAAGGGCGAACTCGTCACCGACGCCATCGTCATCGGCATCGTGGCCGAGCGCATCGACCGTCCCGACTGTGCCAAAGGCGCGGTGTTCGACGGTTTTCCACGCACGATCGCGCAGGCCGAAGCGCTCGACAAGATGCTGGCAGAGCGCGGCAAGAAGATCGATCTGGTCTTGGAGCTGAAGGTCGACGACGCCGCGCTCGTCCAGCGCGCGGAACAGCGCGTCAAGGAAGCTCAAGCCAAGGGGGAAGCGGCGCGATCCGACGATACGCCACAGACGCTGAAATACCGGCTCGAGGTTTACTATAAGAACACGGCGCCGCTGCTCGCCTTTTACAGCCGGCAAGGCAAGGTCGTGACCGTCGACGGCATGGCGCCGATCGAGACGGTGACCAAGGCCGTCGCCCGCGTCATCGACAGCAAGCGCGGCTGGTTTGCCCGCCTGATTGGCCGCTGAGCGCGACTGCGTTAGTATGGCCCCGGATCGGGATCGCTCATAAACCCGTCATGGCCGGGCTTGTCCCGGCCACCCATACTCACGGTATCAGACCGAGGTTATGGGTGGCCGCCACAAGGGCGGCCATGACGAATTGGGATTGGTCCATTCGGAACCGGGTCGGAATTGTGTCATGGAAGCGTCTCTCGCACTCGACGATCTGCGCCACGCCGCCGGCACCGGCGATGCTCCGGCGTCCACGGCACTCGCCTGGCGTCTGCTGACGGGACGCGATGCTCCGTTCGAGCCGCAAGAGGGCGCCGCGCTGATCGCCAAGGCGGCGGAGCAGGGCGATGCCGAGGCCATGGCCGTGATGGCGACGCTCAAGGGCGCCGGCGCCTGGACCGCGCAGAGCTGGCCCGAAGCGCTCGATCTCTTGCAGCGCGCCGCGGAAGGCGGCGCCGATGACGGCCGCCGGCAGCTCATCCTGCTGGCGCAGGACAAGTCGCTTGCCCAGCGCGCGCGGCAGGGCGAAGCGTCCGGCGGCATCTGGCGCGATCTGCGCCAGAGCATCGATCTCGAGAAGTGGGTGACGCCGGAACCGCCGCGCCAGGTCTGCGACTGGCCGAAGATCTGGCTGGCCGAAAAGCTGACGACGCCGGAGGTTTGCTCCTGGCTGATCTCGCGCAGCCTCGGCAAATACACGCCGTCGATGATGTTCAACGGCCAGCGCTCGGTGTTCCTGGCGACGCGCACCTGCAGCGATTTCGTCTTCACGCTCGCGGAAGGCGGCGTGATCATGCTCTTGCTGCGCACGCGCATCAGCCTGGTGACCAACCTCAAGCTCGAGCAGATGGAGCCGCCGCAGATCTTCCACTACGCGCTCGGCCAGGAGATCAAGGCGCACTACGACTCTCTCTACGACGGGGAGCATGCCTATGGCCGCGACGGCACCTATCAGGGCGACCGGCTGGCGACGCTGCTGCTTTACCTGAACGACGATTATGAAGGCGGCGACCTCGAATTCATGAAGGTCGGCTACCGCTACAAGGGCAAGAGCGGGGACGCGATCTTCTTCGCCTCGATGCGCGAGGGCAAACCCGACCGCCAGAGCCTGCACGGCGCAGGCCCCATCACCAAAGGCGAGAAATATATCCTCTCGCAATGGATCCACGACCGCCGCTTCGGGGCGTAGATTTCCGTTGTAGATCAATAGCTTGGATTCGTCCTTATTGTGTTGACAGATGGTTTCGCATGAGTAGTATCCGCGCCCTTGGCGCGCCTCCCATCCCAAGAAACTGGCGGTTTCGGCCGGGACGGGTTCGGCGCTGCTTGCGTTGAAATGTTAACGAATTCAGACACTTAGTCGAGGATCCCCGTGGCTCGCATCGCCGGCGTCAATATTCCAACCCAGAAGCGGGTCGAAATCGGCCTGCGCTATATCCATGGAATCGGCCCGGCCAAGGCCAGGGAAATCATGGAAAAGGTCGGCATCGCGCCGGAGCGCCGCGTCCATGACCTGACCGACTCGGAGGTCATCCAGATCCGCGAAGTCATCGACCGCGACTATCTGGTCGAAGGCGACCTGCGCCGCGAAGTGGCGATGAACATCAAGCGGCTGATGGATCTCGGCTGCTATCGCGGTCTGCGCCACCGCAAGGGTTTGCCGGTGCGCGGTCAGCGCACGCACACCAATGCGCGCACGCGCAAGGGTCCCGCCAAGGCGATTGCCGGCAAGAAGAAGGTGACGAAGTAACATGGCAAAGGCCGCCGGCGCTGCACGCACGCGCAAGAAGGAAAAGAAGAACGTCGTGGTCGGCGTGGCGCATGTCGCCGCGACCTTCAACAACACGATCATCACCATCACCGATGCCACCGGCAACGCCGTGTCGTGGTCTTCGGCCGGCATGATGGGCTTCAAGGGTTCGCGCAAATCGACGCCCTATGCCGCCCAGGTCGCCGCCGAAGACGCCGCCAAGAAGGCGATGGAACACGGCATGCGCACCTTGGAGGTGGAGGTCAGCGGGCCGGGTTCGGGCCGCGAATCCGCGCTGCGCGCGCTGCAGACGGTGGGTCTCACCGTGACGTCGATCCGCGACGTGACGCCGATCCCCCACAATGGCTGCCGGCCGCCCAAGCGCCGCCGGGTCTAGTTTCGAGAGCATCGCAAAAACCGTCGAACGAAAGGACGCGCGCTCTCCGCGTCCGGGAAACGATGGAGACGATATGTTTCAGAAGAACTGGCAGGAACTGATCAAGCCGCAAAAGCTGCGTATCGAGGCGGGTCACGAGCCCGGCAAGCAGGCGACCATCGTCGCCGAGCCGCTCGAGCGCGGCTTCGGACTCACCCTCGGCAACGCGCTGCGCCGCGTGCTGCTGTCCTCTCTGCAGGGCGCGGCCGTGACTTCGATCCAGATCGAGGGCGTACTGCATGAATTCTCTTCGATCGCCGGCGTGCGCGAGGACGTGACCGACATCGTGCTCAACGTGAAGCAGATCGCGCTGCGCATGCATGCGGAAGGCCCCAAGCGCCTGTCGCTGCGCAAGCAGGGACCGGGCGAGGTGACGGCGGGCGACATCGCCGCCGTCGCGGATATCGAGATCCTCAATCCCGACCTTGTGCTCTGCACGCTGGACGAAAAGGTCGAGTTCCGCATGGAGCTGACGGTCGCGACCGGCAAAGGCTATGTGCCCGCGGACCGCAATCGCCCCGAGGACGCGCCGATCGGATTGATCCCGGTCGACAGTCTGTTCTCGCCGGTCAAGAAAGTCTCCTACAAGGTCGAGAACACCCGCGAAGGGCAGATCCTCGACTACGACAAGCTCACCCTGTCGGTCGAAACCAACGGCGCGGTCACGCCCGACAACGCCGTCGCCTATGCCGCGCGCATCCTTCAGGACCAGCTCCAGATCTTCATCAACTTCGAGGAGCCGCGCGAGCGCGTCGCCGAGGAGCACAAGCCCGATCTCGCCTTCAATCCGGTGCTGCTCAAAAAGGTCGACGAGCTCGAGTTGTCGGTGCGTTCGGCGAACTGTCTCAAGAACGACAACATCGTCTATATCGGCGATCTCATCCAGAAGACCGAAGCCGAGATGCTGCGCACGCCGAATTTCGGCCGCAAGTCCTTGAACGAGATCAAGGCGGTGCTCGCCGAAATGGGCCTGCATCTCGGCATGGAAGTGCCGGGCTGGCCGCCGGAGAACATCGAGGACCTGGCGAAGCGGTACGAGGATCAGTACTAACTCGGTGTCATCCCGGAAGCCGCGCGAAGCGGGGCTATCCGGGACCCACCGGGACATCGTTGAAGTGGGTCCCGGCTCTGCGCGATGCCGAAGCATCGCTTGGCCGGGATGACAAATGGGGTAATGTGACATGCGTCATCGCAATGCGGGCCGTAAGCTCAACGTCACCACGCAGCATCGTCACGCCATGTTCGCCAACATGGCCGCGGCGCTGATCAAGCACGAGCAGATCAAGACCACGCTGCCCAAGGCCAAGTCGCTGCGCCCGGTGGTGGAGAAGCTGGTCACGCTGTCGCGCCGGGGGGGCTCAGACCTTCATGCGCGCCGCCAGGCGCTGGCGCAGATCCGCGACGAAGCGCAGGTCAAGAAGCTGTTCGACGTCCTGGGCCCGCGCTATGCGGGCCGCCCGGGCGGCTACACCCGCGTGCTCAAGGCCGGGTATCGGCATGGCGACAACGCGCCGATGGCCTTCATCGAATTCGTCGACCGCGATCCCGAGGCCAAAGGCCTGGATTCCGGCTCCGTCGAGGTGGGTAACGAGGAAGCAAGCGAGGGGTAAGCTTCAGGGCTTCATAAAAAGGTAAGGCTCACAAAGCCGCCCTCATGAACCCGGCCCGAATTGCAAGCTTCAATTGCACGCCTCCTGATTCTGCCATATCGTGCCCTCATAAGAGGGGGACGGAATGGACGGCGCTCGCGTTGCCACTTTTGCTGCTGTGGTGCTTTTGATTGCGGGTCCGGCGCAGGCGGCCGGAATCATCAAAGGGCCGGCAAACATGTGCGTCACTGCACAGCCCTCTAGCCAAGCCAGGGTCACGGCGCAGACCTGCAATCTCAGCGACCAGAAGCAGAAGTGGGAGTACGTCGCAAGCAAAAGCGAGCTTCGCATGAGCAGCGCAAACGGTCTGTGCATGGACGTGGCGGGCGGTCTCGCGCCCAAGGGCAGCGTCATCGTCTATCAATGCCATGGCGACGTGAACCAGCGCTGGCGGACCGAGCAGCACGAGGTCAATATCGGGAAAGGAAAGTTCTGCCTCAACCTGCCGGCGTTCACCGTCGGCACCCAGTTCAACATCGACTTTTGTAACGGAAGCGCGAACCAGGCATTGGCCTACCAAGCCGTTACTCAATGACGCGAAAGCAAGGTTGATGTAATCTCTGTTTTAACTTGGCAAAATACAAAAAGCGGCTCGTGAGGGCCGCCCTTTTTTTGTGATTAGGATTCCAGAGGATGAACCGTTCAATTTTGCTGACTGCTTGCTGTGTCGTCTCGCTCGGGATTGCTGGAGCGGAGCTTACGTTCGCGGCGCCACCGCGGCCGTCTGCGCATGCCTTGCTTTCAACTCCGCAACCGATGGTGCCGCAATCGATGACGCAGGTGAGCCTCACCTTCGCACCCGTCGTCAAACGCGTGGCGCCCGCCGTGGTCAATGTCTATACGCGCAGCGTCGTCCAGGCGCCGGTCAATCCGTTCTTCAGCGATCCGTTCTTCCGCCAGTTCTTCGGCGGCGGCGGCTTGAGCCGCGAGCGCGTGCAGCAGTCGCTCGGCTCCGGCGTGATCGTGCGCAGCGACGGCACCATCATGACCAACAACCACGTCATCCAGGGCGGTACCGACATCGTCGTGGCGCTCGCCGACAAGCGCGAGTTCAAGGCGAAAGTCCTGCTCGCCGATCCGCGCACCGATCTTGCGATCCTCAAGATCGACACCCATGGCGAAGCGCTGCCGACGCTGCCCTTCGCGGACAGCGACCGGGTGCAGGTCGGCGACCTCGTGCTCGCGGTCGGCGATCCCTTCGGCGTCGGCCAGACGGTGACGATGGGCATCGTCTCGGCGCTTGCGCGCACGCAGGTCAGCGCCTCGGACTATCAGTTCTTCATCCAGACCGATGCGGCGATCAATCCCGGCAATTCCGGCGGCGCGCTGGTGACGACGGACGGCAGGCTCGCCGGCATCAATACCTCGATCGTCTCCAACTCGGGCGGATCGGTGGGAATCGGCTTCGCCATTCCGTCGAACATGGCGCGCCGGGTCCTCGAGGGATCGGGTGGAGGCGGTCTGCGTTTGGCCTGGTTCGGCGCGAACGGCCAGGCCGTGACCAACGAGATCGCGCGCAGCATGGGCTTGGCGCGGCCGGGCGGTGTTCTGCTGAAAGACGTCTATCCGGGCGGCCCGGCGGCGGAGGCGGGACTGAAGGTCGGCGAGGTGGTGCTCGCCGTCGATGGCATTCCCGTCGACGACATGCAGGCGCTCAATTATCGCATCGCGACTCACAAGCCGGGGGACACTTCGACCATGAAGGTCGAGCAGAACGGCCAGGTCCGCGACCTGACGGTCAAGCTCTCGCTTCCGCCGGACGCGCCGCGCATGTTGACCACGATCGGCGGACGCAATCCGCTGACAGGCGCGCGGGTCGAGAATCTATCGCCAGCGGCAGCGCTCGACCTTCAGATCGAGCCCACCGCCACCGGTGTCGCGGTGGTCAATGCAGGCCTCTCCATCGCCGCCAATCAGGGCTTCCAGCCCGGCGATATCATCCGTTCGGTCAACGGTCAGGCGATCCACAATGTGCCGGAGCTGCAGCGCGCTCTGGTGCAGGCTGGCGGCCATTGGGACATGGTGATCGACCGCAACGGACGCCGGCTGACGCTCAGCGTGGACGGATAGTCTATGATGGGGGCATGAGCGATCTCTTCGAGGCCGGTGGGCTGCCGGACGATGCCCCGCGTCCGCTGGCGGACCGGCTTCGCCCCAAGACCTTGGCCGAAGTCGTCGGTCAAGATCACCTCATCGGCAGGGACGGCCCGATCGGACGCATGGTTGCGGCGCGCCGGCCACATTCGATCGTCCTCTGGGGCCCGCCGGGCACGGGCAAGACCACGATCGCGCGGCTGCTGTCGTCGGCGTTCAAGCTGCACTTCGAGCAGCTCTCCGCCGTGTTTTCGGGTGTTGCCGACCTCAAGAAGGCATTCGATGCGGCGCGCGTGCGGCGCAAGACCGGGCAGGGTACGCTGCTCTTCGTCGACGAAATCCATCGCTTCAACCGCAGCCAGCAGGACTCGTTCCTGCCGGTGGTCGAGGACGGAACGGTCGTCCTCGTGGGTGCGACGACCGAGAATCCGTCGTTCGAACTGAACGGCGCGCTGTTGTCGCGCGCACAGGTGCTTGTGCTCAGGCGGCTCGACGATGCGGCGCTGGAAGCCCTGATCGAACGCGCCGAGGCGTACTTTGGCCGCAATCTCCCGCTCACCGACGACGCGCGCGCGTCGCTGCGCGCCATGGCCGACGGCGACGGACGCTATCTGCTCAACCTGGTCGAAGAGCTTGCAGCGGTCGAAATCGCCGAACCGATCGACACGGCTGCGCTCGTCGCAGTCGTGCAGAAGCGCATGCCGCTGTACGACAAGTCGCGGGAGGAGCACTACAATCTCATCTCGGCATTGCACAAATCGATCCGCGGCTCCGATCCCGATGCGGCGCTCTATTGGCTGGCGCGGATGCTGGCGGGCGGCGAGCAGCCGCTCTATATCGCGCGCCGCCTCGTGCGCGCGAGCGTCGAAGACGTCGGGCTCGCCGATCCGCAGGCCGTGGTGCAGGCGCTGGCGGCGAAGGATGTTTACGATTTTCTGGGCAGCCCCGAAGGCGAGATCGCGTTGGTGCAATGCGTGCTCTACCTCGCCAGCGCGCCGAAATCGAACGCGGTGTACAAAGCACATGGCGCGGCGAAACGCGCCGCCGAGGAGCACGGCTCGCTGATGCCGCCGGCCCACATTCTGAACGCGCCGACAAAGCTGATGAAGAACCTGGGTTACGGCAAAGGCTACGAATACGATCACGAAGCCGAAGAAGGTTTTTCCGGCCAGAATTATTTCCCGGACGGCATGGAGCGCCAGAGCCTTTACCGTCCTAAGGATACCGGCTTCGAGCGCGAGGTCGCCAAGCGACTGGAATATTGGGCAAAGCTGCGCGAGAAGAAATCCGCGCGTTGAACGAGCCGCCGCCGCGCCGGTCGCGGCGGCGGTGCTCCGTCACGGAAGCGGCTGGATTTCCCCGACGATGTGGCTCAGCCCCTGACCGTCGGACGTTCCCAGGAACTGTCCGGGGGCGCTTCCCGACTGATGGCACGAGAAGCAATTGCTGCCTTGCGCGAAGGTTTCCATCGTCGTGTTGGCGAGCACGTTGGTGCCGACCTGGGGCGCCGTGATGCCGCCGAAGATCCGCCAGGTCGACCCGGTCATGATGTAATTGGCCCGCACATCGCCTGCCGCGAGATTGGTCTGCACGGCGTGATCGGCCGCGATCACCTCGGTGTTCGAGCCGCTGTTGTTGCCGGCCATGCCCCAGGGGAATTCGCGCTGCACATCCGTCGGCCCGATCGTATTGCCGGAGAGCGCATCGATCTCCGGCGGCGTGGGCACGTCATTGTATTGCTGCCGCGCATTGATCGGCGTCGCCGGAGTGTTGGTCGACGACAGCAGCCACGGCCCGGTTTCGGTCGGCCCGCTCTCGTTCGACGAGGCGCCGTTGTAGGTATAGCTGGCGGCGGGCGCGTTGCACTTGTGCTCGAAGGTCGCCCAGATCATCTCCGGATGGCCGTGGACGGTATTGGCCGGGTTGGTCGAGCCCGTGCTGCCCACCACATGCATGCCGATCATTGCCAGGGTTACGGTCTTGGTACCGGTCTTGGGCCACACCGTGGTACTGGTTTGATCGTAGGTCGGGATCGTCGCCTTCATGGTGATGTAGGTGCATCCTGCGGGCAGGCTGGTCGCCTCCACCCAAGCCGTCTTGAGCTCCATCGTCAAAGCCTCCGGATCGGGGAACGACGATACGCCTTTGGTCGCGGCGTAGGACTGGATGGGCGTCTCGTCGGCGGCCGAAATCGGGAACCGCGTGGCGGAGATCGCGCCGGCCGCGAGGCCCGAAGCGAAATAGCCGTACACGTCGTTGACTTCGAGCGTATAGTAGACCAGCGACGACTTCTGCGCCATCAGCACGCCGGTGTCGGCTTCGGCCTGCTCGGCCTCGAGGAAATCGCCGAAGATGTTGAAGAAGACGATATGTCCGTCGAGCGTGAATTTCTGAATCTCGGGGATGTTCTGGTTGTCGAGCCGCTGCTCGCGCTTGCGCAGGAAGTCGATCTTGCGGCCGTCCGGATCGAACAGTGCGGGCGGCCCGCCGTTCTTCGAAAACTCGGCGCGCTGGATCTCGACCTGCTTGCCCTGAACGTCTTGAATCATCGGCAGCTTGCGGGCGCTGAACAGGGTCGGCGCCAGTTCGAAGAACTGGCCCGTCCGCCGGTCCTGGAGGAGCGGGAGTTCATGCGCGCCTTTCTGCAGATCGCGCAGCTGCAGCATCACCGGCAGCCCGGCGTGATGGGCGATGAGCGTGCGATGATGCGCGCTGTCTTCCGGCGAAACGTCGAAGAATGCGGGAGAGGCGAAGATGCGCCCGCCACCGCCGCCATAGCTCGGCGGCGTGGGCGAAGTCAGCCACAGGAACATCCGCTCCGACCATACATAGAAGTCGCAATTGGGATGATCGGGAAAATTGATGCTGTCGGCCGGCGTCACTTCGCCGTCGAGTGTGATGGAGCCGGATTTGAACCACGTCGCCATCGTCGCAGCCGAGATCGTGCAGGTGCCGGCGTTGGCGACATCGGCCGGGACTTGGCTCCCCGACGGACCGCAGGAAGCGGAAAGAAGAGAGACGGCGGCAAGGAGCAAAGCCTTGGCGGCCGGGCGCGCGGCAAGCGCGCGCAGGATCGGATCGCGCATTTCGTTTCCCCAACGACGGTTAAACCTCAGCAGGTTCTATTGATGGATGAAAATAGATCATTGTCAACCTTTGATAAGAGAAGGTGCAGGAAGCACGCGCAGTCGGGGCGCCACAAAAAGGCAATGAATTCAGTAATATGCTTAGGAAAGTTGCGTTGCTTGATGTTCTAGTCCAATTCGCGTTCCCGTGCCGCGAACCATGCCAAAGCATCGCTCCGGGCGCCCGCGGCCAAGTGAACCCAGTGGCTGTTCCGAATGGTCTTGGAGCGATCGCGCCCCCACCAGGTTTCGTGCACGAGGAGAAGCTTCCACGGTCTTCGTGACTTGCGCTCCAGCTCGTGAGTCACGATCTGGAAAGATAGCGCCGACCAGTGGACATGACGCTGCCTGCGCCACTGCACGCCCTCGACTTCCCATTGGTCCCGGTCGCGGTCGCGGTTGCTGGCCGCGGCAAGGCGCGAGAACAGGTTGAAGAAGGCATTGTCTCCGAGGCGCATCGTCAGCCGTGCCTGCGCTCCTTGCCGTACTGCAGCACCTTGACCTTTTCGAGCGTCACCAGCCCGCTTCCCATGATGCGGTCGAGAACCGGCAGAAAGGCATCGATCTTCTCTTCGCTGTCGACGATCTCGATCACGAAGGGCAAGTCCTCCGAAAGGCGCAGGATTTTCGCGGTGTGGACTCGGCTGGAGTGACCGAACCCCATTGGTCCCCGCAGCACGGTAGCTCCCGCGAGCTGGGCTTCGCGCGCCTTCATGACGATGGTTTCATAGAGGGGTTTGCCTTCCGCACGGTCGGCTTCGCCCAGAAAAACGCGAAGAAGCACGGCGTCCTTGGGAACCTGCATGGCTAAATCCCCCTGACCTGGTTGAGCGCTGCGGCAAAAATCGAACCCATCCAAACGAAAAGCAGGCAGACCGCGACGGATCCGGCGATGTTGCCTCCTGCATAGAGCCACTCTCCGTCATTGGCCAAATTCAGAGTCTGCAGGCTGAACGAGGAGAAGGTCGTGTATCCCCCGCAGATGCCCACCATGACGAATTGGCGCACGGTCGCGTTGACGAGCAGGCGACCGCCGGGACCGCTCAACGTGGCAAAAAAGCCGATGATGAAGGAGCCCGTGGCGTTGACGACGAAGGTGCCCCACGGAAATGTTTGTCCAAAGGCGTTGGCGATCAGCCCGGAAAGAAAATAGCGCGCCACGCTGCCGAGAGCGCCGCCGATGGCCACTGCGAAGTACATCTGGAAGGGCATGACTCGTTCCCACAGCGCGTGAAGTGCCGGCACTATGCCGCGATTCGAGCGGATGGAATCGCTCATGGTTCCTCGCCCGCCACGGCCTCGACCTCCTTAACCGCTTCGATGTCGGCGAGCTCCTTGAACTCGGGCTGGAACCAGGTCTGGGCGATGAGCGTCGGCACGACGGCGCTGCCGATAACCGCCGTCACCAGGACGGTATATTGCGTCTGGCTGATGATGTGATTGGAAAGGCCGAACAGAGCCGAGATCGAGCCGAAGGTCAGGCCCGTCGACATCATCAAGGTCGTGTACATGCCCTCGCGCTTGTCGAATTCATGATAGCGCGTGAGTGGCAGGATGCCGATGAATTTCGTCGCCATCTTGATGGCGAGGAAGATCGCGATCAGGCCCGCCGCCGTGACCACCGTTTCCGCGATCACAAGCGAGCCTGCCTTCAGGAAATAGAACGGGGTCAGGATTGAAAAGGCGATGATGCGCATGCGGTGAGAGAGTTCCTGCTCGGATAGAAAGGTCGGCGCCAAGGCCATCCCGACGAGATAGGCCGGCAGCACGGCTTCGCTTCCCGCCACGCTCGCCAGCCCGCCAAGTCCGAGAAGGATGAGCGACACGAATTTGGTTTGCGGCTCGCTGACGCGGTTGCCGAGACTCTTGAACATCCAAGGCGCATAGCGCGCCAGCGCGACAATTACCGCTGCCGTGATCGCGCCGAACAAGAGCAGCCACAAATCGTAGTGCGCGAACACGATGCCGAGGGCAAGCACGGTTCCCAGGTCGTTGATGAAACAGGCCGCCAGGATGATTTTGCCGATCTCGGTCTTGTTGAAACCGGTTTCCACCATCACGGCGTAGACGACCGCGACCGAAGTGGTGGAAAGCGAAATGCCGGCGATTTGCGCCTGCGGCCAGGGCCAGCCGAGCGCGAAATGAGCGTAGGCGAGCACGCCGAAATAAGGCGCGAAGAAGCCCATGATGCCGATCGACATGCTCGACCAGAAATGTTTCCTCACGATGCGCGGATCGATTTCCGTTCCCGCCAGGAAGGTGAGCAGGATGGCCCCGAAGCCGGCGAGGAAGTTGACCCAATCGGCGATGTGCAGGCCGATGACGTTGCCGGCGATCGCGCCCACCACGATTTCGATCAGGGCGACCGAAACCGCCACGCGCACGGAAATCAAAGATGCAAGAAGCGCCAGGCCGAGCCACAGCGCGGAATCGAGCCAAACGTTCGCCAA
>Ga0335083_10002602_pt1 | contig 23720 bp, 25 predicted proteins | sample Lox_Sample_42_FD_206716 | JGI IMG/M metagenome (GOLD analysis project Ga0335083, IMG submission 206716) | Soil microbial communities from Loxahatchee National Wildlife Refuge, Florida, United States - Lox_Sample_4.2 | ecosystem: Environmental > Terrestrial > Soil > Wetlands | place: USA...
GATCTTGTAAATCCAGAGTCATAATTTTTTATTTTAACCACGCCTCCGCGGCTATAATTTCTTTCTCTCCAATATCGAAAAATCATTCTCTTCTCTTACAATTGTATTTTTCAATATTCCTAACCCTTCAATCTCCATTTCAATTTCATCACCTTCCTGCAGCCATTGTTCAACGTATTCCGGATTGTTGAGTCTGCCTGTTCCATTTAGCTCCAGTAAACATCCTGTTCCAACCGTACCGCTGCCAATAATATCTCCGGGATACAAATCCACGCCATAAGAAGCACGTTCAATGATTTCAGCAAAAGTCCAGTCCATATCCGATAAATTACCATCACTCAATTCTCTTCCATTGACTCTACATTGCATTCTTAAATTCCAATTCAGGCCTGTATGACCTCGTTTGCAGGGAACTTCAAATTCCTGCAATTCATCCAGTGTGACGAGCCAGGGACCTGTGACCGTTGCAAAATCTTTTCCTTTTGCAGGCCCGAGATTCAACAGCATTTCCTCTCCCTGCAAAATTCTTGCGCTCATATCATTCATGATCATCAGTCCGCCGATATATTCATCTGCTTCTTCAGCAGGAATATTGCGGCCATGTTTGGAAATCACAATTGCGGCTTCGAGTTCGAAATCCAGTTTTTTTAAATGATCGGGCATGCATAGAATATTTCCTGGTCCCTGAATGCTGTGATGATTTGTAAAATAGAAAACAGGAAATTGATCAAATTCGGGAATCATCGGAACATTCCGGTTACGTCGTGCTGCGGCTACATGTTGCCGAAAGGAATAGGCATCACGACATGAACTAGGGAAAGGAACAGGCGCAATGACCTGCACTGAATCATAGGGTATTCCTTTTTCTGCAGAAATTTTTCCTTCCTCAATAGAGATTTTTCCACCTTTTACCATCGACAAACAATCTTCCCAATAATTCAGGAACATAGTCATGGTATTAGGGAGATCCGGATGAATGAATTCTGTATCGAATAATAAATTATTTACCAGGATAGCCAACTGATCCTGTCCGTCTTTCAAATAAGAAACCAGTTTCATTAATAAATATTTGAGATTGTATTGTAAAAGCAGTCAAAGATAAAAGAAAACTCAGCAGCCATATGGAATATGCAATGCAATAAATCAATATATTCATAAAAAATTCAGACTGTTTTGATCGTTCGGCTATGAAATATTTATTATTGATATTTCCATCTCTTTTTTTGCAAGTCGTATCTGCACAAACTAAGACGGATGATTTTCTGAAAAACTTAATATGGGAACAAGCCTCCCCGCAACTAAAGACAGTTCTTCAGAACCCCGATTCCTTCCGTTACCAGATTATTTATACAAGGATTGACAGAGATGAGAAAAATCGGCCTCATTTTTTTAATTTTTATGATCGTGTGGATCGCAATTTGTATTTCAATCCGGCTTCCACTGTAAAAATGCCCCTTGCCTTTCTTGCCCTGGAAAAAATTAATGGACTGAAGAAATATGGGGTTAATAAATTTTCGACAATGCTAACGGACAGTTCCTACGCCGGACAAACTTCAGTTATGAATGATACAAGTGCCGCCGATAAATTTCCATCGGTGGCTCAATATATCCGGAAAATATTTCTTGTCAGCGATAATGATGCATATAACCGTTTATATGAATTCATCGGCCCAAAATATATCAATGAACGATTATGGCAGATGGGATACAAAGATATTCGTATCACCAGGCGATTTGTTGCGGCAAATGAAGATCAGAACAGACATACTAACTCTATTCGGTTTATGGAAAATGGAAAACTATTGTATCAAAAGCCGCCTGCATACAATGATTTGAGTTTTGATTTCAGTAAAAAGGTTTTGATCGGGAAAGGCCATTGGGATTCAAAAGACAGCCTGATCCAATCACCCATGGATTTTACGACACATAATAATCTTCCGCTGGAAGATCTGCAGCAGATTTTGCAATCCGTTTTATTTCCAGCTTCTGTTCCGGAAAAACATCGTTTTAAATTGAATGCGGATGATTATGCTTTTTTGTATCAATACATGTCGGAATATCCCTCCGAAAGCAGTTTTCCCCATTACGATGATTCAGTTTATTTTAACAGCTACACAAAATTTTTTCTTTTTAAATCAGGGAGAAAATCCATTCCATCCTATATCAGGATATTCAATAAGCCCGGATGGTCTTATGGGTTTTTGACAGATGTAGCCTATATCGTGGATTTCAAAAATAAAATTGAATTCATGTTAAGTGCAGTCATCTATGTGAACAGTGACGGGATATTGAATGATGACAAGTATGAGTATGAAGAAACGGGGTATCCCTTCTTTAAAGAAATAGGAGAAATTATTTATCAATATGAATTGGAAAGGCAAAGAAAATACCTGCCTGATCTGGCAGGATTTCAAATGAAATACAATTAATATTCGCCGGTCCTTATCCATTGTAAAATGGCCGATTTCATGGCTCAATTGTTCGGATTTTGACCGGTTATTCGTATTTTTGTTACCCAATTGGACGGATCATGAAGTTTGAAAAAATACATAATAAAGGACAGGCCCAATTATTCAGGAATCATTATCTGGAGATGATGACAAAGACACACCCGCTTGTGATCTGGGGAATGTATCTTCCTGTTATTGTTTATTCTTTATACCTGGCTCATTTCCAATTTGATTATACAGCTGGCCGGGTTGTGCTGACCTTTTTGGGAGGAATGTTATTCTGGACATTATTCGAGTATATCATGCACAGGTTTGTCTTTCACTGGACAGCCGAAAGCAAAGGGGCACAGAAAATTGTTTATGTAATGCATGGTAACCACCATCATTTTCCCAGGGATAAAGAGAGATTGTTCATGCCTCCTGTTCCGAGCCTGATCCTTGCTTCCGTCATTTTTTTCATCATGTACCTGCTGATGGGTAAAAATGTATTTATGTTTTTCCCTGGTTTTTTACTGGGATATCTTTTATATGGAAGCATGCATTATGCTATTCATGCATGGAATCCTCCTTTCAAGTGGATGAAGCCCCTATGGCGCAATCATCACCTTCACCACTATAAAGACGATCACAAAGGATTTGGCGTAAGCACTACCATCTGGGATCGAGTCTTCGGTACTATGTTTGACCTGGCAAAAGAAAAAGAGGATAAGGAAAAAGTGAAGGAATTGATGTTCAAATAGGCTATGGTATTACCATCTTTCTTCCCCGGATTCTTCATTCTTTGATTTAAAGTCTTTTCTCGTTTGCATTTTCTGAATTTGTCTTTCAATAATCAGAGAAGCTATGAGTTTGCCTGCATCTTCATCCTGTTTTTCTTTCAGCAAAGATTTCAATTTCGATTCATTTACATCTACGGTATACAATAACCTGATTAGTTTATTAAAATCATGTTGAATCAGAAAATGGATCTCTTCGGATAGCTTATCCGTTAATTCTTCGATGGTAAAATGTTTATTAATTTGTAGCGACCATTCATTTTCCAGGTAAGATATTATTTGTTGATTTGTGTTCATAGTTGATCTCAATAATGTTCAATCACTCCCAATCCGAATAATGCAAAATCATATTTTACTGGGTCATCCTTATCTAATTTAGACAAATGATTTGTCAATTCCAGAGCCGCCTGCCAATCGGTCTGATTACGTGTCAGAAGACCGAATTTTTTTGATACCCTCGCCACATGCAGATCAATCGGACAAATCAACTGAGAAGGCTGAATTTTTTTCCAAATACCAAAATCAACACCTTTGGCATCATTGCGCACCATCCATCGGAGAAACATATTTAATCTTTTACAGGAAGATTTTTTTTGGGGTGAAGCAATATGCTTATGTGTCCGCGCAGGCGCATCCCGCAATGAAAAAAAATACTGGTAGAAACCGTTTAATGAAGCTTCAACTGTATTCTCTTCCTTCATTAAAATATTCTGTAAAAAAGCATTTTCCAAAGAAGAATATTTCTGATAATGATATTGGAAGAAATGAATAAAATAAAGCAGATCCGTGGGGTTGAATGTGCGATGTTTAAAGTTCAATAATTTTTTTAGTTCTCTGTCGCTGTGGCCCAGGCAAAATGCATATGGAGAATTATCCATCAGAGTCATCAGCTCTTTTGTCTTTTGAATGATGGTTGTCCGGTTGCCCCAGGAAAAAATGGCAGCAAAAAAACCGGCGATTTCGATGTCCTGTTTTTTGGTGAATTGATGAGGAATGCTGATTGGATCATTCAATATAAAGGAAGGCTGATTATACTCCTCAAATTTCCTGTCAAGAAATTCTTTTAAATGCCGGATATACATTGATGAAAGTTAGTAAAGTCAGAAAGTCAATAAAGAAGGAAAGTCCGGAGTAGATTTTTTATAAACCAATCTTCTTTCGCTCTTTCGGACTCCGGACTTCCGCACTGATTTACCCCAGTACTTTTTTCAGGTCTTCAATCAAATCATCTGCATCTTCAATACCCACACTTAATCTGATCAAAGAGTCACTCAACCCGTTTTTAATTCTTTCTTCACGGGGAATGGAAGCATGAGTCATGGAAGCAGGGTGATTGATTAATGATTCAACCCCACCCAGACTTTCGGCGAGTGAAAATAATTTTGTAGATGAGAGAACTCTTTTTACTTCTTCATCTTTTTTGTTTTTCAATTCGAAACTCATCATGCCTCCAAAATCGCGCATTTGCTTTTTTGCAATGGAATAACCGGGATGATCTTCGAAACCGCACCAATACACTTTTTCAATCTTTGAATGATTGCGAAGAAAGGAAGCAATTTTTCTTCCATTCTCGCAGTGTCTTTGCATTCGCACATGAAGGGTTTTAATACCTCTTAATACCAGGAAGCAATCCTGCGGACCGGGAACAGCGCCGCAACTTTTCTGGAGAAAATATAATTTCTCTCTTAGTGTTGCATCATTCATTACCAGACAACCATGAATGACATCACTGTGACCTCCTAAATATTTTGTAGCTGAATGCAAAACGATATGTGCGCCAAAGTCCAGTGGGTTTTGAAGATATGGAGAAGCAAATGTATTATCCACGCATACCATAATATGATCCTTACTGGCAATCGAAACAACGGCTTCAATGTCAATGATGCTCATTAAGGGATTGGTGGGAGTTTCCAGCCAGATTAGTTTAGTATTCTGATTGATATATTTAGAAATATTATTTGAATCCTGCATATTGATGTAGTGAAACTTTATTCCAAACTTTTCAAACACTTTAGTAAATAAACGATAAGTTCCTCCATACATATCATTTCCGGCAATGACTTCATCTCCTGGCTGAAGTAATTTAATAACAGCATCTGTTGCAGCTACGCCGCTGCTGAAACACAATCCGTATTTGCCATTTTCAATTGCAGCCAATGCTTCTTCGAGAACTTTACGAGTAGGGTTTTGTGAACGCGCATACTCATAACCTTTATTTTGTCCAGGCGCAGATTGAACATAAGTAGAAGTCTGATAGATCGGAGTCATAATAGCTCCTGTTGAAGGATCCGGCTCCACGCCAGCATGAATAACCTTTGTAGCAAATTTCATTTGTATCTTTTTAATAAGCTGCAAAGATCAAGAAAATGTGCGGATGTGCAAATGTGCAGATGTGCGAATTAATTCTCATATCTGCACATCGGCAAATTTGCAAATCAAATTCCGCCTTTCCAGTTTAACAAAAACTTAACCCCTTAAAGAAAATATCATGCAACATTGCCTGATCTCTTATTTGCATTGCTTTATTCCTGTTTTTACAGCCTTGAGTAGTCATCAATGAAGAACTCCCTCTGTTTTTTTTGTGATCAGAAAAAAAAATTTTACCGGGCATGTATATTGGCTTGGCTTGTCTTTTAGTGAAGAATACTTTTATGTGCACAATCAAATTTTTTATCAAAAAAGTATAGCCATGAAAAAGAGTGTTATTCTATCCATTAGCCTTCTGTTGGTGGGCCTGGGTGCTTTTGCCATTGCAACAGTCGATGAGAAAGTATTAAAAACCTTCAAAGAAACATTTCCCAAGGCCGAACAGGTAAGATGGGAAGAATTTTCTGATAATTATGTGGTGAATTTTGTAGATATGGGCATCAGGGAACGCATTAGTTATGATAAGGATGGAAATTTCCTTAGTGCGACCAGGTATTACACTGAACAAAACCTACCCTTAAATATACTCTGCAAAATCAGAAAAAAATACCCTAACCAGACAGTTTTTGGAGTAACTGAAGTAGATACGGATGCCAGTGTTGATTATTATATAAAACTGGAAGATGATGCAAATTGGACTACAATTAAATCCGACAGTGGCGGAAATCTTCAGTTAGTTGAAAAATACAAAAAGGCCCAGGAGAACTAATCTCTAAAATGACTTTCCAAAAGTTTTGTGAAAACTATTTGGTTTTGAATTTCCGGCAAACTTTTGGAAAGTTCATTCGTAATGAAAGAAGACAGCATGCTAATCATGTCTGCACCAATCTAAATATAAATACCTCTTTCCCGAATCGGTTCCTGCTAATCTTCCCTGCTTCCTGTCTTTGGCGAATGCCTGCTTAAAATGTTTGATAAAACCTGCTGTTAAAAGTCCTGTTTCACAAAGAAGTCATGGTTTTGAATGGATCAAAATCATGCTATTTTTTATTATTTAAATTTTATCAAATGAAAAAGACAAATGCGGTTATCGCTATTTTAAGCGCTTACTTTCTGGTTCTCTCCATTAATGGATTTGCTCAGTTAAGGACTGACAAAAGCACGATCCCGGGAACAGAAACTTTATTGACAACAGCAGCACTCAGTTCACAGCTGTTGCACGACAATGCCATCGTCGTATCGGCATATGATGTTAACTCAAAAGCACTTCGTGATTTTAAGAAAAATTTCAAAAATGTTACGAATGAGGTATGGTATAGTGTTCCGGGCGGATACGATGCAGAGTTTACGGAAGATGACATCAAGAATTCAGTGGTTTATAATAAGGAGGGTCGTTGGGAATACACGATTCAGCGTTACGGTGAAGACAAACTTCCTGATGAAATAAGATCAATTGTCAAGAGTCAGTATTATGATTATTCCATCTCCACAGTAGATGAGATTCATGTCGATCAAAAACCTATTTATATCGTGCATATGCAGGATAAAGATTCATGGAAAAATGTCAGGGTTTACGACGGAGAAATGACCGTGATTGAAGATTTTAATAAAAAAGAAAAATAATCTTACCCCTGGTTCATACAAGTTGCTGCTATCAGATAGCGCCAATCATAATTTTCAGCCGCATGGACTTCCATCGGCTGAATTTTTTTTGTCAGGACAGATGGTTTCAGGATTTTTTCATTTACCAATTTCCTTTTTGCTTCAAAAAAATATTCCTGTAAATTTTTATTTTCCATCCACAAACGCTGAGGGGGTTCATAGCCTATTTTATCTTTTCGCCAAACGACTTCTGCCGGCAGATCATTTTTGATGCTTTCCCTGAGTAACCATTTTGACCAGCCATCATGGATTTTTAAATTTGAACGGAGAGAGAAAATAAACTCTACCAGGTCATGGCTTAAAAAAGGCAGGCGTATTTCTCTGCCATTAGCCATTGAGTTGCGGTCGGCATAACGCAGCAATTCTTCCAATCCCAATTGGCAACTGTTAAAATAAAGGATATCATTCAACCGCAGAACAAGCGGTTTGAAAATGGTTTGCCTGTCAAAATAAGTATTTTTAAAATCTTCGCCGAGGTCCTTATGATTCAATAATTTTCGGATTTCCCTTTTCTCCAATTGGTTAGCTGCCTGTGCCGGAAGCAGGGAGGCTAAAAAATTTTTCCATCCCCAGTCGAATGAAGCCCCATTTTTTTTCAGCGATCTGTGTTCTCTGAAAAATTGCCGGGGATTCGTCCTCAAAAGTTCCTGTAAATACCAATGGATATATTTTTTATATCCTGCAAGAGTTTCATCGGCTCCTTGTCCGTCGAGTAATACTTTTACCTGATGCTGTTTTGCGAGTTCGAAAACCTTAAACTGGGCATATATGCTTGATGAAGAAAAGGGTTCTTCCTGGTAGTAACATAATTTTTCAAGATTTTGAATAAGGTCATCAACTGTGGGAGTGACAGCTGAATTTTTAAGTTCTAATTTTTTTGTGACCAGTTCAATATATTTTGATTCATCCCTTTCGAAGCCTGGAAAAACGGATGAAAAGCTTTGCTGGTTATACATTGAACTCAATGAAGGGATCTTGGCTTGCAGATTCCTAATGGCGCTGACGATTGATGAGCTGTCGATTCCACCACTGAGACTCGTTCCCAGCGGGACATCGCTTCGAAGTCTTCTCTGTACTGAAATAAAAAATAATTCCTTGAATTGATCAATTGCATCGCCAGCTGAAATATTGATTTGTTTTTCTTTATCAATATCCCAATAGCATTCCATATTAAACATAAATGCATGGGCAGTTGCTGAAGAATAGGTATCGATTTTGCAAATAATAAAATGTGCGGGTGGCAGGGAAAAAACATCCTGGTAATAAGTGATCGTTTTATCAACAACTGTCTGGGTTTGTCCGGTCACAAGATAATTTAATAACAGGGGCTGATTTATTTTCTTTTCTACCCCGGCTGACCACAATGCTTTTCTTTCGGAGGCAAATAAAAATTCTTTCTGATCGAAGGCATAATAAAATGGTCTCTCGCCAAACCTGTCCCTTGCTGCGAAAAGCAATTGTTCTTTTTCGTCCCAGATCGCGAAGGAAAACATTCCATCAAAATGCTGCAGGCATTCTTCTTTATAACAGTCATATGCAGCCAATAATACTTCAGTGTCTGATTGCGTACGGAATTGATATCCTTTTTTTTCCAGTATTTCCCTTAATTCAATATAATTATAGATTTCTCCATTGTAAACGATAGCATATCGATCCAGATAATGCATCGGTTGTGCTCCGGATTCGCTCAGGTCAATAATGGCTAATCTTTTGTGACCCAAACCGACTATTCCTTTTTGATTAATCCAAAAACCTTCTCCATCGGGTCCACGATGTACGAGTTCATCTGCCATTTTTTGCAGGCGGTTCCTCGTAACCCGGGATTCATCCATCGATATAATTCCTGCAATTCCACACATATGGGGAAGTTAGAATGAATTTTTTGCATCGCCTTTCTTGGCCGGAATTTTCTTGTAGCAAGGGATCCCTTTTTTTAAAAAATGTCTTACCACTTAAATGGTAATTTGACCATCACATTATCCCAGGCGATAATCAGATTGGAGCTGTTGGAGGAGGTTTTCTCAAATAACATGGTAAATACTTCTGTAAGATCTGTTTGCTTTTGAACGGGAACATCTATTCTCGTAACATCTTTTTTCGAATCATAATTGAAGGCGCCCCAGATATTTACTTCCGTATTCAGGATAAGAGTCCATTTGTCCGTATCGGGCATGGCATAAAGTGTATAGCGTCCTTTTGATACTTTTTTCCCGTCAATTTTTACATCTTTAAAAAACTCGATTTCAGTAGCTTCATTTGCACCAAGCCTCCAAACAGAGCCATAAGGCACCAGGTCTCCGAAAATTACCCTGTCATTCTTTTGGGGTCTTCCATAGATGATTCTTGCTACCAGTGGTTCGGTAGCTTTATTTTGAATTCTTAATATGGGGTAATCGGTCGGACAATAACTCATATCCATCGGTGATCTGTCGACCGGCGGGAATTTAGACTGTGCTCTTGACACAAAAGCATAAGTCACCAACAAACAGAATACAATTATTCTTTTCATATCAAATCAATAAGTCTGCAAAATTAACAGATTAAGAACTAATCAAGCCTTTAATCTTTTGTCAAAAGAAGCTGCAATTGGCTAAACGAAAAATTTTTAATATCAGGGAAGAAAATTTCATAACAATTTTTTAATTCAGCCAGATGAGTTTCAAAAATGTCAAAGGCTTTTTGATAATCATTCATGTATTTCGCCCTGCGCACCAGGCCCTCAAAACTATTATAAATGCCTTCCTTAAATTGATAGCCATATAACCAGTTTTGACGCTGCATATAATAAAACATTCGTTGAAATTTTTCCGGAAAAACATTTTCCCGGGATTCTAACTGCTCATATGTGAGACTGGCAAAGTTTGCCAATTCATTGCCAGGAAATATGTTTTTGTCGTTCGCCAGAAAATAATCGTAGACAATATCGATAAAAGCGCCGGCATATAAACCAAAATCGGGTTTAAAAAAAAGTTTAGCGCGACTGGTTGCTTCATGATGATCGGTAAATTCATCAATCATCCGGTGGAGTGTAATTCCTTTTTGAATGATATCCGGGTAATTAAACCTTTTATTTCCCTTTACAAAGTCGCTGATAAGATTTCCGACAAGAATTTCGGGTTCGCGAAAAGAGAGATATGCATGGGCCAGGTAATTCACTTGTTAAAGTTAAGTTATAAAAGAATTCAGAATGGAAAACAGAAAGCCATCATTCTTTGACTTTATCCCGACATCATATCGCGGATCATTTACCGATTATACTGTTGATGTACTGCAGCCTGTTGTTTATTTTTTGCGACAAAACATAACATGAATGGATAACCGTTTTATCGGGTTAACGAATTGTAATTCCGCCGGAAAATTTAATAATAGTTTCATTTGAATTAGTAAAGGATGAATAACGATCATTAACATATCTTAACAAGGCCGTCCATTGATCAATATTAACTTGTAATAGCTCTTCATAGAAAATACTTTTGGGCTCTGAAATGATCTTTGACAATCGGATACTAAAATGATAGATATATAGGCGGTGTAACAATTTTTTAATGGCACTGTCTTATTGAAAAGAGCAAATTCCGGGTTTGATATGCTTTCTGTCAAGGATAATTTTACAGTTCAATTGACTAAAGATGGGAACAAATAGAACGAGAGACAATAAATTCGATGCGATTGTATCATTTATAAACAAAGAGTATATCAAAAGCGTACACTTTTGGAAATCGAAAAAAAATTAATTTATTCAAGATCAATATTATAAGAAAGTGGCATCACCTTATCATTAGAAAGCAGTAGCATCAATCAAGAAAAGTTAATCATTAAACCTTTTAAAATTTATATTATGAAAAAGTTAGTTATCGGGCTGGTTAGTTTATTCAGTGTAATGAGCATCCGTGCAAACGACAATGATCCAATATCATGGAAAGTGCTTCATTCTTTTCAAAAAGAGTTTGTCAATGCCAGTGATGTAAATTGGAAATCACTGGATGACGATAATTTTTTCCAGGCCAGTTTTAAATTTCATGGAGAACAAATTCTGGCAATTTTCAACAGCGATGGTGACCTCGTTGGTACTGCACGAATTATTTCAGAAGAGCACCTGCCCATTATGGTAATGAAAGCTCTTGCATCAAACTATGAAGGCTACACGGTAAAACAAACAGAAGAATATACCGTGAATGGTGAAGCATATTACGAGGTGACAATGATGAATCCAAAAGAGATGATTGTTGTGAAATTTTTTGCCGACGGTTCTATTGACAGGGTAAAAAAAATAAAAAATAAAAAATAAAAATTTTTTAAAGAGCTGCAACATTTGATAAATGCCCGCGTCTTATAATGGTAAACAATCAAAATCAAGGATCATAAAACCAGAATCATGAAAAAATCAATTTTAGCAATGGCCGTGTTGTTGGTAACGGTATTGTCAAGTGCCTTCGCTAATAAGAGCGAAATTAACCAACGGGCTATGCGCTCCTTCCAGAAGGATTTTGTAAGCGCAAAAAATGTAAGCTGGCAACAGCAAAGAGAATATTCAAAAGTTACATTCAGTTTGTACAATCGCGTCATGTTTGCGTATTACAATCAGGATGGAGAATTAATGGCAGTTATCGAGAATATTCTTTCTGAACAATTACCGATCCCCTTAATGACAGAAATAAAGAATAAATACAAAGGTTATTGGATATCTGAATTGTTCGAAGTTGCTACCGAAGGCCAGACCACTTATTATGTTACATTGGAAAACAGCGATCAAAAATTGGTATTGCAATCGGACGGATTTGATCAGTGGTCTTCATATAAAAAAGAGAAGAAAGATTACGTAGTTCTTTAAGAGTGGGGTATGAATGGAAATAAAAGAATATCCCGCTCCAGGCGGGATATCTTTTGATATCCACATAAGATGAGTGATTTAACCGACGCAATTCCTTCTTTTACCGCTGGTATCTTCCTCACTGCCGAGTAACACTTGCCCCCGATTCACCCTCTGAATAGCTTTGCATAGAAAATAAAACAAAAACAGGTCGATCTGTAACATATGAAACTTATAATGAGTCTTATTGACGTGAAAATTAAAAACATTAAAAACCAGATTTATGAAAAAAATAATTCTAATCATATCTGCAATCGTGCTAACGGGCCTTACCCAGGCTTTTGCAGGTGAAATTAAAGACATCAACAAGCGGGCTGTTGAATCTTTCAGTAAGGATTTTGCAGAAGCAAAAAATGTGAAGTGGGAACAGGACAAACAATATGCAAAAGCTACTTTTTCCATCAATGATCAGGTTCTGTTTGCATATTATGGAAATGAAAACGGAGAGTTGATTGCCGTTACACGCAATATTCTTTCTGATCGTTTGCCGATCACACTGATGACAAGTTTCAGGAAAAATTATAGTGATTATTGGATTAGCGGCTTATTCGAGATAGCATCATCTCAGGGACAAACCAATTACTATCTCACTCTTGAAAACACATGTGAGACCCTGATACTTGAATCAAATGGTTCTAATGGATGGTCCATATATAAAAAAGAAAAAAAGCAGTAGAATAATTTAGAGATACGATATATAATATCTCTAACGATTATGAGTTTTAGCAGGCAGGTTTTAGTTGAAAAACCCCTCATCAAATGAGGGGTTTTTGCTTTTTAAAGTTTAAAATTTTGGGAAGATTAAAAATTTTATTTTTGCAGCCTTGACCTGAAAAATTCATAATTCAAGACATTATGCCAAAAGGACCTATTTCAAATTTCATACAGCATCATTACCGTCATTTTAATGCTGCAGCAATGGTAGATGCCGCCAAAGGATATGAAAAACATCTTTTGGAAGGTGGTAAAATGATGATCACGCTTGCCGGTGCTATGAGTACCGCTGAATTGGGAATATCACTGGCAGAGATGATTCGCCAGGATAAGGTCCATATTATTTCATGTACGGGAGCAAATCTTGAAGAAGATATTATGAACCTGGTAGCTCACTCTCATTATAAAAGAGTGCCTAATTACCGGGATCTTACGCCACAACAGGAATGGGAATTATTGGAAAAAGGGTTGAACCGTGTTACAGATACCTGCATTCCTGAAGAGGAAGCATTCAGAAAAATCCAGCACAATATTGTGAAGTTATGGAAAGATGCAGATGCAAAAGGAGAAAGATATTTTCCACACGAGTTCATGTATAAATTGTTATTGAGTAAGGTCATGGAAAAAGATTATGAAATTGAAGCGAAGGATAGCTGGATGATAGCGGCCGCAGAAAAAAATCTGCCAATAGTGGTAGGGGGCTGGGAAGATAGTACCATGGGTAACATTTTTGCATCCTATATCGTAAAAGGTGAAATAAAGCCTACCACGATGAAAAGCGGAATTGAATATATGGTGTGGTTGTCTGATTGGTACCGTAAAAATTCGGGAGGTAAAGGGGTCGGGTTTTTCCAGATCGGTGGCGGCATTGCTGGTGATTTCCCAATTTGTGTGGTTCCGATGATGTACCAGGATCTTGAATGGCATGATGTTCCGTTTTGGAGCTATTTTTGCCAGATATCAGATTCCACTACATCCTATGGTTCTTATTCGGGGGCCGTACCGAACGAAAAAATAACATGGGGTAAATTAGGAATCGATACCCCTAAATATATAGTTGAAAGCGATGCCACGATTGTTGCGCCGCTCATTTTTGCCTGGATTATGGGATGGTAAAAAATATTTATGAATACAAACATGGAAGAACTATATCTGGAAGCTGAGGCTGATATCAAGAATAACAATTATGCTGAAGCATTTAAAAAATACGAAAGCATATTGTATGATGAGCCGGATAGCGCTCCTGCACATAATTCCCTGGGATGGTTATATAAAACCCAGTTTGACGATTATATGAAGGCAGAAAATCATTTCCAGACTGCTATGAAAGGGGATCCTCTGTACCCACATCCTTATTTTCACCTGGCCGCACTTTTAATGGATATGGAAAGATATGATGAACTCAATTTTCATCTTGAAAAATGCTTAAAGGTTCGTACAATCGAAAAATCGTGGGTATATGGTCGTTATGCCTTAATCGAGGAACAAAAGCTGAATTTCGATAAAGCCATTTACTTTTTTGAGAAAGCAATCCTAAGTAGTCAGAACGATGAAAAGATTAAGGATTACAAGCAGGACATAGAACGCTGTGAAATGAAAGCAGGGATCAAAAATAAACAGAAGGACAGTTTGTAGTTTAGAGTTTACAGTTTTAAGTTGAATTTAAATCTGGTCTCCAAACCGGGAACTCTAAACTCAAAACTGTAAACTGGCTATGCACATGCTATCTTTTCGACTCTCCTTGCATGCCTTCCGCCTTCGAAATTCGTTTCCATAAAAATTTCAATCAGGTTTTTAGCAAGTTCCAGTGCAATAAAACGGGCAGGCAGGCATATCACATTCGCATCATTATGCAGCCTGATAAGTTTTGCAACATCGCTATCCCAGCATAATGCAGCTCTTATCCTTTTATGCTTATTGGCCGTCATACAAACTCCGTTTCCTGTTCCGCATATCAAAATGCCAAAGGCAGATTCGGCCTTTTCAACACTGTCTGCCACGGGATGCGCATAATCGGGGTAGTCCACAGATTTATTCTCGTAGACTCCCATATCGGCTACCTGGATCCTTTTATGATTTAACCATTTTATCAATTCCATTTTATATTCAAAGCCTGCATGGTCGCTTCCGATAGCGACAGGTTTGGAAAAATCAAAGGGTGATGACATGTCGTTTTATTTAAATCTGATTTATGAGATCATCCTATTCCCAGCCTTCATCTTTATCCCGCTTTTCTCTTTGCTTCATAACTCTGACGGATATGCGGATACTGATCTCATATAAAATGATCAGGGGTAATGCTACAATCGTCTGGCTCATCCAGTCGGGAGACGGAGTAATGATAGCAGCAATAAATAAGATAGCCACATATGCATATTTGCGGTAAGTCCGCAGGAAGCTGGGAGTTATCAGGCCGATCCGGGTCAGAACATAACTGATAAGAGGAAGTTGGAATGCTATTCCGGATCCGATCAGAATATCTACCAGGTTATCGATATAGTCATCCAGTGTTGGCCTTGTTTCAAGCAGTCCGGTAACCCCAAGCCTGTAATTCCATAAAAAGCTGAAAGTAAATGGGGCTAGTAAGAAATACCCAAAAGCAATTCCAAGCAGGAAGAAAAAAGTCACCCAGAAAATAGCGCCCCTGGAGCTTTTCAGTTCTTTTGGAGAAAGAGCTGGTTTTACAAAGCGCCAGAATTCCCAGAATACATACGGGAAAGCAACAATGAAACCACCGATAAAAGCGATTGTGATACTGGAAATAAATTGAGAACCGAAAGTAGTAGTCTGCAATTTCAGATTAGAAACTGATTGCATGCAAAGGGCATCGCCCATATGCAATTTTCGTCCGAGCTTACATAAAAAAGTATAGCTGAAGAAATCATTATGCAAAGGGCCGGTAATTACTTTATCAAATATCCAGTTAATCTTGATAAAAATGAACACAGCTATAATAACTATAGCTAATACCGACCGGACAATATGCCAGCGAAGCGCCTCGAGATGGTCCACGAACGACATTTCCTGCTGGCCGATATTACGGTTGAACAATTTAAAAGCCATTGTCTGCTATATACACTTTAAAAAAGAGTGGCAAAGGTAATTTTAAAATGGCAAGGATGGAAATACAGGTAAAATTTCTTGAAACTCTTTAAAATTCGGGCAATAAGCGAGAGTGTAGGGAATCAGTTTCAGATTTGAGGATCAGGTATACTAAAACAAAAAGCACTCTTTGCAGAGTGCCTTGTTTACTCCTAACTGACCTATGAAAAAAAAATCCCTCAAAAAATATAACTAAACTTAATGCTGGATTGAAAATCAAATCACGAAACGAAGTTGAATAAAACCAATAGGAATAAGAAAAATAAGCGGTTGATTAACCATGGGTTAACAATGGTTAATAAGAAGAAGCCAAAGGGTTTGGTAAAGAAGATATTAAACTTCCTTCATCAGACCGTTCAGGTCTGATGAAAGTAGTTCTGAAAAAATTTTGTTTGAGGTAAAAAAGTTGAAGAGAACAAATCTCTAAATACTAACAAGGGTGTTTGAAGGTTATAAAAGCTAAGTGAGTTTTTCAAGGCAAGATAGCCAGACCAGCCGTGCCATCTTTGAATATTGTATTTTTCAACTAGCGCCAACGCCTACCCCCGCTTAATCAATTAGAAAGAAGGTAATATAAATCGATTCCGAATTTTATTGAGGCGTTATCAACCGTCTCCCTCCGGAGGAGTTGGGGCGATAATCTATGCCTGGTATGTAATGAAACACCATCCTGGAATTTGATGTTTCATTTGGGTAAATGCATTGGGAATAGAAATTTTTAGGAAACACCGTCATAAATCTCCAAGAATTACTTTTACTGATTGAAATAATTTCTTTGAAAACTGTGATTTTTCTGCTTTTCTTCCTACTAATTATAATGAATGTATTTTAGTATTAATGAGTAGTCAAATTCAAAAGGAGGAATTTTTAGCGCTTATTGAGAAAAATAAAGGAATCATCATTAAGGTTTGTAACTCGTATTGTTTCGATTCCAGTGACAGAGAAGACTTAGCCCAGGAAATTGTCTACCAGTTATGGAAATCCGGAAACAATTTTAATGCATACAGTAAATTCTCGACCTGGATGTACCGGGTAGCATTGAATGTGGCAATTTCATTTTACAGGAAAAAAAAATTAAGAGTTGTTGTTCCCTTGAACGCAAGTCATATAAATATTGAAGATGAAATTTATAATGCAGACGAAGCAGAAAAAAGGGTCATCCTGTTACAACGCTTTATTAATGAGATGAAGGAATTGGACAAAGCTCTGACGTTATTGTATTTTGAAGAAAAAAGCTATAGCGAAATAGCAGAAATTTTAGGGATTAGTGAAACAAATGTGGCGACCAGGATTAGTCGAATTAAATCAAATTTAAAAATAAAATTTTCAAATTACCTGAAAACTTAAGATATGGAAGATATTGAAATAAAAAACATGTGGAAGGCCTACAATAAAATGATAGAAGAATCAAAGGTGCTAAACCTTCAATCATGGGTATTAAACCTTCGCTGTTTTGAAACCTTACAGGCCCAAAAGGCTAAAACCAATCTCAGATCTCTCATCCTTCCCAAAATTGTTGTTGTAATATTAGGTCTGGGTTGGGTATTGTTTTTAGCAATGATGCTTTCCTGGCTTCATTCACAAATCATGATTGCCATTTCTTTAATGGTGATCATCGCATTGACCATCGTTTCTATAGTCATATATATACAAAATATCGCTGTTATTGCTCAAATAAACTATACCGACAGCATTATTGAAACGCAAAAAAAAATAGCTTTTTTACAATCATCGATCCTGAGCAGTATTCGCATTGGATGGCTCCAACTTCCTTTTTATACCACATGTTATATTTCGAATAATTTATTGAGAAATGGTAGTGTCCTGTTCTGGATCATCCAGGTTTCAGTGACAATTTTGTTTGCATGGCTCGCAGTATATTTATTCAGGAACATTTCTTTGAAGAATAGCGACAAAAAATGGGTAAAACAATTTCTGAAAGGCTATGGATTAAGTCGAGTTTCAAAAGCCATGGATTTTATTGAAGAGATTGAACAATTTAAAAAAGATCTGGTATAAAAATATTAAATAAGCCTGGTGGCCCATTCACTTGCACCAGGCTTATTTAATAGCCGTAGGAAGGAATCCAATTATATCCTGAAAAAGCACTACTTAAGGACTTTTATCCTTACCATTTCAATCCTGGTTTCACTTACGCTGAGTATTTCAAATTCATAGTCATCAATGATGATTCTTTCTTTCAGTCGTGGTATTGTTTCATGACGATTGATGATGAAGCCGGACAATGTTTCCGATTCATTTTCGGGGAATTCAAATCCATATTTTTCATTCAGATAATCCAGTTCCAGGCGCCCTGCAAAAATAAATTCATCGTTGGATAATTTCTTTTCTTCAAATTCTTCCGTATCATATTCATCTTTGATTTCGCCAAAGATTTCTTCCAGCAAATCTTCCATGGTAACAATACCGGCTGTGCCACCAAATTCATCCACTACCCAGGCAATACTCTTTCTTTCTTTAGAAAATTTGTTGATGAGATCCGTTGCACTCATGCTTTCCGGGACTGCCGGAATAGGTAATAAAATCGATTGAATGGTGGCAGGATGCTTGAACAGGTCGAGTTGGTGAATATAACCAGCTACATGATCGATATTGCCTTCATAAACTACCAGCTTACTCAGTTTTGTAGAGGCAAATTTTTTTCTGGCATCTTCAACAGAGAGATTCAAATCAATTCCTTCGATTTCTTTTCTGGGAATGAGGCATTCCCGGATTTTTACCTGGGGCAGGGAAAGTGCGGCTTCAAATAATTCTGTATTTAATTCTTTATTGTTTTCGTCAATATCACCGGTTTCCTGAAAAAAATGCTCGAGATCAGCCCCTGAAAACAATTCTTTCCTTTGATCTATCCGCACATTGAACACGTATTTCAGGATCCATTCCGAGATCGCTATAAAAAATAAAGTGATCGGGTAAAAAATATTGTACAAAAAATTGGAAACACCGGCAAAAAAACTCAGCAGGCCATCGCTCCTTGCCCTGAACAATGATTTGGGAAGGAGTTCTCCAAAAAATAGAATGAACAAAGTAGACAGGAAAGTTTCGAATAAAAGACGGAATATATCCACCCAGGCCTGGGGAATCGTAGTTTTCTTAATAATTAATTCCCATAAAGGAGACAATGTTTCTCCAACCAGTAGCCCGAAAATGACGAGAAAAATATTAAATCCGATTAATGTAGCCCCTATAAAACGGGAAGGATATTCCAGGAATCTTGAAAGGATAATGCTGCTGCTGACCCCCTGCTTTTTTTTAAGCTCAATGGTAAGCCTGTTGGCGCTGACGAAAGCGATTTCTATTCCCGTAAAGAAAATGATCATCAGCCACGCAATAATGATCCAGACTAGTGTATTGGTATTGATCATGCAAATACGAATATAGATAAAAGACCGGAAGACAGAAAGTCCGGCAGCTTCTTACAAAGCTGTTGTAAAAGCAAAACTCCCTGTTGGTTTCTGCCTATTTTGTGCCCAGGAAATTCATCACGATATTCTCTGCTTCACGACAGGCATTTTCGAGGTTATTGTTTACAATGGTCTTGCTAAAATGATGCCGGAAAGATATTTCGAAAGAAGCTTTATTCACTCTGTCATTAAGACTTTCGATAGTTTCTGTTCCTCTTGACTGCAGCCTCCTTTTAAGTTCGTCTATGGAAGGGGGTTCCACAAAAATTGAAAGCGAAGAATTGGGATATTGTTGCTGGACATGAATGGCCCCTTTCACATCAATATCCAGGATAGGTATCTGTTTATTTTCCCATATGCGCTTCAATTCGCTTTTCAATGTTCCATAATATTTTCCTTCATATACCATTTCCCATTCAATAAATTCATTGTGCTGAATTTTTTGTTTGAATTCTTCTTTCCCTATAAAATAATAATCTGTCCCGTTCTTCTCATAGCTTCTTTGTTCACGTGTGGTTGCTGAAACAGAAAATGCCAGTTGCCCGAATTTATTCAACAGGTGATGTGTGATCGATGTTTTACCGGCGCCGGAAGGAGCGGTAATAATAATTAGCTTTTCCGAATTGGGTTGCATGAAAAGTTAAACTCTTTTTATTTCAGCGCCTAGTTTTCTTAATCTTTCATCAATGTACTGATATCCTCTGTCGATCTGGTCAATATTTTGAATAGTACTTTTCCCTTCGGCACTCAATGCAGCTATCAGCAGAGACACACCAGCCCTGATATCCGGACTGCTCATAGTAATTCCTCTGAGTCTTTGTTCTCTCCCGAGACCAATCACAGCCGCACGATGCGGATCACACAAAATAATTTGTGCTCCCATATCAATCAGTTTATCTACAAAAAACAAACGGCTCTCAAACATTTTCTGATGAATCAGAACACTTCCTTTTGCCTGTGTGGCAACTACTAATAAAATACTTAACAAATCAGGTGTTAATCCAGGCCAGGGATGATCGTAAATAGTCAGGACTGATCCGTCGAGAAAAGTCTGAATTTCATATAAGTCTTGTGAAGGGATATGAATATCATCTCCGATAAATTCCATTTGAATACCCAGCTGTTTGAATTTATCAGGAATCATTCCTATATTTTCCAGACTGACATTTTTAATCGTGATATCGCTCTGCGTCATTGCTGCGAGTCCGATAAAAGATCCTGTTTCAATCATATCGGGCAACATACGGTGTTCTGTACCCGCTAAATAAGCTACACCTTCGATGGTGAGAAGATTGCTGCCAATCCCATTTATTTTTGCACCCATCCTGTTCAGCATTCGGCATAGTTGCTGGATATAAGGTTCGCAGGCAGCATTGTAAATGCTGGTAATTCCACGGGCCATGACAGCCGCCATAATAATATTTGCCGTTCCTGTAACAGAAGGCTCATCTAAAAGCATATAATTGCCCTGGAGCCGGGGTGCATGCAGATGAAAAAATCCATCTTCTGTATTGTATTGAAATTCGGCTCCGAGTTTTTCAAAACCAACGATATGAGTATCCAATCTTCTTCTGCCGATTTTATCACCGCCTGGTTTTGGAATAAAAGCTCTTCTGAATCTTGAAAGCATTGGGCCCGCCATCATCACTGAACCCCTTAGCCGACCACTTTTTTTTCTATAAGTTTCACTGTGCAGGTAATCAATATTTACATCATCGGCCTTGAAAATACAAGTGTGGCGTTCCGGTCTTTGAATTTTTACTCCCATTTCTTCTAATAATTCTATCAGCAGGTTTACATCCAGGATATCCGGGATATTGGTAACTGTTATTTTCTCCGGAGTTAATAAAACAGCGCTGATGATCTGCAGGGCTTCGTTTTTTGCACCTTGTGGAGTAATACTGCCTTTTAATTTTTTACCACCTGTAACTTCAAATGAATACATGTGCTGTAATTGAAGTGTAGAAAGTTTTGAATTTATCAATTCCCGGATTTACCAGATTAAAAAGCTGTAAACATCGTCGGAAACCTGAAATTGAAAGTGAATGCAATCTAAAATAAAAAAAGTTGACAGGATCATCCCGTCAACTTTCAATTTTTTTTACCACAACCTTTTAGTAGCGTTTCTTTTTAAACTTACCCCTGTCATTATTCCGGTCATTGCGGTTATTATTTCTCTGCTGAAATTTTTGATTACGTTTATTGCGATAATCACCAAATCCTCCGCGGTCTCTGTCACCACGGTTTTCATTGCTACGGAAACTCCTGACATAAGGAGTATTCGTAAATTCAAGCTGACCGCCTGTAATATTTGTTAACTCACTCTGGATGGCATCATCATGTACTGTTTCTTTATGCCAGTTATTATAAGCAAGTTTCATATAATAGGCAATTGCATTTGCAAAGCCATTCTTTTTGTCAGGATTTTCTTCCTCCAAAGCTTTCTTGATTATCAGTTCGAGGTTTTTACCCAGGTGTGAGAATTTCGGATAACGCTTGGGGTAAGGAAGGGGCTTTGGATCTGCCTTAAGGGTTTCCCGTGTTGGAATTGGATAGGGAGAATCAACTTCCAGTTTGAAATCCGATATCAAAAATAAATGATCCCAAAGCTTATGTCTGAAATCTTCCACGTTTTTCAGATGAGGGTTCAGGAATCCCATCAATTCAATGACTGATTGAGCATTGCGCTGGCGTTTATCATCATCATCAAGAGCTACCAGGTATTCTATCATTTTCTGAATATGACGCCCATATTCACGCATGATCAGGTGATTCCTCGTGGTATTATATTCCATGATCTCTTTTTATTTTGACAAACCTACATGAAAAAGCTGAATGGACAAAGGATTGGAGTAGAATCAGGATGAGATCCCATCTACGCATCTCATCCTGATAATGAATTATTATTTCACCATTATCTTACTGAGCCATTGCTCGTTATTATCCATATTTTTGGCACGCAGGAAGTATATTCCTTTGGCAGGATTGCTGTTTAAATCAAACCTGGTCAGATTTGTACCGGACAGAATTATTTTTTTCTGCTCTAATATCTGACCTGTAATATTTACCAGTTCGAGCATGAAGTTACCATTTTGGTTTTCGTCGAACTGAACTAATACACTATTGACAACAGGATTGGGATAAGTTTGGATGCCAATTCTGTTTTGAGCGCTCAAATCGACTTCCTTGATCGTTGAATAAACGGTATTGCCATTGGCATCCGTGCGTTTAATCCTGAAGTATAATTTGCCCACATCAGACGGATCAGGGTTGTATTGATACTGGTATTGTGTAATAGTACCTGCTGCATTAGTTCCAGCCGGTACATTTCCGACAGGCAGGTATTCATTTCCATCTTTGCTGTATTCGATTTCATAATTGGCATTGTTTTGATCGTTCGTAGCAAGCCATTGCAAAAGAATGTATTTATCTTTTTTAATGGCAGTAAAACTATTGATTAAAGATCCGAGTGGTGAAGAGGGACACCAGTAATAAGTCAGGTTAATAGTCCCACCTATGATTGTAGAGATACTATCCTTATAGTTTAGTCCGCCATCCAGCGCAACCAAACCCCCGTTGATTTTATAAGTGAAGTCCACAGTACCCATACCTATGTATGCGGGGTTACCACCTGTAGAACCAGACCCTGTCGCATGATTGAATATGTTATCCGGACCATAGGTAATAGTGTCTCCGGGCTGTCCGGCAGGATTTAATGTATCATATCCATATGTTTTATTGAATATCTGATTGACAATAATGCCCGGGCCAGAAATTTTATTATTTACTGTTAACTGGAATAAATAGGGGATAGTATCTACCGGATCTGTATTCAGTACATAGGTCGTCGATACTCCTGAAATAGTGTCTCTCATGGTTACACAGCTTAATGTTCCAATAGTCGGGTCAAATTGCTGAAAAGTAAAAGTGAGAACGCTCGTTTGCGTTGGGGCGATGGTCACAGATTGTGTGATAGGTGTGGCCGCGATACCTCCGCTACATAAACATTGCGCAGAACCTTGTTGTGGAATAGAAACAGCTATGAAAGCCAATCCCACGATTGCCAGAATGTAAACCTGTTTCATAGATACGGATTTTAGATGAAGGATTACGGATTCGCTCTATACAAAATTATCTAACTTCGCCCACGATTCCAGCGCAGTTTTACTTGACTTGCCGGTTCAGTAAAAACCACAATTTTTTTGATTTAATAAGTTTAATTTATTTATAATCAGTTAATTATATAGAAGGACTTGATTTCAAGCGCCTTTCTCTTTCAGCCCTTTATGAAAATACTTATTGACAGCATTCCTCCTTTTAAAAATCATTTATCAGAAGAATTTGGGCTGTACCT
>Ga0335083_10002604_pt1 | contig 23716 bp, 23 predicted proteins | sample Lox_Sample_42_FD_206716 | JGI IMG/M metagenome (GOLD analysis project Ga0335083, IMG submission 206716) | Soil microbial communities from Loxahatchee National Wildlife Refuge, Florida, United States - Lox_Sample_4.2 | ecosystem: Environmental > Terrestrial > Soil > Wetlands | place: USA...
ATTCTTCGGCGGGCCATCGAAGAGCAGCGTTCGTGCGAGTTATGGCGTTTTCTACACCGCGTTTCCGGGACTATCGGCGGGCATCATGTATTCGGTCCCGCCCTTTGGATACAACTATCTGAGCCCGGCGCCGCCTCTTTTCGCAACGCCGTTCATCAACGCAGGCGATGGCAACATGAACACGAATCCGTACCCGATCACGTTTCCGCCGAACACCGTCTCCGCGAAACATCCGTATACGGCTTTCGACTGGGCCGCCGTCACTCCGATCAGCGCCGATCCGTATTTCTATTTCCGCAACGACGTGCCGTACGCGGAAGACTACATGTTTTCGTTCCAGCGGCAGATCACATCCAGCGTTCTGCTGACCTTGAGCTACGTGGGAAACCAAGGCCATCACGAGCTCGTGTTGTTGCCAACCAACGCGGGCGATCCGACTTTGTGCCTGAGCTTGAGCCAGCCGAGCGACGTCGCGGCCGGGAGCTCGACGTGCGGACCCTTCGGAGAAGACGCGACGTACACGGCGGCTTCCGGGGACGTCTACGCGGGGACGCGAACGGTAGGCCTGGGCGCGAACGCCGCGATGTACGGAAAGTACGGCTCGACCACGGCGCAGCGAACGATCGGAAATTCGAACTACAACGCTCTGCAAACCAACCTGCGATACGCGGGCAAGCGGACCACGTTTCTTTTCGCGTACACCTACTCGAAATCCATCGACCAGGCGTCGAACATCGGCGAGCAGATCAATCCATACGATGCGCGGCTGACCCGCGCGATTTCGTCGTGGGACATGCGGCACAACTTCGTGGCAACGTACACGCTGGATCTGCCGCTCGAAAAGCTGTTCAATCGTTCGAACCGGCTGACGCAAGGCTGGAGCATTTCGGGCACGACTCGCTTTGCGACCGGCTTCCCGGTGACCCTGTACGACGATTCCGACAATTCCCTGCTCGGCACGCTCGGAAACGGCGTGAACAACAATCTGCTCGATACGCCACAGTTCACACCGGGCGCTCTCGAAATCAATACGAACCCGCGCAACGGGAGACCGGCGTTCAATACGGCGCTGTTTCAACCAGAGGTTCTCGGGCAACTGGGCAGCGCGCCGCGACGATTCTTCTATGGACCCGGGATCGACAACTTCGACATCCAACTCACCAAGAACGTGCGGCTGACGGAATCGAAATCGCTCGATTTCCGCGTCGAGGCGTTCAACGCGTTCAACCACGCGCAGTTCTACGGCTCGGCGGCCGTAGATGGCGAAGTGAACGACACGCGCACGTTCGGAACGATTGTGAGCGCGGCCGATCCAAGACTGATTCAACTGGCGGCCAAGGTTACATTCTGAAGTCGAGGCGCGAGTGACGGCTACGGCGGGGAGATCGGCTTTCCGTTGACGACGAATTTCATCACGGAGCGCGACGTCGCGCTGATGCCGAGCGGCAGGCCGTTTTTCGCGGGATGAGTCTCGGCGACGAGCGAGTCTCCGGCCATCAACGAATCCTTCGTCCATCCGGCGTGGGTCAAGCTGAAGGGTGAAGAGAGCTCCAGCGTCCAATGCTGGAGTTCACCGGAGCCGGCTTTCACGTCCATGTGGACCAGGCAGTGCGGATTGCCCCAATCGAAGCCCGTGACGGTACCGCTCAGGGTGATGGTCTTGTCGAGGTCATATCGCGCGTTCCCGTGGTGAGCGAATGCCGGAATCGAAATGGCGAAGTACGCCAGGACCGCGAGGAGTACGCCGAGTCTGGTTTTCATGCGGGCCTCTTTGTATGGACACGTACGATCCATGAGCGACACCAGGAGAGATACCGCGAAGCTCACGGCGTGTCAACCGAGGCGAGAGAGTTGAGCGCCGGCGATTGACACTCTCCGGAACATACAGCTAGAGTACGTCTTCACCTTTTCGATCTCTTCAGGGTGTCGGCAGAGGGGCGCGCGTTCGGTGATCGGCACGACAATTTCGCACTATTCCATACTGGAAAAGATTGGCGGAGGCGGCATGGGAGTGGTTTACAAAGCCACCGACAACCGCCTCGGACGCAGCGTGGCATTGAAATTCCTGCCGGAAGGATTTGTGGCGGACGCGCAGGCCGTCGAGCGATTCCGCCGCGAGGCGCGGGCCGCCAGCGCGCTCAATCACGCGAACATCTGCACGATCTACGACGTCGGCGAGCACGAAGGCCGCCCGTTCATGGCGATGGAGCTGCTGGAAGGCCAGACGCTGAAGCATAGGATCAACGGCAAGCCGATGCCGATCGCCGAAATACTCGAGACTAGCATCCAGATCGCGGACGGCCTGGACGCGGCACATTCAAAAGGCATCGTTCATCGCGACATCAAGCCGGCAAATATATTCCTGGTCGAGCGCGGCGCGGCGAAGATACTCGACTTCGGCCTGGCGAAACTGGCCACGCAGCGGCTCTATGCGACCGAAGCGATTGGCGCGTCCGCCACGCGCACGCGGGAGAACGCGGTTCGGGACGACTTCCTGACGAACCCGGGAAGCTCCGTCGGCACCGTCGTCTACATGTCACCGGAGCAGGCGCGCGGCGAGGATTTGGACCCGCGGTCCGATCTGTTTTCATTGGGAGTGGTGCTCTACGAGATGGCGACGGGCACCGTTCCTTTCTCCGGCGCGAGCGAAGCGCTGATATTTGACGGCATCTTGCACGCAACGCCTACCCCGGCAACGAAACTGAACTCACGGTTGCCCATCGCATTCGAGAACATTCTGGGAAAGGCTCTCGAAAAGGACCCCGATTTCCGCTACCAGACCGCGGCGGAACTGCGCGCCGATCTGAAGCGGCTGCGGCGCGATCTGGAATCCACGCGGCGGGGCGCTCCCGAGAAAACGGCCGAGGGCAGCGGCCAGACAGCGGCCGCCACGCCGAGCCGGAAGTCAGTCGCCGTGCTGTATTTCGAAAACCAGAGCGGAGGCAAGGAAGACGAGTACTTCCGCGACGGGATGACGGAAGACATCATCACGGAGCTCTCAAAGATCACGCAACTGCAAGTCTTTCCGCGTTCGGAGATGCTCGCGTTTCGCGACAAACCGGGTGCCGCTGTGCAGGCTAGCCAGCAGCTCGACGCCACGTACGTGCTCGAAGGAACGATCCGGCGCGCCGCCAACCGGCTGCGGATCACGGCGCAGCTTGTGGAGACGTCGACGCGACATTCCGTGTGGGCGGAGCGTTACGACCGGCAGCTCGAAGACGTGTTCGCCATCCAGGATGAAATCGCACGAAGCATCGCGCAGGCGCTGCGCATTACGCTGACACCGCAGGAAGAAAAGATCATCGGCGTGAAACCGACCGAAAACACGCAGGCGTACGATTTCTATCTGCGGGGACGCAGCTACACGCGCCGCGAGAACATGGATTATGCGCTGCAAATGTTCGAGCAGGCGATTCAGCTGGACCCGAATTTCGCGCTCGCGCACGCGGGCATCGCTCATTTGTGCGGCCTGATCTACGAGATTCGCGAGCAGAGCAATGCGTGGATCGAGCGCGGCCTGGCCGCGTGCGACCGCGCGATGGCGCTTGCGCCGGATCTACCCGAGGTGATGGTCGCGCGCGCGAGGCTGTTTTACGCGCAGAAGAAATACGAGGAGGCAGCGCTGATCGCACGGCGCGCCATCGAGCGCAAGCCGGATTGCGACGGCTCGTGGAATATTCTGGGCCGCGCGCTGATGACGAGCAGCCGTTTCAAGGAAGCCGCCGATCTGGTGGAAAAAGCCCTCGAGGCCAACGGCGACGACTACAACACTTTCATCCCCTACATGCTTTCGATGGAGCGTGTCGGGCTGAAGAAGGAAGTAGAGGCTCTTCGGCGGCGCATGTCCGGCGTGCTGCGCCAGCAATTGGAGCTGGTGCCGGAGGACGTTCGTGCCCGAATTCTGCTGGCGACGAATCTAGCGGCCGCGGGCGAAGAAGAAGAGAGCATGCGGCACTTGCAGACGGCGGTTGCATTGCGTCCGAAGGATGGCAATACGCTCTACAACGCCGCTTGCGCATACGGGATGCTGAAGAAGAAACCGGAAGCACTCGACACGCTGAAGAAAGCCATCGCGGCCGGATATGGCAATCTGAACTGGGCCGCGCGCGACACCGACCTCGACTGCCTCCACGACGATCCCGAGTTTCGCAAACTCGTTGGTCTCGACCCGATCCAACCCTCCCCCTGATTCTCCGTTCTCTTTCTTGGTGATCCTTGAGCCGTGTTGCCGCGACGCGGAGCCGGTGCCATAATGTGGCCGGATGCGAGGACGTGAAAGCAGTCGCGCATGGGGGTTTCTATGGCACTGAGGGATTCGTGGGTTGAGAAGCGGGCAGCGGCCATCAATGGCGCGAGGAATTTCTCGCAAATGCACTATGCGCGCCAGGGCGTCGTCACGGAGGAGATGCAGTACGTCGCGCTGCGAGAGAAGCTGCCGCCTGAAGTCGTGCGCAGCGAAGTGGCGCGCGGCCGCGCGATCATTCCCGCCAATATCCACCACCGAAACCTCGAGCCGATGGGGATCGGCGTCGCGTTCGCCTGCAAGATCAACGCAAACATCGGAAACTCCGCAACCACATCGAACGTGAGCGAGGAACTCGAGAAGCTGCATCGCGCGGTGCACTACGGCTCCGACACGGTGATGGACCTGTCGACGGGCGGCGACATTCCGGGCATTCGCCAGGCGATCATCAACGCCTCACCCGTACCGATCGGCACCGTACCAATCTATGAAGCACTTTCGCGCGTGCGTCGCGCCGAGGACCTGACGATCGACCTGATGCTGGAAGTGATCGAAGAGCAGGCCGAGCAGGGCGTCGACTACATGACGATCCACGCGGGCGTGTTGCGCGAGTTTCTCCCGCTGGTGCGTAACCGGATCACGGGAATCGTGAGCCGCGGCGGCGCGCTGCTGGCGCAATGGATGAGCTTCCACAAGGCGCAGAATTTCCTGTACGAGAATTTCGACGCCATTTGCAAGATTTTCCAAAAGCACGACGTCAGCTTCTCACTGGGCGACGGACTTCGTCCCGGATGCCTGGCCGATGCCAGCGACGAAGCGCAGTTCGCGGAGTTGAAGGTGCTCGGCGATCTGACGAAGAAAGCCTGGGAGTACGACGTGCAGGTGATGATCGAGGGGCCGGGCCACATTCCGATGGATCAGATCGAACTGCAGGTGAAAAAGGAAAACGAGCTGTGCTACGAGGCGCCGTTTTACACGCTCGGGCCGCTCGTCACGGACATCGCGCCCGGCTACGATCACATCACCAGCGCGATCGGCGCGGCGATGATCGGCTGGCACGGCGCGTCGATGCTCTGCTACGTGACGCCGAAGGAGCACCTCGGTCTGCCGAACGCGGACGACGTCCGCCAGGGCGTGATCGCGTACAAGATCGCGGCGCACGCGGCGGACGTGGCGCGGCATCGCCCGGGCGCGCGCGACCGCGACGACGCGCTGAGCTATGCGCGGTTCCTTTTCGACTGGAACAAGCAGTTCGAGCTTTCGCTCGATCCGGAAACCGCTCGCGCCATGCACGACGAGACGCTGCCGGACGATTTCTACAAGGACGCCAAGTTCTGCTCAATGTGCGGGCCAAAGTTCTGCTCGATGAACACCACGCAAATCGCCGAGGCGTATCAGGGACTCGATCAGAAGGAGCGTGAGACTCGATTCGCACAGCTTCTGAGCAAGGTCGAGGGCAAAGCCACGGCAGCAACGTCCGGCGGAGACTGAGGCTGACCGAGCCGGACGGAACGCCGAATGAATCCCGCCGCAGGAACGCTGAACGCGCGGAGAACCGAGGAACAACAGGATGGCTTTTGAGAAGGCTGCGAAGAAGAGCGACATAGCGGTGGGCAAGATCTGCGAAGTGACGGTGGGCGGAAGGCCGGTTGCGCTAGCTAACGTGGCGGGCAAGTTCTGTGCTATCAGTGGGATATGCGTTCATCAGGCTGGGCCACTGGGCGAGGGTTCGCTGGAAGGCAATATCGTGACGTGCCCATGGCACGGCTGGCAGTTCGACGTCACCACCGGCCAGGTTGTCCCGCACGGTGGAATGGGCGTGGAGGTATATCCAGTCGAGGTACGGGGCGACGACGTCTTTGTAGACGTCGGATAAAGGCCGAACAGCCGTTCGAAGGTCCAAATTTCCACACTTAGGGCAGGATTTCGGGACGTTTGGTGACGAAATGAGGAGATTTCTGCACACTTGGACTCCGCTTCCGTGTATAGTGCGCCCGACACTTTTTCGGGATGACGCAGGCTCCGACCAAACCAAGGCGCTGGCTGCTGGCCGTTGACCCCCGGGTCTACCACTGGGACACCCTCTTCGTAAAAGGCAAAGAGATGTGGCGGCACGCCGGAAACCGCCCGGATGCCGCGCGGCAGTTGAAACAGGTCCACAAAGGCGACCGGGCTCTTTGCTACCACGGCAAGCCGGAGCACGCCCTCTATGCGCTGGCCGAAGTCACGCGCGACCCGTATCCTGACCCGGTCGATCCCGAAAGCAAGAAGTTCGTGATGGACCTGCGGGCGATCGAGCGGCTTCCGCGGCAAGTAAAGCTCCCCGAAATGAGAGACAATAGACTGCTGCGCAAGATCAAGTTCCTCAAGAACACGCGCCTGACGATCTGTCCGCTGACCGACGAGGAATACGCGGAGATCTTGCGGATGGCCGGAATCGTCGCATCGCCCGGCATTCCCCTGCCCTAGATTCCGAAGCCGGAAATCCATCGTTCGAAACTCGCGTAGAATGAAGCAGAATCATGCCTGAACTCCCCGAAGTTGAAACGATTGCGCGAGGCCTGCGGGCCTTGTTGCCCGGGCGGAGAATCGTGGGTGTGCGGCTGGGCAAGACGGACTTCATCAACGATCCGGCGGCAATCGAGCAGCAGCTGCCCGGAACGCGTATTTCCGGTGTCCGTCGCTACGGAAAGTTCCTGATGCTCGATCTACAATCGCCGGGTTCGAGCATGCGCGATCTGTCGCTGCAAATTCATCTCGGCATGACGGGACAGTTGATCGTCTGTCCGCCCGAAGCCCGCGTGGCGCCTCACACGCACGTATTCTTGGCGCTCGATGATGGACGCGAGCTGCGCTACACGGACATTCGCCGGTTCGGAAAGTTGCGGATTCTGGAGGACGACCAACGGGAGGCGACCCTTAGCAAAGTGGGGCTTGATCCAACGGAAGTGAGCGAGGCGGATTTCGCGAACAAACTGAAAGATCGCCGCGCGCGAATCAAGGCGTTGCTTTTGGATCAACATGTCCTGGGAGGCATGGGTAACATTTATACGGACGAGAGCCTCTGGCGCGCGCGGATTCATCCGATGCGCCTGGGCACGAACTTGACGGGCGACGAACTGCGCAAGCTCTATCGCGCGGTTCGCGATGTGCTGGACGAAGCGATCCGGCTGCGGGGCTCTTCAGTTTCCGACTACATCGATGCCAGAGGACAACGCGGAGAGTTTCAGGTGCGGCACCGCGTCTATCAGCGCGAAGGGAAGAAATGCTTCCGCTGCGGCGCGCTAGTTCGGCGGGCGATTGTTGCGGGACGCAGCAGCCATTTCTGTCCGCGATGCCAGCCGGCGCCGCGGGTGCGGCGAAGAAAGAGATAGGTCTACTTCGCGGAACGCCGGGCCGGCGCCGGCATGTATAAGCCCGCCTCGGCTGGCAGGCCCGCCCGCTCAAACTGAATCGTGGTGTGAGTGATGTGGAATTCGCGCGCGAGCGCGTCGCGGATGTTCTTCAGGATCTTTTCGCTTTCCTCCATGTGCATATCGGGGATCCGCACGTGGCACGCCAGCGCGTGCAGGTCGGTGCCGAGCGTCCAGATGTGAACGTCATGAACCTCCTGGACGCCGTGGACCCGCAGCATGGCCGCGGCCACTTTTTCCAGGCTCATTGCGCGCGGCAGGCCTTCGAGAAGGATGTGACCGCTCTCGCGCAAAATCCCCCGCGCTGACCACAGGACCATCACGCCGATTCCGATTCCGATCAGCGCATCGATCCAGCGCGCCCCGGTCCAGCGAATGATCACGGCGCCGACCAAAACTCCGATGTTCGAGAACGCGTCTCCCAGGTTGTGAATCCAGACCGTGCGCACGTTGAGGTCATGCCGGCCGCGGGTCACACCGAGCGTAATTCCTCCGTTGATCACAAGAGCCACGAGCGAGACCCACAGCATCAGGCTGGTCCCGACCTCGACCGGCGCGCGCAAACGCGCGATCGATTCGGCAAGCACGAAAAAGGCGGCCAGCGTCAGCACGATCGCGTTAACGAACGCGGCAAGAATGCCGGCCCGATGGTAGCCGAACGTCTTCTCGTGCGTGGGAGGCCGCAGCGCCCAGCGCATGGCAAGCCACGAGATGACGAGCGTTGGCACATCAGTCAGGTTGTGAACGGCGTCGCTGATCAGCGCCATCGAATGGGCGGCGTACCCGGCCAAGAGCTCGATCAGGACCAACGCGAACGTGGCCACGACGGACAGGCCGAGTACGGCCGTGGAGGATGCGCCAAGATGGTGCGCGTGCTCGTGGTCGCGCCCCGCGTGGTCGTGCGCGTGAAGATGCATCAACCGGATTCTACTCGCACAATCTGGTTCCAAGACAGCGGACCGCGCGATCCGGCACGAGAACGTCAAGGGAAGTGTGTTTCACGGTGCGGTGAGCCGAAACTCAATTGACTTCGCTCGCAGCCGACACCTACCATCGAATTAGTCCGGGCTTCCTCAGGATTCGGGGGCGTTTGGAGCAAGGGGACCACTCGGCCGAAAATGACGCAGAACAACGCCAAGCTGGTTTTTTGGGGCGTCCGCGGCTCCACGCCCACGGTGGACCGTGACTCGTGGCGCTACGGCGGCAATACGGCTTGCCTTGAACTGACGACGCCCAATGGCACGCGCTTCATTCTCGATTGCGGCACCGGACTGCGGATTCTGGGCAATCATCTTCATGCGCTCAACAGCCGCTGGTCGAAATGGCGCGGCGATGGCGGGATCGAAGCGCACGTACTGGTGACACACTATCACTGGGACCACATCCAGGGCATTCCGTTCTTCCATCCGTTCTTCGAAGCGCAAAACCGCTTCCACTTTTACAGCTTTCAATCGAAATATCTGGGCCGCAACAGCCTGCGGCAGGTGCTGGAGGCGCAGCTCGCCAAGCCCTACTTCCCTGTCGATGTCGACACGATGGCCGCGGCGCGATTCTTTCGGGAAGTCGAGGGCGGCGAGCAATGGGAAATCGAGGGAACGCAGATCAAGACGGCGTGGCTGAATCACCCGCAGGGTTGCCTCGGATACCGGCTGGATACGGCGGTCGGCTCGGTCGTCTACGCAACGGACAACGAGCCGGGCGCGCCAGACTGCGACAACAATCTTCGCCAACTGGCGCAGGGCGCGGATGTGCTGATCTACGACGCGCAATATTCCCCCGAGCAGCTCGCTTCGACGCGCAAGGGCTGGGGGCATTCCTGCTGGCTTGAGGGCGTGAAGATCGCGCGGGAGTCGAAGGTGAAGAATCTGGTGCTCTTCCATCACGATCCCGATTCGTCGAGCAGAACCGTGGACGGTTTTCTCTCGGCGGCGCGACAGGAATTCCCATCGACTTGGGCGGCGATGGAGGGCATGTCCATATCGCTGAACGGGCGCTGCGCCGAAGTGCTGCTACCCGAGGCGCGAGTGGGACAGCGGCGCCGACTGTGTTTCACAGCGACGGTGAGCGGTCAAGCGGAGGACGGTACGCCGTTTGAAGAGAAAGCCAAAGTGCGGGACATCAGCGTGCAAGGGGCTTATCTGTCGCTGACCAATCGGCCGCGGCTGCAATCGGAGTTGCGCGTCGTCATCGACTCACCGGAACCTCAGGGGACCCAGAGCGCGTTATCCCTGCGGGCCACTGTTACTCACTGTGAGGCGAGCCGCAACAAGGACGGAAACGGCGTCGGCGTGTTTTTCATTGAGGACGCCGAGCCCGAACCGCCCCGCGATTGATCCGCCGCTCCCGCCCGAATCTCAACCAGCGTCTTCCAGCATCGACAACTGCGACTCAATGTCCGCAAGCGCGCGGCTGAGCTGATCGCGATACCGCGGATTCTGGCTGGCGTCCAAGTCTCTCTGCACGCGAACCTTCGACAGCAGCAGAACCTGCCTGCGGCGACGCACTTCGAGCTGACCGGGCGTAGCCTGTGATTTCCTCTTGCCGGAACCTGATGATTGCGACTGCTGGACCTGATCCTCGACCGACTTGCTTTCCCATCCTCTGGCCATACAGCCATTCTATGGCGATTGCGCGGCGCCGGCGGGGATTTTTTCCGAAACGATTTTCGTGCGGTTCACCAGTCGAAACATGCGCCGCGCACCCACGGGACGCTGCTGGAATCGCGGCAACGTGTAGTATCGTAGGGATTGAGCGGGCCCGTAGCTCAGCGGTTAGAGCAGCGGACTCATAATCCGTTGGTCCAAGGTTCAAGTCCTTGCGGGCCCACCAGACTTGTTAGCAAGCGTCTATCTCGACCTTGCTCTTCGCCAAATGGTAACTGCGGCGTTCCCCACACTTGCAATCCGGCGCGTCACAAAGTACCTTCAGTCAGGCGTCAGCGAAGCTGCCGCGCGTTGCTTGGGACCCTAAATCGACACATGGGCGGTCAGACGGCGAACACGACTTCCGGGCAATGTGTTTGGATGAAGATCGCGACGATCTTCTTCCTGTTTGCGGTCGCGTCGCTGCCGATCGCGGCCAAGAAAAACTCGCGCCTGCCGCGCTCCAATCCCGCTCACTTCACTTCCTCTGCGACCAAGATGGAGCAAACGCAGCCGCCGGCGACGCAGGATCGCGCGTCGCTTCATCAAGTCTCGATCGTCGTGCCCCGGAGGGTGCCGCTCCGCGACGCCCGCCGTGACGACGCGGAATTGCCTCCCCTGAACCAGGAGGCACTCCGTCTTTCGGTCCAACACAGGGCTCCTCCCTCACTCGTCTAGGATGAGTGTGTCCTTCCGCTGCTGAACGCGCCTTTCGATTGGGCGAGCGGCTCCAGTGGCGAACTACTCACAGAGTCGGCCATGGAGCCAATAGGCGCAAGGACGCGTCTATTCAGCCGCTCGGCGCCGCGCAGAACGACAGTTCCAGGCCGACGAAACGGGTCTGAGGGAGTCCTCATGGGCAATAAGGACGAAACGGCGGAAGTTTCCAGCGCGCCGAAGCAATCCACGCAGATGGTGAAGTGCGACGTGTGCGGGCGGCATTACAACCAGAGGTATCTGACCTCGCATAAGCGGCTGTCGCACGAAAGAAGAAAGCCGAACGTGCCGCAATTGGACGAGACGGAGATCGTGGAGAGAATCCTTTCCTTGTTCGTGCAGGCTACCGAGAAGACAAGGAAAGAAACCCTCGAACGGCTGGCCGCCATGGAGAAGGCACTCTAGGCGGCTTCCCTCCGCCCGCGGCGACTGGTTACCAGGTGCGTGCGCGACCGTGCGCGCGGCGGATGTCGTCGCACAGAACAATCGCTTCGGCGATTTCCTTCAAGGACTTCCGGGTTTGGCGGCTGTGGTGCCGCAGCGCCGCCGCGGCCTGCTCTTCGTCGAGGCCGAGATCGCGGCGCAGAACGGCGTTGGCTTTCTCCACCATCTTGCGCGCCTCGGGCAGTTCGGCCAGCCGCGCGTTTTCGGCTTCAATCCGCGCCGCCTCGATTTCAGGACCCACCAGAAAGCCGATCGTCGAAACCAGATGGATTTCCCGTTCGGAATGCGCGTGAGGCTTTCGGTGCTGCACATTGATGACACCGACAGCCTTGTCGCGGCAGAGCATCGGCGCCGAAAGAAAGGCTTCATAGCGATCCTCCGGAAGCTCGTTGAACACCTGAAATCTCGGATCCAGCATGGCTTCTCGCGCAATCGCCACGGGCTTCCTGTGTTCCGCCACCCAACCCGTAATTCCCTGCCCGAGTCTCAGTCTCAGCCGGTCCACGACATCCGAGTGGGGGTTCTTCGACGCGCGCAGAATCAGTTCACTCCCTTCTACGACGTAGATGAAGCAGGAGTCGCATTTCACCACGGCGGAGACGAAATCGACTGCCAGCGCCAAGACGGTGTGAAGGGGATCCGCCGCGGCGATTCGCTCCCCCAATTCGTGCAAAAAGCGAATGTCGCGATCTTCCCCGGAACTGGAGTGAAGATTCATGCCCCAATGTACGAACTCCGAAGGATGCCCACCAATTCAAATTCGGATTGGTTGCAATTCGGCTTTGCGATGGCTTGGGACGGACGGCGCAGATCTTCTTTCAGTAGCCCCAAAAGCGGGCTTGCAATGGGCTTTGGGCCGCTGCTAGAATGAAACCGGACTGATTTAGTCCTGTATAGTGGCGGGGGGATCGTGGGATGGTAAGGCTTGGAAAATTAACGGACTACGGGCTGGTCCTGATGACCTGCATCGCCCGGACGCAAAGCGGTCCCCTGCGCACGGCCCGCGACTTGGCGAAAGAGTCCCACCTGCCCCTTTCGACCGTCAGCAAGCTGCTGAAGGAGTTACTGCAGAGTGGGCTGCTGGTGTCCCATCGCGGAACGAAGGGCGGGTACATCCTCGCGCGCGAGCCGCAGAAAATTTCGGTGCTTGAGATTATCGCCGCGATCGAAGGGCCGATGGCGCTCACGGAATGCAGCACGGATGTTACCGGACTGTGCAGCCTCGAATCGGGCTGCCCCATCAAGAGCAACCAGCAGATCATCAACCAGGCCATTCGAGGAGTGCTGGAGAAGGTGACCCTTTCCGACCTGGCGCACCCGCTGGAGCTGACTCCGATCCGGGATGCGCGGGGAAGAGTGGTGCCGACGATCGCCTCCGGGAGCGTGCAATGAGTTCAAACACAGACGCGATTCGGGATCTGGCGCAGCAGGAGTACAAGTGGGGATTCGTCACCAACGTCGACGAAGACCGCGCGCCGAAGGGCCTGAATGAAGACATCATCCGGCTGATCTCGGCCAAGAAGAACGAGCCGGAATTCATGCTCGAATGGCGGCTCAAGGCATACCGCCATTGGGAGACCCTGCAGAAGTCCGAGGCCGAACCGAAGTGGGCTAACATCCACTATCCCCCGATCGACTATCAGGCGATTTCGTACTACTCTGCGCCCAAGAAAAAACCCGCTCTGAAAAGCCTCGACGAGCTGGATCCCGAAATCCTGAAGACCTACGAGAAGCTGGGGATTCCCCTGGCGGAGCAGAAGATGCTCGCCGGTGTGGCGGTGGACGCCGTGTTCGATAGCGTCTCGGTGGCCACAACATTCAAGGAAAAGCTGGCCGAGGCAGGCGTGATTTTCTGTTCGTTCTCCGATGCGGTGCAAAATCATCCCGATCTCGTGAAGAAATATCTGGGAAGTGTGGTTCCCTATACCGACAACTTCTTCGCGACGCTCAACTCGGCCGTGTTCAGCGACGGGTCGTTCGTCTACGTGCCGAAGGGCGTCCGCTGTCCGATGGAGCTTTCGACGTATTTCCGCATCAACGCGGCCGAAACGGGGCAGTTTGAGCGCACGCTGATCGTGGCGGATGAAGGCGCGTCGGTGAGCTATCTCGAAGGTTGCACGGCTCCGATCCGCGACGAGAACCAACTGCACGCGGCGGTGGTCGAACTGGTGGCGCTCGACGACGCGCAGATCAAGTATTCGACGGTGCAAAACTGGTATCCCGGCGACAAGAACGGCAAGGGTGGAATCTACAATTTCGTCACGAAGCGCGGCGCGTGCCGGGGCAAGAATTCGAAGATTTCGTGGACGCAAGTCGAGACCGGCTCGGCGATTACGTGGAAGTATCCGAGCTGCATATTGCAGGGGGAACATTCCGTCGGCGAGTTCTACTCGGTTGCGCTAACGAACAATTATCAGCAGGCCGACACTGGTACGAAGATGATCCACATCGGCAAGAACACGAAGAGCACGATCGTCTCCAAGGGCATCTCCGCCGGGCACGGCCAGAACACGTATCGCGGCCAAGTGGCGATCATGAAGGGCGCGACGGGAGCGAGGAATTACACGCAGTGCGATTCGCTGCTGATCGGGGATAAGTGCGGCGCGCACACGTTTCCGTACATCGAAGTGAAGAACTCGACGGCGCAAATGGAGCACGAGGCCTCGACTTCCAAGATCGGCGAGGACCAGCTCTTCTACCTGCGCCAGCGCGGGTTAAAGGCGGAAGACGCGGTTTCGATGATCGTCAACGGATTCTGCAAGCGCGTGTTTCGCGAACTGCCGATGGAGTTCGCGGTCGAGGCGCAAAAACTACTGAGTGTCAGCCTGGAAGGCAGCGTCGGCTAGCGCCGCGAATCAAACAAGGAGAAGGAAATCGGAATGAGTTTGCTCGAAATCAAGAACCTGCACGCCACGGTGGACGGACACGAAATCCTGAAGGGCGTCAACCTGACGCTCAATCCCGGTGAAGTCCACTCGATCATGGGGCCGAACGGCTCAGGCAAGAGCACACTCGCGCAGGTGTTGGCGCGCCGCGAGACGTATGCCATCACCGGGGGTGAAGTGCTTCTTGACGGCAAGGATCTGCTGGCAATGAAGCCGGAAGAGGCGGCTTGCGAAGGCCTTTTTCTTGCGTTTCAGTATCCGGTCGAGATTCCCGGAATCAGCAACGCTTATTTCCTGCGGGCGGCGGTGAACGCCGTGCGCAAGTATCGCGGCGAAGACGAAATGGACGCGATGGATTTTCTCCCAAGGCTGCGCGAAAAAATGAAGCTGCTGGAAATGGACGAGAAGTTTCTGAATCGCTCTGTGAACGAGGCTTTTTCGGGCGGCGAAAAGAAACGCAACGAAATTCTGCAGATGGCGGTGCTCGAACCGAAGCTGGCGATTCTGGACGAGACGGACTCGGGCCTGGACATCGACGCAATGAAAATCGTCGCGCAGGGCGTCAATGCAATGCGCAGTCCGGAGCGCGCGATCCTGGTCGTCACGCACTACCAGCGGCTTCTGAACTACATCGTGCCGGACCGCGTGCACGTGCTGGTCGATGGCCGCATCGTTCGCTCGGGCGGCCCGGAACTGGCGCTGCAGCTTGAGGAGCGGGGGTACGCGACATTCGACGGGGCGAGCGCGGCGTAGAGAAAGGCGAGGGACGAAGTTGGCGACGGCAACACAGGCGCTTCAAAACTACGCGGAGAGCTTCGGCGGGCTCGAGAAGTCTGCTGCGGGCCGCGAACCCGCGTGGCTGCGCAAGCTGCGCCAGGATGGCTTCGCGCGGTTTGGCGAGACCGGCTTCCCTACTCTGCGCGATGAGGATTGGCGCTTCACGAATCTTTCGGCGATCGCGCAGACGCCGTTTCGGCTGGTCCGCAACGGGCACCATCCGCCTTCGCCCGCGGACGTTGCCGCATATCGAATTCCGGGAGCGGCGTGCGAATTCGTTTTCGTCGACGGCCGATTCGCAATGGAGCTTTCGACGGCCGGCAAATTGCCGAACGGCGCGCATGCTGGAAGTCTGGCGGCCGAAATCGAAAAGAACCCCGCGGCGATCGAGCCGCACCTCGGGAAGTATCTGAACATCCAGCGCGACGCCTTTTCCGCGCTCAATACAGCGTTCCTGGAAGACGGCGCGTACATTCACGTGCCGAAGAGCGTGGTGCTTGAGGCGCCCATTCATCTGCTCTTCATCTCGACGGCGCACGACAGCCCGACGGTCAATCATCCGCGGAATTTGATTGTCGTCGGAGAGAATAGCCACGCCACCATCGTCGAGAACTACGTTTCGCTGGGCCGAGGCGACAAGTCGCTGTGCAACACGGTCACTGAGCTTGTGGCGGGCGATCACAGCGTGGTCTCGCATTACATGGTCGAACGCGAGCACGATCAGGCGTTCAACGTTTCGACGCTCCGCATTCAGCAGGGCCGGACGGCCGACGTTTCATCCCACTCGGTGCTCGCGGGCGGCGCGCTGGTGCGCAACAACGTGCATCCAGTGCTGGCAGGCGAAGGCGGCGAGTGCCTGATCAACGGACTTTTCATCGGGCGCAACCGACAGCATCTGGACAATTACATGCTGGTGGAGCACGCCAGCCCGCACTGCGGCAGCCGCCAGTTCTACAACGGAATTCTGGACGGGCACGCTCACGGCGTCTTTCACGGACGCATCGTGGTTCACAAGGACGCGCAGAAAACCGACGCGAAGCAGACGAACCGCAATTTGCTGCTCTCCGACACAGCGCAAATCGACACCAAGCCGCAGCTGGAAATCTACGCGGACGACGTGAAATGCACGCACGGCGCGACGATCGGCCAGATCGAGGAGAATTCGCTGTTCTATCTGCGCTCCCGCGGAATCGATGAAGCATCCGCGCGGCGTCTGCTGCTCTTCGCGTTCGCCAGCGAATGTCTCGACCGGATGAAGGAAGGACCGGCGCGCGCGTATGTCGAAGAGCTGATTCGTGAAAATCTGGGCAGCATTACCGGCGGCTCGCGGCGCCAGGAGCAGGCACCATGAGCGTGGCGGCCAAGGGCGTTTCAGGATCGGGATTCGACGTCGAGCAGGTCCGCGCGGATTTTCCGATTCTGCAGCAGACGGTCCACGGCAAACCCCTCGTGTACCTCGACAACGCCGCGACCTCCCAGAAGCCGCGCGCGGTGATCGAAGCGATTTCGCGATACTACGAAGGAACGAATTCCAACGTTCATCGCGGCGTTCACTATCTTTCCGAGCTGGCGACCGCGAACTACGAATCGGTCCGCGAGACTGCGCGCGCGTTCCTGAACGCGGCCGACCATAGGGAAATCGTTTTCGTCCGCGGGACCACGGAAGCCATCAACCTGGTCGCGCAAAGCTACGGCCGATCGCACGTGCAAAGCGGCGATGAAATCCTCATCACCGAGATGGAGCATCACTCGAATATCGTCCCGTGGCAGATTCTGTGCCGGGAGCGCGGAGCCAAGCTGCGCGTGGCGCCGATCAACGATGCGGGCGAGCTCGATCTGGAGGCTTTTTCGAATCTGCTCGGGCCGAAGACAAAACTGGTTGCGGTGACGCACGTCTCGAATGCCCTGGGCACGATCAACCCGATCCGCAGGATCACGGAGATGGCGCACAGCTTCGGAGCACCCGTGCTGGTGGATGGCGCGCAGGCCGTCCCGCACATGAAGGCGGACGTGCAGGCTCTAGGTTGCGATTTCTATGCGTTCTCAGGCCACAAGGTGTACGGGCCGACGGGAATCGGCGTCCTCTACGGCAAGGCGGCGCTGTTGGAGGAGATGCCGCCGTATCAGGGCGGGGGCGACATGATCATGTCCGTCACTTTCGACAAGACGGTGTACAACCGTCTGCCCTACAAGTTCGAAGCCGGCACGCCCGACATTGCCGGTGTGATCGGCCTCGGCGCCGCGCTCAACTACGTCACTCGGCTCGGCATCGGAAACATCGGCGCGCATGAAAACGGGGTCGTCCGCTACGCGACGGAGGCCGTCTCCGCCATTCCCGGCGTGCGACTGATCGGGACTGCAAAGGAGAAGGCGGGCGTGCTTTCGTTCACCCTCGGAGAGGTTCACCCGCACGACATCGGCACGATCCTCGATCAGGCCGGAGTCGCCATCCGCACAGGACATCACTGCTCCCAGCCGGTGATGCAGCATTTCGGGGTCGAGGCCACGGCGCGAGCTTCTTTTGCGCTCTACAACACGAAAGAGGAAGCCGACATCCTGGTTCGCGCGATCGAGAAGGTGCGAAAGGTGTTCGCCTGATGTCCGATCTGCGCGATCTCTATCAAGACGTGATTCTCGAGCACAGCAAGGCGCCGCGGAATTATCGCGAGCTGCCCGCGGCCAATCACCGGGCCGAAGGATTCAATCCGCTGTGCGGCGATCGCTTCACGGTCTACGTGACAACAGAAGGCGACGCGATTCGAGACATCAGCTTCCAGGGCTCGGGCTGCGCGATTTCGAAAGCTTCGGCTTCGATGATGACGCAGATGGTGAAAGGCAAGACGACCGCGGAAGCCGAAAAACTGTTCCGCCGTTTTCATGATCTCGTCACCGGGCACGCGGCGGCGAACGGCAACGTTGACCTCGGCAAGCTGGCGGTCTTTGCCGGCGTGTCTGAATATCCGGCGCGCGTGAAGTGCGCGACGCTGGCGTGGCACACGTTGCACGCCGCACTCGAAGGAAAGCAGGAAGCGATTTCAACGGAGTAGGACTGGGAACGGATCCATGACGACCGGTGGACACATCACGCTGAGCCGGGAATGCGACGCGATTGAAATTCCGAGCGGCGCGCCCGCAAAACTTCCCGCCGGCGCCGGTGTCCGCGTGATGCAGTATCTAGGCAGCGCCTACACGGTCGGCAGCGACTACGGGATGTTCCGCATCGACGTGAAAGACGCCGACGCGCTGGGCTTGACGCCGCCAGCACCTTCTGAGTCTTCCGCCGCCCAGGGCGAGTTCAGCGAGAAACTGGTGTGGGATCAGCTGAAGACGGTGTTCGATCCGGAGATCCCGGTCAACATCGCCGACCTGGGCCTGATCTATTCCTGCGTCGCGCAGCCGCTCGAACAGGGAGGACGGCGCATCGAGGTGAAGATGTCGATGACGGCGCCTGGGTGTGGCATGGGCAACGTGCTGAAAGCCGACGTCGAAAAAAAGCTGGCCAGCCTGCCTGAAGTGAAGGAAGTGAGCGTCGAGATCGTCTTCGATCCGCCGTGGAACCCCAGCCGAATGTCGGAAGCCGCGAAGCTGCAACTCGGCTTCGACCTCTAAACAGAAAGCCCGTCAGGCCCCCCTAGCAAGGCATGCCATCGTCGAACCGGCGGATCGCCAGTGGCTTGACGAACACCGTCTCGCCCGGCTGCAGCGCCAGCGCCTGAAACGCAGCGCGCGGAATCTCCGCCTGTACCAATTCGCCCGTATCGCGGCGGCGCAGCTCCACGCGCGCCAGCGGACCGGCCTTGTATATCCGCAGGACCGTCGCTTCGATTACTGTCGCGTCGCCGTTGCGCTCGCGCCGGAGTTCCAGCTCGTGCGGGCGGACGTAGCCGGCTGCGGGCGGCCGCCCCGAAGCAAGATGACCGGGCGCGCCAATCTCCAGCGTCCCTGTGGCCGGATCGCCGGACTCGACGCGGCCATGAAAAATATTTACTTTGCCGAGAAAGTCGAAGACGAACGGCGTGGCCGGGCAATCGTACACTTCGTCGGGACTGCCGGCCTGTTCGACATGACCGCCGTTCATCACCGCCACGCGGTCGGCAACTTCCAGCGCCTCCTCCTGATCGTGCGTGACGAAAACGCTCGTGATGTGCACCTCGTCGTGGAGCTTTCGCAGCCACCGCCTCAACTCCATGCGCACTTTGGCGTCGAGCGCGCCGAACGGCTCGTCGAGCAGCAGAACCTTCGGCTGGACGGCCAAGGCGCGCGCGAGAGCGACCCGCTGGCGCTGTCCGCCGGAAAGCTGCGAAGGATATCGCCTCGCCTGATTTTCGAGTTGGATCAGGGCGAGCAGCTCTTGCACGCGACGGCGGATTTCCGCTTCGGGCGGCCTGGTGGCCCGCGAGCGGACGCGCAGACCAAACGCGATGTTTTCGAACACGTTCATGTGGCGAAAGAGCGCGTAGTGCTGGAAAACGAATCCAACGCGGCGCTCGCGGGCGGACTGGTCGGTGATGTTCTGTCCATCGAACTCGACCGTGCCCGAGTCGGGAAACTCCAGGCCCGAGATAATGCGGAGCAGCGTCGTCTTGCCGCAGCCGGACGGGCCGAGAAGCGCCACGAGCTGGCCGTCGGGAATTTCCAAGCTGACGTTCTGCAGAGCCGTATAGCGGCCGAACGCCTTCGTGATGTTGCGAACGTTGATGCTCATGCGCCCTCTTCCCCGCCGAGCGGGACCTGATCGTTCCCTTGCTCTTTCGATCGCCACTCGACCACGCTCTTCACCACCAGCGTGACCAGGGCGAGCAGGGCAAGCAGTGAAGCGACCGAAAACGCCGCGACGAACTGGTAGTCGTTGTAGAGAACCTCGATGTGCAGCGGCATTGTGTCCGTGACTCCGCGAATGTGTCCGGAAACCACCGAAACCGCGCCGAACTCTCCCATGGCGCGCGCATTGCACAAAATCACACCGTAGAGCAGCGCCCATTTGACATTGGGCAGCGTCACTCTGCGGAATGTCTGCCATCCGCTGGCGCCGAGCGTCAGAGCCGCTTCCTCTTCGTCGTTGCCTTGCGCCTGCATCATGGGCAGCAGCTCGCGCGCGACGAACGGGAACGTGACGAAGATCGTCGCGAGCACGATTCCCGGAACAGCGAAGATGATCCGAATGTCATGGTCAATCAGCCACGGACCGAGGAGCCCTTGCATTCCGAACAACAACACATAAATCAGACCGGAGACCACCGGTGACACGGAAAACGGCAGATCGATCAGAGTGATCAGAAGGCTTTTCCCGAAGAATTCGAATTTGCCGATCGCCCATGCGGCGGCGATTCCGAAAATCATGTTCAGCGGAACGGCGATGCCCGCTGCCAATAGCGTCAGGCGGATCGCCGCCGCTGTGTCCGGATCTTGAAACGTGCGGAAGTACGCCGCGAAGCCCTTCTCAAGGGCTGTCGAGAAGACAATGGCCAAAGGTAAGAAGAGAAAGACGACGAGGAACAGGATCGCGATTCCCGTCAAGAGCCAGCGCACCAGGGCCGGTTCAGAGGTCGCCTGCGTCGCGACGAATCCGCTGGCTGGAGCCACACGGACGTTGGATTGGATCGCGCCTGCCATCTAATGCGCCTCCTCTCGGCCGTAGGCCGGTCTGAGGGTCGCTTCGGGGCCCGGGGCATCGCGAAGGTCCGCGCTCCCGCGCTTGCCGCTGCTCCACTTCTGCAGCACGTTGATCGCGAGCAGGATCACGAAGGAAACGATCAACATCGCCACTGCGATCGCCGTCGCCCCGGCGTAGTCGTACTCCTGCAGCTTTGTAATGATGAGCAGGGGCGTGATTTCGGTGCGCATCGGCATGTTTCCTGCGATGAAGATCACCGATCCGTATTCGCCGACGGCGCGCCCAAAGGCCATCGCAAAACCGGTGATCGCGGCGGGGAGAATCGTCGGCAGCAGCACTTTCGTAAAGGTCTGCCAGCGGCCGGCGCCCAGACTGGCTGCAGCCTCTTCCAGCTCCTTGTCCAGGTCTTCGAGGACCGGCTGCACAGTCCGCACGACGAAAGGCAAGCCGATAAACGTCAGCGCGATTGTCACGCCCAAGCGAGTGTAAGCGGCATGGACGCCGAGCGATTCGAGTGGCCGGCCCAGCCAGCCGTTCGGCGCGTAGATCGTGGTCAGCGCGATTCCCGCGACGGCCGTGGGAAGAGCGAAAGGAAGGTCGATGAGCGAATCGAACAGGCGCTTCAGCGGAAAACTGTAGCGGACGAGCACCCACGCGACGAGAACCCCGAACGCGAGGTTGATCGCCGCAGCAATCAGCGAAGCGCCGAAACTGAGGCGATACGATGCCATCGCGCGTGCCGAGGTGACGACGTGCCAGAACTGATGCCAGCCCAGCGCGGAGGTCTTCCAGAACGTGGCCGACAGCGGTATTAGAACGATCAGACTGAGATAGAACACCGTAAAGCCCAGCGCCAGTCCGAAGCCGGGCAAGATGCTCCGCTGTTTGAATCGGATTCCCATCGGTCTCCTTACTCGCCTCATCTCATCAAGCAGGCCGGAGACCGGCCACTTGAGCCGGCCTCCGAGCCCGCCCTTGATTTCACTTCGGCTGGTAAATCTGGTCGAAAACGCCTCCGTCTGCGAAATGGACGCTCTGGGCCTTGTGCCAATCACCAACCACGTCAGCCAGAGAGAACAGCTTCACTTTGGGAAAGGTGCTCGCATACTTCTTGGCCACGACATCGAGCCGCGGCCGGTAGAAGTTTCGCGCCGCAATTTCCTGACCTTCCGGCGTATACAAGTAATTGAGATAGGCTTCGGCGACGGCACGAGTCCCCCTCTTGTCCACAACCTGATCCACAACGGCAACCGGAGGCTCGGCAAGAATGCTCTGCGACGGCACGACGATCTCGAACTTGTCGGGCCCGAGCTCCTTCACGGAAAGCAGAGCTTCGTTTTCCCAGGCGAGCAGGACGTCGCCGATGCCGCGCTCGACGAAAGTGGTCGTGGAGCCGCGCGCACCGGAGTCGAGAACGGGTACGTTCTTGTAAAGCTTGGTGACGAAGTCCTTCGCAGCCGCGTCGCTCTTGCCCGATTTGAGGTAGGCGTAGCCCCAAGCTGAGAGGTAAGCCCAGCGCGCGCCGCCCGACGTCTTGGGATTCGGGGTGATCACGGCCACTCCGGGTCTCACCACGTCATCCCAGTCCTTGATGTTCTTCGGATTGCCCTTTCGCACCAGAAACACGATGGTGGACGTGTAGGGCGTGCTGTTGTTCGGCAGGCGCGACTGCCAATTCGCGGGCAGCAGATGCGCTTTCTCCGAAATCGAGTCGATGTCGTACGCAAGTGCCAGCGTCACGACGTCCGCCTGCAATCCGTCGATCACGGCGCGGGCCTGCGCGCCCGAGCCGCCGTGCGATTGCTTGATCGCGACAGCCTGGCCGGTCTTTCCCTGCCAATACTTTGCGAAGGCTGCGTTGAAGTCCTGATACAGCTCGCGCGTTGGATCGTACGAGACGTTGAGAATTTCCGTCTGCGCGTGTGCAACGCCGGCGCTGAGGACCAACCCCACGGCCAGAATCAGAGTGCGAACGAACTTGAATGTGTGCATTTCTTCTCCTGAGGCTCCCGATGAACGGGGCATGAAAGTGTTATGAATGAACGACTGCGCGACAGCTTGGCGGACGACTACGAGCGGCTACAACAGGCCATGCTGGATGGGAAGAGACAGAAATTCGACGACAAAGCCCTGCCGACCGGCGCCGCGGGAGTGGTGAAACGCGGAGCGGTCCCGCGCGGTTCTGCGGCGGCACGCGACGAACGCCGCAGCAGAGTTATCTTGGCAATCGCCGCTGTGGCGAGCGTTAGACCAAGGGCGACCGCTGGAATGGTATATGCCGGCGTCACCAGGCGGCTCGACTGCTTTACAAACGACCGTGAGCCGCTCCACACCAGTTGCAATCCCGCAAAAATTGCGATCAGAGCAATCGCCAGCTTCAGCTTGCGGGCCGGCACGCGGCGCGCGAAGAAAGACCCAGCCACCACGGCCGGCACGCCGCCCTCCAGCAGTTGAGTCAGCACGTGGCTGTTGATCGATCCAAACTTCCAGTGGAAGGCGCTGCCGAGCACGGCCAGCACGAGTCCGAAGAAGATGTCCGTTCCGACCACTTCCGGCGGCGTCATCTCCGAATAGTTGAGCAAGAGCACGGTGCCGAGCGCGCCCGCGCCTGCCGACGAAAATCCGGCCTCGACTCCGATCGGAAGAGCCAGCCAGGGCAGCCAGTGGGAATTCTTCGCCGCGAAGTCGCGTTTTTGGGCTCGCGGAATGAAGGTGATGCTCGACGAGGCCGTCAGCAGGACGCCGAGCAGGATCACGACGACCGGGCTGCCCGCGGTCCTGCTCAAGAGCTTGAGCACGTAGGTGCCGACAAGCAAACCGGGCACCGCACCGAGCACGAGCAGCCAGAGATAGCGCCAGTGAACGTGCCGTCCCGCCAAATAGAACGGCGCGGCGATCAGCCGCAGAACGCCCGCGAACACAAAGGCCGTGCCGACCGACATTTCGGCCGGCAGTCCGACGATCAGTACCAGCGCGGGCAC
>Ga0335083_10002605_pt1 | contig 23711 bp, 27 predicted proteins | sample Lox_Sample_42_FD_206716 | JGI IMG/M metagenome (GOLD analysis project Ga0335083, IMG submission 206716) | Soil microbial communities from Loxahatchee National Wildlife Refuge, Florida, United States - Lox_Sample_4.2 | ecosystem: Environmental > Terrestrial > Soil > Wetlands | place: USA...
ACGAGCTACCACTGTCCGCGCTGCTCTCGCAGACGCTCGTCGCGTTCACCATCGAGGCCGACAACGAGGCCGAGCACCGCATACCGCACCGCACCACCGATCACGAAACATCCGCGCACGGGGGGGGGCTATGCCGCGGCAACTACGCCGCTCCTGCCGCTCCGCGGCCGCCCCCGCCGTCGCCTCGATGCCGCCGATAGCGCCGGAAAGGTGTGGGGATGACCCGCCCATGGGTACACCTCAAGCCAGGAGGAGGTGCTGAGCATGCGTCTTGGCAAGGAAGAGGCGGTCGGGTACGTCGAGGACACCGACATCGAATCGCCGGTCACCGAAGAGATCGTCATCGATCAGCCAGAGCGGATGCCGCTGATCACGGCCGCCGATTCGTTCCTGATCGTCCGCTAACCGGGGAATCGTCACAGCGATGGCCCGCCTGCGGTTCTGGCCTGCGGGGCCAGACCGGGACGAGCGGCCTGACCGCCCGTTCACCGGGTACAAGCTGGCGCATGCGGTGCTGTCCGCGGACGGCACCCAGACCGGCTTCGCGGGACTGACGCTCGGCGGGACCCACGTGTACGGGGTCGTCGCCGAGGCGTCATGCATCTGGAATCACCGGCACGCCCCGCCGCGCCGCTGGTGCGGCTGCGGGTTCTACTGCCTGCACGACCTGACCGACGCCCGCTCGCTCGGCTGCGCGACAGAAAATCGTGCCGCGCTGCTGATCGAGGTGACCGCGTCCGGCCAGTACATCCGCTACGAACGCGGTCTGCGCTACAGCAGGCAGCGGGTGCGCGCCATCCTTGACGCTCAGTGCGCCTGCGGTCGGCCAGGCACCGCCCTGGCCGACGGTGGCAGCGGCCTGATCGGCTGGCGCCACCTCGCTCCCGTCTGCCCGGCGTGCGCGGCCGGCCGTCCCGCCCTGACCCTGGACGAGTTCACCTCCCGTCTCGACGGCAAGGTCAGCGTCACCCCGTTGCTGTCGGCGGGCCCGCTGATCCCCGGCGCGCTCGGCGGCACCACCACGGGGATGGTGAGCCGCACCCCGGCCGGCCCGCCGGACGGCATGACCGCGGTGGAAGAGTCGCCCATCGCGATCCTCACCGCGGAGATCGCGTTGCTGCACGCCCGCCTCGACGACCTTCAGTCCCGCCTCGACCGAGGCTGATCGGGGGATTGGTCAACCGATGCTGCTTGCGGTCCTGCTATCGGTGGCCGCCAGTTGCTGCACTGCCGCCTCGTCGATCTGCCAGCGACTCGGCGCCGCCAGCCTGCCGCGGCGCGAGAGTGGCACCGTGCCGCGGCGCGGTGGTGCCGTCCGCTTCGACGCTGCCCGCCAAGACACGGGCCGCTTCGATCCGCTGCTCGTCTTCCGGCTGGTGCGCCGCCCCGTCTGGCTGCTCGGCTTCTTCGGCATGCTGGCCGGCTTCGCGTGCCAGCTGACCGCGCTGCACTTCGGCCCGCTGGCCCTGGTCCAGCCGATTCTCGCGATCGAGCTGCTGTTCGTCTTCGGCTACCTGGCCCTGCGGGGACCGCCCCGCGAGCGGCGGGCGCGCCGGCGCGAGTGGGGCGCGGCGATCGCCATGTCCGCGGGCATAAGCGTCTTCCTTCGCGCCGCGGCGCCGACAGGCGGACACGAGCACGCGGCGGCGCTGGCATGGTGGCTCGCCGGACTCGCCGCGGCCGCGGCCACGGCGGCCGCCATCGCCGCCGCTGGCGGGTCGCCGGCACGCAGGGCGGCCTGCCTGGGCATCGCGACAGGCATCGCATGGGGCTTCGTCGCCGCCGTGATCAAGGAGCTGAGCTCGCACCTCGCCGGCGGCCCCACGGCGATCTTCGCCACCTGGTCGCCCTACGCGCTCGCGGTGACCGGGGCGGCGGCGATGCTGCTCACCGCACATGCGATGGCAGCGGGACCGCTCGCGGCGTCGCAGCCCGGCTTCACCATCGGCGACCCGGTGACCGCGATCCTGCTCGGCGCCCTCCTGTTCGGTGAGCACCTCGGCGGCTCGCCCGCCGCGCTGGCCGCCGAGGTGGCAGGGCTGATCGTCCTCGCCATGGGCGTATGGACGCTGAGCGGCAGCGAGCTGATCACCGAGACGTCGCGCGGCGGCGAACGCCGCGACCTCGTCAGCCCTTGACGACGCCGGAGAGCAGGCCGCGGATGTTTGGTCCTTGTTCCCGGGCAGTGTCAGTGCCCCGATGTATTTTTCTTGCCAGAAAGGGCAGGCGCGACAGCAAGGAGAGGGTGCATGGCAGAGGTCATCCTGTTCCATCACGTGGCGGGGCTCACCGAGGGGGTCCGCTCGTTCGCCGACCGGCTGCGCGCCGGCGGCCATACCGTCCACACGCCTGACCTGTTCGACGGTGAGACGGCCGCGACCATCGACGAGGGGCTCGCCCTCGTGGACAGGATCGGGGACGAGGAGCTGCGAAGCCGCGGGCAGGCCGCGCTCGCCGCGCTGCCCGTTGAGCTGGTGTACGGCGGCTTCTCCTACGGCTCTGGCATGGCGCAGCGCTTCGCGCAGACCAGGCCGGGCGCGCGCGGCGCCCTGCTCTACGAGGGCTGCCTGCCGCTCACCGGCGACTGGGGAGTCGGCCCGTGGCCGCAGGGCCTGCGGGCGCAGGTGCACGGCATGGACGCCGACCCGTTCTTCGCGCTCGAGGGCGACCTCGACTCCGCCTGGGAGATCGCCGCGGTGGCCGGTCCCGGCGTGGTCGAGGTGTTCACCTACCCGGGCGACAAGCACCTGTTCACCGACAGCTCGCTGCCGGCCTACGACAAGGACGCGACGGCGCTGGTGATCGAGCGGTCGGTCGCGTTCCTCGACGGCCTGGGCTAACGGCTCACCAGCCGCCGCGGTGCTCAGGCACCAGCCGCACCAGCGGCACGGTGAGCAGCAGCAGCGCGGCGAACACCAGGAACACTTGCGCCTGCTCCATGCCGGGGTGCGCGCTGCGCGCGATCACCGCGGTGGTCACCGAGACCGCGGTGATCGACCCGGCCTGGCGGAACATGCCGCGCAGCCCGGCGATGGCCGCCACCTGGTCCGGGGCGAGCTGCAGGCTCGCGTTGTTGGCCGACGGCACGGACAGCCCCATGCCGAGGCCGGTGACGGCCGCGCCGATCGCCAGCCAGGCCTGCGCCGGGAGCCCCGGCATCAGGAACCCAGGCGGCAGCGCCATCATGATGAGCCCGGCGACGAGGACGAGGAACCCGGAGACCATCGGCAGCCGGTACCCGGTCCTGCGCAGCGCCATCGTGGCCACGCCCGCCACCGCGATCATGCCGACCGCCCGCGCGGTGAGCAGCGTGCCCGCGCCGAGCGGCGCGATGCCGTACCGCTGCTGCGCGTACAGCGGCACCAGCGCGGCGAAGCCGAGCGCCGCCGCCCCGTACAGGTAGTTGATCAGGTTCATCACGCCGAAACCGCGCCCGCGCAGCAGCCGGTGGGGCACGAACGGCGCCTCGTCGGTCCGCGAGTGGCGGACAAACAGGCAGCCGAAGAGCACTGCGACCGCCTCGCAGCCGAGGAACACCGGGCTGTACACCGGGACCTGACCGCTGCCGAGGTAGGTGATGCCGAACATGGCGGGCACCAGCATCGCCGTGAGCAGCGCGATGCCCGGCACGTCGATGCGGCTCGACGGGCGGCGCGCCGAGGCGGGGATGAACTTCGCGGTCGCCGCAATCAGCACGATCCCGATCGGCACGTTGACCAGGAAGATGCCGCGCCAGGACCAGTAGCTGACGAACAGGCCGCCGACCACGGGACCGACCATGCCGCCGATCGGGAAGATGGAGGTGAACATGCCGACCGCGCGGTCCCGCTGCTCGCCGAAGTGGTCGGACACGATGCCGGTGGCCGACGGCATGAACGCGCCGCCGCCGAGCGCCTGGATGAACCGCGGTATCAGCAGCATCGGCATGTTGGAGGCGAAGCCGCAGCACAGCGAGGCGATGGTGAAGATGGCCGCCGAGATCATGAAGACCTTCTTGCGGCCGTACATGTCGCTGATCTTGCCGGCCATCGGCATCGCGATGACCTGGCCGAGCGCGTAGACGGAGATCGTCCAGCCGGTCCAGTTGACGCCTGTGTGCAGGTCCTTCTCCAGCGCGGGCAGCGCGGTGGCGACAATGGTCTGGTCCATGGATGCCATGAACAGCCCGATGGAGACGATCGCGAAGATCAGGCCGCGCCGGGGTTGTGCGACGATTCCCAGGTCCGGCGGGCCGGCTGTCGCGACTTCTCCCGTGATGCTCACATGCGTTAAGGTTAGTTGCTTGCTGGCAAGCATTCAAGTCGATTTCCGGAGAACGTGATGGACACCGAACTCGTGGCGAGGCTGCGTGCCGTCATTCCCAGGCTCGCCCGCGTGCTCAACGACACGTCCACCGGCGAGGACCTCACCCCGACCCAGTACTCCGTGCTCGCCCTGGTCCGCATCCGCGGCCCGCTCGGCCTCGCCGAGCTGACCGAGCTCGAGGGCCTCAACCCGACGATGCTGTCGCGGATCGTCAAGGTCCTCGACGAGCGCGGCCTCATCCGCCGCATGCCAGACCCGGAGGACCTGCGCGCGGCGCGCGTCGCGGTCACCCCCGCGGGCGAGGCGGTGCACGACCGGGTCCGCGCGCAGCGCACCCGGGTGCTCTCCGACTGCCTGCACGGACTGCCCGCGCAGACGACCGCGGCGCTGCTCGCCGCGGTGCCCGACCTCGAGGAGCTGGCCGAGGCTCTCAAACCCATGGCAGGCAAGCCTGCGGCGAGGTCGGCACGCGGCTGACCTCCAATAGTTATCCCGAACGGGTTCGGCTGACTCCGGCCGGCAGCGTCACACCGAGCGGGCGCGGTCACTCAGGGCGGGGCAGGCCCTGCTCCGGCATCCGGAACCGAGGCAGCGGCGACGGCACAAGCAGCGCGGCGCCAACAACTCCGCCGATTACTGCGATCCACAGCGCGGCATGCAGGCCGAGTGCCGCCCCGAACAGCCCGCCGAGCAGCGCGCCGAGGGGCCGCGTGCCGTAGTTGATGGCCGTGAACGCGCCGCTGACCCGCGAGCGCATGGCGTCGGGAATGACCGCCGCGAAGATCGACCCGATCGAGATGTCGAGCACCATGACGCCGAATCCGATAAGGAACTCCGAGGTGAACAGCATTCCGATCACCGCCAGGCTGGTGCCGTGCCCGGCCGGGACCGGGGCGAGCGGCACGAGCACAAGCGGGGCGGTGAAGCCGAAGCACCCCGCCACGTAGGCCATGCCCACCCCGATCCTGGCAGCAAGCTTCTTGGTGGCCGCCGCGCCGAGCAGTCCGCCGAACGCGCCGCAGCCGAGGATCACGCCGAGCAGGCCAGGGCTCACCTGCAGCTCCCGCACTGCGTAGAGCACGATCAGGGAGGCGAACATCAGGTTGAAGAAGTTGATCACCGCAACCCCGATCAGCGAGGCTCGCACGATGGGGGAGTGGGCGATGAACCGCAGGCCCTCCGTGACTCCGCCCTTGCCCTCGTCGACGGGCGGCTCGACGGGGTCGATGCGGCGCAGGAAGAAGGCCGACCCGAGAAACGACAGCGCGTCCGCGACGATCGCGAAGGGTGCGCTGAGCGCCTGGGCGAGCAGGCCGCCCAGAGACGGGCCGGCCACGAACGACATGGCCCGGCTCCCGTAGATAAGGGACTGCCCGTCCACGTACTGTTCCGGAGCAACGATCGACACGAACAGTGCCGAGTCGGCCACGTTGAACAGGATGGACAGCGTGCCGCAGGCGAAGATGACGACGAGCAGCTGCCACATCCGCAGCACACCGAATGCGTAGCAGACAGGCACGATGGCGAGCAGCGCGCACCGGCCGAGGTCGCAGGCGATCATGAGCTGCCGGCGCCGCCCGCGCCGGTCCGCCCACGCGCCGGCGTGCATGCCGAACAGCAGGCTTGGCAGCCATTCAAGCGCTGTCAGCAGCCCCATCGCGGCAGCCCCCGCGTGCAGTGCGAGCACTGCGGTCAGCGGAACCGCCACCGACGCGATCTGGTCGCCGACCATCGACACGGTCGACGCGCCCCAGTAGCGGCGGAAGTAGGTGTCACGCATCAGTGGAGGGACGAATCGGCGGCGCGGCGCGGCGTCCTGCGCCCCTGGAGTGCTCGGCAGGTCCGTTCGGGCCGCGTTGCCTGACTGGCACTGTGCGCCGGCCTGGTTCGTCCTGTCAGCGCTCACGCTTCCTCCTGCGGCGGCTCCACGTCGTCGGGCAGGATCACGCTCGGGAAACCGAGGTGGAGGTAGGTGACGAGCCGCGAGCCCGGTGGCCGCAACTCCGGCCTGACCATCCGGTCGAAGTACTGGTCGGTGACCGCGAGCAGCTCTTCGCCGACCTGGGTGAGCTCCTCCGGGGTCAGCCACAGGAAACGGTCGCCGAGGAACGCGGCACGCTGCCACTGCTCCGGCTGGTCGGGCCGCGCCTCCAGCCACCGCATCAGCTGCCCGAAGTAGGACTCGGCGAGCGCCTCGGCGAGCAGCCCCGCCGCCGCGGCGGCCTCCGGGTCATCGGGCGTGTCGTCCCAGGCGGTGGAGGTGGTGGTGGCCCGCCACGGCTTCTGACGTCCGGTGCCGCCGCCGGTCTCCTCGACGAGGCCGTACTTGGCGAGCTGGCGCAGGTGGAACGAGCAGGTACCAGAGGACTCGCCGAGCAGGCGCCCGGCCTGCGTCGCGGTCAGCGGCCCGCGGGTGCGCAGCGCGAGTATCAGTTTGATCCGCACCGGGTGCGCGTAGGCGCGCAGCGCCGTGGCGTTCTCCAGCCGGGTGACGGTCCGCCCGTGGGCGGTCTGCTCGTCGTCGCTCATGTATGCAAAGCTATCTTTGCAAAGGACTCTTTGCAAAGAAGTCTTCGCAAGAGAAATTGGCGAGCCATCCTCGTGGCCACTCGGCTAAGTTCTTGCCCGGTATGGTCGGCAGAGTGGTTGCGGATCAGAAATCCTCTGACTAAAGTCAGAGATTGTGCGCGATCCCGTCGATGTCGTTCGCCGCTTCAACCGCTCCTACACCCAGCGCATCGGGGTGCTCGACGACTCCTTCCTGGGCCTTGGCATGCCGCTTGGGCCAACGCGGCTGCTGTTCGAGATCGGCGCCGCGCCGGGGACGGCGCAGGCGCTACGCGACCGGCTCGGACTCGACTCGGGCTACCTCAGCCGCCTGCTGCGCCGGCTCGAGGGCGACGGCCTGGTCACGGTGGCGCCCGACCCGGCGGACCGGCGCCGCCGTCAGGTCACGCTGACCCCGGCGGGCCGGGAGCGCTGGGCGGAGCTTGAGCACCGCTCAGACGAACGCGCGCGGCTGCTCGTCGACCCGCTGACGCCGCGGCAGCGGGACCGGCTCGCCCGCGCCTTGGCCGAGGCCGACCTGCTGGTCCGCGCCGCGACGGTGACCTTCTCCCCGGCCGACCCGTCGTCGGATGTCGCCAGGGACGTGGTCGGGCGCTACTTCGCGGAGATCGGCCGCCGCTTCGGCTTCGACCCGTCGGGCGCGACGGACAAGGACGCGAAGCTGCTCGTCCCGCCGACGGGGCTGTTCATGCTCGCCGTCTCCGACGGCGAGCCGGTCGCCTGCGGCGGCGTGCACACGATCGCTTCCGGCGTGGGCGAACTGAAGCGGATGTGGGTGCACGACGACTGGCGCGGCGCCGGCCTCGGCTCCCGTCTGCTGCGCCACCTGGAGCAGGAGTCCCGCGCGCTCGGTCACGACATCCTGCGGCTCGACACCAACGGCGCGCTCACCGAGGCGATCGGCATGTACCAGCGGGCCGGCTACCTGGCGATCGACCGGTACAACGACAACCCCTGGGCCACCCACTTCTTCGAGAAGAAGCTGTGCGCTGACCGGGCGTAGCGCTGCACCGTTCGGTATCCCCCTCATCCGCCACCGCGACACGCCGGCCCCTCCTGGTCATTCGAAACTAAGTCCTATAGAATCAACCTCATCACCCGCGTGATCGCCTCAACGATCGAAGGCCGGGAAGGCCGGGGGCGGACGTCAATGAAGGAGGAGGCGCGACCATGACCACGATCGCCGCCGACCGGTGGCACATACCGCGGCCCGTCGACGCGGCCTGCGTGCCCGCCGGTGCTGGTCAGCCGGACCGGCTCGCCAGGATCGCCGCGCTTGACGGCGCGCGCATGGCGGACGGCCTGGCCTTTCTCGCCGGCTATGCGCCAGGTGTCTTCGACGCGGTGCTGACCGCGACCGAGCCCTGCCTCGACGACCTGTTCCCCTCAGGCGACGACGCGCTCGAGCCCTACTGCACGCAGTGCGGCGCCAAGGCCGGCGTCTTCATCGCCCGCGGCAGCGACTGGCGGCACTACGCCGGCGACGCCGAGGACCGCACCGCCGCCCCGTTCGAGGCCGACCATGCCCCGGTCATCGGCTGGCGCCCGGCCGGCGGCCGACCCGGATTCGTCGCCATCTGACCCCGACCCCCTGCCCCCCCAGACCGGCGCCCCGTCCACCGATCCCCGGGGTGGACGGGGCGCCGTCTCAGGCCTGCCGCTCCAGTGCCGCCTCGTAGGCGCGCATCGCGGCGACGATCGTCGCCCGCTGTCCGGGGGTGCTCGCCGGGGTCGGCGGCGTCATCGCGGACTAACCTTGAACGATGGACGGGCCGACCGCGCAGTACCTGCGTCCCATCGCCGGACTCGACGCGACGATGTGGGTGCCGCCGAGCCGAGGTCAGCTGTTCTGGCTGCGTTTCGCGCCCGCCCTGTTCGCGCCCGCCCAGGGCACCGGCCACGGCCTGGTCCGCTGGTGGGCGATCGCCACGGTCACGCCGAGCACCAACGTCACCGGGCTGAACCTGGTCTACCAGTCGTACCTGAACCACGTCTTCCACCGCACCGGGCTGGCCAGGGCGGGCCACGCGGTCTGCATGCCGGTCATCGTGACCGCGCTGCTCGCGCTGCTCCACCCGGTGCACGCCATCCTCCCGGGCGCCATCGCGCTCGCCGCGTGGTGGGCGTACTGGGCGGTCAAGGCTACGACCCGGCGCGGCGCGCGGCCTGGCGGGCCCTGTCCGCCCAGGCGATAGCGAGCGGCAACCCGGCGCTCGACTACATCGGCACCGGCGGCCCCACCCCGCTGCGCGTTCCGGCCTGACGGCGCGGGCCGATGCCGTTGCCGGTCGGCAGCGTTCGTCTGGATCGAAAAAAGATCTTGGTCCGATGCATTGATGATCGCGAATCGAACTGGTAGTCTAATGGCAGAACTTCAGATGATGATCGGCGGCCGGCTTGCCGGCATAGGGCGCGAGCGTGGACGCGCGTAACACGCGACGACAGCGCTGTGACGCCGTTTTCATCTGGAGGTGAGCCATGTGCACCGCGGAATCCGCGCCTTCCGGCGAAGACGCCTTCGGTCCTGCCTTTGATGCCGGCTCGCCCTTCACCAGCACGTCGCAGGCGCTGCGCATGGCCGGGGCCGCGCTCGACTTCCTCAACACGGCCGCCGGCGGCGACGCGGCCGCCGATGCTCTGGACGGCGCGGCGTGCGGGGAGGTGCTGATCGTCCTGGGTGAGATCCAGGCGAAGCTGACCGCGGCGCATGCGGGGTTCCTGCGCCGTTTCGATGCCGCCGGTGCGCATGACGCGGACGGGTACGGCTCGTCGTCGTCGTGGCTGGCGGCGAAGGCGGGCCTGTCGAAGAAGGCCGCCAGGGCGGCGGTGCGGCAGATGCGGCAGCTGCGCGACCGGCCGCTGCTGGACGGGGCGCTGGCGGCCGGGGACATCACCGATTCGCTGGCGTTCGAGATCGCCGGCTGGACCCGCAAGCTGCCGCCCGCGATGCGCGAGGAGACCGACAAGATCCTGCTGCAGGCTCACGCGGCCGGGGCGTCGCTGGATGACCTGGCGACCATCGCGGCGTGCGCGATCGAGCAGTGGCGGCAGCAGCAGCCCGATCCCGGCGGTCCCGATGACGGGTTCGATGACCGGTTCGTGCAGGCCGGCACCACGTTCGGCGGTGCCGGGGTGATCCGCGGCAACCTGACGGCTGAGTGCGCGACGGCGGTCCGCGCGGTGCTGGAGGCCCTGGGGAAGAAGGCCGGGCCGGAGGATGACCGCACCGAGGGCAAGCGGTTCCATGATGCGCTGCAGCTGGCCTGCGAGCTGCTGCTGCGTGCCCGCCTGGTCCCCGGCCGGGCCGGCGCCGGCACCCAGGCGGTGGTGCACATCCCGCTGTCCCAGCTGCGCGCCATGCCCGGCGCCGCCGATCTCGAGGACGCCTGGATCCGGGCACGGCTCGGCGAGGACGGCTACCTCACCGGCAAGGATGCGGAGACCGCCGCGTGCGACGCGCAGACGGTCCCGGTCGTCACCGGAACGATGGACCCGGATGTCATCGACCAGATCATCGCCCTGGCCCGCACCGCTGCAGAGGCGGAGAATCCCGAAGCGCAGGCGACCAGCACAACCGCCGAGTTCGCCGCCGGGCCGCCGAGAACTGCCGGGCCACCGAGAACCGCCGGACCACCCGACAGCGCGCGTCCCGCACCGCCAGGTCCCTCGCTCCAGGCCCGCCAGGCCCTGCGCCACGCCATCGCCCGCCTGGCCATCGACCTCGTCTCCGGCCCCGCCGGCCTCGCCGCCGCCCTCCGCCACGGCCTGCTCGGCAAACCCTGGAACACCCCCAGCCTTCCCCTCGACATCGGCCGCAGCCACGTCATCCCCGGCCACATCCGCCGCGCCGTCCGCCTCCGCGACCGCCACTGCGCCTGGCCGCACTGCGATCGCCCCGCCGCCTGGTGCGACATCCACCACCTGCGGCACCAAGCCGACGGCGGCGAAACCTCCCTGACCAACTGCGTCCTGCTCTGCCAGTACCACCACGACGTGAGCATCCACCGCCACGGCTGGACCCTCACCCTCCACCCAGACGGCACCACCCAAGCGACAAGCCCCGACGGACACCACACCCTGCACAGCCACGCCCCGCCCGCCCCGCAGGCGACCTGACGGTCACCGGCCCATGCGATTAGCGCCGTCCATCGGCAATGGCGTAATACGTGATCCTCGTTGCCATAGGTTCCCCCAGTGGCTCGCCCCGTCATCGGGCACTCACCTGGTACAACGAATCGCCAGCCGCCCCGGTTCGACCATGCGATCACGCTCTACTCGCCAGTCACGCTGCGCCTGATCCGCTCCACGATCCGGTTCGCCTCGTCCTCGCTGATCTCGTAGAGGTCGTTGTCCCCGTCGCCCCGTTCGTAGGAGTACAGGAGCGGACTGCGGGTCCATTCAAGGTCGTACCCGAACTGCTCGTCATGTTCTCCGCCGTTGTGCTCGATTCGGCGAATCACTCCAACCGGCTCTTCCCGGGTGCTCAAGTCATCAACGATGGCGAAATAGGTAGTCCTCGTTACCATCTGTCCTCCTGAAGGCGGTAATTCGGTACGCCAAGCGCGCCGGGCGGAATCGGCACCTTCGACGTCACCTCACGCTGATAGGCACGGAGGTCGGCCATCTCCTCGTCGTCCTCGGGAAGTGAACGAATCCGCTCATATGCGGAATGCGTTTCTTCCTTCGCGTCGAGGCTGGCCTGGGTGTGAAACTGAACTTCGAAGAGCTGGCTGCTCCCTGGGATGTGCCATCGGCTATTGATCCCTTTATACTCGTCCTCGTCCCACGAGTTTCTTCTATCGAACGGCCCGAAACCAGCACTTTCAAGTCGGTCACAGTCGGCGTAGACACCAGCCGTGTATTTGGCCTCGTCGTAGACGAAGGTGTACCGGATCGTATCCTTAACGTTCGCGAATGCCTGAGCTACGGTACGTCCCTTCTTCATAACGTCGAACTCCACCTTCTCGGCCAGCCGGTCCTTGCCCTTCAGCCGGTTCTCGAGCCCCGCGAGGTGCCGGTCGGGGTCCTCGGCCTCGATGCGGCGCATCGCCGGGGTGACGATCCCCTTCTCGATCTCACTGACCCGCTCATACCCCTGGTCGATCGCGTAGGCCCGCACCGTGGCGTCGACCTTGGCCCGGTTGTCGAGTGCACGCGTGATCCGTTTCCCGGCATCGGGTTCGATCACAGGCTCGCCCCGGCCCGCCTCCCCGGCGTCGGCCCGGTACAACTCATCGGCAGTCTCCCGGCTTGCTTGCAGGTGAGGCTCTCCGCGCCCGTCCGCGTCGTCCGGCCGGTCGATCCGCACCCGTCACCACCCAATGTCGCGACCCAATGTCGGCACTCAACCGGGACAACGGATCGACCGCCGGCGCGGTTCAGCGGGCGTCGGCGGTCGAGGCGATCCGAAGTGGCTCGAGGTCAGCCGAACACGGCAGATCAGCCGAACTCGCACGGCATGTGCTTGATCCCGTTGATGAAACTCGACAGCAGGCGGTCGGGCTGACCGGCCGCCCGGATGTCTGGCACCCGGGTCAGCAGTTCCCGCAGGACGGCCGTGATCTCCCGACGGGCCAGGTGCGCCCCGAGGCAGAAGTGCGGCCCGGCCGCGCCGAAGCCGACGTGCGGGTTGGGCGAGCGGGTGATGTCGAACTGGCCGGCGGTGGGACCGAACACGCTCTCGTCTCTGTTGGCCGCCTGGTACATCAGCAGCACCTTGTCGTTCGCCTGGTAGGCGTGGCCGTTGCTCACGGTGTCCGCGGTGAGCGTGCGGCGCATCCAGATGACGGGGGAGACGTAGCGGACGATCTCCTCGACTGCAGGGCCGATCCGGCCGTCGAGATCGGCGAGCAGGAGTTCTCGCTGGTCGGGGTGCTCGGTGAGCAGCAGCAGCGCGTGCGAGATCGCGTTCCGCGTGGTCTCGTTGCCGGCCACCACGAGCAGGACAAAGAACGAGGCGAGCTCAGCGGGAGTGAGCTGTTCGCCGTCGATGTTCGCCGTCGCCAGGGACGAGACGAGGTCGTCGGTCGGGTGAGCCTGACGTTCCTCGGCCAGGCCGGTCACCAGTGCGGCCAGATCGCCGCCGGAAGTGAGGATCTGGGTGAGCGCCTCGTTCATGTTCTCGCTGATGAACTCGGGGTCCGCGCCGGACAAGATGATGTTGGTGTTCCGCAGCACCATCTTGTAGTGCTCGTCGCCGATGCCCATCATGTCGCAGATGATCTTCAGCGGCAGCCGCGCCGACACGTGCTGCACGAAGTCGCAGGGGCCGGCCTTGAGCAGGTCATCGACGATGACGCCCGCGGCCCGCTGCACGTCCTCCTCGAACTTCTTGATCATCTTCGGCGTGAATGCGCGAGAGACGATCCGGCGCAGCCGGGCGTGCCGCGGGTCGTCCATGTTGATCATCGACCCGAAGTACTCGTTGAACTCCGCCGGCAGGTCGAAGATGCTCGTCGCCCCGGCGGCGGAGGAGAACAGCTGCGGGCTCCTGCTCGCCTCGGCCACATCCGCGTGCCTGACCAGGGCGTAGTAGCCCCGCTCAGGCACGCCGAAGGGTGACTCGCCCGCCTCGAAGAACGGCGGCGAATCCAGTGCCTGCAATCGACGGAACGCAGCGTGGCGCTCCTCGGGAGGCAACGCCCAGAACGCATTGTCCGACAGGTTGATGTCGCTGCTGAGAGGTTCGGGCATTGAGGAGAACCGCCTTCCGAACTGCTTCGTCCGTCTTCCCCCAATCTTGGCCGTCGCGGTGTCGAAACGGGAGAGGGCCGGGCGTCAAGAGACCAGAAAAACCTTCGGAAACCGGCGGAAAAACCGGTTGTGATCATCTCCTGCGCGCTGTGTAATTGCCTCATCCCGTCTCATCCCGGAGGTCGTCATGTCCAGCCATAGGTAGGGCACCAGGCGAGCCAGCCGTGCCGTCCAGGACGTGGCGCTGGTGCCCCGTGACTGGAGCAGGATTCTCGTGCGCAATCACGACGAGAAGATCAAGGACATGAGCCGCTCGGTGCTCCCGTCGAGCTGGCACGCCGGCGCCAGGGTCACGCGCCGGGCGATCCACAAGCGGCGGCGTGCTCGCGAGCGGGACGCACTGGCCGCCGCCGGCAGCACCACACCCGATGCGCCCGGACGACCCGGCCGGCTTCCGCGAGGCATGGGAGATCCTCCAGCGCCGGTGGGCGCAGACCGTCGAGCACGCGAGACGCGTGCCGCCAGGACTGCTGCACGAGTCCGTCGACGGCGAGTGGTCCTTCACCGAGACGCTCAGGCACCTGGTCTTCGCGACCGACGCCTGGGTGAGGCGGGCGATACTCGGTGACCCGGCCCCGTGGGACCCGCTCGACCTGCCCTGGGACGAGATGCCCGACACCCCCGGGACGCCGCGCGACCGAGCGGCTCGGCCCTCGCTCGATGAGGTGCTCGCCCTGCGCAAGGACCGGACCGCCACGGTGACCGCGGTGATCGGCGGGCTGACGCCGGAGACCCTGGCCGCCGACACCACGCCGGTGGAGGGGCCGGGCTGGCCGCCAGCGGTCAGCTTTCCGGTGAAGGAGTGCCTGCTTATCGTCCTGAACGAGGAGTGGGAACACCGCCGCTACGCCGAGCGCGATCTGGCAATCCTGGGGAGGCGGACCTGAGCGGACCCCACCGGGGCCCGCTGGCCACCCCTAGCGGCGCACATCGACGTGTGGCAACGTGATCTCTCATGAGTGAACTGAAGGTCGAGATCGATCCCGCCGAGGCTGGCTTCGCGAAGGACCGGCTGCGCCGCATTGACGAGAACTTCGCCCGCTACGTGGACGACGGCCGGCTCAAGGGCTGGCTGCTCACCGTCGGCAGGCACGGCAAGCTGGCGCATGTGGCGAGCTACGGCCAGCGGGACGCCGAGGCCGGCCTGCCCGTCGAGGCGGACACGCTGTGGCGGATCTACTCGATGTCCAAGCCCATCACCTCCGTCGCCGCGATGATGCTGTACGAGCAGGGCGCCTTCGAGCTCACCGACCCGGTGAGCAAGTTCATTCCGAGCTTCACGGACATGCGCGTCTTCACCGGCGGCAGCGACCAGCGCCCGGTGACGGTCCCGGCCACCGAGCCGGTGCGGGTCTGGCACCTGCTCACCCACACCGCTGGCCTCACCTACGGCTTCCACCGTACGACCCCGGTGGACGCGATGTACCGGGCGGCGGGCTTCGACCTCGGCCTGCGGCCGGGCACGCTCGAAGAGTCCTGCGACGCCTGGGCCAGCCTGCCGCTGCTTTTCCAGCCGGGCAGCGAGTGGAACTACTCGGTCGCAACGGACGTGCTCGGCCGGGTGGTCGAGGTCGCATCGGGACAGTCGCTCGATGAGTTCTTCGCCCAGCGGATCTTCGGCCCGCTCGGCATGACCGACACCGCCTTCTACGCCGCCCCCGAGGACCTGGGCCGTCTTGCCGCGCTCTACGCACGCAACATCGAGGGCAAGGCGGGCCGGTTCAACTCCATGGCCGAGGAGGTGCGCAAGCCACCGACGATGCTCAGCGGCGGCGGCGGCCTGGTGTCCACGGCCGCCGACTACAACCGGTTCCTGAACATGCTGCTGCACCGCGCGGACAGCCCAGCGGGTGAGCTGGACGGCGCGCGCCTGCTCAGCTCGCGCACCGTGGCCTACATGGGCCGCAACCACCTGCCTGGCAACCAGGACATCGAGCAGTTCGGCCGTCCGATCAACGCCGAGTCGCCGCAGCGCGGCGTCGGCTTCGGCCTCGGCTTCGCGGTCGTCATCGACCCGGCGGCCGGCAAGGTCGTCGTCTCCGACGGCGAGCTGTCCTGGGGCGGCGCGGCCTCCACCGCGTTCTGGATCGACCCGGCGGAGGAGCTCACCGCGACCTTCTTCACCCAGCTCATCCCGTCGAGCGCGCACCCGATCAGGTCCCAGCTCCGCCAGCTCGTCTACCAGGCCCTGGTGTAACCCGGGGCCCAGATAAGGCCGTGACCCACTCCGTCTTGGTGGTCACCGCGGCGAGCTGGTCGGCTAGCGGCGTGACACCGATGCCCGGCCCGGCCGGCACGTCCAGGTGCCCGTCGGACAGGACGAACGGCTCGGTGATGTCGGTCTTGAAGTACCGGTCGGACGCCGAGGTGTCACCGGGCAGGGTGAACCCGGGCAGCGCGGCGAGCGCGACGTTCGCGGCACGGCCGATGCCGGTCTCCAGCATCCCGCCGCACCAGACCGCGACGCCGTGCGCGGCCGCCACGTCGTGGATCCGCCGCGCCTCCAGGTATCCGCCGACCCGGCCAGGCTTGATGTTGATGATCGAGCAGGCGCCGAGCGAGATCGCCGCCGCGGCCGTCCGCGCCGAGGTGATGGACTCATCCAGGCAGATCGGCGTGCGGACGAGCTTGGCGAGTTCCGCGTGGCCGAGCACGTCCTCCTCGGGCAGCGGCTGCTCCATCAGCAGCAGGTTGAATGGGTCGAGCATGGCCAGGTGCCGCGCGTCCTGCAGGGTGTATGCGGTGTTCGCGTCCACCTGGATCAGCAGGTCGTCGCCGAACCGCTCGCGCACCGCGCGCACCGGCTCGACGTCCCAGCCCGGCTGGATCTTCAGCTTGACCCGCACGTACCCGGCCGCCACGTACCCAGCGACCTCGTCGAGGAGCCTGTCGATGGAGTTCGCGATGCCCACGGAGACGCCGCAGGGCACCTGCTCCCTGACCGCGCCGAGCTCCCGGGCGAAAGACCGTCCGGACGCGCGCAGTTCCGCGTCGAGCACCGCGGTCTCGATCGCCGCCTTGGACATCCAGTGCCCCTTGAACGGCTCGAGGATGTGCCCGACCAGGGAACCGTCCACGTGGCCCGCGGCGAACAGCTTCGGCAGAAAGAACCGCTTGAGCACGTCGACGGTGGCATCCACGTACTCGGAGGAGTACAGCGGGTCGGACATCGCGACGCACTCACCCCAGCCCTCTGTCTCACCAGAAGGCACAGTAAGCACGGCGCGCAGCAGCAGGATGTCGCGCATCGACTCGGTACCGAACGAGGTGCGGAACGGCGCCACCAGCGGCATCGAGATCCGTCGCAGCTCAACCCCGGTCAGCTTCATCGAACATCTCCTCCAAGAGACACCACGTACCAGCCGTCCCTGTCGAAACCCGTGACCCGCCCACCGCCGCTGAGCAGCGGCGACAGCACGTCGCGCAGCGCGGCCCGCCACGCCGCCGCCCCGGCCGGGTCGGACACGCGCATCGCCTCGATGTCCGCGGGCACGCCGACCAGCAGCGTGCGGGCGCCTGACCCACCCGCAACCGGCAGGCCGGGAACGGGGAGCCCGTCGGGCCCCGCCGACAGGGCGGTCACCGCACCGCGCTCGCGCTCGGCGGCGAACGAGGCCTGCCGCGGCCGGCCGCAGGACGCGTCCGCGACCAGCTCCGAGCACAGGTCCCAGCGCACGAGCACCCGGTCGGTCTCGGTGCCGCCGTTGATCGCGTCGTCCATCGTGCCGTAGAAGTTCCGCAGGTACTCGACGGGCCGCGCGCCGAGCTTCACCAGGTTGAAGTAGCCGTTCCTGCGGATGAGCGGGTCGTAGGTCCAGGCGATCGCCCGGATGTCGTGGCGCAGGCACCAGGAGCGCTGGTGCAGCTTGAGCGCGAAACCGACGGCCCGGCCGAGCCCGGCAGGTCCCACGCCGGCGATGTGGCTGTGCAGCTCCGCGTGCGCCGGCGGGCCGAAGAACCCGATGCACGCGCCGAGCAGTTCGCCGCTCACCAGGTCGAAGGCGCCAGCGGCGTAGTTGCCCGCCTTGGTCATCGCCCGCAGCAGGTCAAGCCGGAGCGAGGAGTTGCCGTCCTCCGGCGCCCATATCTCGTCGAACAGCGCGATCATCGCGCCGAGTTCGTCAAGCGTGTCAAGCTCGCGGATGACGACCCCTGCGGCCTTGGCCGCCTTGGCTGCCGTCTCGCCAGCTTCACTAAGCACAGCGTCGGTAAGTGCGGCCTCGGCGAGCACGTCAGGCGTCATCGACGCCCCAGCCGGTGACCTCATCCCGATTCGCCATGTCGTGATCATAAATGTCCCGCTTGGCTTCCTGTCCGTTGAGATGGAGGAAGGATGCCCCTCCGTTCGTCCGGCTGAACGAACGGGAGGGGCCCGACACGGTGTGCCGTGTCAGTGGATCACGTCGAAGACGTTCTTCTGCACGCCGTTGGCGTAGGCCTCGTATTCGACGAGCTTCAGCTGCTGGGTGTCCTTGTCCGTGGTGCTGAACAGGCGCTTGCCTGCGCCGAGCAGCAGCGGGTAGACGAGCAGGTGGTAGCGGTCGATCAGGCCCGCGTCCGAGAGGGCGTGGTTCAGCGTCGCGCTGCCGTGGATGATGATCGGGCCGCCCTCGGTCTCCTTCAGCGCCGCGACCTCGCCGAGCGAGCGCAGGATCGTGGTCTCGCCCCAGTTGGAGACGAGCTTGTCCGCGGTCAGGGTGGTGGACACGACGTACTTCGGCATCACCTTGTACTCGGCGAACTCCGCCATGTCCGGCCATACCGGGCTGAACGCCTCGTAGCTGACGCGGCCCATCAGGATCGCGGTCGACTCCTGCTGCTCCCGACCCTTGATCTCGAAGGCGTCAGGGACGAACTCGACGTCCTTGAAGGTCCATCCCGCGTTCCGATAGCCGGCCTCCCCGCCGGGTGCCTCGACAACGCCGTCCATCGAGATGAAGGCGGTGCTGATCAGCGTGCGCATCGTGGTCTCCTTGGTGTTCATGTCTGTGGCGTTCTAGCTGCGTGGATTAACCGGCGAGCAGCCCGGTCAGCCAGTGCTGCCAGGCGGCCGCGGCCGCGGTCCCGTCCATGCCCGGCGCGAACAGGTGATGGAACATCAGCACCAGCCCGCTGAAGCCGTGGAAGCTGTAGAGCCCGTCGGCGGTGCGGACCGCGAAGCGCTCGTCGTCGGCCCAGGTCACCTCGCCGTCAAGCGGCGGCAGGCCGGCCGGCTCGGCGTGCGCCCGCGTGCCCACCGTGACCAGGGAAGGCAGTGACAGCGCGACGGTAAGCGCCGCGCGCACCTCCTGCGCCGGCTTGCCGCCCGTCTGCGCCATGGCGAAGACGGGAACCCCGGCGCGGCCGGAGAAGTGCGTCAGGTACTCGCGCAGGGTGTGCAGGTGGAACGGCCAGCCGCGACGGAGCGCGTCATACTCATCCTGCCAGTCGTCGCCGAGCATGCCGCTGTGCACGACGCGCAGCATGGTGCTGCCGCGGTCCCGTCCCTCTATCAGGTACTCGAAGGCCATGAACCGGCCGTCGGGTGCCGCATCGGTCCTGGTGGCGAAGCGCTTGCCCGGCTCGTAGGCGGTGACCACCGCCTCCGCCCGCTGGCCGCCGGTGTCCATCGCGACGGCACCGCCCTCGCGTGGCTCCACCTCGTTGCGCCCCATGAACCAGGAGTCGATCCCCGGCCCGGTGGCGATCGCGTCCCAGACCTCTTCGGGGCTCGCGGGCAGGATCGCCTCAAGCTCGATCTCGAACGGATGCGTCATGATCAGTCCTCCTGTTCTGCTTCTGGTGCGCTGGCTGGCGTTTGCTGTGCCACGTGGATCTGGGTCTCGTGGACCTGCGCTGCCCGGATCTGCGCTGCCGGGATCTCGGCCGTCGGGATCTGATGCAGCCCCACGATCAGCCGGTGGCTCCGGCCGCCCGTCGCGGACTCGTCGTGGTAGCGGCCCACGAGGGCCGCGACTGCCTGGGACAGTTCCTCGGCGAATGCTGCCCGGTCCGCCGCCGAGGCGAACCGCACCTCGGCTTCGATGGCGAAGGTTGCGATGCGCTGCCTTGCCCTGGCCGCGCCTACCAGCAGGTTTCCGACTTCCTGCACCAGCCGGGAGCCGAGCGCGAGCAGCCAGCGGGCCGACAGCTGGTCGGGAGACTGGGACGGGTCGGGGCTCACCGCGGCGAGGACGCTGGGGGAGATTACGTACGAGGCGGCCGCTGCGCGGTACACCCGCTCGGTGACGTTGCCCTTGCGCCGCTCTTCGCCTAGTTCGACAAGCCGGTGCCGTTCCAGCTCCTTGAGGTGGTAGTTGACCTTCTGCCGCGGCAGCCCGAGGCGTGCCGCGAGCATGGCAGCCGAGCCGGGCTCGGCGTGGCGGGCTTGCGGGGTGCGCGGGTGCCTGTATAGCCTGGCTCTATAAGTCACGACTTATGGAAGGAGCTGGCATGACAATCGATCCCGTGACCATGGCCGGGCTGGTGACCCGCGAGGTCCGCTCCGGCTCTCGTGACGGTGCGCCGACGAAGATCGTCATCGCACGACGGACCTACCCCACCGGGCAGGCCGATCTCTGGGACGCGCTGACCAATCCCGAGCGGATCCCGCGGTGGTTCCTGGCGGTCAGCGGCGAGCTCAAGGTCGGCGGCCGTTATCAGCTCAAGGGGAACGCGGGCGGCGTCATCGATCGGTGTGATGAGCCTGAGTTGTTCGCTGTGACCTGGGAGTTCGGCGAGATGATGTCGTGGCTCGCGGTCACGCTCACTCCCGACGGTACGGGCACCAGGCTCGAGCTCGCCCACGAGGCACACGTCGACCCCACCATGTGGGGCCAGTTCGGCCCCGGTGCGGTGGGCGTCGGCTGGGACCTCGCCCTCATCGGCCTCGGCCTGCACCTCGACACCGGCGCGCAGGTCGACCCGGAGACCGCGGTCACCTTCCCCGCCTCGGCGGAGGGCAGGGAGTTCATCAGGCTGGCGGCAACGGGGTGGGCAGACGCCGCGGTCGGGGACGGCGAAGAGCCGGGCATGGCGCACGAGGCGGGCGACCGCACGTTCGCGTTCTATACGCCGCCGGCCGCCGGCTGAGATGGCCCAAACCAGGGCGGCCGCGGCCAAGGCGGTGGAAGCCAAGGCCGTGGAAGCCGAGGCGGTGGAAGCCGAGGCGGCAGAAGCCGAGTCGGCCCAAGCCAGGACAGCCGCAGCCAACACGGCCGCAGCTGAGGCAGCCCCAGACAGGGCGGCCCCGCCTCGGGGATCCTCACCGAAGGCGGCACGAATCTTCGAGGCCCTCGGCGAGCCGGTCCGCCGGCGCATCCTCGAGTTGCTCGCCGACGGCGAGCGTCCGGTGGGCCCGCTCGTCGCGGCGCTGCGGTCAGTGACGCCGATCTCGCAGCCCGCGGTGTCGCAGCATCTCAAGGTGCTGCTCGACGCTGGCCTGGTGAGCGTGCGCGCCGCGGGCACCCGCCGTCTGTACGCCGTGGACATCGCGGGGCTCGACGCCGCGCGGGCGTGGCTCGACCGGCTGGCCGACCCGCTCGCCCCGTTCGCCCAGCCGCTCGACGCGCTTGCCACCGAGATCGCGCGCGGTCGCCGGGCACACGGGGACAACACGGCAACCAGCGGCAAAAGCATCAACAGGGCCGGCCGCTAGGCCAGCCGCTGGGCCGGCTGCCGGGCCAGCCGCGGGGCCAGCCGCGGGGCCAGCAGGCGTAGAACTGCCTGACGCGCAGGACCGTCGGCCTGCCTAGGACGTGAGCAGGTCCAGGATCGACTCGCCGTACTTGGCCAGCTTCGACTCGCCCACCCCGTTCACGCCGGCCAGCGCGGTCAGCGTCGACGGCGCGGTGACCGCGATCGCCCGTAGCGTCGCGTCGTGGAAGACCACGTAGGCGGGCACGCCCTGCTCCTTGGCGGTCGCGCCGCGCCAGGCGCGCAGCCGCTCGAACACGCTCTCCTGTTCAGGCGACAGCTCGGCAGCCACCGGCGTCGCTGCGTGGGCCCCGGTGCCGGCCGCCCCGGCCGAGGCGCGCGAGCCACGGCCTGAGCCCCGCGGCTGCGGCATGTCCCTGCGCAGCGTGACCACCCGCTGGCCGCGCAGCACCTCGCCGCTCGCCTCGGTGATGGCAAGCGTCTGGTATTCGCCCTGCACCGCGAGCAGCCCCTGGGCCATCAGCTGCCGCACCACGCCGCGCCACTGCGACTCGTTCAGCTCGAGACCGATGCCGAACGTCTTCAGCTCGTGATGCCCCTGCTCCGACACCTTGGCGGTCTTCTTGCCGAGCAGGATGTCGATCACCTGGCCCGCGCCGTACCGCTGGTCGCGTTCCCTGTCCAGCCGCACGATCGTGGACAGCAGCTTCTGCGCGGGGACGGTCCCGTCCCATGTCTCCGGCGGCGACAGGCAGGTGTCGCAGTTGCCGCAGGCCACCGCCCGCTCGGAGAAGTAGGCGAGCAGCTGCGACCGGCGGCAGTCGGTCGTCTCGCACAGCGCGAGCATCGCGTCCAGGTGCGAGGCCATCAGCCGCCGGTGCGCGAGGTTGCCCTCGGAGGAATCGATGAGCCGCCGCTGCTGCACCACGTCGGACAGGCCGTAGGTCAGCCATGCCGTCGCGGGCTGCCCGTCACGCCCCGCGCGCCCGGTTTCCTGGTAGTAGCCCTCGACGGACCGCGGCATGTCCAGGTGCGCGACGAACCGCACGTCCGGCTTGTCGATCCCCATCCCGAACGCGATGGTCGCGACCATCACCAGGCCGTCCTCGCGAAGGAACCGCGCCTGGTTCTCCGCCCGCACCGCGGCGTCGAGACCGGCGTGGTAAGGCAGGGCGGGGATGCCGCTGTCGGTGAGGAACGCCGCGATCTTCTCCGTCGAGTCGCGAGACAGGCAGTACACGATCCCGGCTTCCCCGGCGTGCTCGGTGCGCAGCAGCGAAAGCAGCTGGCGCTTCGCCTCGTTCTTCGGCACGATCCGGTACTGGATGTTCGGCCGGTCGAACGAGGACACGAACAGCTTCGACCCGGCGAGCTTGAGCCTGATCGCGATCTCTTCGCGGGTCGCCGCGGTCGCCGTGGCGGTGAGCGCGATCCGCGGCACCTGCGGCCAGCGCTCGTGCAGCACCTGGAGCTCCAGGTAGTCGGGACGGAAGTCGTGGCCCCACTGGGACACGCAGTGCGCCTCGTCGATCGCGAACACCGAAATCCGCGAGGCGGCCAGCAGGTCGAGCGTGCCTGGCGCGCGCAGCCGTTCCGGCGCGAGGTAGAGCAGGTCGAGCTCGCCGGCCTTGAACTGCTGCTCGACGACGTGCCGCGTGCCCGGGTCCTGGGTCGAGTTGAGGTAGTCGGCCCTGATGCCCAGCTGCCGCAGCGCCTGCACCTGGTCCTGCATCAGCGCGATGAGCGGCGAGATGACGATGCCGGTGCCCGGCCGGACAAGCGCGGGGATCTGATAACACAGCGACTTGCCGCCGCCTGTCGGCATCAGCACAAGCGCGTCGCCGCCGCCGATGACGTGCGCGATGATCTCCTCTTGCCGCCCGCGGAACGACTCGTAGCCGAACACCCGGTGCAGCACCGTCGCCGCCCGCTTCGCCCCGTCTGGCACCCCGTCAGTGCTTGCCGGCCCAGGCCCGCCGGACTCGCCGCCGACCACAGCCGGAGAATCGGGGGAATCAAGCACGGAGCCCAGCTCAGCAACGGAGCCCAGTTCGGCGGAGGCGGAAGAGGATGAGGCGGCGGAGGACGGCTGGCTGGGGGAGGGCACGAGAAAATCCTACGTTCCTGGCCCGACACTCCCGCGTGGTTGCGGCTAAAACACGCCCATGCGGAATGCAACCAAACCGCTCCGCCGGGAGTCTAATGAGCGTGCCAGGAAGAAGTCTCGCCGCGGCAGGCGCCGCCGTGACCGCAGTCCTCGCGCTCGCGGCGTGCGGTTCCGCGACCGCCGCCACAGTCCTGCTGCCCGGCATGGCCGCGGTCGACGCCGCGCCCGCGGTCGCCGGGACGCACGCGCTGTTCGAGCCGCAGACGCTGTCCTGCGAGCAGCCGCCGGTCCTTGGACCTGCCGCGAGCGCAACCGTTTCGACTGCCGGGCACGTCTAACCGCC
>Ga0335083_10002606_pt1 | contig 23709 bp, 29 predicted proteins | sample Lox_Sample_42_FD_206716 | JGI IMG/M metagenome (GOLD analysis project Ga0335083, IMG submission 206716) | Soil microbial communities from Loxahatchee National Wildlife Refuge, Florida, United States - Lox_Sample_4.2 | ecosystem: Environmental > Terrestrial > Soil > Wetlands | place: USA...
ACAGCACTTGAGACAAAAGGGCGTTCCGATGGGGGATATCAAGCTGCAGTACGTAAAGACCTTGTTGTGGCAAAGTTCCTGCATGTGCCGGAAATCGCTAAGGCCAAAACCGCCGACGAAGCCTTCAAGATCATCAAGCGTCAAGAAGAGTCTCAACGAAACGTAGCCCTCGCTGCAGAGGTCGGCAAAACCTTCACCCAGAGCGTTCATGAACTCCACAACACAAACTGTCTGTCTTGGATGCGCGCGCAACCGGAAGGCCTCTTTGACGTTATTCTCACTGATCCACCTTATGGCCTGGGCGCAGACTCCTTTGGAGACGGAGGGGGCAAACTATCCGGCATCGAGCATCACTACAAAGATGACGTCGAATCCTTCAGAGCCCTTATGGGAGAGTGGTGTCCATTGGCTTACCGCATTGCAAAAGCTCAGGCACATGCCTACGTCTTTTGTGACCTCGACAACTTCCACTGGCTCAAGCAACAAATGACTGCAGCCGGATGGTGGGTTACCCGTACACCATTCATTTGCACCAAACCAAACAGCGGTCGTGTGCCCCACCCCGAGCATGGCCCGCGCAGACAATGGGAGATGATTCTGTATGCAATCAAAGGCAAGAAACCAACCACGGGAATCTATCCGGACGTTATCACAACTATGGCCGATGCCAACATGTCCCACGGTGCGCAAAAGCCGGTTGCTCTTTATCTTGACCTACTCAAACGAAGCGTCAGGCCGGGCGATACTGTCCTCGATTCGTTCGCGGGGTCTGGGACAATCTTTCCTGCGGCACACCAATTCAAGGTTAAAGCTGTGGGTGTGGAGATGAACCCCGAATACTACGCTTTGGGCCTCAACCGCATCAAAGCCCTCGATGCCGATGCTACCGCCAGTGCATCCTTGGGCCAGTCTCTTGCAAACGAACTCAAGGCAATGGGAGGCTGACATGATCCCTCCTCGAATCAAGCCACCAAAACCTTGGCAACCTGGCCTCATCATCGGCCTCAATGGCGGGTGTTTCAAACCTGAGCATGCCAATGAACATTTCATCGTAAACTCGACTCGACAAACCATCATGCGCGCCCTCGTTTCGAGTCGTGCCGCATGCAAAAAACAGCCAAAATAGGACTAGACAATGCCCATCCAAGCCTCAGGCCCCCTCGACGCGAAAGTGCTGGTGGTAGGCGAATACCCCCACGAAGCAGACCTCCGACGTGGTGAACCCTTCATCGGAGGGGCTGGTTTTGAGTTTACAAAAATGATGCAAGAGGCGGGGCTCCCCCGAGAGACCTGTGCGTTGACGTATGTTATCAAGGATCGCATCCTTGGTCTCTCGACCCTCATTGCAGAAAAGAAAAAGGACATTACCCCCCGTCATGTTCTCTACAAGGGAAAGTGGGTAATGCCCCAGGTAGTGGATGCCGTGGAGGCATTGCGAGAGGAGATCAAACGAGTGTCCCCCAATGTCGTTTGTACGAGCGGCAACCTCGCATTGTGGGCACTCACGGGCGAATGGTCGTCATTCAATTGGCGCTCTTCCGTGATGGAATCGGACCTCATCCCCGGATTGAAGGTCATTCCCACCCTGCCCTTTAGTATCGTGAATGTTCAATGGAGCCAACGAGGAATCATTGTGCATGACCTGAAGAGGGTGAAGAGGCATGAAGATAAGCCGGGGGTGATAGATCGAAAATATCAATTCACAATCCCGACTGATAATAGCGAAAAAGAGTTCCACAAAGTCTATCGCTATCTCACTGATATTCTCACTACACCCCCAGGTACCAAGATCGGGGCGGACATTGAGACGAGAGCAGGGCATATTTCATCAATTGCTTTTGCCTTGTCGCCTACGGATGCTGTTTGCGTTCCGTTGATGAAGACGAACCAACCGGAAGGTTTCTGGACAGCGGATCAAGAGGCCGAGTTGGTGTGGTTAATGTGCCGAGTCATGGCCTATTGCACGATCATCGGTCAAAACTGGAACTATGACGCCCAATACATCTACCGCCATTGGCATTTTCTCTGTCCCAATGTGGTAGACACCATGATTCAGCAGCACTCATGTTTCAGCAACCTACCGAAAAACCTAGCGTTCCTCTCATCCATGTATTGTGAAGACCATCTGTACTGGAAAGACGATCGCACCAATTGGGAAGAGGGTCAAGATGGAGAAGGCGAAATACAATATTGGCGATACAACTGTACGGACGCTGCGCGCACGCTTGCCATACATCACGTTCTTTCTAGTGTATGTAAATCGATGGGACTGGAGTCTATCAATCTATTCCAACAAAGTCTCAGGGAAAGAGTCCTCCGCGCGATGATTCGTGGTGTGCGAGTGGATCACAAACTCCGTGCGCAACTCTCTTTCGACCTCATGAAAGAGGTTGCCGACCGCGAGCAGTGGATGCAAGACGTCCTCGGCCAAACCATCAACATCAAATCCCCTGCCCAGATGGCTGACTTCTTCTACCGTCAGATGGGTCAACGTGAGATCAAAAACCGCAAAACCGGCAGCACCACTTGCAACGATGAAGCCCTCCACAAGATCGCCCAACGAGAGCCCATCCTTCTCCCCGTCACAAGAAAGATCGCAGAGTTGCGGTCTTTGGGTGTGTTCCACTCCACATTTGTGCAGGCTGGGCTTGATGTGGACGGTCGGATGCGATGCACATTCAATGTGTGTGGGACGGAAACCTACAGATTTGCCTCAAGCAAAAACGCCTTCGGGACTGGGATGAACCTCCAGAATATTCCGAAGGGTGGTGAGATGGAAGAGGGTGGTCTGGAATTGCCCAACATTAGAAAGCTCTTTATCCCAGATCAAGGCAAAACTATCTTCGATATTGATCTCGATAGCGCTGATCTACGCATTGTCACATGGGAATCGGACTGCAAATGGATGAAAGAGCAGTTTAAGGCTGGAAACAAGCCTTATGTTGAGATTATGCGGGAGTACTATCGTGATGCTAACAAAAACAAGAACAGTCCTGAATACAAAATCTTCAAGAGCCTTTGCCACGGTACAAACTATCTAGGGACCGCAGATGGTATCGCCCCCCGTATTGGTCTATTGGTGCATGAGACTGAACGTATTCAGAAGTGGTATTACGCGGTTTGTCCAGAGATCAAAAAATGGCAAGATGATCTGAAGAAACAAGTCTCTGGACGTCGGTATGTAGAGAATGCATATGGCTACAGAAACTATTTTTTTGACCGGATCGAGGGGACAATCTTTAACCAAGCCGTCGCGTGGGTGCCGCAGTCCAGTGTTGCATGCCTCATCAATCGTATTTGGGCAGAACTTGAAGACAACCTAGAATCAGAAGGATTAGAGATTCTGATGCAGGTCCATGATAGTCTTGTGGGGTCTTTTGACAGGTATCGAAAAGAGGAAATGCTCAAACGGATTGTTGAGACTGCATCAATTGCAATTCCGTATGATGACCCCCTTTATATCCCGGTTGGTGTGGTATCTAGTGATAATTCCTGGGGAGAATGCGGATGAGATCATTTTACTGTTACGTCAGGACTGTGGACAACCAATTTCTCTCTTATGCCGTCGCAGCCGAAACAATAGAAAACCTGCCTGCAATGGCATTTGAGAGGTTTGCAGAGCAAGGGATTGCGCTGACCGCGAAAACGGTCAAAAGCATGAGGTTCGTCTCGGACCCGCAATTTGGAGGATGCGGCGGGGTACGCGGAGGTACCGGAAACGGGTGATGGGTATTGCGTGATATCGGGTGAAACACCCACGCATTAGCCCCATCTGCTTAAACAAATGCCCACAGCTTAACCACCTGTGGGCATTTTCTTGTAGAAATTAATCTACCTTAATTCCTACAAATTATTTCTTCTTTTTCGCACTCCTCCGCTTCGTCTCCATCGCAATCGCCACAGCCTGCTTTTGTGGCTTACCTGCCTTCATTTCCGTGCGAATGTTTTCCGACACGGTTTTCTTTGAAGTTCCTTTCTTCAACGGCATGTCACACCTCCACAAAAGCACTGATAACAAGAAGAAGACTATCTGGATCGACCTTACTCGGCGGTTCGCTCAGCTCCTTCAACCACCCACAATGCTGAAGAGCAGCGGTGCATAGCTCCGAGCAGAACCATGCACCCTTGGTCGTCCAGTCCGTCCCTGCCGCGAATGCCGCAATAGCCCGGCTATCGTAGGGTTTCCCTACTTGATCCAGCACAAACTGGTAATAGTCAGATTGCTGCGCATCCGTGCACGGGATCGTCACGCGTTTGAGGGTGTAACCTACCTGATAGTCTGGCCCCCGCAATTGCACACCGGGGGGATACCCCGCCATCACGTCATTGCGTGCTCCCAACAGCAAGCCATCGGGCATCACCGTGTCCACATGAGCGTATCGCCCATGCCCGAACCATTGAATGATCTTGGACGTCAGGCTATCACTACCCGCAAACTGCATGACGATCTGACCCATGTCACACTCCAGATGCCGCTGAAGCCGGAGCAGGCGCAACAGGCGTCACTGGAGCTTGATTAAATACCACAAGGGCGCTGGAAAGAGCCACCTGAAAGGCAGTCAGCGAGCCGATGATAATGGGCTTTTGGTCTGCCGGGATCAGAGTGCTAGACTGGACAAGCTTCTCGGCCTGCGGAATTGACGTGCCGACCATCGTGGACAGCGACGAGACATTCACATTCGACACCGCCGCGCAAAACGCACCATTGGCAACCACGAACGGGGTCAATGCCGGGTCAATGACCTGCACACTTTCGAGTGTCGGTTGCACGATCAGGCAGCCATTGGCGATGATCTGTTGGGCTTTGGCTGCGTCTTGCTGTGCCGTTTGCTGTTGTGCGGTTGTGCAGGCGCCAAGAACCAGGGCCAATCCAAGCATCAAAATTCGTTTCATTTCGTCACCTCATTAGGAAGATCGGGGAGATCAGGGATTTGCTTTGCATACCCAAGCGCATGCACCACTTTTAGCAGAGTCCTGCATGCAACATACACACCAGCGATAGCAGCGACCAGAGGATGATAGTTGGCAGGAACGAGACCACTAGCAAGAGCGCCAGCAGAGACAACAGTGACTGCAAATTCACTGCTCTTGTAGCCTGTGGTGGGTTTGGCTGCGGGGGCTTGCGTTGCTGCGAGGGTTTGGGCCATCGGCGTTTCCTCATTCGGCACCTCGGTTTGTGGGATCATGTAAGGCTACCTCCTTGCAAGATGTTAGCGGCAATGCGGTTCATCCTACCGTTTGCATATTGTGGCTGTTTCAAGCTTGCAAGATATTGCAAACGCTTGGCATTGAATTTTGCAACCACTTCCCAACAGTTAGCCGTAGACAGGACAGAGCCTAATGCCGAGCCTGTGGTCTGCGTTTGCATAATGTCCTGCAGCCATTGAATGGGATGCCCACCATTGTACGCCGTGTCAAAGACCTGAAAAGCAATGGGCAGGGGGTAGAAATCACAGCCAAAGGGTGTCCAATAGTTGGCTTGAGCAATCTCTTTGGCTGTGGATTCGGGGAAATCCTTCATATTCCCCGTGTATCCCCACTTACGGGCCACGGCTTCAGTTGTCCCCCAACGGGTTGGTCCACCATTGTCCACTGTAAAGCCACCCTCATTCCCAAGAGTCAGTGCCCAGCACTTGTCAAATGCCTCACTCACCAGCCTTCTCCTTAAGTCTTCCCGTCCATTCAAGATATTTTGTAACGACTAGGGCCGTGCATTGCACCACAATATAGGCCAATGTAGCTAACTTTATCCAGTCATCCAAATGGTTGCCCAAAGTCAGCCACATCGACACTCCCGCAGGCGGTGCCAGCTTCGCTACACTTGAGGCGACCTGCTGTTTGAAGTCGTCCATGTTTATCATCCAAGGCCCCGGAATAGTTATGGATTATTTATAGAAATTAATAATTCTTAATTCCTACAAATTATATTTAATCTTCTTCAGTTTTCTTTTTCTCTTTCTCATGCATTCGCAATTGCATCAATTCAGGCATAACTCTGGCCACTTCTTTCCAGGGCCTTTGCCCCAAATAGTCAACCACTGCCTGTAGCACGTCAGCAGGGATGAGAAATTCTACTGTTGTTTGTTGATCCATTTTTAATTGCTCCAGGCAGGAATCCAATATTGATTCCCATCGATAATCAAACTAACCCATGTTCCAATGCCGGATGAACTGCCGGGCTTATTTGCAGTCAATACAGGAGTAACACCACCTGTGCTTAGAGACGCTTGCAGTTGAAGTCCATGCGCCCCGTTCAGTGACAGACTTCCACTGCTATTAAGTCTGGCTACTTCCGATCCTGAGACATAATACCCCAAACCAGTTCCATCATATTTCAGCTGATTCGTTGAATTCACATCAAAAGCAATAGCCTGCCCCGCCGCCATTCTCATTGCTGCTATGTTTATAACACCTGCCGATGTGTCAAAACCGTAATTACAGTTATTGGCTACAACACTGAAAGCTTCATTAACCGTCACACTACTATCCCCATCGTTCTGAACTCTGACGCCGTAGGAACAGGTTGTTGCAGCCCCACTTGTGTTATACCGCGCCGCTACAACATCGATGCCGATTCTATTCCCCGAGGCGTCTGTTCCATTTGAGCGATTATCTACCTCAAGTCCAACCAAGGCCGTTGACGGATTATTGATAGCCACGACTTCCCGAGCCTCCATAACGCCAGCCCACGTGGCTCCTGTTGTCGTCGTCTGTCTGTTACCTTGACCATATACAGCCACATTTTCCCCTGCGGTGGCCGAATTGTTCATTATCGAAGTTAAGGCCCATTCAAAGGAAGTTGGGGAAGCCCCTACAGTATCTACAATTCTGACTGTACCATTGACGCCACTACCCCCAGAATAATTTGCAGTTCTAGTCATACTAATACTTTGCTGATCGGTTGCTCCTCCAGTACTGATAAAAGAAATTTGAGTTCCGGCAAAGTTAGGATTAGTTGCGCTAGCAGCATCAATGGGGACGAACCAAGCACCAGCACCATTGGAAACAACCGTAATCGATTCATTCCCGTACAAAGTCCGGACTGAGGCCCCCTCTGGCTGGAGAAGATCTCCCCCTTGCGTAACCAAAGACCCGTAGAAAGGGGCTCTAGCCAACGTAAAACCTATCCCATAAGGGACAGTAGAAGCTAAAGGCAATGTCACTACAACCCCATTAGCCTGCAACACCCCCCACCTCCCCATCTGAGCCACTGTCAGAGTGGTGTTAGTATTGAGCCCTAGTCCCGCTGTCTGTGACCAATTCAGTCCTACATTCTGCACAAAAGCAGTAGTAGACAATTGGGTTGTATTAGTTCCGACGGCTGCTGTAGGTGCTGTGGGCGTACCCGTAAAGGCCGGGGAATTTAAGGGGGCAAAACCGGATAATCCGGTTATATCCGCTGTTGTCAATTGTCTAAAAGTAGGTGCGGCATCCCCTCCAGAACTTGGCCCGGCAAACACTGTATTGGCTGTTTGTGTGGCTAATGTTGCTGTAAGTGTTCCTGTCGTTGTTACAGGACTTCCTGATACTGAAAGAAAGTTGGGCAATGAGAGCCCCACAGAGGTTACAGTACCCGAACCTGTAAGATTGCTAAAAGAAGGCGGCACTCCTGGGCCGTTAGATACAAGAACAGTCCCTGCGGCCCCCTCTATTACAGTTGTTGTTTTAGCGTACCCACCACCCGCGACAAGCAAACCAGCCGTAGGAGGGTACACCACACTGTCGACGTCATTCAGCCAAGCGCTTACTATCGGGGTATTCTGATTGTAATCTTGAAAAGTAGTATGTGCCATAAAAACCTCATCGCATTCTGCGGGCTTGGATTGTGCAGGTCGCTGTAGCCGTGCCAGAAGAAAAAGAAGCCAACACAGTCAAATACACTGTCGTAGTTGATGCTACATTTTCTCTCACCATAGGCACAGAGAAGCTTTGATTAGCCCCTGCTGTTGGCAAATTTATCGAAGAATAAAAAGGAGCCGAAGGAAGTACACCAGAAGAGACACTTACACCAGCATTAGCCCCTGTGACACCCACAGAAGGGCTTATCAAACAACTTCCCCAAACGTCCCAATCACCAGCCGAAAGGGAAATGGATGTAATGTTGGAGGTAGAGCCGCTTGTAAGTGATATGGCATTTCCAGTCGCGCTCACATACTCCCCAATGCTCCCTGCATTTGCGTTACCACCATTCGTGATGCCAACCAAATTAGGTTGATTAATTGTGGGGGAGGCTGTAACAAAAGCAGTGGTTGCTAGTTGTGTAGTATTTGTCCCAGAAGAGGCTGTCGGGGCTGTGGGAACTCCCGTAAAAGCGGGCGATGCAAGTGTTGCATAGAGAGCCGTATTGAGATTTCCAGAATCCCATGGAGTATACCCATTGAAAGTAGGCCTGATGGCGAAAGTCGCAGTTCCACTGACAACAAGATTGCCAACACTAAAAGTTTGGGCTTGGGAAACCGCAGAAATGACCAGACCAACACACAAAAGTAAAAGCTTCTTCATGACACAATCCCCGCAGCATTAACCCAAAGAACGGGACTCAGTTGAGAACACCACACCATAAAACCAAGTGTAGTATCAAAATACCCTTGACCAAGAAACCCCGGAGACGTGGGGCGGTTTACTGTTGGGCCTGACCCTCCGGAAGCTGTTTGCATAAAAGCCGCAAGCACATTTAAAGGTACATCAGCCGTTTGCCCCGACACCACTCCAGTCAAAGTATCTGACGCTTGGAGCGCTCGACCATTTAGTGGATACGATCCTTGCTCTGCCATGTAAACCTCTCAACGAATGCGACGCGCACGAATAAAACCACTTCCTGACGCAGTGCTTGTGGTGAAAGTAGCCTGCCCTAGCAAGTATACAGTTGTGGTAGATGAAAGACTAAGACGAACAACAGGACATTGAAGCAATTGCTGACTCCCTGTCCCTAACGTACCTTGAATTGCTGTGAATGTCCCAAAACCCCCAAAAGTTGCAGAGGTTGTACTAACACCACAATTCCAAGCACTTAAGACGGTGGAACCAGATGCCAGAACTTGGGCTATCCCTGTCACATCCCAATCACCAGCGGTCAAACTTATACTAGTCAGGTTAGATGGAGTTCCAGTGGTTAAGGAAACTCCCGAAGCGTTAGCTGTGATGTATTCCCCTATACTGCCTGCATTCGCATTATTGTTGGTTGTAGTTCCAACAATGCCAGCAGTTTGGGAAGGTGTGATTGTACTGCTCGCGGTGACCGTAGTGAAAGCTCCACTTCCTGCTGTCGTGGAGCCAATCGATCCCGGAGAAGCAAACGTCGCGCCTCCGAGAGTCGTGGCATTGATTGAACCATTGCACACAATGCCCGTGCCGTTGGTATATCCGAGGGCATTGGAAGACCCTGTACAACTCGGCATGGAGAATGCAACAGGACTGGCAGTCGAGCCGGTGAAATTCGCCACCACTGTGTTAGCGGCTTCCGTTGCCAAGTACGGGAGGGTTACGGAGCCGTTGGCGAGAGTCAACGTACCGTTAGACGAGAGGTTCGTGAATGAGCCCGTGGATGGAGTGGTTGCCCCCACCGAACCATTGAGGGGGCCATTGAATGCCCCCGCAAACGTAGTGCCACTAACCGGCCCGGTGAAGGTCGCCCCAGACAGAGGCGCATACAAGGCAAACTGAGCATTCAGCGCCCCCGCGGTCAGAATCTGGCCAGGTGTGAATTGGGCATTGGCACCGGCAGTCCACAGCAAACCAATGAAAAGAAGAAGTTTTTTCATGCTAGCGTGCTCGAATCAAGGTAGAAGTTGACGTCCAATGCATAGGCGGGGCCGGCAGGTCGGGGAGGGTTCGTAGCCGAAGGCGTGCCCGGGGGGTAGATCATCTGACCATTGGTATCGAGGATAGGGCAACCATAAGTATCCTGGATAGCCCAGCCACGCCATTGCACAATGGAGGGGTAGAAAGCCGTGTTTACGTAGGAAGGAACGGCACAACCCGGTATCGAAAAACCTGGTATAGCATTCTTGCCCTGAAGGGTGCAATATTCAGTGTAGGGAAACGAAGTCGTCTCGCACAACGGGGGCTGCCACGGACGGGACCACGGCACAGTCTGGTTGTCCTTCACACCACGCAGGAAATCCTGCGGATTGCGCCTCTCCTTGTGGTGCTTGCAAGTGTACAAGCCATTCCACGTCAGTTCCATACGGTCGGCCTTCTCCTTCGCCCCGCACAGATCGCACGTCGCGTTCCATGAACCACTCTTGAAGAAGTCTGCTCGGCCAGCCATATGATTTATTTGCCCAAATTAATGTAGATTAATTCCTATAAACAATTCCTACACCACCGTCCCAGTGCCATTCACCCAAACATTCGGGTTCACAGACTTAAGCCATATCGGTTGACCTATCGTGGTGTCGAATGTGTGGAATCCGATCACAGCATTCGGAGGCCGTGTGGCCGTCGTACACGTCCCGGCATAGGCATCATTGACCGTCGCTACCATCGCATCCAACCACCGTTTGTCGGGTTGCCCATGCGGCGGAACCGGGGATACTTTCTGGCTCATACTCTACCACTCCCAGGATTCGGCATAGCCCAAGGCCTGAAGCTTCGGCAATTGCTTCTCAAGACGATTGCCAATGTCGGTGCGGAAAATAGGCGAATTCGGGATTTCGAATTCCTTTAGTCTACCATAGGCATCATCTTTAGCTTTGCTGATAGATTTACCAGTTCCTGTAATGACAGCTAAGTAATCCCCGGCAGACACCATCATCGGCTCTTTCTCGCCGGATTCGCCATAAGATTCCCCAAGCATCAGTTCGCAGGGGTGGAAATTATAGCGATTGGACGCATTTACGCCCCAGATAGGGAAGCCCGTAACCTCTTTCCGCGTCAGTTTACTGTACGGAAAGTCGGGCATAGCACAGACAATGCCAAGGGCGACGTCACGACTTGGCGTGAAAGTGTCACGACCATTGAGAGCATCAAGCATCCAATCTGCAATATTCGTATGGAGAGCTTGCTGAATCTGAAAAAGAGGCCATCCATGCCGAGAAGTGAATTCGAGAGGATTCAACTTTCCCTTACGTTCCCCCTCCGTACCAACCATAACAGCCACGTCAATATAGCCTGTGTAGCCTTCTCTGATGAGTCGCGATTCTAGGGGAAGCAAGAGTTCTTGAGCCAAACGGGATTCTTCAATCGTGACATACTTCATCACAGTTCCCATTTCGCCCGTATTGACCCCGACTTCCCCTGGCATCAACTTCTTAAACTCGAAGTTTTCTAGAAAGTGGGAAAGAAATCCGTCACGCCCCATCCAACCACCCACAGCAACTTCAATACCCGGACAGAACTCTTGAAAGATGAAAGGGACTTTTTTCTTTTGGTTCTTTTCCCAATAATCCAGCATGAAACACATGTCCTGAAAGCCTTTACTCACATAAGACAAAGCCTTGTCCACATCAGCGGAAGGTTTTGAGACATAACGTTTATCGCGATTTGCCATTTGATGCGCATGAGCATCGCGATAATTCTTAAATTCGATTGTAGGCAGACACTCAATACCGCATTCTTCCATGACTTGCTGGCCTTTGGCCCGGTCAAGCTCCCATGAAGTGACCTCAACATTAGAAGTGAAGAGGGGGAAACCTCGGGCACGGTAGCCTTCCAGTTCGACCATATACTTGCAATTGTCACTAGCCAGTATAAGATCAGCCCACTTCATATGTGGTCGAAAGTCAGGAACTTTTGTGATAAGTCCGTCACCGACAGGGTATCGGTCGCCATGTTTGTCCGGTCCCATGAAGGTTCGGACAGTATGACCTTGGGCTTCCGCGCGGAGGGCGAAATCAACGAATGATGCAGTTGCATCTATAAGGAGGATGTTCATTCGCGTGAACCTGTGAATGGGGCGTGAACCTACCCGAGAATTTCTCGTTATTGTACCCGATTAAATTTTTTCTACTTTTCTGTGTGCGGGATTGATGCAGAGGGGATTTTGACAGCTTAGGACAACCCTCTCACCGGGCTTTAACTTCCAGACAGCAGCACGGTTAACAAGCGTCCATTTGCCGTCCCAACAAAATGATGGGGCACCGGATCGGGGATGTCGCGGACCTTTCCATATCCAGCACCCACCGGGAACCTTCAGCGTCAGGCTATCTTTGACACGTTGCCTATTGGACTTTTCCATTGAACTCTCCATTATTCCTACAAACAATTCCTTATATATGGCTAGTCTTTCGATCAGACAGCACAAATGGCCAGGAATAATCCTAGCCTTGGTACGCTCGGCGCTTCTTTTAAGCCCTCCCGACCTTTCAGTCGGGTGTCTAGCCTTGGTGGTGGGCTGTGCTCTTGCAGCCGAGCACGTGTTGCGTGTTCCTCTAAACAGTGTGATGCGGGGCTAGCTAGGCCCCATCGGTAGTAGGCCGATTCACACTTGCAACGATTACATTGTAGGGGGCGGGGGCCGGGATGGCTAATAGATTTTGCCTATTGCCCTCATAGCCCCCGCCTATAGACATATTTGTAGGAATTAATCTACATTAATTCCTATCAATAATTGGTATTCGGCCCCGCAGCCGTGCCAATCGCCGCCGCAATATGACGCTGGATGAGGGAGAGCTTGTCTTTCCCCTTGTATGCGGCCAAGAGACGGTTAACGTCACTCTCCAGTGCCTTCAGTCTCTCCGGCGGGATCATCTTCCCCTCCGCAAGCATCGGCCGAATCCGCTCCGTCCACTGCTGCCGCAAATTCCCCTCCGTCATATTGCGCATTGTCTGCCGCACGCTCTGTTCCAGCACCTCCTTGCCTCCGGGTTGCCCTGCCAGATACCGTGCTGCCAGCCTAGTTTGCTCTGGCTTGCCATTCAACAGAAGACTCCGAACGGCCTCAGGGCTCTCCCCACCCTTGAGGATGGTTTCCAGGCCCTTTGCCGGTGCAAACTTCTCTTCCCTCGCCGCGATAGCGGCCTTGGAACCTTCGTCAGCTAGTCGTTGTTGTGTCGCAGCAGCACCCTCCGCTGCCTTCGACGCCCGCTGGATGCCAGCCTGACGCTCAGCCTCCGCCGCCGCAGTGCCCGCGATCCGAGTCTGCTCGGCTTCTTTGGCCTTGGTGGTGGCTCTCGCGGTGAGTTTGTTGTTCACACGCTCGATTTGCTCCAGCTTGTTGGCATAGGCATTGGCCCTAGCCGTCAGCCCAGGCACCTCCCTCATCCAGTCTTGGTTGTCGCGGACCCACTTCTTGGCTTGTGCCGCAGACTGCCCCTGCATCGACCGGGCAGTGTAGTCTGCAGCCTGCCTCTCGACCAATTGAGGGTTGCCTGTCAACTCTTTGGCATCTCGAATTGACTGTTGACTGTTAAAGAATGCCTTGGGCAATGCCTTGGGATCGCCTGCAAACCTCTCGGGGTCGATCCGATCAACAGCTGTGAGCTTCTTTCCGGCCTTGGAACCGAATTTGGTGAGCCCACCAGACGCCTCGGCATACTCTGATTGCAATGTGCGCTGCACAGGGCCAGCAAACTCCTCTTGGGCTTTCGAAATCTGTGCGTACATCTTCTGAGCAGCCTGCTTCCCAATCGCCTCATACCCCTCGGGAGTCGGATTCCCCGCAATCACATCCCCAAGCCGCCTGCGCACCTGATCCACAGCCTCAAAAGACAGCTTTTGCTTTTGGGGGTTCACCGCATCGTAGACTTGCTGATACACACGCCTCACCCCCGCGTCGGTTGTCTTGGCAAATCCACCCTCGCCAACTAGTTTTCCTGTCAGCTCTTTCTTGAGGCTAGCCATCGCAGCAGTCTGGCCAATGTCCTGACCTGCCGTTTCCTTTGCTTTGACTGCAGCATCACGCTCAGCGACTGTGGCTTGGTAAGCTTCATTTCGGGCCTGAATCTCCGCTCCTTGCTTTGCCGTGGCGGCTTGGCGCAAGGTGTTGCCAATGTCAGACAATTCCGAGACTTGGCCGACTTTTGCCAGTTCCGGGGCCGCCTGCGCCAACACACGATTGGCCGTTGCCAACTTACCATTAGAAGCTTTGTCTAAGGCTGCGGCCCGTTTGGCGGCGTCGGCACGGATGGACTCGGCATGGGTCCGGGCATCGTCAATGATCCGCGTGGCGGCCCCGGCATCCGACCGGGCAATAGCCGCCGCCCGTTGATGTGCATCGGCCAACACGGCATCCGCAGCCTTATCCGCTGCCTGCCTGTCAGCCTCCACACCCTTCTGAAGCATCGCATGCATGGCCGTTTGGGGTTGCCCGGCTTCAGCCAGTTTCGCCAGGTTCTCCCTGGCGGTCATCACGGCCTTTGCGATATCCGGTGATGCTCCCAACGCCTTCTGTGCGAAGTCCCACGCCAGCTTTACAGGCTTCCCCACGAATCCAGCCACTGTGCCTGCACTTGGGGTGAGCATGCCTCCAGCCACACGGGCAATGTCTGCCTGCGTTCGCGAGCCTCCAAGAGCTTCTGTAGCCTGACCAGCCGCTTCGGAGGTGAGACCGCTGGCGGCGCCGATTCCGGCTTCGGCAAGGCGTGCCCCTCGCATGGCAGCACCTGTTTCGACAAGCGCTGGTCCGACAGCCTCCCCCACCACGGGAAGAAAGCTCGCTGCCATGCCAAGGCCTGTGACAATTTCAGGCGACAATGCCCCTGCAATGCCGCCGAATGCTGTGCTACTTGCAATAGACTTGGCAGCACTAGAAATAGTGGGGGGAGGCACTGGTTTGTCATTGGCATCGAGACGGTTCAAGGGGTTGGCTTGGCGAAGGCCTGCAATGGCGTCTTTGGCACGATCGGAGGCCGTTGCGGGTTTGGCAGGGGCCGTTGCGGGCACAGGCTTTTCTTGGGGAGACTGAGACTGCATCTTCATCTGCTGCTGCAAATAGCCATATGCCTGCTCCGGCGTGGTTCCTTCCGGAGCTGTAACAGTCCCAGAACGACCGTCCGGCAGGTCAAATGTGAAGTCGGGCATGTTAATGAATCCTCACTGTTACGCCGGGGGGCAGACCACCACCAGCTGGGAGAGGTGGCAAGTCGGCGGGAGCATTGCCAGTGCCTGAGCCGGGCAAACCAACACCTCCGGACTGCGATTCTACTTGCATCTTCTCAGCCGTATCAGCCATGGAACCCCCCGTCGTAAGCATCTGACGGCGAAGCTTGGCATCCTTTGTGGCCTTCAACACATCTTCAGGCAACGGCACTTTTTGCATTTGCTTCAACGCCTCTTGCCGCATTGCCTCTTGTTCCGGGTTCGGAAGAGTGCCAGTGGACTCTAGGCGGTTACGGATGATATCAATGGCATTGGCATATTTGAATACAGCCACTGCCTTTGGTGTTCCGGCATGCGCTGTAACAATGTCTTGCATCTCGTTGATGGTGGCTTGATTCGCCCCCCGGCCTGCCCCTAGTGTCATAGCACGAGAGATTTCCAAACCAAGCCCTTTGGTCGCAACATTGTAATCTTGCATATCCTCTGGGGTGAGGACATTAGTGCCGGTATTAGTGAGTTGGTGAACAAGTGTGCCATCGTTGATGCCGGTGAACGGGCCTGTGGTTTGACCCGTGTCCATTGCCCCGATGATACGCAGACCGCGAAGCGCTTCCCGGCTCGATGCCACGACAGCTTGTGACACATTGCTAGCATTTTGACCTTGTTTCGACGCTCCAATCTTTACATATGCAGGATCGGCCAAGTCTCTGGTGCCCTTGATTGACTGGTCAGGATTATACTCGTATATGCCAGTAGCTGTTTCTATATGACTAGGAGCCTTTTCGGCTTTGGCTTGGATCATAGCTTCGCGAAGCATCACATTGTCACGATGCTCTTGCAAGATACGTTTCTGTGTCTGGTCATATTCACGCTGTTTTTCCTGCCGATTCTGATCCATCTCATAGGCTTTTTGAACAAAGTCAGCTTTTTGCGAAGCATCTTTCGACGCCAGCTTCTGATTGTTGAGCCACGAAGCAAACTGCGGTGTGCCCGGCATAGGGATTTCGGTCGGTTTTTGACCCGCATCAATAGCCTTGCGTGCCAGATCCTTGTACCCCTCGGGTGTGGGGTTGGCGGCATAGTCATCCGCAGCATTCGCCAATGCTTCTTTCTTCACTTGCTGTTGTTGAGCGACGGCTGCGGCTTGTTCCTTGGCCTCCTGAAGCTTGCCCTTCGCCAATTCCCCCATCGTGTTTGCGGTGACAAAATCACCACCCTGTAGAGCAACCTGTGCGCCTCTCTCCAGCATCCCCGCAGCCTTCACCGGGTCCGTAACGTTGCTTGCATCCTTGGCCGCTTCGGACGACAAGAACGACCCCACAGCTTGCTGGGTTTGCTGTTGGCGTTGGGCATTGGCAATGGCGATTTGGCCCATCGCGATTTGCTGCTTCTTCAGGTCAATGTCTTCTTGCTTCTCTTGAAGCTCTTGGCCTGTGATGATGTTTCGCCCGGCGGCCAGTCCGAGGTTTGTCAAAAAGCCTGCCATGATGGGCTCCTTTTAGACACTGAAGCCGTAAACGTTACCACCACCAGAATAGCCCGTGGAGGTATCAGCAAAAGCGCCGGAGAAGTCACCACCGCTAAAAGAGCCGCTGGCGGGGTTGAGCCAATTCTGGAAAGTGTTACTGTTTCCAAATCCTTGAATACCCTGATTCACAATCCCTCCCACTTGGTTGCCAAGAGCGCTGGCACTCTGCTGATTAATAAGGTCTTGCTTTTGCAGAATCTGACCTGCCGTACCAGGGGAGCCGATGTTCGCACCAGCCAATTGGGCCAAAAGCTCTGCTTGGTTGTAGTATTGTGTGGAGGCCTCGTTACCGGCCTGCGTGGTGAGAGCGGACAGCACATTGCCACTATTGAGCATGCCCTGCGCTGCCGCCGACCCTTCCACACCCTTCAGAGCCTGATCCATTTGGAACTGATACCCCGGTGTGCTTGTCACCGAAGAGGGGTTGTTGATGAGGTTGGCCAGCATGGTTTGATACTGCGGGCGTTGACCAGCAAAAGGATCGGCAGCACTTGCAGCTTGTTGCGAGCCTCCGCCGCCACCGCCCCCACCAAGAATTGACGATGTTGCTGCTCCGGCCACACTTGCCCCAACTGCTCCGGCGATTACGCACATGATTACTCCCCCTTCGGAAGGTCTTTGAGCTTGAGTTCCATGACCACATCATCTGCGATATAGCCACGCTTTTCGAGGATTTTGAAGAGCAGCCCCGTGCGGGTGACAGGCCAGCCTACGACACTGACGCCACGGGAGCGGAATTCTTCTTCAATGCTCGACATGAACCGTGGCATGCACTGGCGATGGGCTGGGCGAACATAGAAAGTGTCCACATTTCCACACAATTCTTTTCGAAGGTGCAGACTGTGGTAGGTGATGAGCAGGGCATAGCCCTGCAAAACCCCCTCGGCATCCCGCAATGTCAACGCAACGAGGAAACCGCCAGCCTGCATTTCAAGATAACGTTCATTGTGTGGGTCAATCGGCAACCCTCGTTGGCCATGGTAGGCACAGGTGTCTTGCTTGATCTCTGAGCATTCATCCCAACACTCTTGACCAAGGGGGGTGATTTCTGCTGCGAGGTCGAGGGTAAAAGGCTCAATTGCAATTTTCATGGAATTTTCCATAGGAATTAAAGTAGATTAATTTCTACAAATAAATGCTTTTTACCGTGACAGCACCGTTGCAGCAATCTTAACAGCATACAGCCTCAACGGGGTGTTGTCTTCGTGTGTCATCATCCAAGCTCTCGAACGGCTCGCACCGCAATTCCGGAGCTGCTTGCGAGGATACTGGAGGCTGATGGCCCGAGGGGTGCTGAATGTCTGGTAATCGTCATCTGTGAAGCTTATGTTAATGCTGGTGGTCGTGGTAGCGGCAATTTGTTGCATGTAGGAGAAACGCTTGTAATTGAGATTCCCCCACTCATAATTCGGTGTGGTGCAGGAGACAGGAATCGTGCCATTCGCATCAGTGTACGTGTCAGGAGACACAACCATCACCAAACCGGAGGTGGTGTCTTGAAGAAACTGTTGTGTGCCATCCGTGGCCCCGTACAGCCCGGCGAAGTTTGCCAATCCGGTGTTGGCTCTTGTTTTCCACGTTGACCAGATCTGCATTTCAGTATCGTAAACCAACGTGTAGGCAGGAACTGCGCTTTGCAGGAGGTAAAATTGATGCCCTGCCACACGAAAAGACGCTGAGAAGAGTACTTCCAGGTTGGTTTCCTGCAGGATCTTGTCCACGTAGGGGGTGCTGACCTTGGTGAGTTGCAGACCCTGCATGGCCTTTACTGATGGGCCATATTCACTGTCAATTGCCACGAAATAGGTCACATCTGCCAATTCTTGAAGCGTATTGCCTCTCGGGCATCCCGTGGTGTAGGAAGCTGAAAGAACCGGTGCCAGCGCAATCCCAGACCCATTGGGGGCTGCATTGGCATCATAGTAAACCTGAATCCCCCGGGTGTAATAGGCAATGATGTAGTTGAGGTGGCGAATAAGTCCCCGGCCTTGCCCTAACCAGTAATCAGCCTGAATAAAATCTAGCGCAGGCCATGTCGTGCCATCATTCAAGGCGCTGCCATAGACTTTCCCTAGGGTGTCCATTACATAGATAACACCGTCAAGCTCTGCCATGCCTGGGGCCATCGGTGTAGGGTTGCCAGAAATCAACGTGGGCGTCGTCCCCACGATCTTCCACATCTGAACCCCGTTGTGTAGATAAGAGGTTCCGAAGGGAAAGTCACTGACGGAAAAGTAGTTCTGATCAGAGACAGTCAGCCCAGGCAGTGTGATGGAAACGAAGGGGTTCCCATTTTCGTACAGCTTGTCATTCACGATCCACCAGAGACCCCCACTGATGAAAAGGCTGCCCTGTGCCACCCCCACGGGACCACCAGGATTGTAATAAAATGTCCCTGGCCGTTTGACAATGCAAACTCCCTGGCTGTCTTTCTCAACCATTGCATTGACCATTTGAGCGTCGGAGGTCAGCTTCCCATCCCGCGTCTCAATGTCATGCGCCCAGGTGATTTCCAAATCCCCCATGCCGGATTTTGTCATGTCAGCCATGGTTACATCCTCTGACGTTCGCTGGGGGTGAAAAACACGCTGGTCTGCTCTTGACCGAACTCTGCGTTGAAGAACTTGTCACGATAACCAGTGGCCTTGTCGTTGATTTCTTTGCGCTCGTCGGCGGGGGTGCGGTATTCGAGGCAGATTTCATCGGCCAGACACCACTTGAGCATCCGGTAAGCTTCCTGCGGGAAGTAAACGTTGTTCGTCAACGAGCCTACATCCATCATCTGCAATTGCACCACAACGTGGATAGTGTGCGTGGCGTCAATCGGCACATCGTACAGGGTGAGGGTGCCCGAATTCAACTGCGGATCGTACCAGACTTGATTGGGGATGCCAGGCTGAAACTTCTGCCCAAGCGTGTCCCAATCATATCGCGACGTCATAATGAGGGTGACGCTATTCCCGGCTTGATCCACAATGTACTGGTCAAGAATCCGCAGCGGGAGTGTCGTGCCCGTGATGGTCGACAGATTGTAGGTGGCTTGCCCTATCACCGTAGGGAATGAAACATCCTTCACGCACCACAAGGGCAAGCCATCCTGTGCCATCTCCTTCACCAAGATTTCCAATGCCTGCAAGACATTGTTTTGATCCGTGGTGGGCACCGTTTCATACTCGTCAAAGGCTCCCGTCAGCCTCAGCGCCGCCTGCACTATCTGCAGCGCTGTCATTCCAAATGTGTAAGTGCCGCTGTAGGTAGGCATGGCAAGACTCTCCGGTTACCGATACTTTGCTTTCTTCTGCTTTTGCTCTCGCATGGACTGCGTGTGGGAGACTTTGCGGGTCATCAACTCAGCCATCTTTTTGGCTCCGGCCTTGACCGTGAGCTTTGAGGACGCTGGCTTTGGCTGTCTTTTGGCCGTTGGGGTGGCAATCTTTTTGTGCATGATGGCATCCTATTAAGTGATAAGTGTCCCTGTGAGGAACCCACTATAGCTCCCCGCAGCCGTCACCATGCCTGATCCAGTTGTTCTGGCGCAGGTTATTTTCACATCAGCTGTTGCAGGGACTAGTTGTGGGGGGTCGAATGTTTGCTCCAGTGCTCCGTTGCTTATGCCGTATGTAGCCACGGTCACAAAAATGCCTGGGAGTAGGGTGTTAGCAAGAGCGGAAACTCGCAAATCGAATTCGATGAATTCCCCCACCGTTGTAGAGCATCCGCTGAACACACAACCAGTGATATACCCAAACATATTGGCGGGCACAGTGCCTATGGCTTGTCTGGATGCTGTGTATGTGGCATCGATCCTAGCGTAGGTGTTTCCCCCATTGGTTACGGTGATGTTACCAGCCGCCGACCCCCCGCTACCTACAGAAGCTGAGAACACCTTGTTGATTCTCAGGATATTGGTGGGCGTTGTCAGTACAGGAGTCGTACCATTTAGAGTGACCTGCGTTAACTGCTGATTGTACTGATCATCAAGATACAGAATAATAATCATCCTGACGCCAGTACCAGCAGCAGAATCATTCGCGCTTGTCGATACGACAGACATTTGGGTAGGGGCAGGAGGAAAAATATAAGTCCCGCCCACATTCCATAGGTCTGTGCGAACGTTTGTAATGCCGGTAGCGCGTCCAACTGCCGTTACCCGCGTACCCATGATTATCGTACTCCTGCATTTGTCAGGCCAATCTTGACCATCTCCAACACAAGAGTGAAAACCTGGATACCCGAGGCCCAACCGGTAGTCAGCATTTGAATGTCACCAGTAGGGCTGGTGGCGTTGTCAGGCAATCCGCCAAAGTCCACGAAGCTCATGCGGCCGCGGCCAGCCAGAGGCATCAGCGGGGTGTTGGGCGTGCCCTTCCACTGAAGCTGAATCTCCAACTGGTCCGTCATCGAGTAGTCGATGTGCATCAACTGCACCAAAGGCGGGGCTCGAAACGTTGACGACGGGGTGACAATCGTTGTCAATGCAAGGTCAGAGGTGTCCAGCGTACCAGTGACCTTCACCACAAGATTGCGCGGCCCGTCGACAATCGTTTGCGTTGTCAGAACGTTAGCCATGACAACTCCTTAGCGTTCGGTCGAGGCAACGAGGTAGTCCACGCCGACCGTGACGGCATTTGCCGAACCGTTGGTGTAGCTGACAATCGGAGACAATGTGACCGTGGGCAGCGTGGGGACTTGCAGGAGGGCCACGGCACCACGCGGAGCGGTCGAGCCAACAACACCACCATTGATCTGGTTGTTGCCAGTGGTCGGGTTCCAGAAGGCCGCAACATTACCGAGGGCGTCAACAGCAATGCCCAACTCAATGTAGGTGGAGGCGGCGATAACGCATGAGGCAGGCAATGCCACGCTGGTGTGAGTGGAGGCCGCAATCACATCGAGCACAAACGTGGTGCCCGCCGCTGCCTTGTACAGCACGATGCCGTTGACGATGCTGGCCTCGGCCACTGCCGTGGACGTGAGACCACAATAAAAGGCCCCGTCAGTGCGGGACACGGTGCCTGCAAACTTGAAGAACGTTTGCTTGTTAGCGGTGCTGACCTTGAATGCCGTAGGATTCTTGATGAGGAATGCTGAATCCGATGCGCCAGCAGTCGTGGAGAGGTTGAGAATGCCACCATCTCCTGCTGCCAGTGCTGCTGCCGGGGTGCCCGTACCCGAAAGGGTCCAATCACCTGACACATACTGGTCAAAGTCATTGGCGTAGGTGTGTGCCCATGTCGGATCCAAAAGCCCTGCATTGCTCATGGTTTGCCACTGCGCAGCGTTCGTGACGCCGAGGGGCATGCGCGTGGTTTGGGAGTTACGGTTGGTGCTGCCTGCCGTTGCCATAGTAAATCTCCGTCAATTCAGTGAAAAGCGGGATTTATTCATAGGAAGTAATAATTATTAATTCCTACAAACAAATCCCGCGCTGGGAAGTTCAGCTTCGTTTACGCGGCGTTCGAACCGTAGAGGCCGCGCGGGTTGCCCCACAGGAACACGTAACGTTCGTAAGCGCCGACCTTGTAGTTGCGGGTGTCGGCGTCGTTGTCTTCCCAGATTTCCAGCTCTTCCCGCTCTTGCCAGATCATGCCATCTTGGCAGCCCGTGGTGATGAACCACGGATCGGCGGCAGTCAGGTAAGGATTCGACACGACACCGCCCATCAGCAAACCTTCCGTGTTGATGGGGTTGATATCGTTGTTGTTCGTACCGACTTGCTTCGGCGTCTTCAGGATGCGATCGGCATTGAACTTGTTGTTCGGGTGGACAATCAGCTTGTCACCAGCCAACGGCTCAATGTAGCCACGGTCATCAGTGGCCTGCATCATCAGAATGAGCATGTCTTCGACAGCAGCCTGCGAAAGTTGTGCGTCGATGGTGAGCTTGTTCTGCCACGTGCCCGCCGTGAAGTTCGGGTGCGCGGTGTTCAGGAGGCTCACGCCATCACCGCCCGTGTAGGACGAATTGAAGGCACGATTGAGGATGTTCGTCGCGTTGATGTTCTTCGTCTCGGCAAACGCGCGGCGGAGCTTTTCAACACGATTCTTCGTCAGTTTGACGTATAGATTGTCTTTGAGTTCTTCGTGCGTGGTGATGACGCCGAGGCCGTATGCCACGTTCGTACCACGGGTCACGAAGCCCTGTTGCATCGAATCATACGTGATGGGTTGACCTTCAGGCTTGAACACAGCCAGGCCGAGGCCAACGCTTTGCACGTATTCTTCGTAGTTCTTCGAGGATTCGACCTTCGAGAACATGAGCGGGGCGTATTGCGGGGCACTGGCGGCTGCCGAATCCCACCACGATTTGACACCTTCCCACAGCCCCTTGGGATAGGAACCAGTATTGATAATGCCAGGCATAGCATCTCTCCTTGAATGTTAAATGGTGATGGCTTAGATGCCAGCCGTATTGCCCTGGAATTCATGTTGATTAATCATGACGTCCCAGGTTGCATACGCACCAAAAGAGTTGTTGGGGAGCTGCGAGAGGCCGAAGAGCTTGACCGTCAGACCAGCCGTGACCGCGAACGAGGACGACAACAGAACCGTGGCAGAGTTTTGCTGCGGTGCCGTGGGGTTCGTCACCGTGAACAAGGCGTTGAGGCCCACGCTTGCCGCGACGAGGTTCGCCGTGGTGATGCCGTCGTCCTGGATTTGGAAGATGACAGCAGGATCATCCACCACCAGCACGTAGTAGTCACGGGTCTTCGTTGCGGGGATGTTTTGAACCGTCAGGTCGAGATTGGTGCCCTGAATCGATGGTTGGCGGGGGTTAGCCAGCAGACAGCCCACAACCACGCCGCGCACGACGCCAGTGCCGGTAGTGTTCTTGATAACGTCGGGGATACCGTTGGCATCTGCGCCCGTTGCAGCCGTCAGCACCACATCACCAGGATTGTACTGGTTCGTGTCCGCTGCAGGAATGTGATACATATTGGTAGCCCCGTTCCAGGGGCTGCCGTCGCGATAACGCACAGGAACGAACCCGCGCGGTGCTTTGACATTCGCCATGATGGCTCCTTTCGTTTAACTGGAGGGTTTCCACCATGGCGAGCCGGAGGCAAAGTCTTACAGGTTCTTGACCCCGTATTCCTTGCGATACCCCGTATCGATGGTGGTGTTTACGCTATCAGGCTTGTAGAAACCGTCCGCACGATTGGGATCGGTTGCCTTGCGGTGAATCTCTCTATCCCGCTTGTC
>Ga0335083_10002607_pt1 | contig 23704 bp, 24 predicted proteins | sample Lox_Sample_42_FD_206716 | JGI IMG/M metagenome (GOLD analysis project Ga0335083, IMG submission 206716) | Soil microbial communities from Loxahatchee National Wildlife Refuge, Florida, United States - Lox_Sample_4.2 | ecosystem: Environmental > Terrestrial > Soil > Wetlands | place: USA...
TCCTTGAATGACCTCGCCGGCGCGCGGGTTGAGCGCCAGATACCACTGAAACCCCGCGTACGCTTCATCGCTGAGGAGCTCCTGCACCTGCCGGGTGAAGACCGGCGTCTCGATGAAGACCATGCGGAATCATACACCATTGGTGTACGTACATCAATGGTGTATGCCTACGAAGCCTCTGGCCATCCACCTGCAGGCGGTTGCGCCGTACGCGGAACCATGGGTTTTCTTACTACCGGTCGCAACCCAGCGGCGGCCGCGATTGAGGTCTCGTCGAGCAGAAGTTTCACGCCACGCTATGCGTCGCGTACCGACGCTCGCGTTCCGCCGCGTAGGCCAAAACGGCTCGGATATGGTCTCGCGTCAGGCTCGGAAAGTCCCTCAGGACGACGGGCGTTCCGCCCATCACGTCGGGGCTGGCAGTGACCACGGGCTTGCTCATTCGCATACGTTACCCGCGCGCGCGCGGGACAAAATCGGCCGATTGCAGGAGCTTCACGCCACCTTTGCCCTGGCGCTCGCCTTCCTCCGCCTGGTCTTCCAGGAAATGGGACCACTCATGGGACCACCAGAGGTTTTTGAGATGCTCTGAAAGGCTGGTCGGAGCGCCGAGATTTGAACTCGGGACCCCTTGCACCCCATGCAAGTGCGCTACCAGACTGCGCCACGCTCCGACACGAAATTGCCCTTCTCGAGGGACGCGGCGCTGGGGACCGGCGCCACGGTGCCAATGATACTTGCCTTTGCCGCAGCCGTCAGGCGGTCCCTGAGCACTCTCCTCTGCGTCACTCCCCCAGGGGCCTGAAGGAGCGCTTCAGCAGCTCGAGCTTCCCGCTCATGGTCGCCTGGGTCTGCACACCCTCCATCGTGACCTCGAGGGCATAACGGATAGGCGCGTCGACGCCCGACCCGGGCGGCTCGACGGCGGCACTGATCGCGGTCTGGCCGTTTTGGCTCTGGATCAGGCCGTTGAACGGAAAGCTTCGGGTCGTGAGCTTGCTCCAGTTGCTCTGGAAGCTGTCCGGGAGCGAGGCGGGCGGTTCGGTCCGGCGAGTCACCTGGATCCAGTTGTTGGTGTGCTGGCGCTCGCTGACTACGACGCGCAGCACGCTCCACGTGGCGGCATCGGCGCTGCCGGAGAACCCGAAGTCCAGGAACAGCATGCTGTCCTTGCTGAGCTTGACCAGCTCGGGCTTGACCGCCAGCTCGTAGCGGGCCGCGTGGAACCGCACTTCCTGCTGGGGATCGATCCTGATCCTCAGTGCCTCAAAGGCCTTCGGTTGCACGCCCGGTTGCGCCAGATAGTCCTGCCATTGCGCCAACGTGCCCAGCATCGTCAGGTACAGGTAATCGCAGACCACCTGCTGCGTCTTGTGCCCGACATCGACGAAGCCGGCGCCGATCGTGGTCAGGAATCCGACGTAGCCCTCGGGTGTCGGCAGGCTCGCGACGGTCACGATCTGATCGTCGTAGGGTACGGCCCAGTCGCGGATCTCCCAGGCACGTCCCCAGCGGTCCGTATAGTGGCTCGAGCTCCTCGGCTTGCCGAGCGAGGTGACCCGCACGGAATCGTTGCCGACCGTACGCCGCTCCACGTGGGCCTTGAGCAACATATCCATGTAGAGCTTGTCATCGCCGTAGAGCGTCGCGAGCGCCACCCCGTCCGGCACGCGCAGCCGGAAGAGTCCCGCGGACTGCTCGACGAAGCCGTTGCGATCGAGCTCCACGGTCTGCACCTGAGGCGCGGCCGCGACCCAGATCTTGTTCGGATCCTCGCGCATCAGCCGCGGAAAGCCCGCGCGGTTGATCGAGTGCAGCAGTTGCTCGGCGCCGGCACCGCGCGGAAACAGATGATCCGCGTTGTGCTCGAGCAGCTTGTCCTGGGCACCCGCGATGAGGCGCGTCGTGAGCTGCGACATGGTCGTGAAGAATTGCCCCAGCGGCTTCGGCAGATCGAAGCGCTCGTCGAACTTGAGCGTCTCGCTCGCGTCGATGATCGCGAGACGCATCGGCATCCGCCCAATGACCCTGCCCTCGCCCTCCTTCGCGCTGACGACCTCGGCAATCGGCAGCGCGGTATTGAGATTCTCCGACGGCGACTTGCGCAGCACGACGCCGATGGCTCTGCCGCGCTCATCGACCAGCGGCCCGCCGCTGTTTCCCGGCGAGGCCGCCGCCGAGAAGCGCAGCCACTGCCACTGTCCGTCGAGCTCCTCCGGCGTATCGGAGGTGTAGACGCCGTCGCGGATGATCACGCCCTGCCCGAGCGCGTTGCCCACGGCAAACACCGTCTCGTTGAGCCCGGGCTTGCCGCCCGGCGTGAGGAACCTCGCTCCCTTCGGCGGCTCGCGCAGCGAGAACACGACGAAATCGCGGCGGTCGGAGGATTTGTACACCTGGTCGATGTCGTAGACCCTGCCCGCGCCATCGCGCAGCGCCGGCGGGCCGTAGAGGCTCCCCATGCCGAGGTCGATGACGTGCCCGGCGGTGACGTAGCGATTGGGGCCGATGGCGAAGGCCGTTCCGATCGAGCGGTACTTGTCGGTGCGCTCCTGATATGGAATGAGGTCGAGCGGCAGCTCGCGGTCGTAGATGATCTCGCCGTCGGGGGGCTTCAGCTGCACCACCTCGAAGGTGGCCGCGCGAATGACCTGCTGAACGCTGCTGCTGAGCTCGGCGCCGCCCGCCGGCCCGGCCGCCCCGAGCCAGGCGCCGAGCGCCAGGATGCCGAGTGCGAGCAATACCGCGGGACGCCGGGCGCGCAAGCCGCTGCTCAGCGCCTGAGAATCTTCATCAGCTCTTCAAGCTCGACTCGTACCTGCTTGACGATCTGCTGGCTCTGCGAGAGATCCGAGCGCGCTTCCTCGCCCGTAAGCTTGTTGCGCGCACCGCCGATCGTGAACCCCTGGTCGTAGAGGAGGCTGCGGATCTGGCGGATCACGATGACGTCCTGGCGCTGGTAGTAGCGGCGGTTGCCGCGGCGCTTTACGGGCTTCAGCTGCGGGAATTCCTGCTCCCAGTAGCGCAGCACGTGCGGCTTCACGCCGCACAGCTCGCTCACCTCACCGATGGTGAAGTAGCGCTTGCCCGGGATGACCGGCAGCTGAGCGTTATTCTTTGGCTCCAACATACGCTTCGACCCGCGCCTTGAGTTTCTGCCCCGGACGGAACGTGACGACGCGCCGCGCGCTGATCGGAATCTCCTCCCCAGTCTTCGGGTTGCGCCCCGGGCGCTGGTTCTTGTCGCGCAAGTCGAAATTTCCGAACCCCGAGAGCTTCACCTGTTCCCCGCCCGAGAGCGCCGCGCGCACCTCCTCGAAGAACAGATCGACGAGCTCGCGCGCCTCGCGCTTGTTGAGGCCGAGCTGGTTGAACAGTGCTTCCGCCATCTCCGCTTTGGTCAGGGCCATTTCTTTATTCTCTGATTCTTGCGTTCAAGCTCTCGCGCAAATCGGCTACCACGGAGGCCATGAGGCGGTCCACGTCCTCATCCGTAAGAGTGCGAGAAATATCTTGAAAAATCAAGCCTAAAGCGATGCTTTTTCGTCCGGGTTCGAGGCCTGGACCCCGATACACGTCGAAAACGCGGAGACCACGCAGCAAGCTTGATGTCACCAAGGTTACACGCTCGGCCAGGGTACTTAAAGTCACCGCCTCATCGACCACCACCGCGAGGTCGCGCCGCACCTGCGGGAAGCGCGAGATCTCCTCGAACGCCGCCTTCTTGACGGCGATCGCGCCCATATCGAGCTCGAACAGCACCGGCACATATGTAAAATCCAGCGCCCGAACGAGCGCCGGATGCAGCTCCCCGAGCCAGCCCACCGGGCTTCCGCGGCGCAGCACGCGCGCCGTACGTCCGGGGTGCAGCGCGGCGAGCTCGCCCGCCTCGAAGGTGAAAGTCTGCGCGGCGCCGGTCGAAGCGAGCAGCGCCGCGACGTCCGCCTTCACGTCGTAAAAGTCGACCGGCGCGCGATTCTCCTTCGAGACGCCCCACTGCTCGGGCAGCCGCGCGCCGCTCGCGAGCCCTGCGATCGTATCGATCTCGTGCGTCACGGTTCCGGCGTGCTCGAATCGCGTGCCGTGCTCGAACAGACGGATCCGATCCTGCTGCCGGCGCTGATTCTCGAGCGCGGCGCGAATCAGGCCCGGCCAGAGCGACACGCGCATCACCGCGAGATCGCTCGCGATCGGGTTCGCGAGCGCCAGCGCGGGCCTGCCCGGAAACAGCCGTTCCTGCAGCGCCGGGTCGACGAAGGCGTAGGTAATGGCTTCCTCATAGCCGCGCGCCGCGAGCGCTTCGAGCACTGCGCGCTCGGCGGGCGTCTCCTCGGGGAGCGCGCGGAAACGCTGCGGGCTGAGCGCGTCGGTCTCGGGGATCTTGTCCCAGGCGGCCAGTCGCGCCACCTCCTCGATGAGATCTGCCTCGATCGAGATGTCGAAGCGCCAGGCAGGCGCGGTGGCCTTCCAGCCGGTCGCGTTCGATGACACCTTCATGCCGAGGCCCGTCAGCGCCCTGGTGACCCGCGTGGTGGGGAGCTCGACCCCGAGGAGCCGTTGCAACCGTGCGGCACGCAGCCTCACGGCGGGACGCTTCGGCAGGTGCCTGGTGCTCTCGGTGACCGCGATGCCGGCGGCCCTGCCGCCGGCGATTGGCTGCAGCAGCGCGATCGCGCGCGCGATCGCGCGCGCTTGCTGTGTCGGGTCGACCCCGCGCTCGAAGCGCTGACTCGCATCCGTGAGCAATCCCAGGCGCCGGCCGCGGCCCTGCACCGCGCCGGGCGAGAAATACGCGCTCTCCAGAAAGACGTCCGTGGTCTCGGGAGAGACCGCGGTCCGCAGTCCACCCATGATGCCGCCGAGACCGACCGGCCCCTCCCCGTCGGTGATGAGGAGCATGTCGGAGTCGGCCTTCACGGTCTTGCCATCGAGCAGCGTCAGCTTCTCGCCGGCGCGCGCCATTCGCACGCGAATACCCTGCTTGAGCTTCGCGAGGTCGTAGGCATGCATCGGCTGCCCGAGCTCGAGCATCACGTAGTTCGTGACATCTACGACCGGGCTGATGGAGCGCACGCCGGCGCGGCGCAGTCGCTCGCTCAGCCACACCGGCGTCGCCGCGCGGTTATTGATGCCGCGAACGATGCAGCCGCCGAAGCGCGGGCAGGCGGCGGGGGCCGCGAGCTTGACCGGAAAACGCTCGCTCTTCGCTCCGCGGGAGCTCTCGATCTTCGGCCCCGTGATCTTCGTTCCCGCGATCGCCGCCACCTCGCGCGCAACACCCAAGATCGACATGGCATCGCCGCGATTCGGCGCGACGTTGACGTCCAGCACGGCCTCATCGAGCCCCAGATACTCCCGCAGCGGCTTGCCGAGCGGAGCATCGGCGGGCAGCTCGAGAATTCCGCCCGAGGCCTCGGCGAGCCCGAGCTCTTTGGCGGATGCCAGCATTCCCTGCGACTCGACGCCGCGAAGCCTGGCCACGCCGATCCTCAAATCGCCCGGCAGCTGAGCCCCCACCAGGGCGAGCGCGCTCTTCAAGCCCGCGCGTGCATTCGCCGCGCCGCACACGATCTGGAGCGCCGGCCCGCTCCCCGTCGTGACCTTGCAGACCTGGAGCTTGTCGGCCTGCGGGTGAGCTTCGGCAGAGAGAATCTCCGCGACCACGACGCCCGAGAAGGGCGGCGCTGCCGACTCCAGCCCCTCGAGCTCGAAGCCCGCCATGGTGAGGCGCGCCCCGAGCTCCCGTGGCTTCCACGGGAGCTTCACCCACTCGGCGAGCCAGGAGTACGGGACCCTCATGAGCTGAACGCGCGGAATTGGCGCAAGAAACGCAGGTCGTTCTCGAAGAACAGCCGCAGATCGTTGACCCCGTAGCGCAGCATCGCGAGCCGATCGATCCCCGCGCCAAAGGCATAACCGGTGTAGCGCTCGGAGTCGACGCCGCTCGCCTTCAGCACGTTCGGGTGCACCATGCCGCAGCCCGAGATCTCGAGCCAGCCGGTGTGCTTGCAGGTGCGGCAGCCGTTGCCCGCGCAGAAGAGGCACGCCATGTCGACTTCGGCCGAGGGCTCGGTGAAGGGAAAGTACGACGGCCGCAGGCGCAGGGCGAGATCGCGCTCGAAGAAGGCCTGCAGGAACCCGTGCAGCACCGCCTTCATGTTCGCGAAGCTCACGTTCTCACCGACCACCAGGCCCTCGAGCTGGTGGAACATGGGCGAGTGCGTCATGTCCGAATCGCAGCGGTAGACGCGCCCGGGCGCGATGATGGCGAGCGGGGCTCCCCGGTCGAGGAGCGCGCGGATCTGTACGGGCGAGGTATGGGTGCGCAGCAGCCGCCCGTCGGGGAAGTAGAAGGTGTCATGCAGCGCGCGCGCCGGATGGTTCGCGGGAATGTTAAGCGCGGCGAAGTTGTGGAAGTCGTCCTCGATCTCGGGCCCCGAGGCGACGTCGAAGCCCGCGCGACGGAACAGCGTCTCGATGCGCAGGCGCGCGCGCGTCACCGGATGAAGCCCGCCCGGCTCCTCGCCCCGCCCCGGGAGCGTGACGTCGATGCGGCCCTCGGCGAGCCTGCGCTCGACGTCGGCGCGCTCGAGTACCTCGCGGCGCGCCTCGAGCGCGCGCGTGAGCGCTTCCTTCGCCTCGTTGATGCGCGCACCCGCCGCCGGCCGCTCGGTCGGGGGCAGCCGGCCGAGCTCCTTCAGCTGCTCGGTGAAGGTGCCCTTCTTGCCGAGCCAGCGCACGCGCACGCTCTCGAGTGCGGCGGCATCCGCGGCGGCCGCAACCTCGTCACGGGCCGCGGCGATGAGGGCCGTCAGGTCAGCCAAGATCGCGCCCTGACGATCAGCTCATGCCGAGGGCGGTCTTGGCCTGCTGGGCGATGGCGCCGAACGCCGCGGTGTCGTGCACCGCGATGTCCGCCAGCACCTTGCGATCGATCTGCACTCCGGCCTTGTTCAAGCCGTCGATGATGCGGCTGTAGGTGAGTCCGTAGAGACGTGCGGCGGCATTGATGCGCGCGATCCACAGCGCGCGGAACTCGCGCTTGTTCTGGCGGCGATCGCGATAGGCGTACTGGCCCGCCTTGATGACGGCCTGCTTGGCCGCGCGGTAGACCTTGCGGCGGGCGTTGTAGTAGCCCTTCGCCTTGCCTAAGACTTTCTTGTGACGGCGCCCGGCCGTCACGCCACGTTTCACTCGTGCCATGGTGTTACTCGCTTAAAGGATGTACGCGTGCTTACGCCGCGCTCAACGATGATAGGGCAGCAGCTGCTCGACCCGGCCCACGTCGGTCTTATCGACGAGGCTCGAGCCGCCGGAGCGTGCCTGGCGTTTGACCTTGCGGTCCTTGTGGCCGAGATTGTGGCGACGATTGGCGCCGTACCGCTTGAAGCCCTTCGCCGTCTTGCGAAAGCGCTTGGCCGCGGCCCGGTTGGTTTTCAACTTGGGCATCGACTTCACTCCTTACGTTGTGTAGCCCCGGTCGCAAGGTGCGCCTGCGCACCCGCTACGGGCGAACGCCCCGCGGGACCTCGAGGGTCCTTAAAGGGAGTTACTTCTTCTTCGGTGCAAAAACCATGACCATCTGCTTGCCCTCCATGAGCGGGTTCTGTTCGACCACCGCGTGCGGAGCGAGGTCGCCCGAGACCCGATCGAGGAGCTTGCGCCCGATGTCCTGGTGCACCATCTCACGGCCGCGGAACCTCAGGGTCACCTTGGCCTTGTCGCCCTCGGAGAGGAATCGAGTGAGATTGCGCAGCTTGATCTGGTAATCCGACTCGCCCGTTCCGGGACGAAACTTCACTTCTTTGACCTGAATCTGCTTCTGCTTGCGCTTGGCGGAATGGGCTTTCTTGTTCTGCTCGAACAGGAACTTCCCGTAATCCATGATCCGCACCACCGGCGGCTCTGCGGTCGGTGATACCTCTACCAGATCGAGCTCGGCGGCTGACGCCATCTGCAGGGCGTCGTAGCGGGACATCACCCCGGCCTGCGACCCATCGGCCGCGATCACGCGCAGTTGCGGCGCGTTGATCTCCTCATTGCGCCGGACCCGCTTTGTTGCACTAGCGATTCGTCAACCCTCCACACTCCTGCGCCCGCGGCTTTCGAGCTCGACGCGGATCCGTTCGGCGAACGTCTCCGGCTCCATCGTGCCCAGGTCCTTGCCGCTTCGACTGCGCACTGCAATTAGGTTTGCGGCCACTTCCCTGTCGCCCGCCACTAAAAGGTACGGAACACGCCTGAGCGTGTGCTCGCGAATCTTAAAGCCGACCTTCTCGTTACGCAAGTCGGATTCAACCCGAAAGCCCTGATTTTTCAGGGATTCCGTCACCTTTCCGACATAGGCGTCCTGACGGTCCGTGATGCTCATGACGACCGCCTGCACGGGCGACAGCCACGCAGGCAGCTTGCCCGCGTGATGCTCGAGCAAAATCGCGAAGAAACGCTCGAGTGAACCGAACATCGCGCGGTGCAGCATCACCGGGGTGCGCTTGGCCGAGTGCTCATCGATGTAGTACGCGCCCAGGCGCTCGGGCATATTGAGGTCGACCTGAAGCGTTCCGCATTGCCAGTCGCGCCCGATGGCATCGCGCAGTACGAACTCGAGCTTCGGCCCGTAGAAGGCCCCCTCCCCCTGATTCAGGGTGTACTCGATCCCCGCCGCCGCAGAAGCCGCCCGCAAGGCCGCCTCCGCACGGTCCCAGATGGCATCGTCGCCGACCCGCTTCGCCGGGCGGTCCGCATACTTGATGGTGACATCCTCGAAGCCGAAGTCCCGATAGATGTCGAGGATCAGCTTGGTGATGGCGACGCACTCGGCGGTGATTTGCTCCTCCGTCACGAACACATGGCCGTCGTCCTGGGTGAAGGCGCGCACGCGCATGAGCCCGTGGAGCGCGCCCGAGGGCTCGAAGCGGTGGACTTTGCCGAACTCGCAGAAACGAACCGGGAGCTCGCGGTAGCTGCGCAGACCGTGCTTGAAGATCTGCACGTGCCCGGGGCAGTTCATGGGCTTGATGGCGTAGGTGCGTTCGTCGGGAGTCTTGGTGAGATACATGCTCTCACCGAATTTCTCGAGATGGCCCGACTGCTTCCACAGCGCCGCGTCCATGAGCTCGGGCGCGTTAACCTCCTCATAGCCGGCCGCGCGCTGCCGGGTGCGCATGTACTGGATCAGCTCCTGAAATACGGTCCAGCCCTTCGGGTGCCAGAAGACCGCCCCCGGCGCCTCCTCCTGCAGATGAAAGAGATCGAGCTCCTTGCCGATGCGGCGGTGATCGCGCTTCTCGGCCTCCTCGAGGCGGGTGAGATACGCATCGAGCTGCTTCTTGTCGGGCCAGGCCGTGCCGTAGATCCGCTGCAGCATCTCGTTGCGAGGGTCCCCGCGCCAGTAGGCGCCTGCGACCTTGGTGAGCTTGAAGGCCTTGAGCTTGCCCGTCGAGGGCACATGCGGCCCGCGACACAGGTCCACCCAGTCGCCCTGCCCGTAGAGGCTGATCTCCTCTTTGTCCGGAATGCCGGCGATGATCTCCGCCTTGTAGATCTCGCCCTGGTCCCGGAAGAATTTGACCGCGGCATCGCGTGGCATCACCCGCCGCGTGACCTTCTCATCCGCCTGCGCGAGCTCCGCCATCCGCTTCTCGATCGCCGCGAGATCCTCGGTTGTGAAGGGACGCTGATAGGCGAAGTCGTAATAAAAGCCGTCCTCGATCACCGGCCCGATCGTGACCTGCGCCTCGGGGAAGAGCTGCTTCACCGCCTGCGCGAGCAGGTGGGCGGTCGAGTGGCGGATGACCTCGAGGCCGTCCGGATCCTTGTCCGTGACGATGGCGAGCTTCGCGTCCGCCTCGATCAGGTAGGACGTATCGACGAGCTTGCCGTCGACGCGCGCTGCGAGGGCCGCCTTCGCAAGTCCCGGGCCGATCGCGGCCGCGACTTCCTCCACCCTTACCGGGTGTTCGAAGCGGCGCTGACTGCCATCGGGCAGGGTGACGACGGGCATGGGCTCTACTCGTGAGACGGACGGTGCCGCGCGAATCTCAAGGGGCGGCGAAAAGGGCGCTCTCGTCAGGGCTCGTCAGCCCCGAGGGAGCGCCCTCTATCCGCTGTCTGGTAGGCGCGAGTGGGATCGAACCACCGACCACCACCATGTCAAGGTGATGCTCTACCACTGAGCTACGCGCCTGAAAATCCCTGAAGCCCGCACGAGGGGCGCGAACATTACAAGAGAGTGCCTGCTTAAGCAAGCTAAAGCTTGTGATTCCAAGTACTTACGCTCATCGCCCCGGGCCCGCGCGGGACGCGGCCGCGGGTGGCGGAAGCCCGAGCTCGAGCTGCTTGAGCCTCTCGATCTCATCGCGCAGCGTCGCCGCCTCCTCGAACTCGAGATTGCGGGCCTTACGGAACATCTCGCCCTCGAGCCGCTTGATCTCCTTCACCAGAGCCTCGGGCTTGAGGTCCCCGCCGCTGCGCGGCTTGTCGCCGCGGCGCCTCGATGCCGGCGTCACCCCCTCGACCCGCGCTCCCTCCATGATGTCGGTCACCGGCTTCTCGATGCCGCGCGGGACGACGCCGTGGGCGAGGTTGTGATCGAGCTGCTTGCTGCGCCGGCGGTTTGTCTCATCGATCGCGCGCCGCATCGAGCCCGTGACCCGATCGGCGTAGAGAATGGCGTGCCCGTGGAGGTTGCGGGCGGCGCGCCCGATCGTCTGGATGAGCGAATTGTCCGAGCGCAGGAAGCCTTCCTTGTCCGCATCCAGGATGGCGACCAGGGACACCTCGGGCATGTCGAGCCCCTCGCGCAGGAGGTTGATGCCGACCAGCACGTCGAATTTGCCGAGGCGCAGGTCGCGGATGATCTCCACCCGCTCCACGGTCTCGATGTCGGCGTGCAGGTAGCGCACCCGTACGTCGTGCTCGGACAGATAATCGGTGAGATCCTCCGCCATGCGCTTGGTGAGCGTCGTGATGAGGACGCGCTCGCCGCGCGCGGCGGTCTTGCGGATCTCCGACAGCACATCGTCCACCTGGGTCCCCACCGGCCGCACTTCGACCTCAGGGTCTACGAGACCCGTGGGGCGCACGACCTGCTCGACGACCTGCGAGGCGTGCTTGGCCTCGTAATCGCCCGGGGTCGCCGAGACGAAGATCATCTGCGGCGCGAGGCTCTCCCATTCCTCGAACTTGAGCGGCCGGTTGTCGAGCGCCGAAGGCAGGCGGAAACCGTACTCGACCAGCACCTCTTTGCGCGAGCGGTCGCCGCGGTACATCGCGCCGAGCTGCGGAATCGTCTGGTGGCTCTCGTCGACCACGAGCAGCGCGTTCTTCGGCAGATAGTCGAAGAGACACGGCGGCGGCTCCCCCGGCGCTCGGCCCGAGAGATAGCGCGAGTAGTTCTCGATCCCCGCGCAATAGCCAACCTCCTTGATCATCTCCATGTCGAAGCGGGTGCGCTGCTCGAGGCGCTGTGCCTCGAGCAGCCGCCCCGCATCGCGCAGCTCCTGCAGTCGCACGCGCAGATCCTCGCGGATCTGGTCCACCGCGCCCACGAGCCGCTCGCGCGGGGTGACGTAGTGAGTCCCGGGGTAGACCGTGAAGCGCGGGACCTTGCGCGACAGCGCCCCGGTCAGCGGATCGAATAGCGTGATCGAGTCGATCGAGTCGTCGAACAGCTCCACCCGCACCGCTTCGCGCTCGGACTCTGCGGGAAAGATGTCGATCACATCGCCCCGCACCCGATAGGTGCCCTGGGTCAGATCGAGCTCGTTGCGCGTGTACTGCATGTCCGCCAGGCGCCTGAGCAATGCCCGCTGGTCCCAGCGGTCGCCGCGCTTCAAATGCAGCACCATCGCGAGGTACGCCTGCGGATCCCCGAGGCCGTAGATCGAGGACACGGTCGCGACGATGATCGAGTCGGGCCGTTCGAGAAGCGCCTTGGTGGCCGAAAGGCGCATCTGCTCGATGTGCTCGTTCACCGAGGCGTCCTTCTCGATATAGGTGTCGGAGGATGGAACGTAGGCTTCCGGCTGGTAGTAGTCGTAGTAGGAGACGAAGTACTCGACCGCGTTATGCGGGAAGAACTCGCGGAACTCCCCGTAGAGCTGCGCGGCGAGGGTCTTGTTGTGGGCGAGCACCATGGCGGGACGCTGCACGCGCTGGATCACCTGCGCGATGCTGTAGGTCTTGCCCGATCCCGTGACGCCGAGCAGCGTCTGGTGCGCGAGGCCCTCGTTCAGGCCTTCGGCCAGCTTATCGATCGCCTGCGGCTGATCCCCCGAAGGGGAGAAATCCGCCTCGAGCTCGAACGGCCGGTGCTCCGTCGGATTCATATATCAGTAGTGGCGCTGCGGTGCGGCTGTACGTGTGCGCCGGGCCGGCGGCGTCAATGGCCGGCGTGGACGCAATCTCCTAATATAGCGGCTGACCGCGACTTTCAAAGGACCTCAAGGAGGATCACGATCTTGCCCGTCTCCCGTCGTGTCCAGCGCGTCAAGCCCTCCCCCACCCTCGCCGTCACCGCACGCGCCGCGCGCTTGAGGGCCGAAGGGAAGGACGTCATCGGCCTGGCCGCCGGCGAGCCCGATTTCGACACCCCGGAACACATCGCGCAGGCGGGCAGTGATGCGATCAGGAGCGGTTTCACCCGCTATACGAACGTCGAGGGAATCGAGGAGCTCAAGGATGCCGTCATCGCGAAATTCAAGCGCGATAACGCCCTGACCTACGAGCGCTCGCAGATCCTTGTCTCCTCGGGCGCCAAGCAGACGATCTACAACCTGTGCATGGCGGTGCTCGACCCGGGAGATGAGGCCGTGATCCCGGCACCCTACTGGGTCTCCTACCCCGACATGGTGCTGCTCGCGGACGGGCTGCCGGTCATGCCGCTCGCGGGTTTCGCACAGGGCTACAAGATCACCCCGCGGCAGCTCGAAGCCGCGATTACGCCCAAGACGCGCCTGTTGCTACTCAACAGTCCCTGCAATCCCACCGGCGCCGCCTACACGCGCGCCGAGCTCAAGGCGCTCGGCGAGGTGCTGCTCGAGCATCCGCGTGTCGTCATCGGTACCGATGACATGTACGAGAAGATTTACTGGGAGCCCGAGCCCTTCACGAGTCTCGTGACCGCGGTGCCCGAGCTTAATTCCCGCACCGTGACCATCAACGGCGTCTCCAAAGCCTATGCCATGACCGGCTGGCGGATCGGTTACTGCGGTGGGCCGAAGGAGATCGTCACCGCGATGGCGACCATCCAGGGTCAGTCGACCTCGAATGCCTCGAGCATCTCGCAGAAGGCCGCCGCGGCCGCGCTCAACGGGGATCAGAGCTGCGTCACGCGGATGAACCAGGCGTTCAAGGAGCGTCGCGATTTCGTGGTGCGGGCCCTTAATGCCATGCCCGGAGTCAGCTGCCTGCCCGGAGCCGGAACCTTCTACGCCTTCGCCGAGGTGTCGCGCGCTATGGCCGCGCTCGGTTGTCGCGACGACAACGAGTTCGCCGAGCTCCTCCTGAACGATGCGGAGGTAGCCGTGGTGCCGGGCTCGGGCTTCGGCGCTCCTGGTCATGTGCGTCTCTCCTTCGCCGCGAGCATGCAGACGCTCGAGAAGGCGCTTGACCGCATCGCGCGCGTCCTGGTGGCACGCGTGGTCGCCGAGACCGCCTGAGGCGCGCACTGTCCGGGCCTGCGCGTGCGCTGCGCGCGGGGAGGACGCTCCATGATCTGGTCCGTGCTCGCCGATGTGCTCGTCGTGGTGCACTTCGCGTTCACGGCCTTCGTCATCTTCGGCGGCTTCCTCACCTGGCGCTGGCACAAGCTGGCGTGGCTGCATCTGCCAGCGCTCGGCTGGGGCTGCTGGATCGAGCTCTCGCACGCCATCTGTCCCTTGACACCGCTCGAGAACCACTGGCGCCATCTTGCGGGCGAGGCCGGCTATCGCGAGGGCTTCCTCGCGCACTATCTGCTGCGCATGCTCTACCCGCCCGGGCTCACCTGGCACATCCAGTGGCTGCTCGGGGCCGCGCTCATCGCCGTCAACGTGATCGCGTACGCAGGCCTTCTCACGCGGCGGCGGCTGAGGCACGGTACGCGTTGAGGGGTCGCGCGGCAGCGTCGCAGCTGAGCCGAGTGCGATCACCATGCTCGGCAGCGCCGAGCGGCGCCCGGAACTCACCGCGGGCCAATTCCTTGACTCGCCAAGGCGCCTCCCTGAGAATTCGCGCCCTTCGCAAGTCCCGCCCGGTTCCCCGGTAGCTCAGCGGTAGAGCAGACGACTGTTAATCGTCTGGTCGTTGGTTCGATTCCAACCCGGGGAGCCATTCACCCCTGATCAGGGGGTATTTACCGATCTCACCCCGCTCGACGTTTCTCCATAAAAACCATCAAATCAGTGAGTTACTTGCTCATAGCATCCCGGCAGGTGACTTGACAGCTCAGTAGTCTGGGGGTAACTAATAGGGGTAACGGCTAGATCACCGGAGGCGCTACCCCTGAATTTCTACCCCTGGTACGGGCCTTTTCCAGGCGCTACCCCCGATGAAGCTGACTGATATCGCCATTCGCAACACGCGACCGGGCGAACGCCCCACAAAGCTCTTTGACGGCGAGGGGCTGTATCTCCTCGTCTCGCCGACCGGGCACCGTTCCTGGCGTTTCAAGTACTACTTCAAAGGCCGCGAAAAGCTGCTCTCTTTCGGGAAGTACCCGGAAATCACTCTCAAGGTGGCGCGCGAACGCCGCTTCGAGGCACGGCGTGCCCTGGAAATGGGAGTTGACCCCAGCGCGCAGCGCAAGGCCGAACGTGCCGCTCGGGCGGACACCTTCGAAGCCCTTGCCCGGGAGTGGCTCGAGACACAGAAGAGCGCGCTCGGCACCAAGACCTTTCAGAACAAGCTCGACCGGTTCGAGGCGTTCGTCTTCCCCTACCTCGGCAAAAGACCGATCACCGAGATCAAGGCCGTCGATGTCCTCGACGCACTCAAGCGGGTCGAGGCGCGAGGAAAGCACGAGACCGCGCATCGGGTCCGCTCTGAATGCGGCAACGTCTTCCGCTATGCCGTGGTGACCGGGCGCGCCGAGCGCGACCCGACCGTCGATCTCCGTGGAGCGATCGCGGCCGTCTCGAGGCGCAACCGTCCCGCCATCGTCGATCCCCTCCGGATTGGTGAGCTCATGCGGGCAATCGCTGGCTACCACGGGGATGTCTCAACCGAATTTGCGCTCAAGTTACTCCCGTTGACGTTCGTCCGGCCGGGCGAGCTTCGCCTTGCTGAATGGCCGGAGTTCAATCTCAAGGCGGCGGAGTGGCGCATACCCGCGGCGCGCATGAAGATGCGTGAGCTGCATATCGTTCCCCTCTCTACGCAGGCGCTGGCGCTTCTGAAGGACCTGCATGTGCTGACCGGCTCAGGACGTCTGGTATTCCCGTCTCTAAGGTCCCAAGAACGCGCGATCAGCGACAACACGATCAACGCGGCTCTTCGGCGCCTGGGCTTCAGTGGCGAGGAGATGGTAGCCCACGGGTTCCGATCCATGGCGTCGACCTGTCTCAACGAGCAGGGGTGGCATCCGGATCTCATCGAGCTGCAGCTCGCGCACGCCGAACGCAATGAGAGTCGTGGCGCATACAACCGCGCGCAGCGATTGCCGGAGCGGCGGCAAATGATGCAAGCCTGGGCGGACTACCTCGACGGATTACGCAATTCCACAGCGAGTCCGGACGTGGTCAGCGAAAGGACTGGTCCGGCCGCTTCTATCGAGACGGCATGAAGGCAGCCAGCCTAGATTCGCCCCAGAACGAGAATCGACCGATCGCGGGCGATCTGCTTCGCTGCGCGCTATGGCTTCTCTGGCAGTGCGTTCGCCTGCCGCTGTTCCTACTGCTGCTTACGCTGGCGCCTGTGGCGAATCTCGTTCTCGGCTCACTCGCGCTGCTCGGTGTCTTGACAGCGTTCTTCTGGAAGCTGGTCGGTCCACCCGACTTCCACTTCTTCCTCGTGTTAGGAATTGCACTTGGCTTCCAGTTCGCACTCCTAATCTACAACGCCCTCCTACGCCTGATCTCCTAGGGCCGTACTAAGAAGGGGTGTCACCTCAGCAGCGTCTGACGGTGAAGCTGAGGGGCCCGACGATCACGCAAGCCGCCGGGTCGGCGTCGCCATCGGCAAGGGCGGTCGACAAATGACGGTGATTCAACCCTAGCGAGCGTGATGCGAGAAGGCGCCGACAAGCACTCCTATAACGAATAGATAGAGCGCGGCAAGAATCAGCACAGCAGGAATAGCTGCGATTGCCCACTTGACCATGAATACGACCATTGAGCCGAAAGGCATTTTGATGTCAACGACGCGGACGTCCGTGAGTTCTCCTGTGCCGCCGGTCAGCCGTTCGTCCCGCCGTGCGGTCATCGGTTCTGCATTCATTCTAGTTGCCCCCTCCGTTAGCCGAAATTGATCTTGCACTAACTGAATCGCCATCGAGATCCGGCGGCGCCGCGCGGCTCCCCGCTGACTATGGGAGCTTCGACTCGCAGGATGCAGGATCATCTACGTTCAAGCTTTTCTTTAGTTCGGTGAACTTTTCTAGCAGTGTTTGCGGCGTCATGTTAGGCGCGGGCTTAAGAACGTCTGAAAGTCTTCGAGTCCACTGACCGCACTGAGCAATACGGACGGCTATCTGGTCAAGCTCGTTCTTTCCGAGGCCAGTTTGAAGCGCTTTATTCCAATTTAAAATTGGCGGCATCAATCTGGCATGGAGTACCTCTCCGATGGGGCTCGTCACTATCTGATAGTGCGCGATCTTGTTGCGGGAGCCCTGAGCATCTTGGAGCTTACGTACGAACTTGTTCATGCACTGACGCAATGAATCATCATCGATACCTGTGATGCCGTGGCAATGACCAAGGGCCACTTCAACAAGCCGAAGCCGTGTTTCCGTGTTATTCGGCGTGAAATAGATCTTGAACGCCAAGCCCTCTGTGCTGCCCATGATCGTTTGCAACAGCACGGCTAGGAAATTCTCTAGGTCATTCCAAGCTAGCACGACGTTCGCAAGCGCCACGCGTATGTCCGCCCGTTCGCTCTCGACGCGTGTCGCTAGTTGTTCGGGAGTTTCTGCCACCGGAGGAGCCTCACTGCAACTTCCCGATCGCCCGCCGCCGGCGCTCAGCGGCCTCGTGGACGGCCTTAACGATTACCCCCGGCGGCTCATCTGGCTCGAACAGTAGCACCCGCGGCAAGTGGTCGCCCTCGCCAGCCCGCGAGAGGTCGATCAACGGGCTGCCAGTCTTCGCGGCCAGCGCCAGTGCCGCCTCGCGCTCGGTGGGCGCATACAGCTCGACGACCTCGACGAGAATCTGGCCTTGATCATCAACCGCTGGCATGTATTTCTTGGCGGTCACGGACCCACAGTGAGGCAGGCGGGCTGTCAAATCAACGTAGAGCTATTTGCGCGCTTTCGCCTTGGCGGACCCGTGTCCTCTGTGGTCCGATAACTTTTCGTCGGAGTGGTGAATTACGACACCAGTTTCAAAGTCCGTTACCGTCTCAGTGTATCGGTCGTTCCCCCGATCAAAGCGCCTCCTGAGCTCGACCGCGGCAGCAGTCTTTCGGTAAGTCTCCGGTCGCACGAAGCCCCACGTCACAGGCTTCTTTTGCCCCGGCCTCTTGTGCCTGAAGGCCAGGGCGGTGCGTACCGTGACGGTTGCCGCCAGCGAGACCAAGAACGTCCGCGCTGTCGCTCCGCATGCAGGACATGGTTGGCGCATTTGATCTGCGTCGAGCATTTCGTCGATCGGGCCGCCGCATGCGGCGCAGATGCACCGACGAAAGTCATTAGCCTTCATGTGACCTCCATTTCCAAGGATCTGAGTGTAGCGCTGCCACCAGCGTTAGACTTAACCCAACAGAGGGAAATGGGAAAAGCAGTGCCGGACAAGATCGTCGTTGAGAAGCCGGAGGCCCCGGGCCGATCTAGAGAGGCAGCCGGAGTGAGCGCGAATCGCCTGGGGCGCACTGCAAGTCACATTCCCCGTATCACCACAAGCGGTTCACCATCCGCGCTTCTTGCCATGCGCTGCTTGTCGTCGACGGCGGCGCAGACGTGAATCACGCGGTCAACCTCACAGGGCTGCAGTCGCATAGCTGCTACCCGTAGGTATGGCCATGGTAGTCCCCCAGCACCAGGGAGCACTGCCCAAACGCCGAGTCCGATCGTTAGCACGATCGCAACTCCAATCCCTGCGGTCCATGTCAGCGTCGTAGTCCATCGGAACCGCTTTGTGGCGCGTTCAACAGCACTGCACATGCCTTGGAGCTGTTGCTTCAGACCGTCGGCAATCTGCGCCCCGAAGGCTCGCGCAATTTCCTCACCCGCCGCTCGGGAATTCTCTGCTACATGCAATCGCCAGCCTTGGCGCACTTCATCAAGCGCCCGGCGCTGCCCGTCCACGAGCGCGTTGGCCTGCCGTGTGAGCTCTTCCAGCGCTGCGCGCGCCTTGGCAGCCTCATTGCGCGACTCGCTGCTCGCGAGACGCTGACCACTGACCACTTCCCCCAGTCGGTTCTCAAACTCTCGGAAGAGCGCCTTCATCTCGCCAACCGTCTGAGCGGCCTGCGCTTCAAAGTGCTCAATATCCGGGCCGTCTGCGATTATCGTCATAGGTCACCTCAACGCGTCCGATCTCCACGGTCATCGCGAGTCCGTTCCTTCCCGCGGTCGCTTTCCCGGGCGACCTGCCGCCAGCCTCCGAGATCTTGGCTGGGCGCCTGCTTGGTTGAATGCAATCGCTCGCGCTCGGCAGCGAGCTGTGCGGCGATCGCGTCGGAGCGCCTTCTCAGGCGATCCGACGCGGTAAGGGCAGAATGCGGCCGACCTGCCCGCCGCTTGTCTTCGGCAATTGTCGGCGGTCGTCGGGCATCTCCGTACGCGAGCGAGCGTGTCAGCGCCCGTATTGGGCCAAATCCTCGCCAGTTATCGGCCAGCTGGCTGCCGCCAAGCTGGTTGCCTCGGGTAAATAGCCCACCTGATTGTCCGAGATTCTCACGCGCCTGCTGCCTGCCCAGCAGTTCCTCGCGAATCCATTCGCGCTCCGCCCGTGCCGGCGGCAGCCACCGCACGAAATGCCTCACCTTCCGTGCGAGATCTGCTTCGCCCTGACGCTCGAGGCTATTCGCGATCGCATCCCATCCACGGACAAACGCACGACGAGTCGCAAGGAGCTGTGCCCTCCCCGGCTCGTTCTTCCCTTCCCCGCTCGCAAGCTCCCGCGCCACCGCTTCGGCCCGCTGCCGCCAGTGCGTCGATACTCCCCGCAACCCCGCGCGATAGATTCCGTCGGTTTTCTGCGGCCGAGTCACGCCCCGGGCGACCCGTTCTGTGGCGTTCGCGGCTACACCCTGCTCGCGCAGGTGCCGGGCAAACTCCCGTCGCCATTCTCGTAGCGTCGCGTGACGGATGTTGAGCCGCTTGCCGGCATATCCCATCGCCTTCACAACCACGTGAACGTGGGGATGGGGCTCGTCGGTGTGGAGCACCATCGCGTACCGGTGCTGGGCTCCAAACTCCTCCCGGGCGAAGTTCCTGACCGCCTCCAGCACCTTTTCCGGCGGCGTCCCCGCCGGCATCGAGAAGAGGATCTTATGAACCAGCTTTGGGGCCTTCTTGGTTTCCCACGAGGGCTTGAGATCGACCCACGGCCGCTCCGCATCCATGTCCAGATCCCAGTCATCGAGGAGCTCCCTGGCCGCGCCCTTGCCCTTGAGCGGCTCCCCGTCATCGGTCTCGATCTGCAGCTCCCCGCCTCGATCCAGGTAGTTGAGGTGTCGGCGGACAGCTGCAAGGCTTGTCGCTCCCTGGTTCAGCATCTTGACCATGACCTCCGGAGTCCGCCGGACGGTCCGAGCAATCGTCGCGACCTGCGCCGATGACAACCGGTCGCGGCGCGCGGGGCCGCGCCGGCCATAGGATCCGATGTCGAGCCACGGGCGAGGCCCGAAGTTGACGAGGTTGCTAGGCATGCACCCTCCCCCAAGCGCGCGTATTCGCGCTGACGAGTGACTTGATGTGATCTCTCAAGGCTTCGGCGACCCTGAGTGTCTCGCGCACCTCTGCCGTGCCCGCCGATGGAGACTTCCCTCCCTGGCTCATCGTTGCCACGAGCTCCTTAAGGCGCCGCCGGATGGTCGACAGCTCCACCACCGCCTGCTTGACCGCCAAGTACTCCGCCGCCGACAAGGGCGCGCCGTTCATCAGGTAGGTCCGTACCAGGGATGAAACATAGGTCGCAGAGGCCATACCCCTCTCACGTGATCGCGCCCTGATCAGCCCCGCTACGTGAGGGCCGAAGCTAAGGTTGAGCCGCATGCCATCGCTTACGCTTTCAGATAACCCGGGCTTCGGCGTCCCCTTGAGTGATGCCGTGCGGAGCGCGTGCTCGAGGAGCTGCCTCACCAATGCGGACTCGTTGGTCCCTTCGAGCTGCGCGAGCGCACGCACTTGCGCCTTGGCCTCAGAGCTAACACGACACGTGATGTAAGCATCCGCGGTCATGAGGGTGATGATGCAACGGCAACGTCGCGTTGCCAATCCTGCATCACACCCACTCTTGAGCGTCTCTGCGCAGCAACGATTCCTCGTGATACGCGGTGTGATCGTGTTAGGTCAGAAAAATATTGTTACGGCGCTCTCGTTCTGGCGATAATGCTCGCGCGGCATCCGCCTAACTCCACCGCCCCACCCCCGACTCCCGAGCCGTTACGCCACCTAGGCCGACACGAGAGCCCGAATGAATCTCGAGGACGAGAAGGGATCACTTCGCAGGGCAACCCCTCCTCGCTGGCTCCTCAGAGCAGTCCCGATTCCGCAAACGAGTAGATCGACTCCGCGACAATCAGGTGATCAAGCACCCGCACGTCGATGAGCGCGAGAGCCTCCTTAAGCCGACGCGTGATGAGCTCGTCAGTCGCACTCGGCTCAGAAGTGCCAGAGGGGTGATTGTGGTACAGGACGATCGCCGCCGCGTTTCGAACGAGGACCGCCTTGACGACCTCCCGCGGATGGACGGAAGCCCGATCGATCGTCCCGCAAAAGAGGTCCTCAGCTGCGATGAGGCGATGCCGGTTATCGAGGTGCAGCACGCCAAACGTTTCGCGGTCGCGCCCTCCCAGGTGGACGCGGAGAAACTCCCGTGTGCGCTCGGGCGAGGTGAGCACAGGGGAGCCGGACCGGTAGCGCTGAGCGAGGAGCGCCTGGGCACGGCCGACGACATCGGTGGCCTCGGCCTCGCGGAAGCCGGAAGCATCACGAACGTACAGGGTGGTCATGACGGAGCCTTCTGGATTGTCCAGGGCGGGATTGCCCGGTGCCCGCGCCCCACGCCGCAGCGCAGCCGTCAATGATCGAAGACCGCGGTCACGCGGCGCGCGGCTCCTCCGCGCGTCATTGACGGCGAGACCGGCGTGGTACCCTCAAACGGCACCGCAAGCCCGCCCCCAGAACCTCGATGAGTCCTTCCAGGAGATTCCAGCTCCCGACCGAGCGGCTCGCGGACCGCCGCATCGATCTCGAGGCCTGTTACCGCTACACGCTCTCGAGGCGGACCCCCTCAGGCGGATTCTCCTTCTATAGGCACCCCGAATGGGGCGTCGAGGAACCGAATGCGCCCGACACCTGCGCGGCCGTCGAGATCATGGCCGCGCTGGGCCAGGCAATGCCGGACGCGCGGGGCTGCATCGCGTGGCTGCAGGCGCAGCAGGGCAATTCCGGAGACTTTGAGACGTGGACGATCGGCCACGCGGTGCTCAAAGCGCTGCGCCACCTCGGCGGCGAGCCCGAGCGAGATCCCAACGCGTTTCTTCTGGAATGTGCCGAGCGGCTGCGTGTCTCGGCCGCGAAGGCGAAGGATCAGCCCGGATGGCTATTGCAGGCGGCACGCTGCGCCGAGCTCTTCAGAATCCTGGAGCTCGAGATCCCAACGGCGCTTGGCGAGACGATCCCCGGCGCGCTTGCGTCGCTTCAACACGCCGACGGCGGCTACGGCGCAGCCGGAAGCGGTCTGCCTGAATCCGCACTAGCCCTCGCGCTCTCGCTCGAGATCGATGTGCCCGTACCTGGAGAGCTCCTTTCCTTTGCCCGCCGATGCGAAGGTCCGCCGCACGGTTTCAACATTGCGCCTCTGAGTGGAAGCAGCGCTCTTGAGACTCAACTCGCGGGCCTTCAGATCCTGCAGCACTTCGGGAAACGTCCTGGTCGGCCTGCAGAGATCGAGAGCTACGTCGCCTCCTGTCAGATGGCGACGGGTGGCTTTGGCCGGGCGCCGGGAGCCGTGGAGCGGCTCGATGACACTCTGCGTGCCCTTCAGATCCTGGCGCTGCTCGGGGACTCTTAACCGACGCGGTCAAGAGCAGTCTTGGCTCACGCGAGCGTGAAGCCCATCAGGTATCGGACGATGACGACGGCAAGTAGTGCCGAGATGATTCCGACGGCCACATGGACGGCCGCCCGGCGGCGCAGCGCCGCGGTGTCATGGTCGGTCAGGTCCGCGCGCGCTGCAACCGCATCAGTGGCCACGGTCGCCACGAAACCCAGCAGCGCGAAGAGCACGAGCCTCTGCACATTGGGAGGCAGCGACTCGTGGCGTGCCCCCCACCCGGCGATCGCCCCGCAGAAGCCTCCCACAACCGAGGAGGCGGTCACTGTGGAGAGCGCTCGCGCTCGGGGGTTTCCGAATACCGAAATCAGGATGTTCCGCAGCGTCAGACCGAGGGCACTCCCGAGACCGAAAGCGATGACTACCGTCCACCAAGGGTCATCGGTCACGGCACGCCCTCTCGTAGCGGTCGCTCACGGTGCACGCGCTTCCGTCCCGGGGACGATTGGGCTCGCACGCGTATCGGCGGCACTTTCCAAGACACGCCCGAATATCCTCCGGTAGAGATCCTCCCCGTAGCTCGTCTCGAGCGGCTCCCCCTCCCTGATGCGAAAGGTGCGGGTGCCATCGGGCAGCCGCTCGGCGCGCAGGAAGAGCGCGCTTCGCCTGCCCTTGACCCAGAGTCCATGGGCCAGCTCATACATGTGAGTCACGTAGAGAACCTTGACCCCCTCCTCGAGAAGAGCGCCGATCACCTGCCGGGCGATCTCCGAGCCCTCCCGCTCGTTCGTGGATCCGAAGGATTCGTTGCAGAGGAGCACGCTCCCGCGCTCGGCCTGATCGACGATCGAGCTCATGCGATGGAGCTCCTCATCGAGCTTGCCGCTCGTCATCGTGGCGTCCTCCTCCCGCTTGAAGTGGGTGAAGACCCCGTGACAGAGGTTGGCGCGGAAGCCCTCCGCACAGACGAAGAGCCCGCATTGCATCATCAGCTGGGCCTGGCCGAGGCCGCGCAGGAACGTGGACTTCCCGCCCCGGTTGGCGCCGGTGATGACGATCAGGAGCTTTTCGTCGCCCTCGAGATCGTTGCCGACGACAGCCTGTGGAGCAGTGAGACTCAGGGCGACGTCGCATAGGCCGCCCGCCGCGAGGCGTGCCCCGCCGAACGGCAAGGGCTCCGGAAAACTGATCCGCTCGCCTTTGGCCAGCAGCCGATCGCGGAGATTGAGGGCCCCGATGAAGAAGGCGAGCTCGGTGCGGAGCATTTTGAAGAAAGCAAGCAGATGATCCGCGGATTGGGCCAAGGCGTTCGCGACGCGATCGAGCCCGCGCCCGCGAAGCTC
>Ga0335083_10002608_pt1 | contig 23701 bp, 25 predicted proteins | sample Lox_Sample_42_FD_206716 | JGI IMG/M metagenome (GOLD analysis project Ga0335083, IMG submission 206716) | Soil microbial communities from Loxahatchee National Wildlife Refuge, Florida, United States - Lox_Sample_4.2 | ecosystem: Environmental > Terrestrial > Soil > Wetlands | place: USA...
TGCGAGGCCGCATTCCTCGCTCGGATACAAAACGCCGGCAGCTTATGCCGGTGCACTCACCGCGCCGGAGGGCGTAACATCGGCCGAGGCTCTAATCGCCGCTGGATGAAAGTTCAGTGGCAGGTCACACGGAATCGATGGTTATCCGCATCAAATTGATTTCCATCCGACCGATCCGAACGACAAAGCACAGATAGATTCTTTGCGGCGTGGGGCGGATGCGCTGATCAGACTGTATTGTCCGAGGACCCACAATCCATATTGATTCAAGGACTGTAAGCGAAAGGGTCGCCCACTAAGTTGCGCGTTTTCTCGAAAGTTGTCTTGCTTTGTCGTAATAGGGCTTCCAAGGATACTTGATCACTTCCCACTCGCGTTTAAGAATTATACGCGCCAACTCAATTGTTTCATTAATTTTCGTTCGGTCTTCTAAGGTCTGCAAGAGAGGGGTGTCCAAGAACTCGAATAGCTTTTGATCCAGCTGAATGTGAAGACCTTCTTCTCGGTTGAGCCGCAATCTAATTCTTTCGTAGACAAATAGCAGAGCAACTCTGGCCTCGCGTTTCTTGTCTTCGTCCTCACACTGTCTTGAAGGTAATCAATCATCACATAACGCATTCGTTCGAGAGCTTTAAAATATTCGGCTAAATCCTCTCGCAAAGCGTTGATCCAGGCTTGACGGTGATTTGAAATTGCAACCAATAGACCAACAAAAGCGGAAATTATTGTTCCGACACCTATCGCGGCAACAAAGGCAATAAATATATTCATTTCCCTTCCTGCCTCTCCGCATACGCATCCACCAGTGCGCGGATCATGCGCTGATAGGGCACTCGCCGTGACTTCGCCGCGCGCTTGAAGAAATCGACGCTGCGCTTTGAGAGGGACAGAGTCACTTTCACATTGTCCTCCCGCAGCACCAGTGCTTCCGGCGGCGGCAGGAAATCCTCGACCACGCGGACGCGGCCGATCTCGCCGGTCGTATATTTAACGGTTCTGTTGCTCATAGATCGTCCTTCCTTTTCGCCAATATCCGGCGCCGAAGATTCGAATGCGCTGCTCGCGCCAGGTGAAGCGCACCGTCATCACCCCACCGCCGACCCATCCGAAGCCGTAGTAACGCCGTTCGGTGCCGCTATGTCTCAGGTCCTCGGCAATGACGAGCTTCGGATCGAGAAAAGCGTGCTGCGCCAGCGCGAACGAAACGCCGTGTTTTTTCCGGTTGAGACGGACCTTGGCATCGTCCCACTCGAAGCTGGGTTCGCCCGCCATGATATGGAATATAAGCCATATAATTATATGGCGCAATGCACGGCTTTTCCCGCACGCTCACCCGTCCGTCGGCAGCATCTCACACCGCCTCAAACCGAAACCCCGCGCCTGCGCGCGTAACAAGCCCGACGCCGGGCGAGTCGAGGTGCGCGCCAGCGACGGCGTAGCCGTTGTCGGCGGCGAGCGTCATGATCTTGAGCCGGCTGGCGCGCGCCTGCTCCTGGTCGCGATCGAATTCCCAGGCGATCTCCGGCCGCTCGAACTGGATCGATGGCACGTGCACGATGTCGCCCCAGACCAGAACGGTGTCGCCGCCGCTGGCGACGCGGAAGCAGGTGTGTCCGACTTCATGGCCGTGCGCGGCGATGGCTTCGATCGCGGCGCCGATCCGCTGTCCGGCCGCGAACGGCTCGGCGCGCGCGTGAAAGCGTTCGAGCCTTGCCTCGGCGCGGAACCTGTCGAGCTCCGGCGCGGGCACCAGCAGGCGGGTGAGCCGCGGGAAGGCGTCGGCGCCGTCGGGCAGGATCAGCCCGTGGATATGGTCGAGGTGCGTATGCGTGAGCGCGACGGTGCGGACCTTGTCGGCGGCGATGCCTGCTTCACGCATGGCCTGCGGCAGCAGGCCCATGCTCGGCTCCCACGCGTTCGACGCGCCGGTATCGATCAGCGTCACCTCGCTGCCGTCGTCGAGCGCGAAGGCGTTGACCGACAGCCTCAACTTGTCGCCGACGAGGCGCACCTGGCGCGGCAGGTCGTCGCCGAACGGTTTGTTGCCGGGCTGGCGCAGGCGCGTGCTCGGCATGTCGGCAAAGCCGTCACGCAGCGCGGTCAAGGTCAGCGCGCCGATGGCGTAGGATGCAAAATTGTCGCCGGAGCGCGTGCGCTTCATGGGTGGCCTGTCTGTCTGCCGCTAATAGTCGTCGCCGGGAAAACGGCGGCCACGATACATGCTCCGCAGTCCAATTTGACAGGCCGGGCCGTCTATGCTTATATTCCTATTGCCTGCTCATGAGGGGCGCTTCTAGAGGCGATCCTGAGGTGGAGCAGGCAGCGGTGCCCGCGGGCGCGGTTCGCAAACCGCGCACTCGGGCGGCGCCGGGGCTCCGCCCGGGGACACTACGGTCCCCTGCCAGGAGCTGGCTGACGGCGAGCCGAATAGGCTCCCCGAAAGCGCGGCCCGGCGCCGAAGGAAAACGCCGCAGGTGGAGCGCCGAGAGGCGCCCGCGCGCCGAAAAAGGCGCGCGGCACGGAAAATGTCGGACGCGCCTTTCGGCGCTCCGCTCCCCTCGTATGTGAGGGGACGGAATTTGGACGACGGCGTACCCCGCGCCGCAAAGAACAGGGGCGCTGTCGCGCGCCCGCTTTCTTATCCCTCCCCCGAAGGGGGAGGGTGGACGCGAGCGCAGCGAGCGGCCGGGTGGGGCGTGACTCGCGGACAGGAAATCCCCACCCGGCTCGCACCTCGCTTCGCTCGGTACTCGCCACCCTCCCCGCGAGCGGGGAGGGATCGCAAAGAACAGGGGCGCTGTCGCTTGCCCGCATTGCGCCGCGCGCGCCGCCTTGGCTAGATGCCGGCGAGGGGGAACCGGCCATGACATTGACCGAGCTCATCTGGCTTAGCGTCGCCTGCTACGCCTTTCACGCCTTCGAGGAGTTCACGCTGAACTGGCGCGACTGGGCGCGGGCGGTGATCAAGCTGCCGGTCGAGTGGCCGGATTTCTACGTCGTCAATTTCGTGGTGGTCGTGCTCGGCATTGTCGCCGCCGAGCTTGCCGCCTCGCAGCCGATGATCGCGCTTGCCTTCCCGGCGCTGATGCTGATCAACGCCATCATCTTTCACATCGCGCAGGTGGTGCGCATGCGCGGCCGCTTTTCGCCCGGCGTAATCACGGCGGTCATCCTGTTCTTGCCGGTGGGCACAGCCTGTTTCATGCGCGCGGCCGCGGACGGCGTGCTCGATGCCAAGACCGCGCTCGGCGCCTTCGTCATCGCCGCGCTGCTCATGGCGAGCCCGATCGTGTTCCTCAATATCCGCGGCAAGCCGTATTTCCGCCAGGACCTTTGAGCCGCCGGCGCAAGGAAAGGCGAAGCTTGCTAGTCCTTGCTCTCCTCGCCCTTGCCGCCGAGCTGCTTGAGCTTGGCGAACACGGCGCCGACGTCGATGTCGGAGCCGCCCGGGCGCTTCTCCGCCTCGATCGCGGCGGCGGCGGCGACTTCGGCCTCCTTCTTCGCCGTGGTTTCGGCGGCGGGCAATAGCGTCGCCCCGGCGGCGACCGGCGCCGGCTTTTCCTTGTTGGCGCGGTTCACCTCGAAGTCGAGATCGGTCTGCGTGCACAGGCCGAGCGTCACCGGGTCCATGGGCGCGAGCGTCGCCGCGTTCCAGTGGGTGCGGTCGCGGATTGCCGAGATGGTCGACTTGGTGGTGCCGACCAGGCGCATGATGGCGGAATCCTTCAGTTCCGGATGGTTGCGCACCAGCCAGAGGATGGCGTTGGGCCGGTCCTGGCGGCGCGACACCGGCGTGTAGCGCGGGCCTTTCTTGCCGCGCTCGGGACCGGGAACCGCGACCTTGGGCGGCGTGATGGTCAGGCGCAAATCGGGATTGGCTTCGGCCTCGGTGATCTGCTCGCGGGTCAACTGCCCGGTCTGGATCGGGTCGAGGCCCTTGATGCCCTGCGCGGCGTCGCCGTCGGCAATGGCTTTGACCTCGAGCGGATGCAGCTTGCAGAACTCGGCCACCTGGTCGAACGTCAGCGCGGTGTTATCGAGCAGCCAGACGGCGGTCGCCTTCGGCATCAGCGGCGCAGGTGACGACATGGCAAAATCTCCTCTTAAGCTTCGACCGCCCTTGCGGACGAAGCCGGATCATCGGGGATGATCGGAAAGTGGCCGGAATATAGGGATCTCACCCTTTAGGCGCAACCGCTGGCGCTTGACAGGGCGACCCGGCGCACCCCATGTCGGGTCCGAAACGCCGTTATTTCGTGAGGATTTGATGCCGCAGGCCCCGGAAAAGCCCGTCCTCAAGGTGCTGCTGTGCTCGCCGCGCGGCTTCTGCGCCGGGGTGGTCCGTGCCATCGAATCGGTGGAGCGGGCGCTGGCGATCTACGGGGCCCCGGTCTATGTGCGCCACGAGATCGTGCACAACCGCTACGTGGTCGACGCCCTGCGCAAGAAAGGCGCCATTTTCGTCGAGGAACTGAGCGAGGTTCCCGACGGCGACGCCCCGGTCATCTTTTCCGCGCACGGCGTGCCGCGCGACGTTCCCGCGGAGGCGCAGCGGCGCCATCTGATCACCCTCGACGCCACCTGTCCGCTGGTCACCAAGGTGCACCGCGAGGCCGACATCCATTTCCGCCGCGGCCGCGAGATCGTGCTCATCGGCCATGCCGGCCATCCCGAAGTCATCGGCACCATGGGGCAGTTGCCGCCGGGCGCCGTCACCCTGGTGCAGGACCTCGGCGAGGCGGAAAGCTTCATGCCGCGCGACGCCAACCGGCTCGCCTATGTGACGCAGACGACGCTGTCGGTGCAGGACACCGTAGCCATCGTCGACTGTCTGAAAGATCGCTTTCCCAACATCGTCGGGCCGCACAAGGACGACATCTGCTACGCCACCACCAACCGCCAGGACGCGGTGCGGCGCGTGGCACCCGTGGTCGACGCGCTGATCGTGGTCGGCTCGCCGAACTCATCGAATTCGCAGCGGCTCAAGGAAGTCGCCGAACGCGCCGGCTGCCCGCGCGCGACGCTGTTGCTGCGCGCCGCCGACATCAAGTGGGACGACTACAAGAGCGTCGGCAAGCTCGGCATCACCGCCGGCGCCTCGGCGCCGGAAATTCTGGTCGAGGAAATCCTCGACGCTTTCGCGCAGCGTTACGTGCTCGATGTTGAAACCGTGTCCGCCACCGAGGAGAGCATGTTCTTCCCGCTGCCCCGCCCGCTGCGGGAGCACCAGGCGGCGGAGTGAGCGATGGCGGTCTATACCGACGTCGCGGCCGAGGACCTCGTCCGCTTTCTCGGCGACTATGACGTCGGCGAACTGCTCTCCTACAAGGGCATCGCCGAGGGCGTGGAGAATTCCAATTTCCTCGTCCACACCGCGGCCGGCAATTTCATCCTCACGCTCTACGAGAAGCGCGTCGCCGCGGCCGACCTGCCGTTCTTCCTGGCGCTGATGGAGCATCTGGCCGCGCGCGGACTGACCTGCCCGCAGCCGGTGAAGAACCGCCAGGGTGGCATACTCGGCAAGATCGCCGGCCGCCCGGCGGCGCTGGTGACCTTCCTCGACGGCCTGTGGATCCGCCGCCCGACGCCCGGTCATTGCGCCGCGGTCGGCGAGGCGCTGGCGAAGCTGCATCTGGCCGGCGCCGATTTCACAATGAAGCGCGCCAACGCGCTGGGCATCTCGAGCTGGCGGCCGCTCTACGAGCATGCCAAAGACCGCGGCGACAGCGTGCGCCAGGGCCTCTGCGCCGCGATCGCCCAGGAGCTCGCGGCGCTCGACCAATGCTGGCCGCGCGATCTTCCCGACGGCGTCATCCACGCCGATCTCTTTCCCGACAACGTGTTCTTCCTCGGCGATGCGCTCTCGGGGCTGATTGATTTCTATTTCGCCTGCACCGACGCGCTCGCCTACGACGTCTCGGTCTGCCTCAACGCCTGGTGCTTCGAGACCGACCATTCCTTCAACGTCACCAAGGGCCGGGCGCTGCTCAAGGCCTACAGCCAGGTGCGCGAGCTGTCGGCGGCGGAGCGCACGGCGCTGCCGGTGCTCGCGCGCGGCTCGGCGTTGCGCTTCCTGCTCACGCGGCTGGTCGACTGGCTCGCGGTGCCCGACGGCGCGCTGGTCCGCCCCAAGGATCCGCTCGAATATTTCCGCAAGCTGCGCTTTCACCAATCGGTGAAAAGCATTGGCGACTATGGCTTCGGCGCATGAGCGGGCAGCGCGTCACCGTCTATACCGATGGCGCCTGCTCCGGCAATCCGGGGCCCGGCGGCTGGGGCGCGATCCTCACCTTCGGCGACCACGAAAAGGAGCTGATGGGCGGCGAGGCCCACACCACCAATAACCGCATGGAGCTGATGGCGGCGATCTCGGCGCTGGAAGCGCTCAAGCGGCCATGCGCGGTCGAATTGCACACCGACAGCGAATACCTGAAGAACGGCATCACCGGCTGGATCAAGAACTGGAAGAAGAACGGCTGGCGCACCGCCGACAAGAAGCCGGTGAAAAACATCGACCTGTGGCAGCGGCTCGACGCGGCGCTGAGCGCTCACGAGGTGCGCTGGCACTGGGTCAAGGGTCACGCCGGGCACGCGATGAACGAGCGCGCCGATGCGCTCGCCCGCGAGGGCATCGTCGCCGCGCGCGCCGGCGCAATCGGGGCGATGAAGACGAAGTAACTTTCCGGATGTCCGTTCGTCCCCGCGAAAGCGGGGACCCCGTGCTTAAGTAATTCTGGATTCTCGCTGACGCGGGAACGAACGGAGTGTTCGGTTGCGGCCCGGGAACTAGATTTGGCTCAACAGCGTCTGGCCGTTGGTCAGTTCGCACTTGCCCGGCGCTTCCTCGACGTTGACCGTCTTCACCACGCCGTCATCGACCAGCATGGAATAGCGCTTCGAGCGGATGCCGAGGCCGCCGGCGGTGGCGTCGAGCACCATATCGACACCCTTGGTGAATTCGGCGCTGCCGTCGGCGAGAAATTCGATCTTGCCGTCGCCGCCGGTTGCCTCGGCCCATTTCTTCATGACGAAGGCATCGTTGACCGCGGCCACCGCCACGGTGTCGACACCCTTTTTCTTGAAGGCATCGAGATTGTTGAGGAAGCTCGGCATGTGCAGATTGCTGCAGGTCGGCGTGAAGGCGCCGGGCACGGCAAACAGCGCCACCTTCTTGCCCTTGAATATGTCGTCGGTGGTTTTGGGCTTGGGGCCTTCCGCGGTCATGACGCGGAACGTGGCGCTGGGCAGTTTGTCGCCGACCTTGATGGGCATGGCTGTCCTCTCTGGCGTTTGCGGATTTTGTTGGCGTGGAGACTAGCGCGTAGGCTTAGGCCTAGTCGAGATGCGTCTTGACCTCGATCGGCTGATCGCCGCGCACGATGGTGAAGGTCAATTCGAACGGGCCTTTCGGATCGACACCCGGCGGCAGGCCGTCGAGTTCGAAGCCGAAATACTGATGACCGGCAGGCGCGCCCGGCGCCGGCCGGGGGATGGGCAGCGCCCATTCCGCCGAGGGGCCTTCGACGAAGACCTGCACCTTTTCCCCAGTCGGCGCGGCAAGATCGACAAAGACCAGCGGCTTCGGCGTATTGCCGTTGACGCGGTGCGCTTTCAGGCCTGCGTCGGCGGCGCTGACCTGCCTCGGCACGCGCGCCTCGGCCGCGGCCAGCGCGGCGTCGGTTTCCGCACTGCCGCCGGGCAATGTCAGTTCGGCTTTCGCTTCGACCGGAACGCACATCTTCTCGCATACCGCGTAGTCGACTTTGAGATGCAGCGTCACCGGCTTGTCCTTCTGCCGCGGCATGACGCGCAGGGGAAAAACGACATCGTCGGTGTAACCGATCGTGGTGCCGGTCTCGTCGCTGATCGCGTTCGGCGCCGGATAGAGCACCTTCACCGCGGCGACATTGTCCGAGCCGGAGAAAGTGAAGCGCGGCGGCACGCCTGAATCGCCGGGATAGCGCCAATAGGTGTGCCAGCCGGGGTTGAGCTTGATCTCGATGCCGGCGAGCAGGCCGGCGCCGTCGTTCCTGTGGCTGCCGGCGATCAGCCGCAATGACGAACTCAGATCGTTCGCCCACGGCGAAGCATTGTCGGCCAGCGCCGGCGCTGTCCAGGCGGCCAGGGCCACAAATGTGACAGCAAGTGATTCGCGCATGACGCCCATGTCGACCGATCTAATGACGACGGCGCGGGCGCGCCACTGAATTCATCGTGAGCAGACGATGAACAGCTTTCGGGCAAGGCGGCGATTTCGCCACAATTGCGTAGTTAATTTTGCAAGGGCGATCACACCGGTGACCGAACTTTCAGCGACCGGATTCGTTTGCAAAGACAAACTGATCGGGTAACCTTTTTTCATGAAGCTTCCCCGCAAGACATCGGGCAAGACGCCCCCGCGCGGCTACCTCGATGGACAAATGCTCATCGCCATGCCGGCGATGAGCGACGACCGTTTTTCCCGCGCGGTGATCTATGTATGCGCGCATTCGACCGAAGGCGCCATGGGCATCATCGTCAACCAGCCGGCGGCCAATATCAGCTTTCCCGACCTGCTGGTGCAGCTCGAAGTCATTCCCGCGGCCGAGCGCATCGAACTGCCGACCAAGGCCGGCGCGGTGAAGGTGCTCAAGGGCGGTCCGGTGGAGACCGGACGCGGCTTCGTCCTGCACTCCGCCGATTTCTTCATCGAGAATTCGACGCTGCCGATCGACGAAGGCATTTGCCTCACTGCGACGCTCGATATCCTCAAAGCCATCGCCAATGGTAAGGGACCGATCAGCGCCATTCTCGCGCTCGGCTATGCCGGCTGGGCGCCGGGACAACTCGAAAACGAGATCCAGCAGAACGGCTGGCTGCACTGTGCCGCCGATCCGGAATTGATCTTCGGCACCGACACCGACCGCAAGTATGAGAAGGCCCTGCGCAAGATCGGCATCGATCCGGGCATGCTGTCGAGTGAGGCGGGACACGCTTAGTGTGCGTGCTGCGGAGCCCACGTCGCGCGAAGGTCGCGCGTCAGCGCACCGCCTCGAGTTGCTTGTCTCCCGTCAGCAAGGTTGAGGCGGCCTCCGCCGTCATCGGCTCGCCGAAGGCAAAGCCTTGCGCGTATTCGCAGCCAAGCTGGTAGAGCTCGACCGCGTCGGAATCGCTTTCGGCGCCTTCGGCGACCACGTCCATGCCGAGATCATGCGCCAGCGCGATGATCGAGCGCAGGATCACCGGCCGCGTGCCGCGCGCGGTGGTGCGCACGAAGGACTGGTCGATCTTGATGGTGTCGAAGGGGAAGCGCTGCAGGTAGGAAAGCGAGGAATGTCCGGTGCCGAAATCGTCGAGCGCGAGGCCGGCGCCGAGCTCCTTGATGCGCGCGAGCATTTGCGCCGCGTGCTCGGGGTTTTCCATCACCAGCGACTCGGTCAATTCGAGTTTAAGCGAGCCGCGCGCCAGCACCGAGCGCGCCAGCACGCTGCGCAGGTCCTGGATCAGATCGTGGCGCAGCAATTGCCGCGATGACACGTTGACGCTGGCAAAGACCGGCTCGCGGTTGCGGTTGGCGTGCTGCCAGATCGCGAGCTGCCGCGCGGTGCGCTCGAGCACGAACAGGCCGAGATCGACGATGAGGCCGATTTCCTCGGCGATGGAGATGAATTCGGCCGGCGACAGGCGGCCGAGCTTGGGATGGTCCCAGCGCGCCAGCGCCTCGAACCCGGCGATCAGCCGGTCCTCCAGCCGCACGATCGGCTGGTAGAGGATCTTGATCTCCTCGCGCTCGATGGCGCGGCGCAATTCCGATTCCATGGTCAGCCGGTCGGTCTTGCGCGAGCGCATCGCCGGCTTGAAGATCTCGATGCGGTCGCCGCCGATGCGCTTGGCGTAATACATCGCCAGCTCGGCGTCCTTGAGCACCTCCTCGGTGCGGTGCGGCTGGCTTTCCGCAAGCGCGAGACCGATCGAGGCGGTGATGAAAATCTCGCGGTCGTTGAAGGCGATCGGCGCGCGTAGCGCCCGCCGCATGGTTTCGACAAAGGCGACGATCCGCGCCGGCTCCTTCTCGGACAACAGAATGGCGGCGAACTGGTCGCCGGCAAGCCGCGCCAGCGTGTCGTGGGGCTTGAGCAGGCGGCTCAGGCGGCGGGCGATGGTGAGCAGGATCGAATCGCCGGTGGCGATGCCGACCGAGTCATTGACCTGCTTGAAGCGGTCGAGGTCGATCACCAGCACCGAAGGGCGGATCGACGAATTGGAGCGGGCGAAGGCAAACACCGCTTCCATGCGGTCGAGAAACAGCTCGCGATTGGGCAGGCCGGTGAGGTTGTCGTGCACGGCGTCGAACAGCAACCGTTCCTCGGCGTTCTTGAGCTCGGTTACGTCGGTGAGCGTCCCGACCAGGCGCACCACTTCGCCGTCGGAGCCGACCACGGGCCGTGCCTTGAGCGCGAACCAGACGAAATGACCGTCGGCCGCGCGCAGGCGAAAGTCCTGGGCGAGGCGGCCGCGCCGTTGCTCGACCACGCCATCGAGCGAAGCGCGAAAGCGGTCGCGATCGAGCGGGTGGAGGATATCGAGCCATTGCGCCGCCGCGCCTTCCAGCGCGCCGCGCTTGAGGCCGAGCGCGTGCTCGGCTTCGGGGCTGGCATAAACCTTGTCGGCGGAGACGTCCCAGTCCCAGATCATGTCGCCGGCGCCGGTCAGGGCGAGCGCGCGCCGCTCGACGTCGGAGACGATGCCTTGCGTCACGCCGCCGGCGAAGGCGTGCTGCATCACGGTGAAGCCGATGAGCATGACGATCAGCACGAGGCCGCCGAGCAGCGCCGGGCCGATGATGTCGTTGGTCACCATGCCGGTCACGGCGAGCGCCGTGGCAAAGGTCCACACCACCAGCAGGAACCAGGTCGGGATCAGCAGCACCGCGCGGTCGAAGCCGTGGGTGGAAAGATAGATCACCAGGGCGAGGCCGAACACGGCGATGGCTGCAAGCGACATGCGGGCGATGCCGGAGGCGACCGCCGGATCGAACACCGCTACCGCGACCAGCGCGGCAAGCGCCGCGAGCCAGGCGAGCGTTATATGGGCGTAGCGGACGTGCCAGCGCGAGAGGTTGAGATAGGCGAAGAGGAAGACGAGCAGCGTCGCCGACAGGATTGCCTCGCCGCAGGCGCGCCAGATGCGCTCGGCGCCGGCCGACATGTCGAACACCTTGCCCCAGAACCCGAAATCGATGCCGATATAGACGAGCACCGCCCAGCCGAGGGCGGCGGCGGCCGGGAACATCACCGAGCCTTTCACCACGAACAGGATGGTGAGGAACAGCGCCAGCAGGCCGGCAATGCCGATGACGATGCCGTAGTACAAGGTGAAGGAGTTGACCTTGTCCTTGTAGGCGTCCGGTTCCCACAGGTAGATCTGCGGCAGCTTGTCGGCGCGCAATTCGGCGACGAAGGTGATAACCGTGCCGGGATCGAGGGTGACGCGGAAAATGTCGTCGCTATTGCTCTCCTGCCGTACCGGACGGTCGCCGGACGACGGCGTGATGGCGGCAATGCGCGAGAGGCCGAGGTCGGGCCAGAACAGGCCGGAGCCGACCATGCGGTAATGCGGCACGACGATCAGCCGATCGATCTGTTCGTCGGAATTGTTGGTGAGCGCGAACACCGCCCAGTTGCTGCCGCGCTCGCGTGCCCGCACCTCGATGCGCCGTACGATGCCATCGGGACCGGGCGCGGTGGAGACCTGGATGCGGTCGCTGTCGGTTTTCTGCAGCTCGGTGGCGGCGGTCAGATCGATGGCGGGAACGTCGAGCCGCACATTGACGGCTTCGACCGCGCGCGCCGGCACTGCCGTCAGCAAAGCGGTGAGGGCAAGCGCAATTGCCGTCGCGCAGCGGATCAAAGCCAAACCGAAACCCCCGGCCAACAAAGCGCCAAGGCGGCGTCTGGCAACGAGTTGGGGACGCGCCGCCGGCGGTGAAATCATCGAATGCACTCTACCCAAATTACGCCCGCTATTGTGCCGATTTCGCGGCCTGGCTGCGCCGGCGGTTAAGACGGAATTCTCATGCTTCGTCAGAGTGTTAGTACGATCTTGCCGATGTGGCTGCTGGCCTCCATGAGCGTGTGCGCGGCACTTGCCTCGCGCAAGGGGAATGTCTTGTAGATCGCCGGCTTGACCTTACCGGAAGCGATCATCGGCAGCACGTTGTCCTCGACGGCGCGGGCGATCGCGCCCTTGTCGGCGACCGAGCGCGAGCGCAGCGTCGAGCCGGTGTGATGCAGGCGTTTGAGCATCAACCGCCGGAAATCGACGGTGGCCGTGTAGCTTCCCTGGAAAGCGATCTGCACGATGCGGCCTTCGACCGCCGCGGCCTCGTAGTTGCGCGCGATGTAATCGCCGCCGACCATGTCGAGGATCAGGTCGGCGCCTTTCTCGGCGGTCGCGTCCTTGATCGCCGCGACAAAGTCTTCCGTCTTGTAGTTGATGGCGAGGTCGGCGCCGAGCTTGACGCAGGCATCGCATTTCTCTTTCGAGCCGGCGGTGACGAAGACGCGTGCCCCAAGCGCCTTGGCGATCTGGATCGCGGCGGTGCCAATGCCCGATGAGCCGCCATGCACGAGGAAGGTTTCGCCGGATTTGAGGCGACCCCGCTCCACCATGTTGTGCCAGACGGTGAAGACGGTTTCCGGGATCGCCGCGCCTTCGATCATGGTGAGTCCCGAGAGTGGCAGCGCGTGGCTCCCGTGGGCGAGGCAATAATCGGCGTAGCCGCCGCCGATCACCAGCGCGAAGACACGGTCGCCGATTTTCCAGCGCCTGACGTCCGGACCGAGCGCGACCACCTCGCCGGCGACCTCGAGCCCGGGAATGTCGGGCGCCCCGGGCGGCGGCGGATAGTTGCCCTGCCGTTGCATCACGTCGGGCCGATTGACGCCGGCGGCCGCGACCTTGACCAGGATCTCGCCGGCGCCGGGTTTGGGCACCGGGCGTTGTTCCGGCACCAGCATGTCCGGCCCGCCGGGCGCCTTGATGCCGATTGCCGTCATGTGTGCGGGCAGGGCGGTCATTGGTTCCTCAAACTTGCATTGGTGGTTGGCAGGCTCTTCGACGCGATTTGTTTAGGCAACGCTTGCCGATGTGACAACTCGCGCCGCAGCGACTAGATTTTCCGGCGTGGAGGGTCGCCATGCCGGCGATGGATGACGACGACAGGCCGAAGAAAAAGCTCGCGCACGAGGTCGGCCAGGATCTGAGCCTGCTTTCGGTCGAGGAACTCGCGGAGCGGGTGCGGCTTCTGCACGACGAGATCGGCCGCCTGGAGGCCGACATGGCGCAAAAGCGTGCCAAACGCACAGCCGCTGACCAGTTCTTCAAGCGCTGAGCCCCGGGCGAGCACTGCGAAAAAATCACGCATTGGCCGCAATTCGGTAAGGTGTCGTTAAGCTTTCTCGACCATTACTGTGATCGTCCATCTTCTTGGACATTGAGTGGCTCCTGTCCACTCTGTTTGACGCCTCCCTGTTATCACCTTCGAGCCGCCGGCAACGGCGGCTCCTTTTTTGTCCCGATTCGGGACAAAAGCAGCGGCTTATGATCGCCGCCGCCTTAAGCTTTCGCGGCAACTATGTCGCAAGTTTTCCCATTCGCCATCTGGACGGAAGCGAGCGGAAGCGCGATGCTCTCCGATACCACGAAGCGCGTAACAGCTTCGGGAACAGTGGTAAGGCGTAGCGTATGTCAGAAAATGTGCTCAGCGAGGCGCAGCCGGTGTCGTTTGGTGCACGGCTCGCCAATTCGCAGGCGTTTGCCAACCTCTTCCGCGACGGTATGGCGCTGGTGGAAGAAACGGCGACGTATCTCGACGGCCCCGGCCGGCAGGAATCGAAGAAGCTCGAGCGCGCCGCGGCGCTTGCCTACGCCACCGAAAGCATGCGGCTGACCACGCGGCTGATGCAGCTCGCCTCCTGGCTGCTGCTGCATCGCGCGGTGAAGGAAGGCGAGATGTCGCTGGCGCAAGCCAACAAGGAAAAAGGCAAGGTCAAGCTGGCGCCGACCGACAGCCATGATCGCCACAATGTCGAATTGCTTCCTGTCGCCTTGCAGGATCTAATCGCGCGTTCGCTCAAGCTGCAGGGCATGGTGCGCCGGCTTGACGCGACGATCCACAATCCGGTCGCTGTCGAGCAGCCGCTTGCCGTCAATCCGGTCGAGCGTCAGCTCGGGCTGCTCAAGGCCGCCTTCGGCGCCGAAAGCGCTTAACAACGCGTGCGCTCTGCTGAGCCGTCGTCCCCGCTAAAGCGGGGACCCAGTCATCACTGACATGCTGGGAATACTGGATCGCCCGCCTGCGCGGGCGATGACAGCAGAGGCTGTTATGCGCTCCGGAATCAAAAACCCCGCACTTGCGGGGTTTTTCGTCTCGAACGGCAAGACCGCCTTTATTTCTTCTCGGCCTTTTCATCCGTCTTCAGGAAGCCGGAGAACTTCTTCTGGAAGCGCGACAGGCGGCCGCCGCGGTCGATCAGTTGCTGCTGGCCACCAGTCCAGGCCGGGTGCGATTTCGGGTCGATGTCGAGATGCATGACATCGCCTTCCTTGCCCCAGGTGGTGCGGGTGGTGAATTCGGTACCGTCGGTCATCACCACCTTGATGGTGTGATAATCGGGGTGGATATCCTGCTTCATGGCTCGTTCCATAGGGGCGCGGTCGTTAGCGCGGGACGCCCCGATTTGCGTTGGATTTGGCGGCTCTATACAGGAGGCGGGCGGGGGCGGCAAGCCGGCGTTGATCGAGCGCAAAGCCATTCTTCGCCGTATTTGCTGGGATAACTTTATGGAAAAGCAGGAATTTCGAGCGGCCGGCTCCCTCGCCGCGGTGTTCTCCGTCAGGCTCCTCGGCCTGTTCATGATCTATCCGGTGTTTGCGGCCTATGCCCGCGACCTTTCCGGCGCCAGTCCCTATCTGATCGGGGAGGCCTTGGGCATCTACGGCCTCACCCAGGGGCTGCTGCAAATTCCGTTCGGCCTGTTGTCCGACAAGGTCGGGCGCAAGACGATGATCGTCCTCGGGCTGATCATCTTCGGCATCGGCAGCGCGGTGGCGGCGAGCTCGACCTCGATCGGCGCCGTCATTGTCGGCCGCGCACTGCAAGGGGCGGGCGCCGTCGGCTCCGTGATCCTGGCGCTGGTCGCCGATCTCACCAGCGAAGAAAGCCGCACCAAGGCGATGGCCATGGTCGGCATCACCATTGGCGCGTCCTTCATGGCGGCGCTGGTCGCCGGTCCGATCATCGCCGCCTTCATCGGCGTTGCCGGCATCTTCTGGCTGATGGTTGGGCTTGCGCTCGTCGGCGTCGCCATCACCCAATTCGCCGTGCCAAACCCGCCTCGATTGAGCGTCCACCGTGACGCGGAAACCATCCCGGCCATGGTCGGCGCCGTGCTGGCGAACCGGGAACTGCTGCGGCTCGACGTCGGGATTTTCGCGCTGCATGCCATGCTGACGGCGAGCTTTCTCGTGGTGCCCGGGCTGCTGCGCAGCACGCTGAACGTATCGACGCAAAGCGACTGGATGATCTATCTGCCGGTGCTTCTGGTTTCAGTTGCCGTGATGGTTCCGGCGATCGTCGTGGCCGAGAAGTACCGCCGCATGAAAGGCGTGTTCGTGAGCGCGGTCGGCGCGCTCGTGCTCAGCCAGGCGCTGCTCTATCTCGGCGCCCACAATCTCTATGCCCTGTTGGCGGCGCTGGTGATCTTCTTCTCCGCCTTCAACGTCATGGAGGCGAGCCTGCCCTCGCTGGTCACGAAGACAGCGCCGCCCGACGCCAAAGGCACGGCGATGGGGCTTTATTCGAGCTTGCAGTTTCTCGGCATTTTCGCCGGCGGCGCCATCGGCGGCTGGGTGAACCAGAGCTGGGGCACGGCCGGCGTGTTCGCGCTGACGACGGGATTGGCGCTCATCTGGCTGCTCGCCGCCGCCACCATGCGGCAGCCAAGCTATCTGACGACGCGTCTGGTGCCGATCGGGGACGGCAGGGCGGCCGACGCCGAAAGTCTCGCCGCGCGGCTGCGCCAGGTGCCGGGCGTCGCCGAAGCGGTGGTGATCGCCGAAGAGAAAATTGCCTATCTCAAGGTCGACTCCCGATCCTTCGACGCGGCAATGGCCGAACAGCTCGCCGGCACGCGCTGACGAATTCGGCTGATCTGGCAGCGCCGCTATCCAAGTCCGCCACAGCCGCGCCAGAATTGCGCCACGCCGCATCCCTGAGCCGGCCATGACTGGCTGGAACCATGGAACCGTCAACGATTCCTCGGGAGGGATTCATGCGAATTGCCACGCTTGCTACGAGCTCGCTTGCTTTCGTACTGACATGGGCCGGAGCTGCACAGGTCCAGAGCACGCCGGCGCCAGAAGGCCACATTTCCGGGCCGGTGACTTACGAGAATATCGCGGTCTATTTCATCCACGGCACGTCCAAACCGGGTCCGGCACCGCTGACATTGGCGGAAGCGCTGGCTGCCAAGACCGTGGAAGTGCGTGAAACCGGAAGCGTCAATGAGCTGCAGATCGAAAACCTCGGCAGCAGGCCTGTTTTCGTGCAGGCCGGCGACGTGGTGAAGGGCGGCCGGCAGGATCGTACGTTGCAGGTGAGCCTGCTGCTGCCGCCGAAATCGGGGCGTATTCCACTCGCCGCGTTCTGCGTCGAACATGGCCGCTGGTCGGGCCGCAACGCCGAGGACCCTACCAGGTTTACGACCTCAGTTGCCGCGGTTCCCTCGCGCGAAATGAAGATGGCGATGCAGGCGCCGCAGCCGGTCGCGCCTGCCGGCGGGCCTGCCCCGAGCCGCCAGCAGCAGGTCTGGGACAATGTCGCCAAGACGCAGGACCGCCTCAGCACGGCGGTGGGAGCGAATATCCGCGCCGTCGCATCGGAAAGCAGCCTGCCGCTGTCGCTCGAAAGTCTGGCGCTCGGAAAGCTGCGCGACCGCTACATCGCCGCGCTGAAAGGAGCGGGCGAGAAGGGCGGCGACATCGTCGGCTATGTCTTCGCCGTCAACGGCCAGATCAACAGCGGCGAGGTCTATCAGTCGAACGCCCTGTTCCGGAAGATGTGGCCGAAACTGCTCGACGCCAGCGCAACGGAGGCCATCAGCCACCGCAACGAAGCGAAGAGCGAATTGCCGTCGGTCGCAATCGTTGCCGATTTCCTCGACAAGGCGACGAGCGGCAGCGGCAAGACGACGCCGCTCAATTTCGGCGTCGACCGCATCACGCGGGAAAGCGACGCGGCCTGGTCGTTCGAGACGGCAAGCGCCGACGGCTGGGTGCACCGCGGCTATCTGGCGAAGTAAGCTAAGCGGTTTTGGGCCTGGCGGTCGAGCCGCGCGGCCGCCAGGTCATTTTGTTCACCGGGCGGCCGGAGACCGGGTTCTTGTCCTCGCCGGCATAGGCAAAGCCGTGCTTCTCGTAGAAGCGGATGGCGCGGGCATTGTCCTTGTTGACCAAGAGATCGAGCCCAAGCGGCGACAACAACTTCGCCTCGGCAAGCAGCGCTTCGGCTGCGCCCGAGCCCCAATGTTCCGGCGCCACCACGATCTGGTCGAGATAGAGCGTCTGCGGATCGACGGTGACGAAACCGATCAGGGTGTCGTCGCTCTCCGCCAGCACGATGCGCGCATGCGGCACCAGCTCCCAGCGCCAACGCTCGCGCCACCAGGCGACGCGCTCGGTGAAATTGATCTGCGGATAATGATGCTGCCAGGTGCGCCGCCACAATTCGACCGCCGCGTCCTCATCGGCGGCGGTGTAGCGGCGCAGGGTGATCTTTGCCGCCACGTCAGATCCTCGCAGCAACCTGCCGGCGCAATCGGCGCACCAGCATGACCACGGCCGTGCGGTCGCAAGGCTCGGCGCCCTGCGCGATGGCGCGGCAGCGTTCAAACGCGGTCAGGTCATAGTGCGGCGAATCCGTCTTCGGCGGCCCCTGGTAGGAGAGGCGATGCAGGCCGAGGCTTGCGGCGAAACGATGCAGCTCGTCGATATCGTCGGCGACGAGGTGGCACCATTTGCGGCCCTGCCATGTCCAGATCGCCTCGTCGACATAAACCGCCATTTCGATCCCCTTTTCTTGTCATGGCCGGGCTCGTCCCGGCCATCCACGCCTTGCTTCCAAATCAAGACGTGGATGCCCGGCACAAGGCCGGGCATGACGAAGGAAAAATCACCGCTCGGTCAGCTTGAACTCGATGCGGCGGTTGCGCCGGTAGGCGTCGTCGGTGGTGCCGGTATCGATCGGCTGGAATTCTCCGAAGCCGGCGGCGATCAGCCGTTGCGGCTCGACGCCCTTGGCGATCAGGTATTTGACGACCGAGATGGCGCGCGCCGCCGACAGCTCCCAGTTCGATTTGAACTGGCCGCCGGTGATCGGCCTGGCATCGGTGTGGCCGTCGACGCGCAGCACCCAGGGAAGGTCGGCGGGAATCTGCTTTTCCAGTTCGACCAGCGCGCTCGCCACCTTGTCGAGCTCGGGGTCGCCTTCCGGCTTCAGGTCGGCCTTGTTGGTGTCGAAGAAGACTTCCGATTGCAGCACGAAACGGTCGCCGACGACTCGCATATCGGGACGGTTGCCGAGGATTTCGCGCAGCTTGCCGAAGAAGTCGGAGCGGTACTTGGTCAGCTCCTTGTTCAGCTCCTGCACCTTCTGCGCCATCGCCAGATTGAGCCGCTGGCCGAGATCGGAAATGCGCGCCTGCGATTCCTTGTCCTTCTGCTCGGAAACATCGAGCGCCTGCTGGATGGCGGCGAGCTGGCGCCGCAGCGCCGCGATCTGCTGGTTGAGCACCTCGACCTGCGCCAGTGCGTTGGCGGAAATCTTCTTCTCGCCTTCGACCTGGCCGGACAGTTCGGAAATCTTGCCCTGCGCCTGACCGCTGGCGGCGTTGGCGCTGTCGGCGAGGCCCTTGAACTTGTCGCGGTCGCTCTCGGCCGTGGCGAGCGAGGCGCGCAATTGCGCGAGCTGATCCTCGAGGCTGGACTTGCCGGACTTTTCCATCGACAGGAGTTCGGTCAGTTCGGCGATCTGGGCGTTGAGGCGGGTAAGCGCGGTGTCCTTGCCGGCGACTTCCTGCTGCAGATAGAACTGCACCACGACGAAAACCGTGAGAATGAAAATGATGCTCAGGATCAGCGTCGACAAGGCGTCGACGAATCCCGGCCAGTAGTTCATGCCGCTTTCGCCGCGGCGCGCGCGTGCCAACGCCATTGATCCTTTACTCCAACCTAGCTTCTGTCATGCGCGGGCTTGACCCGCGCATCCATGACGAGAGCGCCACACGAGAAACCCTTACGAGCGCATTGCGGCGCCGTGTCGCCTCATGGATTGCCGGGTCGAGTTTACAGCCGGGCCGGCCGAAGGCCGGACCCGGTTGCCCGGCAATGACCAATCCGAGAATCACCGCCCGACGCGCTCGCGCACCATCGCCTCCAGCAGCTTCTTGATCTCGCGCTGCTGCTCGGCCTGGCTGTCGACCCAGTCGCGGATCATCTGCTGCTCGGTGCGCATATGGTGCACCAGGCCCTGGATCGCTTCGGCGAGGTTCGACATGGCGCTGGTCGCGGCCTTCGAGCCGCCGGTTTCGTTGACCGCGTCCTTCAGCCGCTCGAGCGCGGTGCGCACTTCGGTCGCCATGCCGGCGGCGCCGACCGGCTCGCCGGCTTGGTCATAAACGGTGGTGGAAAGCCAGTCCTCGAGCTCGGTGTAGAAGCGGTTCTGCGCCTGGCTCGATTGCAGATCGAGGAAACCGAGCACCAAGGAGCCGGCAAGGCCGAACAGCGACGACGAAAACGAGATGCCCATGCCGGAGAGCGGCGCGGCAAGACCTTCACGCAGCGAGTCGAACATGGTGGCGGCGTCGCCGCCGCTCTTGAGCCCCTGGATGACGCCGCCGACCGAACCCACCGTCTCGATCAGGCCCCAGAAAGTGCCGAGCAGCCCGAGGAACACGAGCAAGCCGGTCATGTAGCGGGAGATGTCGCGCGCTTCGTCGAGACGGGTCGCGATCGAATCGAGGATGCCGCGCATCAATTGCGCCGACATCGCCATGCGGCCGACGCGGCTGCCGAGGATCGCGGCCATCGGCGCCAGCAGGACCGGCGCGCGGTCGACCGCCAGCCCCGGATCGGCGAGGCGGAAACCATTGACCCAGGCGATTTCCGGATAGAGCCGGATCACCTGGCGCGCCGAGAGCACGATGCCGATCAGCAGCACGCCGATGATCAGCGCATTGAGGCCGGGATTGGCCATGAACGCCACTTCGATCTGCTTGTGCAGCACGAAGGCGACGAGCCCGCCGAGGATGACGAAGACCGCCATCCGCAGCAGGAAAATGCGCGGCGAAGACAGCTTGAGCGGGTCGAGTTCGTTGGCCATGCGCGGTTAAATGGTAACGCCTGGGCGCGGACGTGAATCGCAATATGCCACAGACCGATGACAAGCGAAAATCATGGCCGGGCAACCAGCATAAAGCGGTGGATTGAGTTCAAATTGCGGTTGCGCATCAGGCGGCCGCGGCCAGCTTGAGCACCCCCAGAACCGCTTTCTGCATGCGCTCGTTGCCGGCGACGATGTGCCCCTTGGCGAACATCTCGTCGCCGCCGTCGCAGTCGCTGATGAAACCGCCGGCCTCGCGCACGAGAATCATGCCGGCGGCCATGTCCCAGGGCTTGATGTTGCGCTCCCAATAGGCATCGAAACGGCCGGCGGCGACCCAGGCGAGGTCGAGCGCGGCGGCGCCGAAGCGGCGCAGGCCGGCGACCTGGTCCTCCATGGCGCCGGTCTCGCGGCGGCCAAGCGCGATATCGCCGCGGCCGATATGTGGCAAGCCGCAGGCAACCACGGCGTCGGCGAGCCGCGCGCGGGCGGCGACGCGGATGCGCTGCTCGTTGAGGAAGGCGCCCTTGCCGCGCTCGGCGATGAACATCTCGTCATTGGCCGGATTGTAGACGAGGCCGGCGATCACCGTGCCTTCGCGCTCGAGCGCGATGGAAATGGCAAATTGCGGGATGCCGTGCAGGAAATTGGTGGTGCCGTCGAGCGGATCGACGATCCAGCGGTGCGTCTTGTCGGCGCCTTCGCGCTCACCGCCCTCCTCGCCGAGAAAGCCGTAGCCGGGACGCGCCTTGCTGAGCTCGGCAAACAGCGTCTCCTCGGCGCGAGTGTCGGCGGCGGACACGAAATTCGCCGGGCCTTTCATCGACACCTGCAGCTTCTCGACTTCGCCGAAGTCGCGCTTGAGCGCGCGCGCGGCCTTGCGCGCGGCCGCGATCATCACGTTGAGCAGGGCGGAGTGGGGCATGTCGATGTTTCCGGCGTCGGTGGCAGGCGGCATGCCCCACGGCGGCGCGCGCCGTCAAGGCCGTGTCGGCGGAGGCGGAGGCGCGGTCGACAGCCATTTCCTCGCCGCCTTGTCGGCGGCATCGCGCACCGCCTGCGTCTGCTTGGCGGCGAAGGTGTCAAGCTCGGGGTCCTTGTCGCCGGCCTCCTTGGCGATCAGGTGCCACTTGACCGCCTCGGTCGCGTCGGCCGGTACGCCGCGCCCGGCCATCAGCATGCGCGCCAGCCGGTCCTGGGCGATGGCGCTGCCGCGGCGGGCAGCCTTGAGGAAAAGCTGGGCGGCGGCGGTCTCGTCTTTGGCCACGCCGTCGCCGTTGAATTGGGCGATGGCGAATTCCACCATGGCGTCGATATTGCCGGCGATCGCCGCCTGGCCCATCAGCTTCATCGCCGCGCGCTGATCCTTGGCGACGCCGCGGCCCTCCTTGTACATGGTGGCGAGCGCGTATTGCGCCTCCTGATTTCCGGCGTCGGCGGCCTCCCGGAACAGTTCGGCGGCGTGAGTGAAGTCCTGCGGGAATTGCTTGCCCTGCAGGTAGAGCAGGCCGAGATCGTAGGCGGCAGACGGATGGCCGAGCTTGGCTGCGGCATCGAGCAGACGGGCGCCTTCGGCCTCATTGCGCGGCCCGGCGCGGCCTTCGAAGTCAAACATGGCGAGCGCGAACATGGCGTTGCGGTCGCCACTGGCAGCGGCGAGCTTGTACCATTGCGCGGCCTTGCTGTCGTCGCGGCCGACGCCGTAGCCGTTGGCATAGATTTCGCCGAGCAGGGTCATCGCCGCCGGGTCGTTGTTCTGCGCGCGCTTGGTCGCCTCGGAGAGCGCGGTGAGGTAGCGGCCGCGCTGGAATGCGCCAAAGGCGAGGTCGGGCTCGTTTGCCGCGGGGACGGGCGCTGACGGCGGCTTCGGCGCTTGCGCCACGGCCGGCGCCGCGCCGGCAAGCGCCGCCAGCACGGCGATGAACATACGTCGCACACGGCTCATGCCGCGGTCTCCGGCAAGGCAAGACGCTGCGCCGCGGCGGCGACGCGTGGCGAGATTTGCTGCGGCTCGCCCCAGATGAAGTCGCCGAGCGCGATAAAATCGGCGCCGGCATGCACGAGCGGCGCGACCTCGTCGAGCGAGGCCGCATAGGCGGCGCACGGAATTTCGAACACCTCCGCCCACCAGCCGACGCGCTCTTCAATGGCGGCGAAGGCCGGGCGGTCGCCTTGCGCCTCGGGCTCGCCGAACATCACGTAGTCGGCGCCGGCTTCAGCAGCGAGCATGGCATCGTGGCGGCTGACAAGCCCGCCGGCGCCGGCGATGCGGTCCGGCTTGAGCGTGTCGAGCGCCGTGTTGAATGCTTCGATGCCGGTGAGATGCGCGCCGTCGGCGCCGGCGCGCGCCACCAGATCGGCATGGCCGTCGACGATGAGCGCCGCGTCCTTGGCCTGCGCAACGTCGGCAAGCGTCTTGATGCGGTTGATCAGGCTGCGTTCGTCGGCGTCCCCAAGCCGCAGCAGCACCGCGGCGACATCGCCGGCAGCGAGCGCCGCGGCGAGCAGCGGCGCGAACGCCGCCGCGTCGCCGACCGGCGGCGTGACGAGATAGAGGCGCGGCTGCGGCCGGGGGGCGGCCGGTTTCGTTCGCTGAGCCATGGCCCCGCATGGTAGCGCAATCGGGCGGAAAGGTGACCTGCAGCAATCAGGCCGGCATCGGGACCGGCCCCATATCCTTCGGCACCTTGTAGCCCTTCTGCACCGCCGGCCGCTTGGCGATGGTCTCGTACCAGCGCTTCACGTTCGGATAGTGCTTGAGGTCGATGGTCTGCCACTCGAAGCGCGAGATCCACGGCCAGATGGCGATATCGGCGATGGAATAGTCGTCGGCGACGAATTCGCGGCCTTCGAGACGGGTGTTAAGCACCTTGTAGAGGCGGTGGCCTTCCTTGAGATAGCGCTCCTCGGCATAGGGCGCCTTGCCGGGGTTATATTTCACGAAGTGATGCACCTGGCCGAGCATCGGTCCGGGTCCGCCCATCTGCCACATCAGCCACTCGAGCGCGCGATAGCGCCGCTCGCCTTCCTTGGCCAAAAGCTTGCCGGTCTTGTCGGCGAGGTAGATCAGGATCGCGCCCGACTCCATCAGCGTCAGACCGTTGTCGCGGTCGACGATTGCCGGGATGCGGTTGTTCGGCGCGATCTTGAGGAAGGCCGGCGCGAACTGCTCGTCCTTGGAAATGTCGATCGGGTGCACGGTATAGGGCAGGCCGAGTTCCTCCAGCGCGATGGAAACCTTGCGGCCGTTCGGCGTCGTCCAGGTGTAGAGATCGATCACGG
>Ga0335083_10002609_pt1 | contig 23696 bp, 20 predicted proteins | sample Lox_Sample_42_FD_206716 | JGI IMG/M metagenome (GOLD analysis project Ga0335083, IMG submission 206716) | Soil microbial communities from Loxahatchee National Wildlife Refuge, Florida, United States - Lox_Sample_4.2 | ecosystem: Environmental > Terrestrial > Soil > Wetlands | place: USA...
AACGCCGACGGCCGGGCCCCGGCCGGAACGCATCGCGCCCAGCCCGATGCGCCCTTTATGGACTGGGCATTCGCCCAGTCGCCGATCGCCATGGCAATTCATGACCAGGACTTGCTGTGCCTGCGGATCAACGACCGCATGTGCGAGATGTTCGGGCTCAAGGAAAGCCAGCTGCGCGGACGCCGCCTTACGGATGTCCTACCTGGTCCGCAGTACGACGCGATGGAACGCTACATGCGCCAGGTGCTCGATACGGGCGAGCCGGCGCAGCGGTCGACATACCGCCGGGTACCCGGCGAGACCAGGGAACACGCCTGGTCGGTCTCCGTATCCCCGCTGAAGGATCAGGCCGACCGGACGCAGGCGGTATGGATCGGAGTGCTTGACATCACCGAGCAGTACCAGGCCCGGCAGCGGCTGACCCTGCTGAACGAGGCTGGCACTCGCGTCGGCACCACCTTGGATGTCACCAGGACCGCCCAGGAACTGGCCGATATCGTGGTCCCGCGGCTCGCCGACCTGGCCATTATCGACCTGCTTGAGGCCGTAATCAGCGGCGATGAGCCGAGGCCGGGGCCGCTCGCCGGTACCATCGCGCTGCGCCGCGTCGCCCATCAGTCCATCTTCGAGGGTGTCCCCGAGGCCGTAGTCAAGCCCGGGGACGTCGACCTTTATCCGGAAACCTTCCCCTCAGCCCGCTGCCTGGCTACCGGCCAGACGGTGCTGACCGGCGTGGACGACCCGACGTTCATCTCGTCGACCGGCCACAACCCAGCCCGGGCGGCCATTATCCGCCAATTCGGGATCCACTCGGTCCTGTCGGTGCCGATCCGCGCCCGCGGAGTCACCCTCGGCGCCGCGGTCTTCCTGCGTGGCCAGCGCCCGGATCGTTTCGAGCAGGACGACGTGCTGCTCGCCGAGGAGCTCACCGCCAGAGCCGGCCTTTCTCTAGACAACGCCCGCCGCTACACCCGCGAGCGGACCACCGCGCTGACCCTGCAGCGCAGCCTGCTGCCGCAACGGCTCCCCCGGCAATCGGCAGTGGAGGTCGCCAGCCGCTACCTGCCCGCCAGCGCCCAGCTTGGCGTGGGCGGCGACTGGTTCGATGTGATCCCGCTCTCCGGAGCCCGGGTCGCCCTGGTGGTCGGCGATGTCGTCGGCCACGGAATCCACGCGTCCGCCACCATGGGCCGGCTGCGCGCGGCCGTGCGAACGCTCGCCGACGTCGACCTGCCGCCCGACGAGCTCCTCACCCGCCTCGATGATCTGGTCAGCCGGCTCGCTGCCGATGGGGGGGCCGACGAGGGGGCCGATGACGGCGATGAGGCGGAGAACGAAATCGGCGCCACGTGCCTGTACGCCGTCTACGATCCGGTCTCCCGCCGGTGCAGCCTGGCCCGCGCCGGGCATCCGCTACCCGCGCTGGTCACGCCGGACGGTACCGCCAGCTTTCTCGACCTGCCCGCCGGGCCGCCGCTCGGCCTTGGCGGTCTGCCCTTCGAGAGCAGCGAGGTCGAACTGCCGGCCGGGAGCGTCCTCGCTCTCTATACCGACGGCCTCATCGAGTCCCGCTACGACGACATCGACCTCGGGCTCGAACGTCTGCGCCGCGCATTGACCCATCAGGACCGGTCGCTGGAGACCACCTGCGACAACGTCCTCAAGGCCGTTCTCCCCGATCGTCCCGCGGACGACGTGGCCCTGCTCATCGCCCGCACGCACGCCCTGGACGATGACCAGGTCGCCACGTGGGACCTGCCTGCCGACCCCGCCATCGTCGCCGCCGCTCGCCGGCAGGTAGCCGAACGGCTCGCGAACTGGGGTCTTCACGATGCGGCGTTCACCACCGAACTGGTCGTCAGCGAACTCGTAACCAATGCGATCAGGCACGCACAGAGCCCGATCCAGCTCCGCCTCATCCGGGACCGGACGCTTATCTGCGAAGTCTCTGACGGCAGCAGCACCGCTCCGCACCTCCGCCGGGCCCGCGCCTTCGACGAAGGCGGACGCGGCCTGTTCCTCGTCTCCCGGCTCACCGTGCGCTGGGGGACCCGTCAGACCCCGCATGGCAAGACCATCTGGGCTGAACAAGCCCTTCCCGGTCCCGATAGCGGGTGACCAGGCGCCGCGCTAGGCCGGACGCCCGGCCGCGATGACGACGCCGGGCGGGGGCGGTTCGGCGTAGAGCAGGTCCGCGAGGGCGGCCCGGCGGGCCAGGACCTTGCGCTGGTTGACGTAGCCCTTGTCGGTGATCTCGCCGTCGTCCAGGCTGGCCGGGCGGGCCAGGACCAGCAGCCGCTCGACCCGGGCCGCCGAGCCGGCCGCGGCGTTATGGGCGCCCAGGGCGCGGGCCAGGTGGGCACGCAGCGGCTCGCTGGTGATCAGGTCGCCGTCCGGTTCTGGCTCCGGGCCGAGCAGGGTTTGGGCCTCGGCCGGGTTCAGCCAGGCCAGCCCGCAGACGCAGGCCCGGTTCTCCCCGGCCAGCACCACGTCCGCCAGTACCGGGATGGCCGACAGCAGCGCGGTGCGCACCGCGCCCACCCGGACGAACGTGCCGGTCGCCAGCTTGAAGTCCTCCGCGATGCGGCCGCGGAAGACCAGGCCCGCGGCTGGGTCACCCGGTTTGCCTGGGTCGCCCGGGTCGGCGAACGCGACCGCGTCGCCGGTCAGGTAGAACCCCTCGGCGTCGAACGCCTCGCCGGTCAGGTCCGGGCGGGCGTAGTACCCGGGCGTGACATTCGGGCCCTTGACCCGGATCTCGTAGGCGCCCTCCTCGGCCGGGACCAGCTTGACCTCCGCGCCCGGCAGCGGCACCCCGATGCAGCGGGCGTCGGTGAACGGGTAGTGCGCCGAGGTGACCGCCGGGGCGGTCTCGGTCGCTCCCCACGAGCCGGTCACCGGCACCTCGCGCCCGGCCGTCTTCTCCGCGACCGCGGCCAGCCGCTCGCGCAGCGCGGTCGGCAGCGCGGCCGCGGCGTTGAACATCAGGCGCAGGCGGGAGAAGAACCGGCCCGCGAACGCCGGATCGCCCTCCAGCGCGGGGACCAGCTGGGCGTACCCGGCGGGCACGTTGAAGTAGACGGTCGGCGGCACGTCGGCCAGGTTCGCGACGGTCTGGGCGAACAGCGCCGGGACCGGCCGCCCGCCGTCCACGTACAGCGTGCCGCCGCTGGTCAGCACCATGTTCACGTTGTGGTTGCCGCCGAACGTGTGGCTCCAGGGCAGCCAGTCCACGATCACCGGCGGCTCGGCGGCCAGGAACGGCCACGCCTGCCTGATCATCTGCTGGTTGGCGGCCAGCATCAGGTGCGTGTTCAGCACCCCCTTCGGGGTGCCGGTCGATCCTGACGTGAACAAGATCTTGGCCACGTTATCGGGGCGCAGGCCGGCGAACGCCGACGCCACCGCCGCTCCCGGCTCGGTGCTCAGGAGAGCCGGCAGGGGCTCGGCCCCGGGGCGGTCGCCCCGGCTGGCGATCACCGGGACGCCTGGCAGGGCGTCGAGGGCCGGCCCGAACGGGCCCGCGTCCTCGGCGAAGACCGCACCAGGACCGATCAGCTCGGCGATGGTCCTGATCCGGGCGTGGTCGCGGCTCTGCAGCGAGTACGCCACGCTCACCGGCGCCACCGGGATCCCGGCGGTCATCGCGCCCAGCGTTACCAGCAGGTGGTCGACGCTGTTCCCGGACAGGATGAGCAGTGGCTTTCCTGGTCCCAGGCCCCGGTCGAGCAGGCCCTGGCCGATCGCGTCGGCCGCGGCCACCGCGCCGGCGTAGGTGACACGGCGCCAGTCATGGCCGTCCCGTTCGGCGATCATGGGCTGATCCGGGGTCAGCCGGACGTGCTCCCGCACGCTGTGCACCACGGACACCGGGTGCTCCCCCAGCGGCTCCGTCGAGCGCAGCAGGACCGCGTCGCCGTCGCGGGCGGCGGTGACGCGGGGCGTTGCGAACAACGGGGAGGCGGCACTGCTTGTCATCGTCACGCTCCCATCATTCACAACCCTTAGGGTGGCTGGGTATGCGCACCCTGCATGTCGGCCTGCGGGTCAGCGAGCTCGAGCGGTCGCTCGCGTTCTACGCCGGCGTCGGTTACACGGTGGCCGGGAGCGTGGAAGGCACCCCGTTCGGTACCTTGTTCATGCTCCGGCTGCCGGGCGATGAGTTCATCACGATCGAGCTTGTCCACGACCCGGCGCGAGGCGCGGTCGACCTGGGCACCGGCCTCAACCACCTGGTCATCCAGGTCGAGTCGCTGGAGGAGACGCTGGCCGGGTTGGCCGCGCGCGGGATCGCGGCCGACCCGCCGGTGGCGCCGGGTGGCACGGACGGGCCGCGGACCAGCTGGATCACCGACCCGGACGGCTACCGGATCGAGCTGGTCCAGTGGCCGCCCGGCCACGCCCACGGCATGACCGAAGCCGACTTCGCCTGAGGCTGCCTTCGGCGCGGCCTGCCGGTGGCCAGCGGCAGCGCTAGGGCGCCAGCTGGGGCGGCTGAGGCGACCGGGGCGACCGGGGCGGCAGCCAAGGATCTCGGTGGCCCACAGGGTACGTAAGAAGGTACCCGGGGGGCCACCGAGTCCAATCGTGGCGGCCATCGAGCGCTGGGCAGCGCCCCATCGGCACCATAAAGCTCATGGGTCACAAGAGCCCCATTTAATGTGGTGGATCCGGGTTATGTGGTTGATTGAGTGCACGATAGGCCCCCTGATCAACCACACAACCCAAATCAACCACGCTAACGGATGAGGCAGGTCGGCTCGCGGATAGGCGGGTCGGCTCGCCGCAGTAGCACCTGCACCAATAGCTCCGCTGCAAGCCGTGCGTAACAAAGATCGCGGTGGAAAAGGCTTATGCGGGCGGGCGGCTAGGGTCCGGCATGGCAGCGGGCTTTCGTGGCTGGCGGCCGGGAGGGTTCGTGGCTGGCGGCCGGGAGGGTTCGTGGCTGGCGGGGAATCTATGCTGCGGTTATGTCCGAGGCTTCTGATTTTGGTGCTGGGGTCTGACGCTCGCGGGTGCTTGAGTTTCTCGACGGGCACGCGGCGGAGATGGTCGCGGACCTGGCGGGTCTTGTGCGGGTGCCGAGCATCTCGGGGACCGACGAGGAGAACACGATCCAGGGGGTGCTCGGCGAGCGCCTGGCCGGCGACGGCCTCGAGGTCGACGCCTGGGCGATCCCGATGGCCGAGACGCTGGCGGCCGGGGACTTCCCCGGGATGGAGGTCGAGCGGGCCGAGGCGCACGGCACGGTCGGCCGGCTCCCTGGCACCGGGGACGGCGCCTCGCTGATGCTCAACGCGCACGTCGACGTGGTGCCGCCGGGGGACCTGGATCCGTGGGGCGACCAGGTGCCGTTCTCCGGCACGGTCGCCGCGGACACGGTGTACGGGCGCGGCGCGTGCGACATGAAGGCCGGGCTCGTCGCCTCGCTGTGGACGGTGCGTGCCTTCGCGGCGCTCAAGGTGCCGCTGCGCGGCGACCTGATCCTCGGCACCGTGGTGGGCGAGGAGGACGGCGGCCTGGGCACCTACGCGATGCTCCGCCGGGGCTGGCGCGCGGACGCGGGTGTCATCCCCGAGCCCACCTCCCTGGATATCGCGCCTGGCAACAGCGGCGCGCTCACCTTCCGGCTCATCGTGCGCGGGCGGCCCACGCACGCGTCGCGGCGGACCTCGGGGGTGAGCGCCATCGAGAAGTTCGTCCCCGTCTTCGCCGCGCTGCGCCGCCTCGAAGCCCGGCGCAACGCGGTCAAGCACCCGATCATGGAACGCTGGGACCTGCCGATCCCGATCGAGCTCGGCACGATCACGGCGGGCGACTGGGCCTCCTCGGTACCCGACCGGCTGACCTCGAACGGGCGGATGGGCGTCGCTATCGGGGAGGACGTGGCGGACGCCCGCCGGGCCCTCGAGGAAGCCGTCGCCGAGGTGTCCGCCGCGGACCCGTGGCTGCGGGAAAACCCGGTCGAGGTGGAATGGTGGGGCGGCCAGTTCGCACCCGGGCTGACCGACGCCGACGCCGCCATCATCGGCGTCGTCGGGCGTGCGCACGCGGCGGTGTCCGGCCGGCCCCAGGCGACCTGGGGCACGCCGTACGGCAGCGACCTGCGGCTGATGACGAACATGGGCGGCGTCCCGACCGTGCACTACGGGCCGGGTGACGCCAGCCGGGCGCACGCGCCCCGCGAGTCGGTGCCGGTCTCCGAGCTGCTCACGGCCGCCCGCGCGCTGACCCTGGTGGCCCTCGAGCACTGCGGGACGCGGTAACCCGGCCGGACGCCCGGCGGCGAACTGGTGAACGGGCCGGCTTCCCGGGCAGATTCGGCCGGGGAAAGCCGCATAGAAGGCTCGCTGCTGTGTAGGCAGGAGACATGAACAGCAGACCGGTCGTGGCCATGGCCCTGGGCGGGGTCGGGGGATTCAACGATCATGACGCCGGGGTACTGAGCGCGGCCCATGAGTGCGGCCTGACGCCAGACATCATCACGTGCACCAGCGGGGCTATCTTCTGGACCCACCTGTACCTGACTGATCCTGGCTCAATCCGAGCCGAGGTGGAGCGGCAGACCGCAGCGGTCAACGGCGCTACTGCCCTGCAGGTCGCCGTGCTGGGCGACCCGGGCGTCTTCCGGCCGGCCTACGCCTCGTACCTGGCGCGATGGTTCACCCCGCCGTCGGGGCCGCCGGTCCGGGCATTGCTGGACCGGCTGTTCCCGGCGCAGCTGTACCAGCCCACCCTATCCCGGGAGTTCTTCGCCCAGGTCGCCGTGGATCTCAGCCAGGCCAGCACGCCGGTGGCGTTCAACGCCTACGCCATCAGCAGCGGACACGAACTGGTCTTCTGCAACCAGGCCGCGTTCGGCTTCCTCGGCCTCTCCCCCGGGCACACGCGCCCGCACGACATTCCCGGCGATGACATCGTCACGGAGTACCGGCCGATCGACGCCGACGCGGTCAGGGCCGCGCTGTGGCTCACCCTGTACGGCTTCGGCAACCGGTATCAGGGGAAGATCGCCATCGACGGCGCGTACCAGCGGCAGCTCATCATGTCCGAGCTCACCTGCTGCGACGTCATCTACGCCATCAAGCCGCAGGCCAGCGCGTGGCGAGCCCGGCCGCCCGGCAACTACTTCGAGGTCCAGGATTTCGTCACCGAGATGTCCCTCAACGCTTCCTTCGCCGCCGAGGTAGCAGGTCTCCGGGCGGCCAGGCAAGGCGATCCCCGCGGCCCGATCACGATCGAGCCCATCACCCTGCACCGCCCGCTAGGCTACTTCAACTACTTCGTCGAGAAGCTGCGTAACTACACCGAGGGCTACGAGCAAGCCAGCAGAAGGTTCCGCCGCGACTCAGCCGACGTTACGTGATAGCACCCGCGTCACCGCAGGATGCTGGTACCGGCCGGGCCGCTGAGGGTGGCCACGAGGGCCGGGGCCGCCGCTGAAGTCACCGGGATGACGTCGATGCCGGCCCCCAGGGCCATGAGCGCCGGCGTGACGGACGCGGGCTCTGGATGCTCGATCCGCAGCGACTGAAGGCTGAGTCCCGGCGGTGCTGACCTGGCCGGATGCGCGGTGTCACCCCAGTAGATGAGGAACGGGACCACATCGTCGGGCCGGTCGCCGTCCGTCGCGCGCCACCGCAGCATCGTCCCGGCGGGCTCGACTCGCTGCCCATCGGTTACCTGGCCCGGGTCATAGCCCTGGCTCTGCGCGTCGGCTACGGCCTGGTCGATGTCGTCGCACGCGATCGCCCAGCCCACCAGCGCGGCGCGGGCGAGGCCGTCGAGGCCGAAAGGACGCGGTCCGGGGGGTGCGGGCTGCCCCGGGTCGGGCGCGATGATCTCGAGGTACGTCCGGGGACCGAGCGCGAGCAGCGCATTGTGCGTGCCGAGCCCGGTGTGGCTGCCGCCGGCCCGGGCCCGGACGCCGAAGCGGTCTTCCAGGTCGGCGACGGCCGCGGTGAGATCAGGGGCGGCGTAGATGAGGTGGTCGATCAGCATGTAGCGATAGTGCCCCGGCCGTGACCTGCTGCGCCATGCGCTCGCGCAGGGCGCGGCGCAAGATCTTGCCCGACGTGGTGCGGGGCAGCATGGCGGCGAACTCGATGTGCTTGGGAATTTTGTAGGCGGCGATGCGGGCACGCAGGTCGTTCCTGATCGAGTCCTGGTCGTGGCCGGAGCCGGGCGCGAGCACGGCCGATGCCGCGACGGCCTCGCCCCACTTCTCGTCCGGCACCCCGTAGGCGGCGCACTCCAGGACGCCGTCCAGGTCCATCAGCGCGCTCTCGACCTCCGCCGGGTACACATTCAGGCCGCCGGAGATGACCATGTCCTTCTTCCGGTCGACGATGCGGAAGTAGCCGCTTGAATCACGGACGGCCAGGTCGCCGGTGTGCAGCCAGCCGCCCACGACGGCCGCGCGGATCTCGGCCTCGTTGTTCCAGTAGCCCTGGAACACCAGCGGGCCGCGGAGGAGCAGTTCGCCGATTTCGTCGTCGGGGCGTCGCCGCCATCATCCCGGCCGATCTTGGCCTTGCTGTACCAGCCAGCCACCCACTCCGATGCGCCCATGCGACGGGGTCCTTAGCTGCTGGTCCTGTCCGCTGGCACCGTCCGGAGGTTCAGGGACGGGCGGCCCTGGGCACCCGCTAGGGTGCGTCGGATCTCCTCGGCCACCGCGGCAGCTTCGGACCGTAGCTGCCGGGGCGTGAAGCGCATCACGATGATCTGATACCAGCCCATGCGCCGACCGCGGCTGAGTGTCTTCTCGTGGTCCTCAGGGGACAGGTGCCATTCGCGCGAGTCGACCTCGATGGCGATGCCCAGCTCCGGCCACCAGGCGTCAGGCCGGGCGATGAACGTCCCGTCGGCGTCGTAGAGCGACGGGTTGAACAGCGGCATCGGGATTTTCGCCTTGATCAGCAGGTCCTTGAGGTCGGCCTCGGCGGTGGACCGGATTCCGTCCGCCACGTCCCCCAGCGCCATCCGGAACAGGCCCGAGCCGGGCCTCGGGCCTTCATCCAGTTCGGCCGCCAGGTCTCGTATCAGGCAAGCCCGGCGCTGTACGGCGCTGGCCACGATGGCGCGCACGTCGCGCAGGCTGGTCAGGCTGTGCACGGTGTCGGCGACGGCGCGCGCCGGGGGCACGTACCGGATCGGGCCGCGCTCCCAAATCCGCTCCGGCATCCGGGTGGTCCGGCGCATGCGGACGAACTCCACGTCGTGCCGCTGCCGGGTCACCGGAACCAGGACGTCAACCAGGTCCGGCATGGTCGTCCCGATGCGGTGGCAGCGCAGCGCCGCCGACCCGGTGACCAGGCTGCCGCTGCCCGCGTACAGCAACGCGGCCATTTCCTGCTGAAGCGGCGTCGGAGTCCCGCTCATGGCCATGTAGACGCCCGGCAGCAATGTGCGCCAGGGGCCTCCCGGCCGGAGCCGGTGCCGTAGAGCACCGGCTGTGAGCCCAGTGTCGGGCACTTGATGGCGCGCGATGACGCCAAGCTGTTCAAGCAGGAGCCGGTCGAGGGAATCCAGCCGGGGTCGCATGGTTCGGGCCATGGAGACATCATGCGATTACAGTCCGACAAAACCGTGTTACGCATAACGCGCGCATTGCCCCGCACCAGCCGGGCGATCACTCTCCCTGTCCGCCCGGAACTACATGAGTTTCACATTCATGTCGCTAGAGCTACATGAATGTGAAACTCATGCTGTATGGCCAGGGGCTTGAGTGGGCTGCGTTAGCTGGTTTGGTGCTCACGGGAGCGGCGGGGCACGCGGGAGCGGCGGGGCACGCGGGAGCGGCGGGGCACGCGGGAGCGGCGGGGCACGCGGGAGCGGCGGGGGGAACGGCGGGGCTATCGGGAGCAGCGGGACTCGCAGCACGGGCTGGGGGTGGGCTGGCAGGGGTGAGGGCTGGCGGGGGTGGGCGCATTGACAACCAACCGGCCGGTAGGTAACTTCGCCTCAAGATCGCCCACCCGGCATGAGGGGCTCACCAGCCACGACGGGCCACCCGATAGGAAGGGCCCCGATCTGAAAGGCCCCGATCTGAAAGGCCCCGATCTGAAAGGCACCGCATGGCGGAACAGTTCGGCCCGGTCAGCGTGGCGGTCAGCGACGGCGTGGCGACCGTGACCGTCGACAAGCCGCCGGTCAACGCGATGGGACGCGAGGTCCTCGCGGGCCTGGGCGGCGCGGCGGAACGGGTCGGGCCCGCGCCCGAGGTCCGCGCGGTCGTGCTCACCGGCACCGGCCCGGCCGCGTTCATGGCGGGCGCCGACATCGGCGAGTTCCAGGCGCTGCGGGCCGAGCCCGGTGCCATGGACCGGCACAGCCAGCTGGCGCGAGCGGTGTTCGACGCCTGGCAGTCGCTCCCCCAGCCGGTCATCGCGGCCGTCCAGGCCAGCGCGGTCGGCGGCGGCCTGGAGATCGCGCTGCTGTGTGACCTCATCGTGGCCGATCCGGCCGCGCGGTTCGGGCTGCCCGAGGTCAAGCTCGGCCTGATCCCCGGCGGCGGCGGGACGCAGCGGCTGCCCGCGCGCATCGGCACCGCGGCGGCGAAGGAACTGCTGTTCCTCGGCTCGCTCATCGACGCGGCCCGCGCGCAGTCCCTGGGCCTGGTCAACCAGGTGAGCTCCCCTGGCGGCGCGCTGGCCGAGGCCCAGGCCATCGCCGCCCGCATCGCCGCCCTGCCGCGGGTGGCCGTCACCTGCGCGAAGCGCGCGGTGAACGGGGCCGTGCCCGCGGCGGCACTCGACCGGGAGCGCGAGATCTTCCTCGAGGCATTCTCCTCCGAGGACTTCACCGAGGGTTTCGCCGCCTTCCTGGAGAAGCGCAAGCCCGTCTTCACCCACCGCTAGGAGGCTCATGCCCGGCACGCTGCTGCTCGGGGGCGCGCGTACCCCCTTCGGCCGGTTCGGCGGCGCGTTGCGCGAGGTGCCCAGCGTGGAACTCGCCGCGCTCGGGATGCGGGCCGCGCTGGCGCGGGCCGGCCTCGCGCCCGCCGACGTCGACGAGGTCTACTCGGGGGTGACGATCCCGGCCGAGGAGGCCCTCGACGGCTCCATCCCGGCCCGGGTCGCGATGCTGCGGGCCGGGATCCCCGAGGACCGGCTGTCCCTGACCCTGGACCGGGCGTGCTGCTCGTCCATGACCGCGGTACAGCTCGCCATGCGGGCGATCGGCAGCGGCGCGGCGGACGTCATCCTGGCCGGCGGGGCGGACAACATGGGACGGGCCGCGTTCCTGATGACGCCGAGTATCCGGTGGGGCATCCGCCGGGGCGGCCCGCGGCTGAAGGACCCCATGGCCGAGCCCGGCGCGGACATCGGCGGCAAGCCGGTGGCGGTGGACGCGGGTGAGGTCGCCGCGGAGCACGGCATCACCCGCGAGGACTCCGACGCGTTCGCGGTGCGGTCACACCGGTCGTACTTCCGCGCCCTGGACGCCGGCTTCTACGACGGCGAGATCGAGCCGTTCACCGCGGCGGACGGGACGACGCTGAAGGAAGACGAGGGCCCCCGCCGGGACACCTCGGCGGAGAAACTCGCCCGGCTCCGCACCATCTTCGACGGCCCGCTGGTCACCCCGGGCAACGCGCCGGGGCAGGACACCGGCGCCTGCTACGTGGTCCTGGTCTCCGAGCGGTTCGCCGCCGAGCGGGGTCTGAGGTCCCTGGCGCGCCTGGCCGGCGCCGGCAGCGTGGCCCGGGCCCCGCGGGAGATCGCCGTCGCTCCGGCTCCGGCGCTGGCGAAGGCCCTGGCCGCGGCCGGGTGGACGCTCGGCCAGCTGGACGCGATCGAGATCAACGAGGCGTTCGCCTGCGTGCCGCTGACGTCAGCCCGGGTGCTGGCCCGCGGTGACGCCGCGGTCGAGGAGGCGGTGCTCGGCCGGCTCAACGTCAACGGCGGCGCGGTCGCGATCGGGCATCCGCCGGGCGCCTCCGGAGCCCGGCTGGTGCTCACCCTGGCCCGCCACCTGCGGCAGCGCGGCGGCGGCCGCGGCGGCGCGTCGATCTGCGGCGGCCTGGGCCAGGCCGACTCCGTGGTGCTCGAGGCGGACTAGTGAGCGGCGACCTCGGGACCTCCGGCGCCTCCGGGTCCTCCGGGGCGCTGGCGACGTTCAGCCCGACGGCCCTGGCCGGGAAGACCGCGCTGGTCACCGGGGGCGGGACCGGCATGGGCGCGGAGATCGCGGCGGGCTACGCGGCGCTGGGCGCCGACGTCGCGGTGCTGAGCCGCAACCAGGACCACCTGCGGGCGGCGGCGGCCCGGGTCGAGGCGGCGGGCCGCCGGGCGCTGGTCCTGCCGTGCGACGTCCGCCAGCCGGAGCAGGTGGCCGCGGCGACCGAGGCGATGGTGACCGAGTTCGGCCGGATCGACGTGCTGGTCAACTCGGCGGCCGGCAACTTCCGGTGCCCCGCGGCGGAGCTGTCGCCGAACGCCTGGCGGACCGTCATCGACATCGACCTGAACGGCACGTTCTTCTGCTCGCAGGCCGCCGCGGCGGCCATGCACGCGGCTGGCGGCGGGGTGATCATCAACATCACCGGGGATTTCACCGGTACGCACGGCGACCGGATGGCTCACGCGGCCGCCGCCAAGGCCGGCATCGACAGCCTGACCCGCTCGCTGGCCAAGGAGTGGGGACCGGACGGCATCCGGGTCAACGCGCTGGCCCCCGGGCCGTTCGAGACGGCCGGCGGCGCCCAGGCGCTCGGCCGCCGAGAGGCGTTCGGTGAGATCGGCGCCCGGCTCCCGGTCGGCCGGATCGGCCGGCTGGAGGAGATCGTCGCGGCCGCCGTCTTCCTGGCCTCGGACGCGGCCGCCTTCATCACCGGGGCGACCCTGGTGGTCGACGGCGGCCACTCCTGGAGCGGCTACGACCTGCCTTAACGAACACGACAGCGAATTTAGACGACCGAGAGCGGTGAGCGATGGACGTGAAGAAGATCGTCGTGGTGGGCGGCGGCGGCCAGATGGGCAACGGGATCGGGCAGGTGGCGGCGGCCTCCGGGTTCGACGTGACGCTGGTCGACGTGTCGCAGGCGGCGCTCGACCTGGGCACCGGCCGGATCGAGAAGAGCCTGGCCCGGCTGGTCAAGGCGGGCAAGCTCAGCGCGGACGAGGCGGCGGCCACCCGCGGGCGGATCGCGGTCAGCACCGACCTGGCCGCGGCCGGGGCGCAGGCCGACCACGTGGTCGAGTCCATCATCGAGGACATCGACGCCAAGCGGGACGTCTTCCGCTGCCTGGACGAGGTCTGCCGGGCCGACGTCGTGCTGGCCAGCAACACGTCCCAGTTCGCCATCTCCAAGATCGCGTCGGCGACCAAGCGGCCTGACCGGGTGATCGGCACCCACTGGTTCAATCCCCCGCCGGTGATGCGGCTGATCGAGGTGGTGCGCGGGCTCGAGACCTCCGACGAGACCCTGGCGGTGGTGCTGGACCTAGCCCGCCGGTTCGGCAAGGAGACCATCGTCTGCAAGAAGGACACCCAGGGGTTCCTCACCTCCCGGCTGATCATGGCGCTGGTGCTGGAGGCGGCGCGGGTGGTCGACGAGGGCATCGCCGACGCGGACGACGTCAACAAGGCGTGCGTGCTGGCCTTCAACCACGCGATGGGGCCGCTCGCCACCGTCGACATGGGCGGGCTCGACACCATGGAACGCGCCTCCGACGCGATGACGCACAACTTCGGCGAGCGGTTCCGCCCGCCGCAGATCCTGCGCACCCTGGTCAACGCCGGGCACTACGGCCGCAAGACCGGCCGCGGGTTCAGCGACTACGGCTCGGCTCAGTAGCGGCCGGGGCCTGCCGTGGGCAGCGTTGACAGCTGGGTCGGGTACTGGGCGCGACTGCGGCCGGCGCGGGCGGCGGTCGCGACCAACGCGCGCGCCGTCACCTGGAAATCATTGAACGAACGGAGTGGGCGGCTAGCCACGGGACTGGCCGCGGCGGGGGCCCTTGGCGGCAGCCGGATCGGCGTGCTGTCACGTGATCCCGTCCTGGTCATCGAGGTCATCGCCGCCTGCGCCCGGCTCGGGACCGTGGCGGCACCGCTGAACCCGGCGGGCGATCCTGACCGGTTGCGCGGTCAGGTGGCCGGGACGGATCTCTTCGCCCTGCTGAGCGAGGTCGACGAGATCGGGCTCGACGAGACCAGGACCGAGCCCGAGACCGGGATGGACGAGCCGCTGCTGCTCCTTGACGGCGCCGTGCTCACGCACGGGAACGTGGAGGCCGTCGCGGTCGCGGTGATGGCGGCCGACGGGCTCGTCCCGCCGGACTGCGTCGGGATTACCCTGTCCGCGGCCGCGGAGCCGGCCGGAATCGCCGCCGCCCTCGGGGCACTGCACGCCGGGGCGCTGACCAGGTTCGGCGACATCGAGGGGCTGCTCGGCGGCGAGGACCGGCCGCGGCCGACGGTGCTGGTCACGACGTACGCCGAGCTCGAGCGGCCGGGAGTGATCGAGCGCGTGGACGCGGCCGGACCGCGGCTGGTGAAGGTGCCTGGTCCGGTGCCCAGGGCGTTGCGGCGGGACTGGGGGACGCGCGCAACCCCGTTCGTTGAAATGTTGGGGCTGAGCCTGCAGGGGTCCCCCTACCTGGAGTCGGACGACCTCGTGCCGCTGCTCGGCCTGGCGGACCTGGCCATCCTCGGGAGGCAGGCATGACCGACGGGCTGCGGGTCGGGCCGGTCACCACCGTGGTGCTCGACCGGCCCGAGCGGCTGAACGCGCTGAGCTACTCGGTCATCCGCGGTCTGCGGGCGACGCTGGACGAGCTCCGCGAGGATCCCGCGCAGCGCGTCGTGGTGCTGGCCGGGGCCGGGCGGGCGTTCAGCGCCGGGATCGACCTGAAGGAGCAGGCCGCAGGCGAGGTATGGGACGAACGGGCCGGGCGCGTGCAGGAGCGCTACGCCCTCCAGCAGGCGGTGGCCGACCTGGTCGCGGGCCTGCGCCGGATCCCGCAGCCGGTGATCGCGGTGGTGGCCGGGGTCGCGGCCGGCGGCGGTCTCTCGCTCGCCTGCGCGGCCGACATCCGCATCGCCGAGCCCGCCGCCGCCTTCAGCGCCGCGTTCGTGCGGATCGGGGCGTCCGGCGGCGACATGGGGAGCTCGTACTTCCTGCCGCGCATCATCGGGTGGGACCGGGGCGCCGAGATGCTGTACACGGGCCGCACCGTCGGCGCCGCCGAGGCCGAGCGGATCGGGCTCGTCACCCGGCTGGTCCCGGCGGGCGAGGGGCTGGCCGCGGCCCGTTCCCTGGCGGCGGAGATGCTGGCGGTCGCCCCGATGTCGACCCGGATGACCAAGTCGCTGCTGAACCTGTCCCGCGACGGCGCCACCCTGGAGCAGATGCTCGAGTACGAGAACCGGACCCAGATCCTGCTGGCGCACACCGAGGATTTCGCCGAGGGTGTCAGCGCCTCCGGCGAACGCCGACCGGCTAGGTTCCGCGACCGATGAGCGTCGGGACCGTCAGGGGCGGGATCAGCGAGTGGCTCTCGTTCTGGGCCCGGTACGCGCCGGGGCGGCCCGCACTGCTCTACCGCGACCGGACCATCAGCTGGGCGGAGTTCGAGGACCGGGCCGCCCGGCTGGCGGGCGGGCTGCGGGCGGCGGGGATCGGGAGCGGCGACCGGGTCGGCTACCTGTCGCGCAACAACCCGGAGTTCTACGAGGTGATGATGGCGTGCGCCCGGATCGGCGCCGTGTTCGTCCCGTTCAACATCAGGCTGTCGGCCGGGGAGATCGGCTACATGACCGGCGATGCCGGGCTGTCCCTGCTGATCTGCGAGGCGTTTTTCGGCGACCGGCTCCCGGATACGGCCGGCCCGGTGTTCTGGCTGGACCCGCCGGAGGGTGAGCGGTCCTATGCGGACCTTTCTGGTGACCCGGTGCGGACCGTCGACGGCGTCACTTTGGACCACGTGCTGGCGCTGGCCTACACCAGCGGGACGACCGGGCGGCCGAAGGCGGCCATGATCACGCACGGGAACGCGGCCGCGACCTCGATCGCGGTCATCAAGCAGCAGTTGCGTTCACTTGGGAGCGAGCCATGACCGGTATCAGCAGCTGGGCACGATTCTGGGCGCGGTACGGGGCGGACCGCGCCGCCCTGGTCCACGAGGACGGGAACCGCACCTGGGGTCAGCTGGAGGAGCACTGCTCGCGGCTGGCGGCGGGCTTCCTCGCCACGGGCATCAGGAAGGGAGACCGGGTCGGCGGGCTGCTGCGCAACGGGCCCGACTACATCGAGGTCATCCTGGGGTGCGCGCGCATCGGGGCGGTCTTCGTGCCGCTCAACCCGCTGCTGACCGGTCCCGAGCTGCGGGTGCTGGCGGCCGACGCGGGCCTGTCCGCCCTGGTGACGGACGCGAGCTTCACCTCCGTGCTCGGCCCGCTTGACTCGCTGATCGGCGCCGAGCGCATCTTCTTCGCCGGGGACCCGCCCGCGCTGGGCAGATCGCTGCGGGAGCTGCACCAGCACGGCACCGTGCGCGACGACCGCGGCGTGAGTCCGGCGGATCCCATGCTGATCTGCTATACCAGCGGCACCACCGGACGGTCCAAGGGGGCCGTCCTCACGCACGCGAACCTGGAGGCGGTCGCGGCCGGGGCGATCGCCTTCGACGCGCTCACCCGGGACGACCGGGCCATCATCACCGTCCCGCTGGCCTTCACCGGGGCCAGCGTCTCGGTCGCCGTGCCCTTCCTGCGGTGCGGGGGGTCGCTGGTGATCAGGCACGAGTTCGTCCCGGCGCGGGTGCTCGACGACATCGAGGACAACGGCGTCACGTTCATCGGGGTGGTCCCGCTAATCCTGGAGCGGATGGCGGCCTTGCCTGATTTCGGCGAGCGGGACCTTTCCGGGCTGCGGGTGGCCAAGGTGGGCGGGGCCACCGTGCCCGAGCACCTCATCCGGCTCTACACCGATCGCGGGGTCGGGCTGGTGAACGCCTACGCGCTGACCGAGGGGTCCGGGCTCAACCTGGAACTCCAGGCGCACGAGGCGCTGCGGAAGCTCGGCTCGGTCGGGATCCCGCTGCTGGGGCAGGAGGCGCGGGTGGTGAACGCTTCCGGCGGCGCGGCCGACCCAGGCGAGCCGGGCGAGCTGCTGCTGGCCGGGTCGACCGTGATGAAGGAGTACTGGCGGCACCCGGAGGCGACCGCGGAGACCCTGCGCGAGGGCTGGCTGCACACCGGCGACGTGGCGACCGTGGACGAGGAGGGTTACTTCCGTATCGTCGACCGGGCCAAGGACATGATCATCTCGGGCGGGATCAACATCTACCCGGCCGAGATCGAGGCGGTGCTGGGCCAGCATCCCGACGTGGCCGAGATCGCGGTCGTCGGCGTGCCCGACGAGACCTGGGGCGAGGCCCCGGTGGCCTGCGTGGTGACCGGGAACCGCGCCCTCACGCTCGAGCAGCTGAACGCGTTCGCCGAGGGATCGCTGGCCCGCTTCAAGCGCCCCCGCGCCCTGGTGCTCAGGGACGCGCCGCTCCCCCGGAGCATGAGCGGCAAGATCCTCAAGCGCGAGCTGCGCAGTGAACTTAAGGGCAGTGAGCTTAAGGGGCAGCGAGCTGAAGGATTAACCCTGGTGACATATGCGCTATGAGTTCAGCTTTGCATAGTTGAGTAACAAATGGGAAAGCAGAGCCCTAGCCGTCATTCGATATCAGAATATGCATTATCTGCCACCTGTCTCCATTCGGCAAACTTAGCCCCTAGTCCCTTGACTACGGCTTTTACCATCAAAGACGATTCGTATGAAGAGGACCACCCGTCCGTCCCTAAGGATGCCGAGCCGAACCTAGCCAGGATCTCAGCGGACGCAGAGGAAGGAGCTGCACCAGACCCTACGCCGGTCGCCGCGGGCACGGCGGATCGCTCGGAGAATTGGGGATTACCAGCTGATCACCGGGGGGTGAGGTGTTGTCGGCTGGCATACGGCTCAAGTTGGCAGGCGAACCTGCTCCGCTCGCCCGAGATCGGCTGATCACCGAACTGACCCAGGCTGGCCTGGCCGTTGAGACCGGCCCGCCGGACGAGGACCGAGGGCAGCCTGCCGAGGTCTGCCTGCTCGCGTTCGACCGGCTCACCGGCGACGTACTCGAGGAACTGCGGGCCGCGGGTGAGTGGGGGCGGCACCGGGTGCTCGTGATCGCCCTTCCCGGCGCGACGCTGAAGAACTCGGACATGTGGTCCCTGCTGGAGTCCGGGGCTTCCGATGTGGTCCGGTGGAACCACCGGGTCCCTCCGGCGGGGGAAGTGGCGGCCCGTCTTGAGCGATGGGCGCAGGTCGACCGGATGATGCGGTCCGACGCGGTGCGCGGGAAGCTGGTCGGTGACAGCCCGAGCTGGGTGGCACTACTTCGCCAGGTGGTGGAGATAGCCGCCTTCAACCAGACGTCCGTTCTGCTCACGGGCGAGAGCGGCACCGGGAAGGAGCTCGTCGCCCGGTTGATTCACGGTCTTGACCGCCGGCCGGCCAAGGGGCCGCTGGTGGTCGTGGACTGCACGACGGTCGTGCCGACGCTGTCCGGCAGCGAGTTCTTCGGGCACGAGAGGGGCGCCTTCACCGGTGCGGTGGCCGCCCGTGACGGCGCGTTCGGCCGGGCAAACGGCGGGACGCTCTTCCTCGACGAGATCGGGGAGCTGCCGCTGCCGCTCCAGGCCGAACTGCTGCGCGTCATCCAGGAAGGAACGTACAAACGGGTCGGCAGTGACACCTGGCGTGACACTGAGTTCCGCCTTGTGTGCGCGACGAACCGCCCGCTGCGGGACGCAGTGGGCGACGGTCAGTTCCGGGCGGATCTCTATCACCGGATTGCGGCGTGGAGCTGCGAGCTTCCCCCGCTCCGCCAGCGCCGTGACGACATCCTGGCTCTCGCTACCTATTTCCTGGCCGAGCTCGTGCCCGCGCTCAGCCGGCCGCCCTTCGACCCGGCGGTGACCGACTTCCTCGTGCACCGCGAGTACCCGGGGAACATCAGGGAACTCCGCTTCCTGATGGCACGGATCGCGGCCAGGCACATCGGCCAGGGGCCGGTCACCGTGGGAAGCCTGCCCGAGGCGGAACGCCCGGCGGGAGAGCAGGACCCGGTCACCTGGTGGCAGGGTGACTTCGAGGAAGCGGTCGGTAATGCCGTCTCGATGGGCGTGGGCTTGCGGGAGATCGGCCGGGTGGCGCAGCAGACGGCGGTCGCCGTCGCGGTGACGGCCGAGCGCGGCAACCTGCGCCGGGCATCGCGGCTGCTGGGCGTGACCGAGCGTGCGCTGCAGCTGCGCCGGTCCTCGGGCACCCTCAGCCTGCGCTCCGCCGGTACGCCCGAGCCCGGGTGGCTGCCGGAAGCGGTCCGGCGGCCCAAGGATCGTCCCGATCCGCTGGCTGAGGCGCTTCCCGCGGCACCGGCGGCCGCTGACGGCGAGCGGCCGCTGGCACCGGGCGGGACGTGAGCCCGGCGGCCGCGCGGGCCCGGGCCCTGGCCGCCGCGGTCAGGCGCAGCCAGTTCCCGGCCAGCACGAGCCGCTGCTGGCGGGCAGGCAGGCGCAGGGCCAGGACCTTCGACAGCTCGACCCCGGGATGCAGCCACGGGCCGTCGGTGCCGAACAGCACCTTGTGCGGACCCGCCCTCCTGACGGCCTCGGCCAGCAGGTCGAACCGGCGGACCCCGGAGGTGTCGGTGTGGACGTTCTGATGGCGGGCGAGCACGTCGATCAGCCCCCGCTGGGCCTGCCAGTCATCCGCGAAGCTGCCCAGATGCGGGATGATGAACGCCACCCCCGGGTACTCGGCCGCGAGGAGTTCGACAGCCGAGGTCTCCCCCATCACGTCGTAGAGCACCGGCAACCGGAACGACAGCGCGGTCTCGCAGACCTCCCGGGTGATCCTGGCGTCGTGCCGGTGCACCTTGATGCCGCACGCGCCCCAGCCGGCCACCGCCTCCGCGACGATCCGGCGGACCCGGCCCGCGTCCCGCCAGGCGTTGACCATCGCGTACCCGGACAAGTGGCCGGGATGAGCCGAGACGATGCGCCCGACGGCCTCGTTCGCGCTCCGGTAGTCGGAGCTGAAGGCGGCGAAGACGACGGTCCGGCCGATCCCGGCGCGCCTGGCCCTGGCCAGGTAGGCACCGAGCGGGGCGTCGGTATCCCATGGGCCGGTGAGCCCGTCGCCCTTGCCCGCGTGGCAGTGGCTATCGATGATCATCCGGTCACCGCCCAAACTGGAGTCCGGTCCCGCGTCCGTGACCAGCCGGCCCCGGACTGGCCGAGGGCGACACCGACGGCCCGTGCCGCCTGCTCGGCCTCGGCTCGGCGGTGGGCCGCGGTGAAGATGAAGGAGAGCGCGAGCCCAGGCCCGCAGCGCGGCTGGTGCAGCACCGCCCGGATTCCGAGCTCGCCGAGACGCCGGTGTGCTGCCCGGAGGTCGACACCGGGCAGCGACTGTACGGTCTGGACGGGAAACAGCCCGGCCATGACGGGGATACCCTGCGCCTGGAGCAGGCCGCGGAACCTGGTGACCAGGCCGGCGAGGTGCCTGCGCAGTTCGTCCCCCCGCGTCGCGTTGCATCTCAGTGCGTGAATGGCGGCGCTCAGGTGGGCGTTGGACGGCGGGCTGCAGTGAACCCGCGTCTCGGCCCTGGCCTCGTAGCGTCCGACCGCCGCCCGGCCGCCAGCGACGACAGCCAGGGGCACGCCGAGGCCCTTCGCCAGCGAAGCCACGATGACCAGGTTCGCGTCGCTGAGCCCGGCCCACCGGGCCGTGCCGCCACCGCCAGTGCCATACGGATGCCGGCGGGCAGGGGTGCCGAGGACTCCCAGGGCCTGAGTGTCGTCGATGACTACGGTCCCGCCCCGGCGGCGGACGGCGTCGAGGTAGTCGCCGACCGGCGCCACCCCGCCGCAGCCGGGGCACAGCCCATCGGTCAGCACCAGCGGGCCGGGTCCGGCGACGGCCGTCATCGCCTGGGACAGCGCGCCCGGATCATGGTGGCGGAAGGTCTGGACGGCCGCCCCGGCGCATTGCGCGCGTTCCGTACCCCACCGCGCGATCGGGTACGTGCCGGCGTCCACGAAGACCGGCCGGGCACCGAACGCGACGAAAAGGTCCCAGAAGGCGTGCAGCGTCGACGGGGCCAGGCTGGCGGCGCGCGCGCCGACCAGGCCGGCCAGCCCGGCCGCGACCGGGCCAGCCTGCGGCGCCGCGGCCAGCACGGCGGGCACGCCGGTGGTGAGGTGGCCCCAGGGCGGCACCACCGCGCGGTCGTGCCGTAGCCCCAGGTAGGTGGACGACGTGAGGTCGATCACGGTGCGACGGCGCGTTCAGGTCCCGCGGCGGAGCCGCGCGCCGTCGTTTTGCGCTTGCCTCGGCGCCCGCGCGCCGCCCGGCGGCAGCTGCCGCGGTGCCCGGCCGCCAGCGGGAAGCTGCTGCTGCGGCGCCCGCGGGCCGACCGCCCGCCCCGGCCTCGGCAGCCGGTTCCTGAGCAGCACGGACGGGACGGTGGAGTTGACCTGGCCGGTCACGGTCGCCGCGGCCAGGTCCACGCCGGTCGCGGCGCGGTAGGCGAAGATGTAGCCCTGGATCTCCGGGCGCCAGTACCGGGCCCAGTTCGCGGCGTTTTCCGGGTGGATCTCGTCGGTCCACGCCCCGTACCTGACCGCGAGCAGGATCTTCTCCCCGTAGATCGCCATGTCGCGGAAGTGCAGGATCGACGTGTCGGTCCAGCCCTGAAGGCTCTTCATCGTCTCCACGGAGTCCATCCAGGGCTCGGGGTAGTCGACCATGATCCGGCGGGGCAGGAACTCCCGCATCTCCGGCCGGGCCAGGATCCACTGCTGCATCAGGAATTCCTGGCGGGCCGTCCACGGCAGGTCGCCGTACTGGTTGTGGGCGCCCTGGGTGAGCTGCAGGTGGACCTCGCGCAGCGCGTTGAGCACCGGGAAGCCGTCCGCGACGACCGTGGTGTCGTCGTCTTCCTTGTAGAAGGTGGTGCATAGCATCAGCAGCGTGTGGAAGCCCTCGAGGAACCTGGACCGCGAATCGGCGCCCTGGATCGAAGGGACGGCCTTGCCGATCAGCTTCAGGCCGTACTCGTGGTCGTACTCGTACGCGCGCCGCGCGATGCTGAGCCGGTGCTCCTCGTCTTGCACCCAGCCCCAGAGCAGGTTGTTGAGGCCGCGCAGCGGGTCGATCTCGACCATCGCCAGCGGGTCGCGGTCATGCGGCCCCCGCCGGTTCTGGAACCGCCAGCTCATCGCGTTGGTCGTCTGGACGAGCATGCCTTCCTCGAGCCAGTAGTTCCAGATCAGCTCGAGCAGGCAGGGCTGGGCCAGCTTCCGCTGCAGGATCCCGTAGTACTGACGGGCCCCGAACGCGTGCTTCTGCAAGATCGGCACGTCGCCGAGCTTGAGCGCGACGATGTCGTACAGGTACGGGAGCGTCTGGACCTGTACTCCGGGATTCGTGGTCGCTTCGAGATAGCCCGACCACTCCGCGGCGACGCTGCCGGCGTTGAACGGCTGGAGCAGGCGGAGCTGCTCTTCCTCGGCGAATGCGGCGCTAGGTCCCGCCTGGTCGATGGCGTCATAGGCCTCCTCGAGGTTCGTCGGCGAAACACTGCCGGCCGCGTTCTGGTCGATGATCACGCCGCAGGTGGCCATCATGAAGACCTCGGTCGCGACCTTCAGCAGCCGGTACGGCTCGGCGTCAGGGAATGTCAGCTGGACCCTCGGGTTGACCCGGCTGAAGGACCCCTGCGCACGCGCCGAGAGCGGCTGCACCCCGCCCATGATCGGCTCGATGAACGCGGCGTAGTTCTCGAAGGACAGCGCCTCGGCGCTGTTCCTGATGACCACCCAGAGCGCCTGGTCCGGGGTGGGGGGCACGTCCGCCCGGTTCATCGTCACCTGAATGGGCGGCGTTGGCAGGGCCGCGGCCTTCTGGAAGGATGTCGTCCTGGTCATCGGACTCCTCTTTCTGTTACTCGCTACGCAACTGCGGGCGTGCGGACTAGCTCCGCCTCGATGAGCGTCTGGCCGACGGGGAGCTGGCCGGTGTGGATGGTGACCCGGAGCCCCGTCTTCGGCACCACCAGGGCTGCGCCTGCCGTCCAGCTCAGCGAGTATCCCGGCGGGATATCCTGGCTGGTCACCGCGGACGCGGTAACCCGGCCGGCCGGGTCCGGGGCGCTTACCTCGATGCTGGTGACGAGCTGCTCCTCGAGGTCGTCGAGCCGCCCTTGCGCGGTCTGCTGGCGGGTCTCGGCTCTAGCCAGCGCGTCGCTCGCCGCGTGGAGGTCGGCCTTCGCCCGCCGCACCTCCGTGGGTGCCTTTCCGACCGCGAATTTCGCCGCCTCGAGGTCGTCGCTCGCCCGCTGCAGTTCACCGGCGTCGATGCCGGGCTGTTGCTGCTTCTCGGCCAGCTCACGTCCGGTTTCGGCCAGCTCGCCCTCCAGCCGCTGCCGCCTTGCCGCCAGCGCCTGCTCATAGCCGGCGAAGGAACCCTCGACCCGGAGCGTGCCGATGGCCGCCTCCAGCCCGGCGAGCGCGGTTTCGTACCCTTCTTGCCGCCCTCGCAGCTGCTCGTGTGCATCCTCCAGCGCACCGCACATGTTCCGGACGGCCGCCGACCGGTAGGCCGCCTGAGGGAGCTGCTGTATTTCCCCGATGGACGTGCGCATTGC